>Ga0172379_10004047_pt1 | contig 22293 bp, 23 predicted proteins | sample GrowelOW334metaG_FD_119756 | JGI IMG/M metagenome (GOLD analysis project Ga0172379, IMG submission 119756) | Groundwater microbial communities from an aquifer near a municipal landfill in Southern Ontario, Canada - Groundwater well OW334 metaG | ecosystem: Environmental > Aquatic > Deep... | reverse complement strand
CGACTCTTGGAAATTATTCTCTGGACGGGGGTGCGAATCCCCCCAGCTCCACCAAAGAAAAATCCCAGACCTTGTGTCTGGATTTTTTCTTTGTGTGAGTTGAGAGGGTTGATTCGCACCCTGGGAAAGGGGTCGGGGAAACGGGAGTTTCCCCGTGGTGGAGGCAGACCACCAGTATCACTGGTGGGCGTCGGAACCGCAAGGGTCCGAGGAGCCCCGATTTAGCATCGGGGCGACGGGTGCCATATCCCCCCAGTTTCCAACGGCTCATCGTTGAGCCGTTGGATAATATATATAGTTGGAACCTGATAAGATAAAACTATGATTATTATATTCTTTGAAGCCCATGGCACAACTCTGGATAATGAAGCTCACTTAGCTTCCGGGCATTATGATGTGGAGTTATCCGATCTTGGCAGAGAACAGGCGAAGCAGTTAGGTGAACGTTACCAGGATAAACATATAGATGCTATTTTCTGCTCGGATCTACAGCGGTCATACAAAACTGCAGAGATCGCTTTTAAAGGCAAAGACATTCCCATCATCCAAGACGCCAGATTAAGAGAATGTGATTATGGAGATTGGACAAGACGTCCCAGCAGTGATGTAGAAGCTGAAAGAGGGAACAGGGTTTCTGTTCATTTCCCGAACGGCGAGAGTTACGAACAAATCTGCGACAGGATGAAGGATTTCTTAGATGAATTAAAAACTAACTATAATAACAAGACTGTGCTAATCATTGGGCATAGAGCTACTCAATACGGATTAGAGCATTGGATTAAAGGCATTCCTATTCTAAAAACTGTGACAGATCCGTGGCAGTGGCAACCGGGTTGGGAATATCAATACTAAACCTGTTCTCCTGTAGTCAGTTTCCTATATCCTCTAAGATGCACCGCCAGTAAAATCCGTTTCTGGATTGACTTTTTGATAGATAAAGCTACAATCAGTGCATAATTCCTGAGGATGTTCCCAGGTGGTCTGACTTGTCAGATATCAGCACCTTTTAGGAGAACCGACCCAATGAACAAGGTGGCAGTTTTGGGCTCTGTCGGACAGACGGATGACCTGGAGAAGCATATCCAGCGGTGGCTTGATAAACACCCCAACGCCACAATTGTGGCAATCAGCCAGATTGCCTGTGGTGAGCCGATCAGTGGTAGTATCCATACTTATACCACCATCATCTACAAAGATGATCAGTAATAAGGAGTGATGCAAGTCAAACCTCTCCCGCAGTAGCCAGTCTACAAAACATCAAGCTCCGAAAGGCATCGGAGCTGTTTTATTTTCCCTCAGATAATTTTCCACTTCCCTGGCCGTGTCCTGCGGACCTGTTTCCGTGGGTAGGCATTCAGAATGCTCCGCTAGTAAAAATTATTCAGATTGTTTATTTAGGATCTGTGATAATTTGTCATACTTGGCTAGAGTTCGGTCAAACACCTGTTTAATCAAATCAGGGAAATGGGCTTTTAGTACTTCCATGCCTTCCGCCGTAATTCCACCCGGAGTAGCTACTTGCTGGGGGACACTAGCTAAATCATTTTCCTTTAAGAAGGCTTGAGATGATCCAATAAGTGTCTGCAATGCAATTTCTCCTGCTATCTCCTTGGGCAAACCCCTTGTAACGGCTTCTTGGATGACTGTATCAAGCATAAATGCCCAGAAAGCAGGGGCACAGCTAGAAACATCGGCGGCTAATTCAAACTTAGATTCATCCAACAAGAGGGGATGACCCACCAGGTTAAGCAGACTTAATATCCTGGATAGTTTATCAGTCTTTAAATTCTCGTGAGCAGCATAAAGAATAATACCCTGGAACACCTTTTGGGTATAGCTTGGAATGATTCTAATAACTTGGTCACCAACATGTTTAGATAACTGGCTGAGCGTAACCCCTACTGCAATAGAAACCACCAGTTTATTGCTATCAAAACCGAGATCTTTTATTAAAGATATAACCTCAGTGGGTTTGACGCAAATAAATACCATATCAGATTGATTGATGGCTTCTTGAGGAGTTTTGACTACCTTGACTCCCTCTGGCAATCTTTCAGGGTTTAGTAGAGCAATATCGTTGATGTATAAGTTTTGACCAGAAATAGCCCCACTATTTACTAGAGCATTGCCCAATAAAGACCCCATTCTGCCAAACCCGATAAACCCTAACTTCATAACATCCATTGTTTTTACATTATTAAAGCAATACTTCACCGGGGAGATGCTTGCCTGGAAATCCGGAAGCCATTACTGCTCCATAAGCCCCAGTATTTAAGATTGCCAGTATATCTCCAATGTGAATCTCGGGCAGCTTTCTATCTTCTCCAATAAAATCTGATTGGAGGACAGAATTCGAGCAGATGGTATATTTCTGATGTTTTCCACCTTTACCATCAGCTAAAACTATCGGATGATAGCCGCCAGAGTTGCACCCATAGACAAATGGACGGGCAAAGACACCGAATCCGGCATCACAACCAATTTGTGTCCAACCGTCCAGGTGCTTGATACTAGTAACTGTGGTTAATAAAGTGCCGGCATTACCAACTAAAGATCTGCCAGGTTCTATTTCTAAGATGATTTCCCTTTTGAAATGATTAGACAATTTTTCCGTTAACTGGGATAAATGTTTTCCAAGACAAATAAAGTCAAACTCTGATTCAGTTGGTTTCATTTTTACACCAAAGCCTCCGCCAAAGTTAATAGACTCTAGATCTGGTAGGAGTTTAGCTGCCCCTCCCAGCTCTTTAGATAAACGGATGAAAGGAGCCAAGGATAACATATTAGAAGCTATGTAGCCATGTATACTAGTGACCTTAAGTCCTGATTTCTTGCAAAGATTTAGTATATAAGGAAAATCTTTTCGGTTTATACCAATCCGTTTCTTGTTCTTTAAAGCATTAGTGGCATGGGCTGGAGGTGACCATCTAAGTTGGTAGCGAATGCCTATTTCTGGATTCTTAGACTTTATGCTTTTAGCTAAAGAACAGTATCGCTCTATCTCTTCCTTGGAATCAAAGTTAATAAAAAGTCCTTTCTTGGCATACAACAGAAGATCATTGTCAGATATGTTGGTAGTGGTAACTGTAATAGAATTTGGCTTAAAACCAGCCGCTAAGGCTTCATCCAACTCTTTAGGAGAATTAACCTGAAGACCTGCCCCCAAGCCTTTCAGGATACTTAATATCCCAGAGTGATTGTTCGCCATAACGGCATAACGAATCTGGAAAGGCTGGTAACTAAAGCTGTCAACGATCTCTTTATACTGTTTTTCTAGCACTTTCTGGTCATAAACATATAAAGGACTGCCAAACTTATTTACTAAGTCACGGGCAGTGTATTTGCTAATTTTGAGCTGTGTATGTGCCATTTTTATGTCTTTCTCCTGCATTATACTGCCAAACCTAATTGACCAAGTATATCTAATCTGTTCTCCTATAATGGTATATTATAGATATTCCATAGGAGTCTTGGAAGGCTCCTTGAAAAAAAGGTGAAATTGTGAGTGAAATCCAAACCTTGATCGATAGGTACGATACTGGTTTAGCAGTGATGATCTACTATCATCGCCATCAGTGCCTGCCTCCCGAGTTATCTCTGTCATTTGCTGAATGGAAGGGAATCTGGTTAAATTCCCATGATGATCAGTTGGGGCAACTGGCTTTCGCCAAAATGATGGAAGCGCCTGCTTCTCTTAGTGAGCTAAGAAACGCCTATCGGTTGGCTGTCGCAACCCGCAGCGGTCTAGAAAAACCTATTCTTACCAGAATAGTCGAGGCCTCCAATACTCTCGAAGAGTTGGAAGATGCTTACTATGCGGCCGTTCTGGCCGAGAGTGATTTAGAACAACAGTCTGCCCTTACCAAAATAGGCAAACTTGACCTGTCCTCGGCCGAATGGGCAAGTTTTGTCTATGCTTCCGAATTCGATGACCTAGAGGAGCTCGCCTTCACTAAGGTGTGCGAAACTGCCTCTACTATAACCTGGCTGTTGTATATCTATGAGAATCCTCCCGAGGGGAGTGAACCGGACCAGTCTGTTCTCGCCAAGATAGAAGAATTTAACCTTTCGCTCGACGAATGGAAGGAAATTGCTGAAGTTTCCGGAGGCGTGCTAAATGATCTGGCTCTGAAAAAGATGGCTAAATTGGAGACCGCCTAAGTTTCTATTTCACTGCCTTAAAGCTGGGGTAAAACCCGGCTTTTTTAATACTTGAATGTAATCAGAACCTGATAAGATAAACCTATGAGCAACTACGAGTTTCTAAAAGAATATCAGCAACTCCAATATCAGATTATGTTTGGAAAACTTACTGATTTGGGCTTTGCCTCAGTTAGCTACTGTGAAGACGATAAATCGGCCTGGTGGAACCAGGCTCTGATAGAAAATGAGATTACCCCAGAACAGATAAAAGTCATTGAGCAAACCATGATTAGCCAAAGCAGAACGCCTGTCATCTATTTTGAGAACAATAAATCCGAATCATTTATAGACCTACTAAAACAATCCGGCTATAAGTTTGAGTATGAGGATTCGTGGATGTTCCATGCGGGTGAAAATATTGATTATGACAGATCTCACCATGTGAAAAAGGTGGAAAATGAAGAAGATTTAAAGATATTTATCGACACTTTTGATAAATGTTATCAAAAAGATGATCCCCAGAACCCCTTTGGTGAATTGGGAGATTATCTCAAAGCTACAGCTAGAGCCTGGAAAGCCCACCATTCCACCAACAGAGTAGAATACTTCATAGTTTATAAAGATAACCAACCCGTGGCCGTGTCTACGTTGACCAACTTGAAGGGAGGCGGATATATCTCTAATGTGGGGTCTCTGCGGGAAGTCAGGGGAGAAGGGTTTGGCAAGACAGCTACATTATTCGCACTAGAAAGATCTGTAGAAAATGGCAATACCATTCATTACTTGGCTACTGAGGCAGGAACTTATCCCAATGAGTTTTATAAAAAGATTGGATTTACAACCAGATTCACCGCAGTGGGTTATAAAAAAAGTTAATAAGATAAATATATGGACGAAATTATAATCAAAGCCAGAGAATACACTGTTAGTGAGTTCGAAAAGTACGGATCCCCTGTACTGCTTCTTGATTTGGCAACCCAAGTAGCTACTCGATTAGCCACCGCTTTAGAGGCAGACGTTGACATAACAAAAATGGGTGCTTATTTAATGGACTTGAAACTCGGAGAGGCTAAGAGGGATGGTAAACGATCAGAACACGCTCGGTTAAGTGCGGAAAGTGGAGCAGTATTTCTGGAACAGTTCGGGTTGGCAGATGATGTTAAAAATAAAATTATCAATTGCATCGAAGCTCACCATGGAGATGTTCCATATAAATCTATAGAGGCAGAAATTTGTGCTAATGCCGATTGTTATAAGTTCCTTTCTCCACGAGGTTTTTTAATTGCCTTTGCCTTAACGGGTAAACCGAATGCTGGTTTTGATGAGCATTTAGATTCTATAGAAAAGAAACTTGATGAAAAACACTCCATCCTGTCATTAGATATTTGCAAAGAAGAATTAGAGTTACACTATCGTGCATTCAAAGAGTTGATAGCCCAGTCTCGGCAGAAGGAATAACAGGTAGTTCTTGCCATCTGTTCTCCTGTAACCAAGTTCCCACTTCCCGCCAGTGATCGGGCAGGCATCCAGAATACAGCTGTTATCTTGTGGTCTGAGAATTGACAGCAGGCCAAAATGCCAATAAAATGGCTCCAGAACATTAAAATCTTTCAATCAAACAGGCAGGAGGCCTGACATGACACAATCACTTCATTATACCTGTGTTGTCGGTGTCTTCTGCGGCACCGACGGCGAGTTAGCCTCGCTCCATTCCAGTAAGTATGCGTGCCCCCTTGGGTTGTTGGTAATGCTGACGGCCTTAAAGAGAGTTTACCCAGAGATAAACGCCATCGTTTATAATTTGGAGGTAACTTCGGGGGAGGTATTGCGTCGAGACATTGTTCAATATATTTCGGAATACGGCCAAGGGCATGTTTTAGTCTGCATGACTTTGACCGCTGGCAATGTTCCTCAATGTATGAGATGGGCACAAGAGCTGCGCGATCTTGGCTGCCATATTTTTATAGGCGGGCCAGAAGTAACTGCAGTTACCGCTCCCTTCTACGCTAAACATCCATTTATAAATGGATGTGTCGTGGGTGGAGGCGAAAATATTCTGCCGATTATTGTTGAGCAAGGCTTCGGAGTCGGAGAGAATATTTTTACAAAAGAGCATTCTCCCAACACAACAATCTGGCATCCTTTTGACTTTGTTAATGCAGGGGTAGATTACAATCTGCTTTATGCCTTATCCAGTCATAAGGGAATAAGTGCTTTATTCGCCGGCGACTGCGCTTTGACGGCCACCGGGCAACGCTGCGTCTTTTGTGGCAGAGCAACGATGGGTCATTCCAGTCGTCCCGATCCTAAAGTATTCTGGGATGAATTGGAGACAGCCCACGCAGCAGGGGTGGATATTATTTATAACACCGCTGATACTGTGGGAGTATACCCAAGGGAGTTTAACGAATTGGCCACCGCAGTTCCTACATGGCGACAGCAAGTGTTAGCAGAAAAGCCGGAACCCGAACGCTGGATGAAGGCCTTTATGAATGCGACTCAACTCACGGATGAGTTTTGCTACTGCGCTAAGGCAGTTGGCGCCCGGTTCGCTATTGGCGTTGAATCCCTGACCGATATTCAAATTGCCGGTAAGGGCAATACCCAGATCGGCCACATCGAAAGAGCGTTCCAAAGGGCCTCTCGATTCGGAGTGCCTTTGATCGCAACTTCGATTGCTGGCTTACCGGGAACTGGGTCAGAAAGCTGGGAGGCCGACACGGAAGCGATGCTGAATTTCTATACTTCTTATGCCGCTGATGGCACCTTGGTCTGGGTAACCCATTCCCCCTTGTTGATTATTCTGGGGTCCAGATTATTCCTGCAAGTATTGGAGAAGATGGGTTTAAGCGCACAAGATCCGACGTACTGGCCGCGAGAAAGCCGATGGGAGGCCTATAACCCCATTCGCATGACCGCATATTATTACGACCAGTTCTGTGGCGGGTCCTATGAAGAAGCAGTCCAGAGCGTTTGCGGATTCTTGGAAAAAGCCAAAGGAGTATTTGGTAATCGGATTACTCTCGATTCTAAGGGAATGGATCCGGATCTCTGGCTGCTCTACGGCGAATCCTTGAGATCTTCTGTTTGATTCTGTTCATTTTTAAGTAATTGACCGACCCCGCCTGATGGCGGGGTTGTTTTTATAATAAAATTCTGATGCATAAACTCTTTGCCAGAGGTGATTTTATGGTATTCTAATGTATAAAGCAGTTACCCTGATGGTAAATCCAAACCTGCTTTGAACATTGAGGCAATCATATGAGTGAACAATCCGAAGGCCCTAGTGATGGATCTATGGGTCATCATATGAGGGTACCGAGAGACAAGATGATCGCTGTCGCTAACTTTTCTGTCGGCGAAGTTATGGGCAAAGCCGCTTCGTTTGGCCTTGACCTTGGGAATCACCATGGAGCATATCTAACCATATCTGCGGCGAGACCCGGAGACACAGGTCTTTTTTGGTTAGTTGATCCTCTACTTGTCAACGAAATTACCAACGGATGTGATGAGAAGTACAAAGGATTCAGCCAATCCAAACCAGTGTTCTTACTTTCCCGATTCTCTATCTATGGCGAGAGGTTAAGTTCGCAAAGCAGTAAGCTGTCCGGCGGACAGCCTCCCGGAGCAGTAGTAGGTGATAGTGATGAGGATGGCGAATTCTACATCTTTTCCTTATCCGGCCTGCCTCCAATATGCGATGAGACAGCTATGCTGCTCACCGCAGTTAGGTTAGGATTCATGAGTATGGTCACGGCTCGTGAACTTGCCGCTACTGTATTTAATGATTTCTTCCTAGGAAACCAGTGGGCGGCACTCGATAACTAATCGGCATTAACCGGTGTGACTAAAGGGCGGGAACTGCAAAGTTAACCGCCTTTTTTAATAACTCAACAAAGCGGGAACCTGATAAGATAAAATTATGCCTGATTCAGTAGATAAATTAGCTAAGATAATTTGGGATTACCATCATATGCAACATCAGCTTCAGAAATCTGATTGCATTGTGGTTTTGGGTAGCCAAGACACCCGGGTGGCTGAAAGGGGAGCGCAATTACTATTAGAGGGATGGGCGCCTCTTATAGTTTTTTCCGGCGGTTTTGGAAGGATTACTAAAAATATATGGAAAGAAACTGAAGCGGAGAAGTTCAAACAAATTGCCTTAGCTATGGGCGTACCTCCGGACAAGATATTAGTTGAAGACACATCTACCAATACAGGAGAAAACATCACCTCTGTTAGAAAACTACTAGAAAACAAGAGTATCGATATTAAACGGATAATCGCTGTGCATAAACCTTATATGGAACGTAGAACTTATGCCACTTTTAAGAAATTATGGCCAGAAATAGATGTCTTGGTTACTTCTCCGCAGATAGCCTATGAAAATTATCCTACTGCAGAGATTTCCGAAGAAGATGTCATCAACATTATGGTCGGCGATCTGCAACGGATTAAATTATATCCAGAGATGGGGTTCCAGATCAGTCAAGTAATTCCTGATAAGGTGTGGTCTGCCTATGAGCAACTCGTAGCCTTAGGTTACAGCAAGTGTTTGATTAGGAAATAAGAATATGATTGATGAAAAATTTGTTAAGCTTTAGAATCAATCAGCCGGTGAAATTCCGACTGTTTAAATACTTAAATGTCTTATTGTTCAAGGAATATAATGACGAGAACTATTGCTTAGTTCTCGCTACGCTCGAACAGTAATTCCGGTTTTATAGATCGAGTTTTATAGATCTAATTGGTAGACTTGGGAGCCGGACATCACCCAGAAAGAGCCGATCTTTTCATCGACAAAAATTTTACTGGGATTAGTAATCCCGCTAAAGGCGTATTGCTTGCGGTATTTGCCGTCTTTATCAAAAGCGATCACGCGGGAATTAGCCGCATCTAATACGTACAGCCCATTGGTATTCCAGCTGGCATAAATATCAGTAATAGTATTGATAATTCCGGTATGCTCAGGAACATTTTTCAGACTATATTCTACTTTTACTCCCTGAACATATTTATTTACCACACCGTTAATTAGGAGGTACATATCACCATCAATGGCAAAAGTGGTAGCTCCGGCTAAGCTGATAGTTGAATTGTCTTCAAAGAAAGACGCAATCTTGGTGTAACCATCTACGGTTTTTTGATATTTCCAAATCTGGTTATTATCCGGATCCAGGAAATAAAGCTTAGTAGTGTAGGCAATTACGTCGATAGCGTTATTCCAAGTTCCGCTATCTAAATTAGCGGCGCTCATCCGGTTATCCGAAAGCTCTAAGCCATAAATCCCCGGGGGAGTGGTGTAGATGACCAGGCCGCTATCGGTGGGGGCGCCCAGTTTGATCTTTTTCTCATTACTGACTAAAGAATTGATAATCCCTACCTCGTTGCGGGTGTAATTGTATTTGTAAACTTTATTGTAATCGACATCGTAAGTATAAATATCTTCGCCGACAGCGAAAAAGTTATTCACGTTGACCTTGGGCGTTTTACTACCGGAGGTTTCTAGCTGACTGGCGATGCTAGCAAAATCAACTGTCACTCTGGGGTTGGCATAACGCGTGACTTTATTGATGTCATCTAATTGGCCTTTGACTTCCGCCAACACCCCGAGAGCATCCTGTTTGGTCGTGTCGTGTTTGGTGGCCGCTTCCGCCAGGGCATAGGCTTCCGCGAGCAAAGAATTAGCCTGAGCCGTATCTTCGTAAATCAGCGCCGCTTTGGCGGCATCGCGTTTTTGAATAGCGCTGTCTAAAGAGGCGATGGCAGTTTTTTTACTTACCCGTTCGGTATTGCTGCTGGCTAAAGCCAGAGTAGAAGCAACTAATACGATAGCCAATACGCCTACGGAGATCAGTAAGATCCGGTTGCCGTTTTTCTGTTTTTTGATTTGATTCACCCAATAACTCACCGAACTGAAGACGAGATCTACCACCGCTACTATTACCAGCCAAGCGTATTTAAAGTAGCGCATCACGGCATTACTGGTTTTCTTCAGTTGAGGACTTTTAGCGGCTAATTTAGCCCTATTGGTAATATTAGTCAGATTATCGCCCAAACGGCCGTAGTCAACTTTGGGTAAATTAAATTTGGCAGTAGATAATTCCGGTCGGACAGGCTCTTCGTAGGCGGGCATTTCGGCAGTAATATCTAACTCCTGGGCCATTTCGCTGGCCCGAGCCCCCACGCTTTCACTGGTGTCCGCTTCGCGGACTACCTGAGTATGGAAACCTGCTTGAGGAGTTTTCCCCCAGAGGTTGTCGCTGATCGGTGCAGTCGGAGCTGCGCTCGGAACAAACTTTCTGCCATAATCCGATTCGGTATTGCCCACCCAGTTATCTTCCGGAGCCTCTTCTTCGTCAGTGGCCATCTCGGGAACGGAGAATTCGGCAATAATCACATTGGTTTTACTGATATCGCCTTCTTTCTCCAGTTGAGCAGCCAACTTGCGGGCGCCTTCGGCGGGACCGAAACTTTCAATAATCCGTTTTACCTTATCAATAGAAAAATAATACAGGAGTTCGGCGGTGCTGATAATAATCTTATCTCCTACCAGCAGGTCGCCTTCAATAATATTAGATAAAGTTTCCTCGGGGCGGGGCATTTCTCCTGGGGTATACATTTCAGCAGAAAGATGCATCATTTTACCGGCTCGCCAGAGGTGAATTTCGTTAGTACCCCGGTGCACGGCCAAAAGCTTGTCGCCAGCAATAACAGCGATAGTCACATTAGTTTTACCGATCCAGTCCTTTTCTCCTTCTTTGGCAATGGCGGCAAATTCTTCATTAGCTGCCTTGAGCGCACTCTCAAAGCTTTGACTGGGGTCTAAGGACAGGTCGCGGTAATATTCTTCTTTGATAATATCAATCAGATTATAGGCAATATCAGGGGTCAGAGGAGAGGCGCTACTAATATCGATCACAAAATAGAGGCTGCCATGCCGTTGTTCTTCTGCTAAATCAGGCCGATAGACTAGGGCAGTAGAAAATCCGCTCGCCGACGGGCTTTTAGATAAAACCTTGCCGATCTTAACGGCATATTTTGGTTTTGTGGCTGTAACTTTGAAATCTACCATTAACCTTTGGTTATCAAAGTTATTATAGACTACTAGCCGTAAACTTGGCAATCAAAGCTGTGAATAAGTTTTGGGAAGAAACAGAACAATAGTATATCCTATAAAGAGAGATGAGCTACTACGAAATCAAGCGAATCGGGATTGCAGCAGGGGGATTATTAATTTGTACAATGATTGGCTGGTGGCTGCATCCGTATTTTGCTGGACTAAAAGAAATTCAGCCAGTTATTTTCCAATTGGGTATTTGGCAAATTCGCTGGTACGGCGTTTTAATGGCAAGCGCAGTAGTGCTGGCTCTCTTAGGTCTTAGTCGCTTAGCCAAAGCGACGATATGGGAACCGCATATTTTAGGTTTAGTGACTAGCGCAGTCGGCGGAGGTATTATCGGCGCTCGTTTATTATTTGTAATTTTGAAATGGTCAGAATTTGCCTCTACGCCGCTGGAAATATTTAATTTGCCGGGCGGTGGTTTAAGTATTCATGGAGCTTTATTGGGAGGAGCTGTGATGATGTTTTGGTATTGCCGAGCGCATCAACTATCTTTTGGAGCAGCGGCTGATATGATTGTCCCCTGGGTGGCTTTGGGGCAAATGATTGGCCGATTCGGTAATTTTTTTAATCAAGAAGCTTTTGGGGGTCCGACTAGTAGCCCATGGAAAATGTGGATAACGCCAGCACTGCGGCCGGAGGCCTGGCAAAATTATAGTTGGTTCCACCCGACTTTTTTATATGAAAGCATTGGGTTGCTGATAGTTCTGTTAATTTTGTTAATTGCTCAACGCAAACAGCTGCCGGCGGGAACGGTGGCCTTCGTTTATACCGGGGCTTATTCGGTGCTGAGATTCGGCATCGAATTTTTCCGTATCGATAGCGATAAGTGGGGGAACCTGACAGTCGCCCAATGGGGCAGTCTAGTTATTATACTCATCAGCCTGATTGGTGGTTTAATATTAAGGTATAGTAGTCGACCTAAATTATGATCAATACTCTCTTAGTAATCCTTAGTTTGATCAGCTTAGCCACCCTGGGGGCATTGGTTTGGGTATTAAAGCGTCTGTCGGCCAAACAGCCTGATACTAGCCCAGCGGTAAATCAGAGCTTAGATGCGCTACTCCGGGATACGCGGGATCTGAGGGTAGATCAAAAGTTAATTCGCGAATCGAGCCATACGCTCAATCAAGACCTGAGGAGTTTAGCGGATCTATTACAGCAGTTCAAAATTCGCCAAGAGGAGCGCAATCACCGCGAAGAAGAATATACTTCGTCCATCAAAGATTCTATTAAAGGCATTGAGCACCTGTTTAAAGGGTCGAAATCCAAAGGTATGGCCGGAGAAAACATTTTACGGGAGATCTTTAAAATTTTCCCACCCGAGCTGATCGTGTTTGATTACAAAGTAGAAGGCCGCCCCGTCGAATTTGGCTTGAAACTTCCGGATGGCCGGATTGTGCCGATGGATTCCAAAGTAGTGGCGCTGGAAGAAATGAACCAATTAGTGACGGAAAATAACGAGGACACTCGGCAAAAACTAATCAAAAAAATTGAAACCGAGGTCATGAAAAAAATCAAAGAAGTAGCCGAGTATGTCCATCCGCCCATCACGTGGGACCGGGCCTTGATGATGGTGCCAGACGCCATCTATTCCATCTTGAAAGAATCGTTCACCCGAGCTTACAGTCAATCGGTCATTTTAATTCCTTTCAGTATGGCCGTGCCGTATATTTTGACTTTTCTCGATCTGCATAAAAAAACTTTAGCGACCTACGATGAGCAGCAAGTACACGCTTTTCTGGAAGATCTGGACAGGGCATTAGGAGAAATGGATACTGTCTTGGAAAACCAAATTGCTCGGGGCAATACGATGATCGGTAATGCTTACACCGAATACAAAAAAATTGTCGGGAAAGTGCGGGGACGGATGACCTATTTGGCCGAAGCAGAAAAACCGCAACTACTGAAATCGACCGCACCCAAAGAAGAACCCGAATTAGTTAAACAGCCTTAATGGATAAAGAACTCGAGCTCAATAAAAAACATTTTGTTACTCTGATATCGTTAGTAGTCGGGTTGGTGGCAATCGGCATACTGGGTTATATGGTGATCGAGAAATGGAGCTTTTTGGAAGCCTTGTACATGGTGGTAATTACTTTAGCCACCGTTGGCTATAAAGAGATCCATCCTTTAAGCACAGCCGGAACGATCTTTACTATTCTCCTGATTGTCTTTGGTATAGTTACCCTATACTATGTAGTTAGGGTGGTAGGGGAATATGTCTTGATGAGCCGGTTTGACGAAAAATATAAACTTAAGCAAATGAAAGCACAAATTCAAAGCTTGGTCGGACATCACATCGTATGCGGTTATGGCCGGGTGGGCAGTAAAGTTGCCCGCGAGTTGGCCAAAGAGAATACGCCGGTAGTGGTGGTGGAAGGTGATCCCGAAATGGCTGCCATTTGCCGTCAGCAAGGTTTTCTCTGTGTAGAAGGAGATGCTACCACCGAAGCCGCTTTGCTGGAAGCCGGTTTGATGAATGCCAAAGCGCTGATCTCTGCCTTAGGAAAAGATAGCGACAATATTTTGGTAGTCATTACCGCCAGAACTTTACAGAGCAACGTTTTTATCGTGGCGAAAGCCAATCATGACGAAGCGGTAGACAAGTTACTCCGCGTGGGCGCTAACCGGGCAGTTTCGCCTTATCAAATTAGCGCTTTTCGGATGGCGACTTTCTCTCTGCATCCGGGAGTGGCTGATTTTGTCGATAATGTGTTTGATCTCAAAAATAGCGAAATCCAAATCACGGATATGACAGTCGGCTCTGCATCGCAGCTGGTCGGACGTCCTCTAGAAGCCTTTTTAGCTAATCGAAAATCGGGAGTGTCAGTATTAGTCATCAATCGGCAAGATGGCCATGCGATTATTAATCCGTTAGGGGACACAGTAATTCAAACTGGAGACAGATTGATTTTGATGGGTATCCGTGCGAATCTAGAAGCCGTGGAAAAATTAATTCATTAGTCCTTCGGCTAGCTCAGGATAAATTAACAAATTAATTTAGAGGTAAATATGAGCGATCACTATAGTCCAGAATTTATTAGTGCCCAGCGCGAAGCGCTATTGAAAGAAAAGGAACGGCTGGAACGGGAAATTAAAGATGTCGCTTTTTTTGATGAGAGCCAAGGCCGGTATGTGCCCAAGTACGAAGAAACTAGTCCGGGGGAAACTGAGTCTACCGATGAAGCTAGCGACGAAACTACTACCTTTGGCGAGAATACGGCAATGGCCGACAGTCTGATCAAATCTCTCAATGAAGTTTTGAGTGCTCTCAAAGATATCGAGGCCAACAAATACGGTTATTGCGAGAATTGCGGTGAATATATTTCCGAAGACCGCCTCCAGGCCTATCCGGCAGCCAAAACCTGCATTAAGTGCGAATAAAACTGATGCGAGAATGGATTATTAGATTGATTGTGGCACTGATCACCACAGTTTTACTGGTGAGTTTAGATCAGTGGACTAAAGCTTTAGCTGGTCTAATAAAGTTTTGGAACGGAGGAGGATTAAGACTAGTCTGGTATGAGAATCCTGGCATTGCTTTTAGTATTAATTTGCCTATGCCACTGGCAGGCATACTGATGGCCATATTATTATTAGTATTATTAGGACTATGGCTGCGGGCCCGCGGAAAAATAAACGGTTATCAATTAGGATTATTGCTGGCCATCGGCGGGGGGGCGAGTAATCTGTGGGATAAGATTCAGTTAGGATTTGTGAGGGATTTTATTTCTCTTTGGTGGCTGCCCATTTTTAATTTAGCGGATGTTTGTATTTTTATTGGAGTAATCATGATTATTTTGGGAGTTATTTATGGCGAACGACATCAAAAAATTTAGATTTACGGTTAAATCTGGAGCCGGCGAACGTTTAGATACTTGGTTATCACAAAAAATTCCGCAGTACTCCCGGAATTTCTTAGCCAAAGAGATTAAGGCCGGCCGGGTCTGGTTAGGAGGCCGTTCCGCTCAAGTCAAAAGTGTAGTCAAAGCCGGACAGAGCGTCGTGGCCGAATTGCAACTCCCGCGCACCGAGATTATGCCGGAGAAAATCGACCTAGACATCATCTACCAGGATAAAGATCTGGTAGTAGTTAATAAACCAGCCGGACTGGTAGTGCACCCGGCCGGCAAGCATCTGACTGGAACGTTGGCTAATGCCCTGAAACACCGATTTGATACTTTTTATTTAGTACATCGATTAGATAAAGACACTTCCGGAGTGTTATTAGTGGCTCTAAATCAAGTTACCAAAAATTGGCTGACTAAACTATTCGAAAAACGCCAAATTAAAAAAACTTATTTGGCACTGCTAACTGGTAAAATCACTCCCCAGGAAGCTTATCTGGATTTGCCGATCAAGCGCGGGCAGTCTGGCAGATTCGAAGCGTTGGCGGGGGGGCGGGCAGCCAAAAGCCATTATCGAGTAAAAGAATATCTGCCCGGATTCAGTTTGGTAGAAGTATTTCCGGAAACTGGGCGGACCCATCAGATCCGGGTACATTTTCAGGCCCTCCGTCACCCTGTCGCCGGAGATACCATGTATGGGAGAGGAGAGCGGGGGTTGAATCGGCAATTTTTACACGCTCATAAAATTGAATTTAACGACTCTCATGGGCAACTCAGGTCTTATACCGCCCCTTTACCCAAGGACCTAAGTAATTTCTTAAAAAACTTGTCTCGTTAGATATGAAAAATAAACTGACTAACAAATTAGTAGTGTTTACGGGACCATCGGCAGTCGGGAAAGATACGGTCGAAGTGGAAGTAATGAAATACTTGCCTTTAAAGAAAGTGATCACCACTTGCACCAGATCTCCGCGGCCCGGTGAAAAACGGGGAGTGGATCGGCATTTTGTAACCAAGACTCGGTTCCGGGAAATGATCAAAAACAATTTGTTGATCGAACATAATTATTTCAGTGGAAGTTATTACGGTACCCAGTGGAAAGATATGCGCAAACCTGCCACGGAAGGTTATGTGGCGCTTTTGGATGTGGATCCTAACGAAGCGAATAATATCCAAAAACGCAATCCGGATGCGCTGGTTATTTTCTTAAAAGCTGAATCGTTAAATGTTTTAAAAAAGCGCCTGATCGCGCGCGGGGGGACAGTGGATGAAATCGCCGATCGGCTGCAGCTCGCTAAAGAGGCGATGAAAAAAGAAAATGCTTTTGCTTATAGCGTAGTGAACAAGGAAGGCCACTTGGACGAAACCGTCCGCCTAGTTAAAAAAATTATCCGTAATTATTTAGGAATATGATAGATTTTCTTTATTTAGTCAATCGTTCTTTGAGGATGTTTACAGCTATGCCATGGGCAGGGTGGGGCTGGTTAGGCTTTTTGTTTTGGGTGCCTCCAATTATTTTTGCATTGTATGCGTGCAAGTATACCAAATTTTTTTATCGAATGAATTTCTGGTTAAGATTAGTATTGATTACGGTCATAGTAGTTTTTATTATCAGTTTATTTGCCGCGATGATTGGATTGTCATTCGGCGGTTTTAGTGGAATTATTGGTTTCGTGGTTCTTCTGATTTCACCATTTTATATGATTAAAGCCGTCCAGGGATATCCTTGGACAATAAAATTACTTAGTTTCTTCGTGACGATTTTGGTTGTGTTAGAAGCAATTGCAATCGGGTTTCTTTTTGGAGCGCAATAGCGCTGAACGTTTAGGTTTGTAGTTTTACTTCGGCAGTAGTCAGAGCATCGATAATCGGGTCCAAATTCCCGGCCAGAATAGTTTCGATATGGTGCCAGCTTTGATTGATGCGATGATCAGTGATTCGATCCTGCGGGAAATTGTAAGTCCGGATTTTTTCGCTGCGATCTCCCGTGCCAATCTGGGAGCGGCGCTCTGCGCCGCGGGCTTTGGCTTTAGCTTCCTGTTCTGCATCCAAAATCCGTGAGCGCAATACCGCCATTGCCTTTTCTCTATTTTGAGTTTGCGATCTTTCGGTTTGACAGCTGGCGACGATGCCGGTGGGGAGGTGGGTAATCCGCACAGCCGAGTCAGTCGTGTTGACGGATTGACCGCCCTTACCGGAAGAACGGAACACATCTACGCGGAGATCTTCCGGGCGAATGACTACATCGACGGATTCAGCCAAAGGCAATACTGCCACAGTGGCTGCGGAAGTATGAATGCGCCCCTTGGCTTCAGTAGCGGGAACGCGCTGGACGCGATGGACACCCATTTCCCAGCGCAGTTTTCTGAATACATCCGTGCCATCAATCTGCAAGGTCACTTCTTTATATCCGCTGCCGTCTTCGGTAGTACTTTCATCTAATATATATATCTTCCAGCCTTCCTTGGCCGCATAACGGGTATACATTCTAAATAAATCTCCCGCAAAAATAGCCGCCTCATCTCCGCCGGTGCCGGCCCGAATTTCCATAATCACGTTTTTTTGCAGTTCAGCGTTTTGGGGATTCAAGAGATCAGCTAGTTTTTGCGTCAGTTCTATTTTTTGTTGATCCAGCTGAACTGATTCATCTTTAGCCACCTGAGCTAATTCGGTATCGTCCCCAGACATCATCTCGGCGTTATCAAGGAGTTGTCGCTCGATTTTTTCTAGCTGCTGTTGAATATCCAAAATCTTCTCGATCTGGGATTTGCGCTGGCTGAGAGTTTTTATATCACCCGGCGACAGACTGGCCACATTTTCGAGTTTGCCGATAATCTCTTCGAGCTCTTGTCGTAAGTTTTGTATAGTCTGACCCATAGTTTAATTATACAGTTCTGAAGTTAATAAAAAATTGTCATTCCGACCGAAGCCTCGCCCAAGGCGGGCGAAGTGGAGGAATCTGCAAGATCCCTCGACTAGGCTCGGGATGACAAAAATGATAATTATATTATTAGGCTCTGGTTTTTTTCGCTGGAGCTTTCTTAGCCACAGCTTTAGCCGCCCGCTCGCGGAATTTTTCTACCCGGCCAGCTTTATCGATAAATTTCTGTTTACCGGTGTAGAGGGGATGGCAAGCCGAACAGACTTCAGTCGAAATGCTTTCTACTGTAGAACCGACTTCCATCACGTTGCCGCAGGCGCAGGTGATCTTAGCTTTCGGATAATACTTGGGGTGAATGTCTTTTTTCATAGTAAGGATATTTTAATAGGAGTAGATATTTTTTTCAAGAGGAAAAAGGGAAGGGCTGCTGATGCAGCCCCTGTCAGATTTTTCGAGACTTATGCTTAGTCGTAGGGCCAGCTGAGTTTATCGTTTCCACAGGTGGCAGATTCGTAGGCGGCCCTTTGGGCTCGTGTCAGAGGATCATCATTATCAGTACCCCTCGTTGGGTTACTGTGGACCCTGACAACATTGGGCCTTCTTTTAGGTCGCGGAGATTTAGATTTGTCCTGTTTGGTCAGGACATCTTTGTCTCCGCCCTTCTTCTTGGGCGGTTTTGGCAATAGTCTCCTCCTTCATAGATTGGTGGGAAGGAGCAAGAAGCTCCTTTCCTACCGCTCTCTCAACTCAATCAATACTAATGTACAACCTTCTTACGGCCAATTTGACCTTGTGCTTCTATTTTAATCATAAAAATAATGAATTAGCAAGTTTCATTGGGCTAGATTAGTTAAAATTGGTTAGACCAGATCTGAATTGACATTTTTCTTTCTTTGTAGTATAATGATTTAATATGATTGAAGAGGTAATTAAAGATTAAAACCAAAATCCATATGGTAAGCAACTTTAATCCCAGTAATAATGCCCCGGTTCCGATGAGCAATAGCCAGCTTCCCTGGTATAAAAGCCAGACTATGAAAGCCTATCTATTGGTTATTGGGATTATCGGGGTAATTTTAATTGTCTTGTTCAGTAATCAGATTGGAAACCTTCTGAACTGGCTGGCTTCCCAGGCTGCCCTAGAAAGCAACACTATTGACCTGACCTTCGACCAAGGTAATTTTGCTAATTCTGGTTATACTGCTCAAAGATATGACCCAGGTTCTGATACTTGGATAGCAGATGATAATTCTGTCACCGTGGATAACACTAATCGGCTTATCTTGAATCCATAATCAACAGTCCCTCCGATAAAAAACAAAAACAAAAATAAATTATGGAAGAGATTATTAACAAATTAAGTCAAGCCGTTAAAACCGCTACACCCAAGCGCAATTGGGGCGTGCCCATTGCTATCTTGTCAGCTTTCGCGTTGATAGGGGTGGGGATGTATTACGGGTATTTTGAAACTTTGTTCCATGGCGCCAAAGCCGCCAGTACTTTTACGTTTGATTTTGATAATGAGAATGATTATAATATCAGCCCGAATGTCACCGTCCGGGGCGGATATGCCATGAATGATCTGGTGTATACAGCAGCAGAATCAGGCTTGAATGATATCCCATCCTTTACCGACATACTAGCCGCTGGTCCGCTCGGTGACAATATTATAGCCTTGGTCAGTCAGCCCAACCAGATTCTTCACAGTAGCGATGCTGGAGCCAACTGGGCGACGATTGCGCATCCCAGTAACCCTTCTATTATTTGGCAGAAAATGATCAATGGTGTACTTTTGCAACCCAACAAACGGATTTATTTTTTCGGGCATACGGCTGATTCTAATTCTATTGGCAGATTTACTTATGCTCAATGTGAACTGGCTAATCAGGCAGCTTGTATAGATCCTTTTACTCAACCTGAGCCGCAATGGTCGTGGACTGTTTCTGCGCTGGGAGTGCCCAATCTGGTATCATTTGGTGATGCTTATACTAACAATATTAATATATGGGCAGGTGCTTCTGTCGTAGACCCTGTTAATCCCGCCACCACGAATGGGTGGGTTTACAGTGCCGACAAGAATCTAAGTAGTGGCTCTGTCACCAGTGTAGAGTTACTTGGTACTACCGCAGTCAATGACATTATGGCCGCGGGCCAGTACCAGACTATTGATAGGTATGCCGCTGTTACCAGCAGATTAAGCGGTAGAACGGGCATTTGGTACACCGAAAATAATGATGGCATCTGGAAAGAAGCCACGCTTGATCCAACCGATTCATTTAGTCATTTATCGGTTTATTCCTTAACTAAAGATGGTGCTGGTTATATTTATGCTACAACTGACAGAAGTTATATCCTAAAGTCTACTATTCCAAACGGCACGGAATTCAAGAGGACAGCCAACACTGATGTGATCGGCGCCCCCATGGAAGGGGCTTATTATGCAATAGTCCATGACGACAATCTTTTAGTGTTTGACAAAAGTGGCCGGGTGTATCGCGCAGTTGATTACAACTCTGCCACTGGATTCACTAAATTAATAGAAAGTAATACCCCGTTTGCCACTGGTGGGACTAATTTTGAAGTCGCCGATAGTGACTACCCGTTATTATTCGGCAATTATTTGTACTTGGCAGTTAACAATCTCTCCAATAACACGAGCGCTTTTCTAAGATCTGTCTATGCCGGCTATCAGTTCCCGGCTAATCCATTTAATCGCACGGTAGTAAACACAGTCGGGATTAATTATACCAGCCTGTCTTCTTTCGATGCGGTTGTGCCATTGTCTAGTAACGGTAACCCAAGATTCCGGCTCAAGAATTATGCTGCCGGTCAATGGAGATACTACGATACGGTTAACAATGTTTGGAGCGTGTCTTCCAGCCAAGGTGATGGGGGAAGCAATACCGCCCAAGAAATCAATGCTCATATTGGCACATTTGCCCAGGAATTTGGTCAAGGCAAACTGTTTATAGAAACGATTCTAAGTCCGAAAGATTCGGAACTAGGTTTGGTCCCGTATATATTGGACAGTGTCACTGTAAATTACGAAGCCAATTATTTTAATATTGAGAGCGTGGTTCCGAATTCCGGCCCTGTGGCAGGTGGAAATACAGTTAATATTAACGGAACTGATCTTAACGAGCAGACCAGAGTAAAATTTGGCAGCCACTATTCGCCAAATGTGAATTTTATTGATAGCACTCATTTGACTGCCGTGGTCCCCGCCAGTACTTTACCGGGTGATAAGACCGGTTGGGTAGACGTTAGCATCTTAGATGAGAATACGGATTTTACTTATCAAAAGACTCTCTCTGGCACTAATGGGTATCATTACACTGCTTATACTGTGGGCAGTATTGAAATCTCTGATGTGCCGGAATATACGGCTCTCAATCAAGCATTTAATTTGACAGTGACTGTGTACGACAGCAATCATCAGGTTTTAAGCAACTTTGATAACGAGACAATCAGAATCATGATTGACAATAACGATGATGGTATTCCGGACACCGATGATGGTGGGTTGTTAAGTCCGAGCATTATCCAACCGGTAGATCTTGGCCCTACTGGCTGGGTTAATGGTAGCCAGACGGGACAATTTACAATTAGTGTAGCTAACCTACCCCAGCCGCCAGGGCCCACCCCCGGGTTTTCGCAGCACACCATTGTGGCGACGTATAGTCCGACTATCTCTGATTCGGCCACAACTATCACGGTAGATGTGGAGGATGATACTATTCCTGTTGATCATTTTGACGTAACGGTGCCATTGTTTGGAGTGAAGAACACCAACTTTCCAATTAGAGTAGAAGCCAAAACCATTCAAGATTTGGTTAAAACTAATTTTGTCCCTGCCACTGGCAATCCAGTCAGAATTTATGCGGATGGCAACGCTGATGGTATAGACGATGGCGTTATTCAACCCACTACGATCGGAGTGATTAATGAAAGCGGCGAATGGCTAAATGGTGTGGCCAGCTTTGATGCCTATCAGATTAGTGTGGCGGATACTTACACTATCGAGGCTAATTACATCCTGTCGCCTGTCGATATTATCAGCGGCACTGCCACTATCAACATTTCAGGTAGTAGTCAGCAATTACCCCCTCAAATTAGCAGTGTAGACCCCACCGAGGGTCCGATAACCGGAGGCACTGCAGTTATAATTTCTGGCAGCAATTTTGGCACAGCGGCGGGGCCGACTACCGATCCTACTATAGTTAGGTTCGGCGGGGTAGATGCTACGAATGTAGTTGTGCATAGTACTGAAATGATTACAGCAGATACGCCCCCAT
>Ga0172379_10004046_pt1 | contig 22296 bp, 15 predicted proteins | sample GrowelOW334metaG_FD_119756 | JGI IMG/M metagenome (GOLD analysis project Ga0172379, IMG submission 119756) | Groundwater microbial communities from an aquifer near a municipal landfill in Southern Ontario, Canada - Groundwater well OW334 metaG | ecosystem: Environmental > Aquatic > Deep... | reverse complement strand
GTATGACGGTTTGGGGTGAAAACCAGATCGGAATGGATCTCATCCGAAACGATCATGATATCATGTTCCTTGCATACGGAAACCAAACCGGATAGTTCCTCAGCGGTCCATACGGTTCCTCCTGGATTATGCGGACTGGAAAGTATCAGCATCCTTGTTTTCGGCGTGATCTGTATTTTGAGGGTCTCCAGATCGAAAGCGAAGCGCCCGTCGACCAGTTTTAGTTGGTTGAGGATAAGTTTCCGGTCATGACCCTCCACGCAAAAATAAAAGGGGTGGTAAACCGGTGGCGTGATAATCACCTCATCCTCAGGTTGTGTATACGCAAGAACTGCGGTTGAAACTGCCGCTACCACGCCTGGCATAAAGGTCACCCAGGCCGGGTCAACAGTCCAGTCGAGGCGACGCTTGACCCAGCCGGTAAATGATCCGGAAAAGTTTTCACCCCGGTAGGTATATCCCAGGATCGGATGCTCTAGCCTTTTGGCAATGCGATTACGTATAAATTCAGGAGTTTCAAAATCCATGTCGGCCACCCAGAGCGGGATTACATCCGCTTTGCCAAAAACCCTTTCCCGGCCGTCCCATTTGATGCTGTCGGTACCGGTGCGATCTATAACCCGGTCAAAATCATTTTGAGAATATAGTCTACCATCCATAATTGTTCGGTCCGATTTGTTTTTCAACCATTTGATTATAAACATGCTGCAAATACATCGTGATGGATTTGCCCTCCGGCAGCCTGATTCCGTTGATAATAGCGATAGGCTGAACGCCGGCTGAAGTACCGGAGGTAAACATCTCATCAACCAATCCCACTTCACTTTCATGGAGATGTTTTTCGATCAACCGGATATTCAGGATTTCGGCGGCTTCAATCACCTTTTGCCGGGTAATCCCGGGCAATACCGTTGAAACGGGCGCGGTATAGAGCACTGAATCTTTTACATAGAAATGATTGGTCCTTCCACCTTCCGTGATATTCCCTTCTTCGTTGACCAGAAGGACTTCGAACACATCAAGGTCCTTAAGCGCCTGATTGGTCCGTTCGCGCAGCGCGGCGTTCCAAATCTTGATGTTCGGGGTATTTCGAATGGCATGAAATGTGGCAACGTCAACCCCTTCGGTTTGTTCCTGCAGAGTTGGGTAACGATGAGGAATATAGCCGATCTCGAGCACCGGCTCGGGCCACCAGCTGAGACGTATTTTGATGTTCCCGATTCTTTCGGGCTCTGTGTCAAGCAATTCAAACAAATGAGCCTTCATTTGTTCCAAGGTATAGGGTTTATCGAAACCCAATAGCTCAATGGAACGGTACATCCTTTCGAGATGTTCCGATAAAAACAGCGGCTTGTGCCTGAACACCCTGAATACCTCATAAACCATCGGGACCAGCGTCGGGTCAGGATCATTTAAGAATTCCTGGTTGATCAGTTTTTGGTTTTTCCAATACATGGTATTATATTTTATAAAGGATCCACGTCGGCCTGGATGATCAGGCTTCCGAACGTTTTTCTATCGATAAAGTTTTTGATCAGCATTGCTATGGCCTTTTTCCGGATCAGCAGCTCCGGGTTCCGGTCTAGTTTAATCAGGATATTCTGGATATGTTTTCCCTGTATCCGGCTCACCACCGGGGTCTGAGGACCAAGTACCATCCCCGGCAAAGCCTGTTTGAGTTCTGTGGCCAGATCAATGGCGGCTTCGTTTACCACCTTTAGGTCGGAATGTTTGATATTAAACCTGATCAGACGGGTAAATGGCGGATAGCCAAACTGTTGCCGTTCCATGATCTCATTACGATAAAAGCCTGTCAGGTCATTATCCATGACCTGCTGGATCACCGGGTGTGAGGGATCAGAGCATTGTATGACCACTTTACCCTGAGTATCGCGGCGTCCGGCACGGCCGCTCACCTGGGTCATCAGCTGAAAGCTGCGCTCATAGGACCGGAAATCGGGATAATTGAGCAGCTGATCGGCATCCATGATCCCGACCAGACTTACTTTACTGAAGTCCAACCCTTTGGATACCATTTGAGTGCCGATCAACACGTCAGATTTTCCCAATTCAAAATCGGTAAGTATACGGCTGAAGGCAGATGTCGAGCGGGTGCTGTCGAGGTCAAGACGAGCCAGTCTTGCATCGGGGAACAACAGCTGAAGATCTTCTTCGATCTTTTCCGTGCCCAATCCGCGCGTAGAAAGTCCAGTTGAGGAGCAGGACGGACATCGCGAAGGAACTCTGATTGCATAACCGCAATAGTGGCATTCGAGTTTACCCTGTGCACGGTGCAGGGTCAGGCTCACATCGCAGTGCAGGCATTTGGGTATCCACTTGCACTCCTGGCATTCTATATAAGGACTGTATCCCCGGCGATTCTGGAAAAGGATAGCCTGTTCCTTTCTAACCAGCACTTCATCAATGGCTTTGAGCATCAGCGGGGTGAAAGGACCCTGCATTTTTTTACGCTTGCGGGCATCGCGTGAATCTGCCAGAAGAATTTCCGGCCGGTCGATGCCACCGAAGCGTTCATTCAGCTCATGAAGCTGATATTTTCCCGAGTGGGCCTGTTGGTAGGATTCAATCGATGGGGTGGCGGAGCCCATGAGCACCGGTGCTTTATGGATATTGCCGAGCATGATGGCCACGTCGCGGGCGTTGTAACGCGGGGCGGGATCCTGCTGTTTGTATGACTGTTCATGCTCTTCATCCACAATGATCAGGCTGAGATCATGATAAGGGAGGAATATGCTCGACCTGACCCCCAGGATCAATTGTCCCTGTCCGTCCGGACCCTTTAGGATCTGCTTCCAGACTTTCAGCCTTTTTACCTGGGTAAAGCGCGAATGGTAAACCAGCAATTTGTCGCCAAACACCTGCTGAAGCCGTACGATAATCTGGGTGGTCAGTGCAATTTCGGGCAAGAGGTAGAGAACTTGCCTGTTTTGTTCCATCTGTTCATTGATCAAGTGGATATAAATCTCCGTTTTACCGCTGGAGGTGATTCCGTGAAGCAGGTGAACTGGTGTTGTACTGAAGCCCGACCGGATATCCTGCAGAATCTTCTCCTGCGATGGGCTCAGCGGTACAAGGGTTATCGGTCGCCGGTCGCCGGTTACCGGTTTGGGGTTGCGTAGGCGTTTTGGATCGCGGTCATCGGCTTTCAGGAATGCAGGCAGGGCGGCTTTCATCACCTCCCCCGTTGTGCAGAGGTAATAACCGGCCATCCATTCCCATAGGGTAAACTGCTGGTCGTGGAGGATAGGAGTTTCATCGACGATGCTGATGACATCCCGTGCTACAAATTTGGGTGACGTAAAATGTATCCGCCAGATCAATCCTGTTAATACCTTATTCTTTCCCAAATAGACCAGGACCCTTTGTCCGGGCTTTGCCATTGGCTGCAATACCTCAGGGAGCCTGTAAGTCAGGATTTCCGGCAGGGCAAGAGGCAGCAGGATATCGGCGTATGTTTCCCGGGGCATCATAATCGGGCACAAGGTACAAATCTTTGTAGAGACGCGCCGCGGCGCGTCTCCAACCGCGTCTCCAACCGCGTCTGTGAAATGCACGTAGAGACGCGCCGCGGCGCGTCTCTACACGCGGTTACCAATAGGGTTTAGTGGGCGAGGATATCGGCAACGTCGAGCAGGATCTTGTTCAGGTTCTTGCTGGCGTTGATGGTTTTATTGAAGGGAACGTGAACGATATCATGGTTGACAAATCCGACCATGATGCTGCGCTGGTTATCAATCAGTGCATCAACCGCGGCAACGCCAAGACGACTGGCAAGGAACCGGTCGAATGCCGACGGCGATCCGCCGCGCTGCATATGTCCGAGTACGTTAACCCTGACATCATATTCCGGATACTTGACCATAATTTCCCGGGCAATTTGTTCCGCACCACCCACATTATTCCCTTCGGCTACCAGGATGATATTGCTTGATTTGTTGCCCTGATTCTTAAGGTAATCGTCCAGTGATTCTTCCTGACCATCGACTTCAGGGATCAGGATAGCTTCGGCACCGCAAGCAATACCCGAATGCAGGGCAATGAACCCTGCACCCCGTCCCATCACCTCGATGAAAAACATCCGGTCGTGGGCACTTGCGGTGTCGCGGATCCGGTCGACGGCCTCCACCACGGTGTTCAGTGCGGTATCGTATCCGATCGTATAATCGGTTCCAAACAGGTCATTATCAATGGTTCCCGGAATACCGACAAATGGGATGTCATATTCCTTGCTGAATATTCCTGCACCCTGGAAACTACCGTCCCCGCCAATAACAATGCAGGCATTTATATCGGCACCAACCAGGTTGCCATAAGCTTTTCTCCGGCCTTCAACCGTTCGGAATTCGTCACTGCGCGCCGTACCCAGAATGGTTCCCCCACGCTGGATAATATTGCTGACATCCTTGGATAACAATGGAATAAAGTCTCCGTCGATCATCCCCTTATATCCTTTCCGGATTCCGACCACTTCCAGATCGTGATAGATAGCAGCACGCACCACAGCGCGAATGGCTGCATTCATTCCCGGGGCATCTCCCCCTGAGGTTAAAACCCCAACTTTCTTAATCGCTGACATACAAATAGTTATAATAACTTTGTCAAAAAAACAAAAACGCCGCAAAGATAGGGAAAAAATCTGCAAAAATCCTAATTACATACGTTCATGGGCCAGTTTCAGGACGAATGCAAGTTGTTCCTCCCGGCTCAGGGTTGAGTTATCGAGAAGGATGGCATCCGCGGCCTGGCGGAGCGGACTGATTTCACGGGTGGAGTCGATCCGATCGCGATCCTGGATATTGCTCATAATATCGGCCAATTCAACCTGAACGTCTTTGGCCATCAATTCATCATACCGGCGTTTAGCACGGATTTCGGGAGAGGCGGTCATGAATATTTTCAGTTCGGCATCAGGAAAAACAACCGTGCCGATATCCCGGCCGTCCATGACGATACCCTTTCCCTTGCCCATTTCCCGTTGCTGTTTCACCAATGCCTCCCTTACAAAACCAATGATGCTTACCGGGCTGACCAGGTTGGCCACTTCCGGCCGGCGTATCTCTTCTTCTATATTCTCGCCATTGAGAAAGGTTTCGTGTTTTTTGGTGTCCGGATTAAAGGCAAACCGGATATGAATCTGGTCAATTCGGGATTTGAGTTCCTGAATATCGACCACTCCTCCGGGTGCAAGGTTGTTTCGCAAACAAAATAAAGTCACCGCCCGGTACATGGCGCCGCTGTCGATGTAAGTGAATCCAAGTTTTTTTGCAACCTCTTTGGCCACAGTGCTTTTCCCGGTTGAGGAGTGCCCGTCAATAGCTATTATGATACTCATTTGATCTTTGGTGACCGGTGTGGTTAATTCTAATATCAGGTCCTGGATTTCTTATTCAGATTCGCATGGAACGAAATCGAATGGGTGATTCCGCTTACATGATAACTGGCTAATGCATAATCGATGGTTATCCTTCCAAAATTCAGGCCGGCGCCAAAGGAGAATCCTGTGGAACCGCCATACTCCGCCATGCGCAGTTCGGTCCTTCGTAAGAAATTGTATCCGATCCGGATGGCCAGCAGGTCGCCGGGAACAAATTCCACCCCGGCAACAACATGATCAAGCGCTAAAACTGCCGTATGGCCCGATTTCTTCAAGAAACTTGCGTCATCGGGCAATATATCATCCGATGGCCTGAGATTATATTTCTGAAGGTTCCGGGCGGTCAGGTGAATTCTGAATGGTGCATATTTTAACTTGTAATTGATACCGGCGAGTACCTCGAAAGGCAACTTCTCCCGGTTTGGGGTGGCGTAGGTGCTTAGCTGGGTTCCCAGATTCCTGGCCACTAATGTACAGGCAAGGCGATTGTTCAAGGAGTGGTAGTGAATGCCAAAGTCGGCACCCAGTCCAAATGACGTATAGCGCTCCAGCACCGAATAGATGGGCCGGATGGTTACCCCAACGGAAAGAACACTGTCGAGGGCGTATCCGTAACTCAGGTTGAGTGCATATTCGGCGGCTGAGAAATTTCCAAGTATGTCACCATATTCGTTGGCCTCGATGAAAGTCCCGTAATTAATATACTGCATGCCGATCACCGGTGTGCCCCATTTGCCAAGGTCGTGCGAATAAGCCAGATAGCCATAGCGGATATCTGCCAGATAATTGGAATAATTCATGCTGAGCTGATTGTTCATCAGTGGGTTTGCCAGCGAAGGGTTATGGTAAACCAGGGCAGGATCATTATCCCAGGTGCCGGGAACCCATCCACCCAAAGCGGCTGATCGGGCTGATGGGGGCAGGTTCAGCAACTGGTAAACCGTTGATCCGCCAATCTGCGCCTTGACCAGCGAAGGAATAGCAATCACGACTGCCAGAATAAATATCAGATTGAGCCTTCTCATGGTTCGGAAAAATAGCAAAATTATATGGGTAACGGAAAATAAGGCGTGCTTGGTATCTTTAAATGTCCTGTTCAGGTTTTTTTTTCCAGGTCAGCTGGGCCAGCATCAATCCGGCCAGGACCACCGGTATGCCCAAAAGCTTGTTGCCGGTAAAAGTTTCACCCCAAATCAGAAAAGAGAAAACAGCCGTAAAGACCGGTATGAAATTGGTAAAAACATTGGCACGGGTGATCCCGATTTCACGCACCGCAGTGGTGAAAAAGATGAAGGAAACGGATGATGGGAAAATACCCAGGAAAAGTAAAGGCAGGATAACCTCCCAGGTCAGGTGGATATTCATGGTCGCCTTTAAATCGGTGAAAAGGAAGATGGGAAGGAACAGGCAGGCTCCCAGGATACTCTGGATCTGTACAATGGTCAGCGGTTTGTATTTGAGTGCAAGCTTTGCAATGATCAGGCTGTAACTCACCGCCGACAGGACGGCTACCATCATCAGTGCCACCCCGACGGGCGAAGCCACCAACTTGAAATCTTTTCCCAATAATACCAGTAAAACCCCGGTAAAACTTACGGCGATTCCGGCTACCTTGATCCAGCTTATTTTTTCACGGAATATCAGCCAGGCAGCAACAGGGGCAAGCAGGGGAATGAGAGATACGATCACTGCACCGGTGGTCGGTGTCACCAGTTTCATGCCGTAACTTTCACCCAGGAAATAGAGCAAAGGTTCGAAAAGTGCCATCAGGAGAAACTGGCCATAATCCTTGCGGTGAATTTTTTGTGCGGAGCGCGAAAGCTTGATGACAAGGGTTAGGAAAACAGCGGAGATCACCATGCGGAAAAAAATCAGGGCCATCGGTTCAAAGTACTCATAGGCCACCTTGTAACCGACAAATGACAGCGACCAGAATAACATCGCGAGCGTAATCCCGCTATATACCCAGATTCTCTTCATAAGATCAAAAAAAATCCCCGCCATTCGGGCAGGGATCATTAGCGGGTGGAAGAGGGGATTCGAACCCCCGACCTTTGGAACCACAATCCAACGTTCTAACCAACTGAACTACTCCCACCATTTGAGCCGACAAATGTAAACGTTTTCCTGAAAATTTAAGTCGATAATGCTATTTTTGGCACAAATTTCCGACTTTTATCCAGTATAAACAGCCGAAACTAATCTATTTCCAAAGGATGACATTTAAACTGATTGAGATAACCGGACAGAATTTCCGTGTCTTTCATGATACCGGAAGGTCATTGTATACGGGTGATCCCAATTGGATTGCCCCGTTGGATATGGAAGTGGAGGATATCTTCAAACCTGCTAAAAACCAGATGTTTGTGAATGGAGAAGCCATCCGCTGGGTTTTGCAGGATGAATCGGGCCGCTTGCTCGGCCGGGTGGCAGCATTTATCAAACTTTCGAAAACAGGTCATTCCGACATTCCCTCCGGTGGGATGGGCTTTTTTGAGTGCACGGATAATCAGGAAGCTGCCAATGTCCTTTTTGACGCTGCGAGGAACTGGCTCAGATCGAGGGGGGCATTGGCCATGGACGGCAGCATCAATTTCGGTGAGAATTTCTCCTATTGGGGGGTTCTCGTGGAAGGATTCATGAAACAGGGTTACGGGATGCCGTATAATAAGCCTTATTATCAAAGGTTATTCGAAAACTATGGGTTTCAGGATTATTTTCAGCAATTCTCCTATCATATAGACATTACCAAACCCTGGCCGGAACGCATGGTGAAGTTCGCCGAATACCTGGCTTCGCGTCCCGGTTATACCTTCATCCATTTTGATAAGAGGAATCCCGATAAGTATATTCATGACCTGGTGGAGGTGGTTAACCTGACCTGGTCGGATTACCTGGAGAATTTCACCCCTTTCAGGGAGCAGGATCTGGAGGGTATATTGGCAAGTGCAAAACCGATCCTGATCGAGGAATTCATATGGTTTGCCTATAAAGATGGTAAGCCGGTGGGGGTGATAGTGGCGTTCCCTGATGTGAATCAGGTACTTGCTCATTTCAAAGGGCGTTTGAATTTATGGAAAGGGATACGGTTCATGCTGTTGAAAAATGGCAGGACCATCACCCGCAACCGGGTTTTAATGGCCGGGGTGATACCGGAGTTTCAGAATTCAGGAGTGATCGCAGCCTTGTTTCTGCAATTCGCACGGTCAACCCAACAAAAGAGCTGGTATACGGAGATCGAACTCTCATGGGTGGGTGATTACAATCCCAGGATGCGCAAGGTATACGAACAGATAGGTGCTGTGCCCATGAAGAAACATATCACCTACCGGTACATGATCGACCCGTCTGTTAAGTTTACCAGGTTTACCAACGAAGGGGGTAACAGCCAGCTGCGAAAGGAAGTGTTGAAAAAAGATGAAGAAATTCATCCTGATGTTTGATAAACAGGAAAAAGTCCTTATCTTTGCGTCCCCTAAAGTAATGATGAAATGAAAAAAGAAATTCATCCGAAGAATTACAGAATGGTGGTCTTTAAAGACCTCTCAAACGAGTATACCTTTATTACCCGTTCAACCGTAGCGACCCGTGAAAAGATAGATCTTGACGGAGTAGAATATCCGTTGGTCAAAATAGAGATTTCGAATACCTCGCATCCCTTCTTTACCGGTAAAGTTAAACTGCTCGATATGGCTGGCCGTGTTGATAAATTCAACCGCCGGTTGTCTAAAAGCCTGGAGAAAAAAGCGCAGAAGTAATTCTGACGAAATAAACCCAAAGCCCCGGCACGGGGCTTTTTTTTGCTTTAATCAGTGGGAATCAAATTGGGAAATAACTTATTTTTTGATTTCGGAGATGATGACAGCGACTTTGTCCCCCTTCTGTCGGAAGGCAACGAGGAGGAACTAAGCGCAGTTGAAATTCCGGAAACGCTGCCAATATTGGCTTTGCGTAATACTGTGCTCTTCCCCGGTGTGGTCATACCAATCACCGTTGGCCGCGACAAATCCATCAAGCTGGTCAAGGAAGCGTACAAGAACGGTACCTCTATCGGGGTAGTCGCCCAGAAGGATACCACCATCGAGGATCCGGAAGTGAGCGACCTGAACAGGGTCGGCACCATGGCTTCCATTGTTAAGATACTGAACATGCCCGATGATACCACATCGGTCATCATACACGGGAAACGCCGTTTTCACCTGGATGAGATCACCGGCAAGGAACCATATCTGAAAGGCAGGGTCACTCCGCTTCCCGATATCAAGCCCAGCGAAGAGCCTCAGGAATTTGAAGCGATCATCGGAACGATAAAAGACCTGGCGCTTAAGATCGTGCAATATTCCTCCAATGTTCCGCAGGAAGCCAGTTTTGCCATCAAGAATATTGAAGGCGCCGGGTTCCTGGTAAATTACCTGTGCTCCAATTCCGATCTCGGCATGACAGAGAAACAGGAATTGCTCGAGATCGATAATATCCGCGACCGGGCCGTCAGGCTGCTCGAACACCTTTCACTGGAATTCCAGAAGCAGAAACTGAAAAAGGATATCCAGAGCAAGGTTAAACTCGAGATCGATCAGCAGCAGCGCGAATATCTGCTTAACCAGCAGATGAAAACCATTCAGGATGAACTGGGTGGCAGTCCGTTTGAGCAGGAAGTGGAAGAGATCCGCCAGCGTGCCGAAACCAAAAACTGGTCGCCCGAGGTGGCTAAAGCTTTCACCCGTGATATCGAGAAACTGGAACGGATCAACCCGGCATCGGCCGAGTATTCGGTTCAGCTCAACTATCTGGAGGTGATGCTCGACCTTCCCTGGAACGAAGTTTCACCGGACAATTTCGATTTGCGCCGGGCCAAAAGGATACTCAACGAGGATCACTCAGGACTGGATCAGGTGAAGGAGAGAATTCTCGAACACCTGGCGATCCTGAAGCTGAAAGGCGATATGAAAGCCCCTATCCTCTGCCTTTACGGACCTCCCGGAGTCGGCAAAACATCACTTGGCAAATCGGTTGCCCGCGCCCTGAAAAGAAAATATGTAAGGATGTCGCTCGGCGGACTCAAGGATGAATCCGAAATCCGGGGACACCGTAAAACCTATATCGGTGCCATGCCGGGACGTATCATACATTATATCCGGCGCGCAGGTACCTCCAATCCCGTCTTCGTCCTGGACGAAATCGATAAGGTAGGCAATGATTTCCGGGGCGATCCGGCATCCGCCCTGCTCGAACTGCTCGATCCCGAACAGAACAGCAGTTTCTATGATAACTTCCTGGAGATGGAATACGACCTGTCGAAGGTCCTTTTCATTGCAACGGCCAATAATCCTTCCACCATCAGTCCGGCCCTCCGCGACCGCATGGAGATGATTGAAATATCGGGCTATGTGGTGGAAGAAAAAGTGGAAATTGCCACAAAACATCTGGTTACCAAACAGTTGGTGGATCATGGCTTGCCTGGTGACCGGTTCGTTTTCCCGAAAGAAACCCTCGAATATATCATTGAGAACCATACCCGCGAATCAGGTGTCAGGAGCCTGGATAAAAAGATTGCCAAAGTCGTTCGCCAGCTGACAAAAAAAGTAGCGATGGGCGAGGATCTGCCGAAGGAGATTCCCGTGAGCTCAATGAAAGGGTACCTCGGATATCCTGAGGTCCTGAAAGATGAATATCAGGGTAATGAATTCGCCGGGGTAGTAACGGGTCTGGCCTGGACTGAAACCGGCGGACAAATATTATACGTCGAAACCAGTCTGAGCAAGGGCAAGGGCAATCTTACCCTCACCGGGAATCTTGGTGAGGTGATGAAAGAATCCGCCATACTTGCGTTGGAATATCTGAAGGCGCATGCCCCAAAACTGAACCTGCCGGAAAATGTATTTGAGCACTGGAATGTTCATATCCATGTTCCGGAAGGTGCTATTCCCAAGGACGGACCATCGGCGGGTGTAACCATGGTAACTTCTCTTGCCTCGGCTTTTACCCAGCGCAAGGTGAAACCTAACCTGGCCATGACCGGGGAGATCACCCTTCGCGGGAGGGTCATACCGGTTGGTGGGGTCAAGGAAAAAATCCTCGCAGCCAAACGCGCCAATATCAAGGAGATCATCCTGGCTGAAGAGAACCGCAACGATATCGAACAGATCAAGGCTAAATACTTAAAAGGCTTAACTTTCCGTTATGTCAGAACCATCCAGGATGTACTCGACCTGGCACTGATGAAACAGAAAATTAAAGATCCGCTAAATATCGAATGACTTGCCGATCCATTGGCGCAAAATACTGCCAAATGACACTTTATCCGGACTGCAGTTCTTCCAACTCTTCCGGTACGGATCGGTTTTCCTCATCAGCATCATCCTCCCGCGAGCCGGTTTGCTCCCCGATCAGGTAGGTATCTTCGAAGCTTTCCTGTTTTTTGCCGGAGTGGTTTCCTACTTTTGGGTAACGGGATTGATACAGGCGTTGCTGCCCTTAGCGTCGATCGAAGAAGAAGATCGGGGGACGAAGAAGAAGACCGATGGACGAAAGAAAGATCGGGAGACGAAGAAGAAGATCGATGGACGAAAGAAAGATCGGCAGACGAAACACCCAAAACAAAACCTAAATTCTTCCGCATTTCGATCTTCTTCTTCGTCCTCCGTCTACCGATCCTCTTCTTCGTCCCCCGTCTTCCGATCTTCTTCTTCGTCCCCCGCTTCACGTGAATTCTTCAATGCCTTCCTCCTCCTCCTCCTGTTCTCCGCATTAGCTGCAGGTACGCTTCTCCTCGCCAGCCCGGTACTCGGGCGGCTGCTCGGACAGGAACTTCCGCGCGGGATCATTTGGCTGGTGGTTCTTTATCTGGTGCTGTTTGCCCCTTCGACATTGGTGGAGTACTGGTACGTGATTACCGGCCATACAAAAAAACTGGTCCGCTACGGTATTGTCGCATTTACCCTTCAGATATTTCTGGTGGGAATCCCAGTCATTCTTGGTTTCGGTGTGAAGGGTGCCATTTGGGGAATGATTGCCGCCGGGGGTTTCAGGATGACCTGGATACTGGTCATCCTGATAAGCAACGGCGAATTCCGGGTTTCCTTTCCGTTCTGGAAAAAATACCTCGATCTGGGCACTCCCATAATCATGAGCGTCCTGCTTAGCGGATCAGCACAATATGTCAATGGGTTTATTGTGTCTGCAAAGTTTGATCCGGGAATGTTTGCCATCTTTCGCTATGGCGCCAGGGAACTTCCGCTGGTTGCGCTTCTTGCCCATGCACTGAGCAATGCCATCGTTCCATCGATTACCCGCGACGGTCCGGCAGCTGGATTGAAACAACTCAAGGAGCGCAGCAGCCGCATGGTATCGTGGATGTTTCCGCTGACCATTGGCTTGGTTTTATTAGCTTATTTCCTCTTTCCGGCCGTGTATGGAAGAAATTTCCTCGAAAGCGCCGGTGTTTTCAACCTCTTTCTTTTATTGATCACCAGCAGGTTGCTTTTTCCGCAAACAGTCCTGATTGCAATGAAGAAGACACGGATCCTGATGACTGCCGCATTCTTTGAACTGATCATCAATGTCGGGCTAAGCCTGATCCTGGTCCAGCTTTGGGGAATCCGTGGAGTTGCACTGGCTACAGTGATCGCTTACTATTTTGAACGGGCTTTCCTGATGACCTATACCCGGGTGGTGATGGGTATTCCCGCCCGGCAGTACATGGATGTTCGTAAGCATTTTTCCTGGTCGGTCATCCTCCTGATAGCCTACTTATTAGCCGAACTGGTGATCTATCCGCTGATACGCGGATGATAGACGGATTTTTTTCTATTTTTACAGTATGACACCCCGGCCGAATATAACCAACACCCAGCGGGTTATTATTTTAAGCGTAACAGCCCTGTTGGCTGGACTGGCTATCTGGTTCTTTTCCAATATGGTGGTCTTTATCCTGATCTCTTTCGTAATTTCCATGATCGGTGAACCGCTGGTAAACCTTCTGCAGAAAATTCATTTTCGTAAGTGGCACCTGCCAAGAGCCTTATGCTCGTTTCTAGTGCTTATTCTTTTCTGGGTTCTCGTCCTTCTATTCTTTTTTACCTTCATTCCTCTGTTAGCCAACGAATTCAAGTATTTTTCGAATATCGATATCAACAGTATCCTCAATGACCTGGGCAAACCGATCGGAAAGGTCGAGAAATTCATGAATGATTTCGGACTGGCCGAAGAAGGATTTTCGCTCCAGGCCTGGGCAACTAATTCATTCCGGTCGGCAATGGGATTCGCCCGTATGTCGGAAATTCTCTCAGATTTTGCAGGGCTATTGGGAAGTATATTTATCACTGTTCTTTCGGTGTCGTTTATCACTTATTATTTCATGAAAGAATCGCATCTTTTTGAAGATGGGGTGGTGATGTTTTTTCCCGAAGATAAAGAAACCAGTATCCGTCATGCCATTACCTCAATCAGTGAATTGCTGAAAAGATATTTTATCGGGGTACTCCTTCAATCTACTTGTGTTATGATCTTGATTGCCTGTGGATTATTGATCGTTGGGCTTCAATTGAGCCATGCGGTAACCATTGCACTGATCGCAGGGGTGTTGAATGTGATCCCTTATGTGGGTCCTTTTATCGGCAGCCTGATGGCCGTGGCTATCGGTACCGCCGTGAGTATGCCGATGGATGTTGCCACCGAACTGGTGCCCAGGATAATCTATATTCTGGTAGTCATGGAAACCACCAAGATAATTGACAATGTGATTTTTCAGCCGCAGATATTCTCACGCTCAGTGAAGGCGCATCCGTTGGAGATTTTCCTGATTATCCTGATAGCTGCCACCATCGGTGGTGTGCTGGGCATGCTGATCGCCATTCCGACCTATACGGTTTTGCGTGTGATCGGCAAGGAGTTTTTCAATCAGATCAAGTTTGTGCAGAGGATTACAACGGGGATTTGAAGGTGAAAGGTTGAGATTCCAATGCAGAATGCCGAATTCCGAATACTAGATTCAAGTATCCGTGAAGTAGAAATTCATACCTTCATAATCCCCTGAATCTCATCCTCGGAATTCGGCATTCTGCATTGGAATCTCAACTTTCCTACATCATCCTTCTCGATAATTCTTCTTTCCTCGACCTGGATATCGGGACACTCGATCCGTCGCTCATCTTGAGGTATCCCCCGTCACGTTTAATGAGAGAGTGAATATGGTTGACATTGACGAGGTGTGACTGGTGGGTGCGGATGAAGCCGCATGATTCGAGGGCGGCTTCGAAATCCTTGAGGGTGCGGGAAACAAGAACTTCCCTTTTGTTTTCGAGTATAAAGCGGGTGTAATTGGATTCGGCCTGACAACGAATGATCTGGCGGATGGGAATAAAATCGATTTTATCATCCTGTGGCAGGGCTATCCGCTTGTCCTGCTCATGGCGGTTCTGGTTGTCGACCAGGTTCTTAAGCCGTAGATTTTCCTCTTTCAGGTTGATGGCATCGGTGGCCTTGGTGACACTTTCGATCAGCTTGTAAATATCCACCGGTTTGAGGAGGTAGTCGAGGGCATTGAACTGGAAAGCCTTGAAGGCGTATTCGTCATATGCCGTGACAAAGATGATCGCGAACCTTATGTTCCCTAGTTTTTCCAGCATCTCGAAAATGTCGCCGCCCGGCATGCGGACATCGAGGAAAACCAGATCGGGATCGAGCGTATTGATTTGATTCAGCGCTTCCTCGTTGGTGGAGGCTTCACCCACCACCTGAACCTGCGGGCAATAGCGGTGAAGGAGACCGGTCAGATTCTCGCGGTTGGCGGCCTCATCATCAACTATAAGGGAGCGGATTTTCATCAGTCGGGTTTTTGCATCGGCAGTTTAAAGATAACGGTTGTCCCGGAAGATTCCTTGTTATCTCCGGTTTCATCGGGCAGCGGCTGAACCTCCACAGAAACATCATCGCCAAATTGCTCCTTCATCAGCTGGATACGCTGCCGGGTGAGTTTCCAGCCCTGGCCGAGACCGCCGTTGCCGGTTTTGGTGCCGGGGTGATATCCGGGGCCGTTATCCGTCACTTTACAAATCAGGTGATTGTCTTCAATGATAAAGCTTACCACAATTTTCCCATTGGCACCCAGCGAGGAAATTCCGTGCATCACTGCATTTTCAACATGAGGCTGAATCAGCAGTGGAGGCACTTCGATAGCGAACGTGTCAATAGCCGGATCGATGAGAATATCAAAAGAGAATGGAAAGCGTAACTGTTCTAATTGCAGATAGTTGCGAATCATATCAATCTCTTCGTTCAGTCCGATTGCGGGTTTCGACGACTGGGTAAGGATGGTCCGCACCAAATCGCCGAATCGTGCCAGAAAAAGGTTTGCCTCTTCAATCTGTTTTTTATTGATCAGGTTCTGGATGGAACTCAGGGCATTGAACAGGAAGTGCGGGTTCATGCGCGACCGCACGGCATCGACCTCCAGTTGGGCCATTTTGCGCTTGAGGTTCAGCCGTTTTTCCTTGCGTCGGGAGCGGAGGCGAGGGACCAGAACGATAATCATCGCAAGAAAGGCCGCACCGCCGAGGGAGTACCAGAAAACCCGCAGGGAGACGGTTTTCGCAGGAACTGAGATGAGCTGGGGCCACGAAAGAATATTGCTTAACTGTAATTCGATGTTTTTATTCGGCAACAGGTAACGGACAAATCTTCCATCCCGGTCGAATAGCAATAGATTTTGCCGGAGATTCCTTTGAAGCTCCAGTAGTGAATCAGGGATTACCCTGGGATGGATTACCGAACCAGTCTCTTCAGATTTATCCCATGAAAGAATTGCATAGAGATTTATTTCATTCAATACCTTTTCCAAATCACCTTTGGGTGCATACTGGACGATCCTGAAATCTGATTTTCCCAGTCTTTTTGTGAATCTGACGAAAAGCTTATAGAAGATCCTGGTTTTTTCATAATCAAACGATACGATCACCGGATGACCAAGGAATTGTGCAATATCCAGTTTTGCTGTCAGTCCGGGATCCTCTGTGATTTTTGCATTCTGATACAGAGTCTTAAGTTCGTCTGCAAACGGAGTTCCAGGGTACTCTTTGATAAATGCCAGATAATTAGCTTCATAATTCAGTTCTCTACGGTATTTTAATGCATCATGGGCAAGACTGGCGAGAACCCGGTAACGGTCCCAGCCAGTAAGAAAAACCGATGCGGCTAAATAGAATAAGTTTGGGTCAGAATTGTCAAATAATCCGGCATTAATCTGGCTGATTTCGACAAACTGATAGAGAAAACTTCGGTAGGCGGCCGATTCCGGATATTTGACCTGGCCGAGGAACTGCCTGTAATGCCGGAGTGGGATTCTCAGGTCTTCATTTCCCTGAATCGGTGGATTTTCCAATAACCTCCTTAACTCATATTCCTTTTCCCGGTAAGTCAATTCAAAATCAAGTCGTTCGACAAATTTGGGGTCCATCTCCAATTTGCGTGAATTAAAAAGCTTCCGGTCATTCCTGATTCCATTTAAAGCATTGTTAATCCAGCCTTTATAGGTTGGTTTTAAAAGGTATTTATCAACCTTAAAAAGGCTTTTGAGAAAGTTGTTTTCAAGGGCATGATTTCCGGAAAACATGACACTGTCTGGCTGATTTAAATTGATCCTGATATTAATCGTATCTCCTGGCCCGGCATAAAACATGACTTTATCGGTGTTGAAGGATTCCTCGTTCGGAATTCGGCCCATTTTAAAGCAATACAGATTAAATAAGCCTTGCTGATTAAGTGGCATTTTATACTGTGACTGAAAGGTATCTTGTGTAGCCTGGGGAATGGTGGTCACCCACCGGTCGGACTCAATGAACTCACCCGGTGACAACATGTCCATCTGCATCGAATCACCGGACACGGTATAAAAATTGACACTAACCAATTTGTCAAATGAACCTTTTCTGAGTTCAATGCTGACTTTTTCCTGAGTTAAACTTATGAAATTTGTATTGTTGGGTGTAGCGATCAGCATATTGCTTATCAGGTCAAAAAGCATCAACGGCATGTTAATGCTTTGGAATTTAATGGTATCAAGAAGTGCCAGTTCCTGATTCCAGTGTGCGGTCCCAAAACAATCGGCATTAATGCGCCAGTGGCCAATCACGGGTGCAGGCCCTTGTGTTTTGAACTCCACATTGACTGTGTTTGGATTGGCAAAGCGGTATTTTCCAGATAGGGAATCGGGGTAGGGTTTCAGCCAACAGAAGCCAAAGCTGACCGGCATATTTTTGTAAACCAGATCCAGGGTCTGGCAGCCGGGTCTGTCTTTACCGGGAAGAGGAGGGAAAAACTGGCGGATTAAAATCTTATAATATTCATCAGAGTACCTCAACGTTAACCAGTTATAATTTACATCTGATTTTGATGGAATAGAATTGCCTCTTTCGATATCCGCAATAATGTTTACCAACAGGCTGGGTGAATTACCGAACCGGCTTATTTCGCCAATATCGCTTAAATGGAACCGGATTTTTTTATTGATATCAGCGTACCAGAAGGGCATATCAATAAAGTTGATTTTGTCAAGATCGGATTCCTGCGAATATCTGGGTGTTTTGGATTCAGGGTCTAAAATCCTGTTAATGGTGTGTGATTTTGGAATGAGGGTCATGAAGGCTCCGGTCGGGTTGGTGCTGTCGACCACGAACTCATACACATAATTGTGAATCGTCCGCTGGTAATAGCTGTTGGATTCAGCCCGATACTGATATTGAATGACTTGCCCCTGTCTGAATTTGTACTTCAACTCCTGTGCGACACCCGGAACGGTGAACCCGGTAAGTAACAGAATCATTCCAACCACCCGCCCCCAAAACCCGATGCCATTTTCTGTCATTCCGGCGAAAGCGGGAACCCGAAACCCGATACCTGTAACCTGCACCCCGACACCTGTAACCTTTTTCATCTTTTCCGCCTTTTATTTGGCAGTTCAAAGATAGATCAGGGAGTTAGAGTGGCGGTGGAAGAATGAGCGGTTGGTAGGGGAGGGTTAGTATTCGGGTAAAACAAAATGTGCCAATTGGGCAATTTTCTGTTTGCAAATGGCAAATCATTTTTATTCTTATTCTCCAATCTTAAATCCAATTGTTCTTCGTTCCTGATGTTCTGTATGGAGTTGCTTGTCTTGTTCTGTAAACACAAATGGGATTTTCCTCAATCCCATCTTGTCTGAATTGGAAGTCACAATTTGTGACTTCCAATTTTCAAATTCTTCTATGGTCATCTGGAACATGAAATCTTCAGGAAATCAATAATCACTTCTTCCGGGACCACTATAGCGATTGTATTTTCCATAAGATAAAGTTTCTGTAGCTATAGATGCGATTTACCCCTGCCGATGGAAAAATAGTTGTAAATAGTTTACTTCTTAACAGATACTTGAATCTGGAATTTCAGCATTCAAAATTGGTCTTCGAATCTCCAAATTCTTACTTCAGTCCTCCTGCAATACTCTCCTGCTCCCCATATCCTTTCAGCACCCACCTATCCGGATATATACTCAATACAGCGAATGAAGGTTTTTTTGCCTCGACCATCCCCTTGAGATTCAATATCCTGATATTCCCGATGGTATGGTCGCTGCCGGAGTGCTTATGGCCGCAGATGTAGAGTACCATGTGCTGACTGCCTGAAAGGATTTCTATCATTTTCTGCGATTCCAGCAGGCTATGTGAATCGCCCGGAACGATCAGCTGGTGGGCAAAAACGATTAGTTTCTGATGTGACTGGTTGGCTTTGTCCACTTCCGATATAATCCAGGCGAGCTGATTTCTTCCCAGGGCCCCGTTCCAGCCTGCAACCTTTTTCACAAATCCGTTCAGGTAAACGAGACGCAAATCATCAATTACCTCCGACCAATATCCCTTTTCGGCCGGGATTCTGTCCAGAACCTTTTTCTTCAAACTGCGGCTCACGCTTAAATCATGGTTTCCAGGTATAAAGATCCATTTATTGTTCAGGGTGTTAAGTCGTTGGATAACCGGATCGAAATTCTGAAAATCACGATCGATCATATCTCCCAGCTCAACTGTAAAATTGACGGTGTCCTTGTTGATTGCCTCAACCGCAACTTCCACCTTTTCCAGGCTCTTAGAGTATTCACGCGAAAAAGCGGTAGGGCAGGAGCAGTACTGGATGTCGGCTATCAGGCCGATTTTCATTACGGGGGCCTGAGCCAGGGCAGCTTTGGAGAACACTAGAAGTAGGGATAGAATTAAGAAAGTTGAGATTCGAATGCAGAATTCCGAATTCCGAGTTACGAGATTCAGGGGTGCATGAAGTAGAAAATTCCTACTTATCGGACTCTTGGATCTGAAATTTCGGAATTCGGAATTCTGCATTCGAATCTCTGACTTCATTTTATCGCCTCCCTGCCTTTTTTAACCTGATCGATTCTGTCTTTTCCCGTATTTAAGTTCCAGCATATAAATTCCATCTGGGTAATTTGACAGATCGATGAGGAAGTTGTTTTTCCGGACATCGTTTATTCGCACAAATATATAAAATAGATCCGCGAGAATCCGGGTTCCCGGAGGGATCCGCGTCATCCGCGTGCCATTCTTCATGTGATACAGAAATTGCCGTTTATCATTGTCTGCACCATCAGAAAATCCTACCTTGTGAGACTAAACCATTACTATTAAAATTAACTTTTCTGAGATGAAAGATAGACAGACATTCGACCGGAGGAAATTTCTGAAGGCAGGATTGGCAGGAGCTGCCGCTTTCACGATCATTCCTCGTCATGTGCTTGGCGGACCGGGGTATACGGCTCCCAGCGATCAACTGACCAAAGGGATCATCGGGGTGGGCGGCATGGGCCGTGGACACATCGATTATGAAGGCAAACTGCTCGCGGTTTGCGATGTCGACCGTAAACACATGGAACAGGCCATCCAGCAGGCAGGTCAAGGAGTGACGGGTTATCACGATTTCCGTGAACTCCTCGCCAGGCCCGATATCGATGTGGTGCATATTGCAACCCCGCCTCACTGGCATGCCCTGATGGCCATGGCAGCCGCCGAAGCCGGCAAGGATATCTGGTGCGAAAAACCGATGACCCGAACCATCGGGGAAGGAATTAAAGTGGTGGAGGCCGTAAACCGTCACGGACGGATGTTCCGCCTGAATACCTGGTTCCGGTTTAAGGATACCTTTTATGGTTTGGGGACCGATGTAAAACCGCTTAAAAAGGTGATCGACAGCGGTATACTCGGATGGCCACTGAAGGTCACCGTAAGCGGTATCACGGGCTATGACTGGAAATTCTACTGGAGCGGCAAAATAAATCTCAAACCGATGCCGGTTCCGGAGGAACTTGATTATGATATGTGGTTGGGACCAGCCCCTTACAAACCTTACAATCCTGAGCGCGTGCATTCCGTATTCCGGGGATACTGGGATTATGATGGCGGCGGTTTGGGCGATATGGGTCAGCATTACCTCGATCCGGTCCAGTATATGCTGGGCAAGGACGATACCAGTCCGATCCTGGTTGAAGTGGATGCTCCGCAGCAACATCCTGATGCCTGCGGCAGCTGGAGAAGAATTGAATATACCTATGCCGACGGATGCAAAATCATTCTCGACGGAGAGAACCGGGATAAAAATGCAGCTTATATTGAAGGTCCGCTGGGAAAGATTTACCGTGGATTCCGTTCGGATATTCCTAATCTGCAGAGTTTTATAGAAACATTACCTGATCCTGAACCTCAGATCATGACCTTCAGTGAATCAGTGAAAACCCGCACCAAGTTCGCCCTGAATGAAATGAACGGACACCGTTCTGCAACTGTAGTCAATTTGGGAATCGTTGCCGTCAGGCTGGGACGCTCTCTGAAATATGACCCTGTTAAGCAGGAGTTTATCGATGATGAAGGGGCCAACCGGATGATTAATCAGCCGATGAGATCGCCGTGGACCATATAATCAATATGCTAATGGGTTAATATGCTAATATGCTAATTAGAGAAATGTGCCAATTATGACTGCGCGTCGCTCTTCACGCTTCACGCTTCACGAAAAAACAAAATCAATATGAAAACACTGAAGAAAATAATATTTACTGTATTAGCCTCGATGCTGTTAGTCCTCTCCGCGCATGCGCAGGACGTACGGCTCCTGTCGACCAAGGTGGCCGATATTCTCGCACAGATGCCGGCCCGGGACCTTGTTCAGCGTGATAAAGTGGTTCAAAGCATGATTCAGCTCGGGGAGCCGGGGCTGGCTGAATTTTTTAAACTGATCGTTCCGGCAGGAACCGGCGATGATACCAATGTCCGTTTGGCATTGGATGCGTTGGTTATATGCGTTGGCGAAGGAACCAATGAAGCCGACCGGAAATTGGTCTCGAATGCTTTTTTGTCGGCCATCGAGAAGGCGACTGAGAAAGGAATAAGGTCCTATTACATGTATGAGTTGAAATTCTGCGCCAAAGAGGAGGCCGTGGAATCCATCGCCAAATATCTGACGGATGACTATCTGATGGAACCCGCTGCAGCTGTTCTGGTCAATATGAAGAATCATCCGGCCATGCATGCGCTGAAAATTGCTCTTCCTGAAATGAAGGGCAGGAGCCAGATGGTGGTGGTAAAAGCATTAGGCGATTATGGGGCACTCTGTGCTGATTCAGCCATCCGTTCACTCACCGGAACGAACGACCCTAAGCTTAAAAAAGTGGTACTGTACGCCCTATCGCAAATCGGGGCTAAAGAATCTGCCGAGGTGATGGTGAATGCCGCCAAACAGGCCGGATTTGCATACGAACCAACCGAAGCAGCCCGTTCGTTGGTCAGATATGCCGATAACCTGGCAAAGAACGGCGAACTGGCCCCCGCAAAGAGGATCAGCAACATGCTGGTCAGGGAATGTAAGGATGC
>Ga0172379_10004045_pt1 | contig 22301 bp, 20 predicted proteins | sample GrowelOW334metaG_FD_119756 | JGI IMG/M metagenome (GOLD analysis project Ga0172379, IMG submission 119756) | Groundwater microbial communities from an aquifer near a municipal landfill in Southern Ontario, Canada - Groundwater well OW334 metaG | ecosystem: Environmental > Aquatic > Deep... | reverse complement strand
ATCTTTTTTGCATAATGTAAGGCGAAGCCGCTCCGCTCGCGGTATCGACATAACTATGAATATCGCAAAGATTCCTAACGGGGCGGGCAGGTCTTGCTCAAGCGTTTTCCCAGCCCAATCTGCTGGGTAAGACCAAAGGTCTGGGCTGGAACCGTGCCAAACGCTCTCCGCAAAGGTCTTAAAATATCATGAATCGCTCGAGAGTTTTGGGGCATGGCATGCCTAAAGACAAGGAAATGGCTAGTATGGTATACTACAGCAGTAAATTAACGGGGATCATTTATGTTCAATCTTGAAATATTTAAGGCATATGATATCAGAGGCATTTATCCCGACGATTTTGAGGAAGATTTTGCATACCGGCTTGGTAGGGCATTTGCCGATTTTGTCAGAGAAAAACAACGGGATCTGACAAAACCGCTTGAGATCGTTATTAATAAAGACGACCGGAGATCATCGGAATCGCTGTACCATTCGTTGCGCAGCGGGCTCTTAGATGCGGGGTGCTATGTTATCAGCGCCGGATTCTCTACGTCGCCGATGCATTATTATACCGTGAACAAAACGGGCGCGGATGGTGGTATCATGGTCACTGCGTCGCATAATCCTTCGAAATACAACGGATTCAAACTGAGTCTCCATGAGGCGATGCCGGTGGGGAGGGGGACAGGCATGGACGAGATAAAAAACCTTATTTTCAAAAAGAATTATTCGGATAAGCCGTCAAAGATCGGCACCGTGATCGAAAAAGATTTTCTTGCCGACTATGTTGATTTCCTCACGAAAGGGGTCACTATCGGGAAAATTCGTATTGCTGTTGATGCGGGGAACGGTATGATAGGAATGGTGATGAACGAGATCATAAAGAAATACCCACAAGTCGAATTGATCCCGCTTTATTTTGAAAGAGATTTCACTTTTCCCAACCATGAGGCAAATCCCCTGAAAGAAGAAACGCTTGAGGATCTGAAAAAAGTCGTTGTCGAAAAGAAGGCCGATCTTGGCGTTGCATTCGACGGCGACGGCGACAGGGCTTTTGTGTTGACGCATGAAGGCAAGGTGGTGATGCCCGAGCTTGTCGGAGCGCTGCTGGCAAAGGAATATCTGGCAAAAGATCCGGGGGCGAAAATAGTGGTGGACCCAAGAGAGAGCAGGATACTTGCCGATGTGGCGAAGGAAAGCGGGGGAGAGGTCATTGTTTCCCGGGTCGGGCACGCATTTTTTAAGCGTATTCTCAAGGAAGGGGGTGCGATATTCGGAGCCGAGGCATCAGGGCACTTCTATTTCAAGGATTTTTTTGGGGTGGATTCTGGTATGTTCATGATGATGCGCGTGCTCGAAATGCTTACTCAGCGCGGCAAAACACTCCAAGAGCTCATTGCTCCTTTTGAGGGAAGGCGCTTTCATTCCGGTGAAATAAATTTTGAAACAGAAAAAAAAGATGAAAAAGTGCGGTTGGTTGAGGAAACATTCAAGCATCTGGCCATCTCAAGGATCGACGGTATCACTGTAGATGATAAAGACTGGTGGATGAATGTGCGTGCGTCAAATACGGAGCCCTATTTACGGCTGAATATCGAGGCAAACAGCAAAGAACTATTGCGCGAAAAGGTCAGACAGCTCGTTGATTTGCTGTCGGACTAGAAGGCTCGCTGGCGCCATAGTCCGTCGGTCCAATAGCACTACGATGTACATTGGTTCGCATATAACTTATGAAAATTGCTGTTATTTCAGACATTCACGAAAACTTCCACAACCTTATAGTTGCCTTGGAGGAAATAAAAAAAAGAAAAGTTAAACAAATTATTTTTCTCGGCGATTTTATCAATAATGGAATTGCGAAAGTATTGGCAGAGTCCGTTGTTCCTGTTTTTGCGATCTGGGGAAATAATGACGGTGATAAACCGGCTATTACAAAAACAGCATTAAGCAATAGAAGCAATCTAACCGTCAGTGATAGTGTTTACGATTTTTTGGAATTTGATGGCAGAAAAATATTTATTACTCATTCTGCCGATTTGGCTAAACCCATGGCAAGATCGGGAATATATGATGCCGTATTTTATGGGCACAATCATATAAAACACGAAGATAAGATCGGAAGTTGTTTGATAGCAAATCCCGGGGAAATATCCGCCCACAAAACGGGCAGCGCTACTTTTGCTGTTTATGATACCAAGAAAAATAATGTGGAATTTGTTACATTGAAGAAATCTATAACGCTAAAAACTAAAGCAGTTGATAAATATTTCGAGCGGTCCAGGTTTGTGTTCAGTCATCCATCCAAAAGACGTGCATATTGAAAGTGAATCTAAAGAGCCCCCTGCAATATCGGGGACTCTTTATTAGAATTGTCTGGTTAATGAGTTGGTTGGCTATATCTCTATAATCACGGGGATCACCATCGGTCGGCGTTCGGTTTTTTCATAGAGATACTCGCCGACCCGGTCACGCAATTGGTCTTTCAAATATACCCAATTGAGTGCTCCTCCGGATAAGGTTGCTTTTTCGATGATATAGCGCACCCTTTTGCGTGTCTCCTGAAGCAGCTCCTGAGATTCTCTCAGGTACACGAAGCCGCGGGAGATGATGTCGGGAGAGCCTTTTACCCTTCCGGTCTTTCCGTCCACAACCACAATGATAACGAACATACCGTCTTTTGCCATAAGTTGCCGGTCGCGCAGAACGACCGCTCCGACGTCGCCGATACCGAGCCCGTCAACCATAATGAGGTTGGAGGGAACCGATTTTTTCTCGATCTCGTATTTGTATTTGTCGAGCACTATAACCTGCCCATTCTCTGCAATAATGATATTTTCCTCTTTGATCTCTTCTTCTTTGGCAAGGTCGGCATGGTTGAATAACATTGAGTGATATCCATGCACCGGCATGAAGAACTTTGGCTTGATCAATTGGATCATTTTTCGCAGATCCTCTCTCTGTGCGTGTCCGCCGGCGTGGATATCCATCATTTTATAGTGGAATACGCGCGCTCCTTGTTTATAGAGGGTATCTTTCAGCATTTGTACGGTTCGTTCATTTCCGGGAATAACTGAAGAGGAAAAAATGACAGTATCTCCCTTTTCAAGAGAGAGCGTTTGGTGTTCTTTGTTCGCCATGCGCATCAGTACCGCATTTCCTTCCCCCTGTGCTCCCGTGCAAAGGATTGTGACCTTATTGGCGGGGTAATCATGGATCTGTTTTGCATTGATCAGCGTATGCTGTTTCATTTTGATATATCCAAGCTCGCGGGCAATGGCAAAATTCGCTTTCATGCTGTATCCCTCGATGACCACTTTACGTCCATATTTTTCCGACAAATGAATAACTTGCTGCATGCGGCTGATGAGGGACCCGAATGTGGCCGCAACGATCTTTCCGTGGGATTGCGTGAATATTTCATCAATGTTCTTTTGGATCGTTTTTTCCGAGATGGATTCCCCGGCGTTTTCTGCGCCGGTGCTGTCCGCCATCATGAGTAATATTCCGCTTGCTCCGATGGATCGGAATTTTTCGATATTTGCGGGTTTGTCATATAAGGGCGTCGGATCAAACTTAAAGTCGGATGTGAAGAAGATCTTTCCTACTGGCGTTTTGATCAGCGTTGAGAGGTCATCCGGGATATTGTGGTTCACATGAATGAACTCGACAAAGAAATGCCCGAGCGAGACGGTGTCCCCGTCTTTGACCTCAACCACCCTTAATTTTGGAAGGTTTGGAAAATCTTTTTGTCTTCTTAGGATGATCCCTTTTGTGAGGGGCGCCGCATAAAACACGGGATTCCCCAGCTTTTCAATGATATAGGGGATGGCGCCGATATGATCATAGTGTCCGTGTGACAACAAAACACCGACAATTCTGTCCTTCCGCTCTTCGAGATAGGAGATGTTCGGAATGATGTAATCTACCCCGGGCATGTCTTCTTCGGGGAAGCGGAGTCCTGCGTCGATGATCAATATTTCATTATCGTATTCCAATATCGCCATGTTTTTTCCGATCTCGCCGAGCCCGCCCAGGGGGATGATCTTGAGTTTTCCTGGCGTGATGGTTCCGATATGTTTCGGTGACTTGTCCGCGGTGCTGTGGTGCATCCGGCGGGTTGCCGCATGTTGGCGCATGAGTTTTCGTGTGCCGTGATGCAGATGAGAACTTTTTCTGTTTGCAATCATATAAAGATAGTATAAATGATTAAATATTAAGGTTATTTATTGAGTTTTGTCTTTGCTTTCTCGACAAAAGCGCCGGACAGAGAATCAATGATCTCTTTAAATGTCTTGATGTTAAAAGGCTCTTCAAAGCTAAGGGTGGCGTTGTCGTAGTCGCCGAATAAAAGATCGATTGTTATATTCGATTTTGGGTGGGCGCTTACGGGCGCGGTATTCCTATTTTCCGGACCTAAAATGCCGAATGGGAGGGAGGACGGCAATACCTGGCCGTTTATCACGCTGTACACTGTTATGCGGTAAGGAAGAAAATCATCCCTCCCGATCAATAATTTAAAAGAGGAAGATTGAATGCTGTCCAGCAATGCGTCGATCTCTTTTTCCTTGTCCCGGGTGCTTTGATCTTGTTCCCCGGGGGGGTTGTTGGTGCCCCCGATGATGCTGTTCGGGGACCACAGCGCTGCTGTTTTTGAAAGATCCTCCGCCTCCATGAGGAATATTTTTAATCCCTGTTTATTGATGTCCCCCGAAATAACATAGATATCTCTACCGCCCAAAACGTCCCTTTTTGTTTTGTTGAGGTTAAATAGATTTGTTTTTTGTACCAGATCAATGATCCTATCCAGGGATTGTTTGGTAACTGTTAGGCTTGTTGTTGCTGTCTGTTCACTTTTGGGTGCGAATGCTGTTCTAATATCCCCCGGCTCCGCTTCCAGCCATTTATCCTGTACTATTTTTTTTATTGTCTCTCCGGCTGTTGCAATGGGATCACCAACTCTTTCTGTTGTTTTGGTTCCGGCATTTTCTGGCGACTGCAATACAATGTTGATGTCGGTGAATTTCATAAGCGTCTTGGCGCTGGTGGTCCTCATGCTCGTTCCAAATGCGATCGTAGCCGTTGCGGTGTTGCCGTTGACCGGGGCCGCATAAAACATATTAAGTGATTGTGTGAGATCGGTGGATCCGGGATTTTTCATATCAAAGCTAATACGTTGTGTTCCTTGTGCCGAAATAAGGTTTGTGTCGGGGGCGTCGCTTTCGACAACTGCTAGGGAAAATGTATTGGTTATCCCGCCGGAGTGCACAGAGGAAAGGGCGGCAAGCGATTTTAAAATAATATTTTCCGGCTTCGGGTAGAGAATATAGTATCCCAGCACGCCCCCCATAAATAAGAGCACGCTGACCGCCGCAACGATCAGAAAATATATGTGATTCCCTGAAACAAATGAACGCAGATCTTTCTCTTTATATGATTCTGCGGCAAAAAGTGGTTCTGATGATTGCTCGGGAAGTTTCTGATCCGATGCGACTGATTCCCCGTTCTTTTTGTTTTTGGCTTGTGAGGCCGGTGCCGTAGTGGTTTTTGTGGGTGGTGTTGGCCGTTCTGTGGCGGGTGAGGGCGGCTCTTCGTCAAATGTGAGGGTTGTTTTACCCGCTGGTGTCGGTATTATTGTTCCGCTTCGCGGAGAGGGGGCGGTGGTCCGTGCATATTCTTCGAATGCTTCGCGAATATCGTTGTTATCCCATCCCGTGCCGAGTAATATCGATTCAATATCTCTTTTTGCTGCACCCGAAAGATGCTTTTCACGGATAAAATCTACAAGGTCTTTGTGTTGCATACGGAAAAGAATTATAGTGTTGGTTTTATAAGATATGGCCAGGCCCGGTTTGCGGCACTCTCTGTATGAGGGCTCTGCAGCTCTGCACGTTGTGCCGGATAATTCGGTAATATATTTTTGGATGGCGCCAAAATGTAACTGTTCTGACGGGTACGGGGAAATATTCTTCGCTGCCGGCGATAGGTGATCAACGGGGTGGGCGAGAGAGGATTTGAACCTCCATGGAGTTGCCTCCGCTAGCTCCTGAAGCTAGTGCGTCTGCCAGTTCCGCCACTCGCCCAAATGTTCATTATAGGATGAATAATTGACCAATATCAAGTTCATTCAGAAATTGATCGGGGTTTGATATGAATGAAAAAGTTTCCGATTTTTTTATAAGCAACTCATACAGCGGTTGTGAGGACGGAATGTTCAGGTGCTCCAGCGACTTTACGGTTATTTTTTTCAAAGGAGGCATTGGTCCAAAATGATCATTTTTTTCTATGATCATGTTGCCTTCTTTCCCGCGGAGCACTCTGTATGACGCCCCTTTGAATCGCTTGAATACCTCATAGTTTGGATCATTGTCGATGGTCATAATGTTTCCCATCACGAGGGTGCCCTGCGTTGCGTTGATGGTGGTATGCCCGAATCCCGGGGGGATGATCATTTTTTCTCCCTGTTTACAGGTATAGATATAATGCTCGGTTACCGTTTGGAACGAGGCATCCATTTTTTGAATGAGAAAAATGGCTTCGCCAAGAATGATCTCGTATATCTCCGCATAGCTGATTAAAGTGCCCGGCTTTGAAGAGTGGAAATGACCCAGCGTTTTTAGATATTCGTTCCCGATGACGCCCGGCGGCATCACTATGAGATTATAGCGCAACTGTGACGAAAGAAATGCTCCCGAATCTCTCCGCATGAATACGTTCCGATATACCAAGTATGCATATTCTTTTTGTTGCTCTTCGATCGGCTCGATTGTCACGTCTTGCAGCTGGTCGTACGTCCTTTTTCCTTCTCTTGGAATGATCAATTCAGGGGAGGTGGAATAGAGTTTTCCGTCCTCTTCCGCGATACTGATGGGCAACCCGCATTGTTGTGATATGTCCTTCATGCGATCTTTAAAAAGAATAAGTCGTTGCCATATACCAATTGATCACATCATCGAAGCGCTGTGGGGGCAGGACAAGGTTATGGATATTGATTCCTTTTATCTGTTTTTGCACGGGATAGAGATAGTGCGGATAATAAAGGAAGATAGCGGGAACATCATCCATAATGATCTTCTCGGCGATCTGCATCTTTTTTGTGCGCTGCTCGTCGTTCGTGGTCTTTCTGATATCCTCCAATAATTTATCGACTTCCTTGTTCTCATAGAGGGAAAAATTCAGTCCCGGATCTTTTTTTTGCGAGGAATACCAGAAAGAGAACAGATCGGGTTGGCTGAGAAACGCATGCCCAAAGAGCAGTATTTGGTAATCTCTTGGCCTGATGACATCCTGCTGTAGCGTCTGGAATCCTTCTTTGGTCTTTGCTGTGATAAGCCGAATGTCTGTTTTAACGCCGATGGACTCCCAGTTGCTTTTCAGTATATCGCCGATCTCTTTGAGCTCGGCAATGTCGGGAATCACCACTTCTACCGCAAGTTCCAATTCTTCTTTCTCTTTATTTTTTTCCTTCGGCTCCACTGTTTTTTTCCGATAGGGGCCGTCACCTAGCTTCCATCCGTTCGCTTCGAGCAGCGTGATCGCTTTTTCCGGGGAATAAGGGAGAGGAGTGGCGTCACTCGGCGGGGGAACAAGATTTTCCGGGATGGGATAATTTGCGGGACCGGCATGTTCGTGCAGGGTCTTTTCGATCATCTCATCTTTATTGGTTGCCATAAGCAACGCCTTTCTTACGGTGATGTCGTCCAAAAGACTATTTTTCTCTTTATTGAAGAACAGCGCAAAATAGTTATACGATCGGATCTCATACGGGTAATAAATGTCTCCTCTGATAGATTTCAAGCTGTCGATGGAAAGGGCTGAAGGAGAAATGCCCTGTAAAGATCCTGCGTTTGCCGCCGAAAGAAGTTTTTCTTCATTATCAAAGAAGTTAAAGACTATTTCGTTGATGTAGGGACGCCGTACATAATAATCACTATTTTGCTCAAGGCGGTATGAGATGATCCTTCCGGACGTTTCTTTTTGAAAATCCAAGAACTTGAACGGACCGCTGCCTATGGGTTTAAGGTTATATTCCGACAGGGCGATGTTCTCAAGGGCGATCTTCCCCCAGATATGCTGCGGGAGAATGCCCATGGTGAGTGTTTCAAGAAAGGGAGCATAGGGCTGTTTGAGAATGAATTGCAGCGTGTAATCGTTTATTTTCTCCATACCTACGCCCTGCCAATTCAGCGCAAGGTGGCTTTTCACCCGCGGGTCTTGCACGGTTTTAACGGTAAAAATAATATCATCAACGGTCAGCGTTTCTCCGTCGTGCCACTTTACGCCCTCCCGCAGATAAAATGTATAGATCTTTCCGTCTTCGCTGATTCGATAATCTCTGGCAAGGTCAAGGCGCAACTTTCCTTCGTTGTCGTACGCCATAAGCCCGCTGAATACGAGTTCGACAATATCCCTATTCACGTCATTTGTATCGGCAAGGACCGGATTGATGTATTGGGGCTGTCCCACAACCCCCTCAACATAGGTGCCCGTATACGCGGGCACTTTCTCCGCATAGTATTTTACATACAGCGTAAGAAAAATGACCGACGAGGACAAGGCAACGATAGCCAGAAGCCCTAATAGTTTTTTTTCAAACGCGGAAAGGTGTTTGCCTAACATCCGCAGTTGTGCCCAAGACGGAAAGGAAACCTTCCTGTTGTGTGGTTCTTGTGTTTCTTCCATTTGAGGAGATTTAGTAAGCTTGTCTTAGTAGAGAAGCTTGAGGACCGCGGCGCCAAAAAAAACAACCGACAGCGCAATGGTCGCATAATATAACGATTTTTCGATGCCTCTTTTCGTCTGGTAGGATCCGCCGGTATCTCCGCCGAACACTCCGCTTAATCCCTCTCCCTTTTGTTGTAAAAGGATGGTGATCATAAGCAATACGCCGGAAATAACCTGAACAACCAATAAAACTTTTTGCATAGAATTAGATTAGTTACTTTTAGCTTTCTTTGCGATGAAGCTGACCACTATATTGATGGCGGTGATGATGAATGTTGCATAGAGCATCGCCCAAAATCCGTTGATGGTAAGCTCTTTGATAAATATGGTCGTGATCCACAAGAGGAATGCATTGATAAGAAGACCAAAGATACCAAGGCTTAGTATGATAAGCGGTCCGAAGACAAGTTTCAAGACGGGCTTCACAAAAAAGTTGATCAGACCCAATATTGCTCCGAATACAAGCAATACCTTAAAATCACCCGAAAACGATACCCCGGGGACATAATATACAGCTACCAGCAAGCCAATTGCATTGGCAATAATGTGAGCAATAAAACGCATAGGTCTATCTTACTCAATAATATAGGGAAGGTCAATAACTGCTCGTCATTGATCTTTTCAAGACACGCATCGCGTCGTTCGGCGACCCGGCGCACGCTTGCTCGGCTTGCCTGCTGTTGGCGGAACCATGCCAATCGCTCTCCGCAAAGGTCTTAAAAATATCAATGACTTACGCAAAATTTTTTCTGGGCGGATTTCTCCTCACTAATCTTTTAGTATTAAAAAAGAAACGGCCGCCCCATAACGGAGCGGCCTTGATGTTGCCGTGCGTCAATCCCTTTCGGGGTCGACGTAGTTGAGTTTCGGGCAGTACTTGTCCTTGATGGACCGGTATATCTCGGATATATGCTTGCCAAAGCGCGCGAGTGCGCCCGGCTCCCTTAGGAAGTTGTCGAGCGGATTTGCCGCTGCGGCCTTTGTTGCTCGGCGATTATTGAAGATTTCCGTTGCCTTCGCTCCCGCTGCGATTATCCCTATGACAACTGCGCAGATTGCGATGATGGCGCCGCAGACAACCGCAATACCAGTAAGGATCTCACGGAGTTTGGGCCCGCCAATCCCGAAGATGAAAGAGGCGATGTAGAGAGCGGCGACGCCGATACCCAGCACACACCAGATAAGCGGAATGTCGAGGATCTCCAAAAGCCGATAGTGGTATCTCTTGTACTCAGCGGTAAGAATCTCACGCGGCTTCTCGGGGTATCCAAGGAGCAACAGAATGCCGATGGACCCGATCACTCGCAGGAATATCAGCCATCCATAGGCTATCCAATCGAGTGCCTGCTCCAGCCAGCCGTTGTCGTTATAGTAGTCCGCGGAGGATTTCTTTTTCCACTCCCTATTTTTATCGTCATAGTACTCATCGGTTCTTTCCCACGGCTTCAGCTCATTGCCGCGCGAGGATCTCGCGTCGTAGTATATAAGGGGGATGACGAATATCGCCAAAAGTGCCATAAGGATATCGATGGCGAGTATCATGTTGATCGCCTTGGCATCGTTCCTTATAAATACTCCGATGTTGGAGATCGTCAGGATGAGCGGTACCCAGATGAAACAGGGGTTCAGTTTGATACCCCCAATATTCATTGATAGGGCGCGGTATTCAAACTTTTCGTAGGGCGTCGTGAAGAGTTTCCGTGGCTCCTTCGGCAGGCCCGCCAGTGTGACGGCACTGACGATGGTGCAGGCAAAGCGCCAGAGAATGGTGGCGGGGTAGAGAAGGAGGGCAACAACGGCACCAAGCTTCCAGAACATGCATCCGTCCTTACCGAGCTTGATCCGAAGCCAGCTGTCACTTCCGTAGTGCCAGTGATGAAGCTTGTAGAGCCAGTCGCTGTTGCGGACGTCCATGTGTAACTCCTTTCGTGGTCGTATGAGGACCGGTTGATTTTGTTGTTAAGCAACGCCAAAAACAGTTGCGTATATAATATACCAACAATTAACAAAAGTCAATGATTATTTCAACAAAGAAGCCCTGCGAAGCCTGAGATGTTGTTTCCGCGCGAAGCGATGGGCCTCATCGCGCACGGCGGTGAGAAGATGGTTTACCTCAGGCGGAAGGGCCGAGAGGCGGAATGATCTTTGTGGCGAAAGAAACAGGATCTCTTCTTTTTTTGCCAGTGAAGCAATGGTTATTTTTTTGGTGACGCCGGATGTTGCATAAGCCTTTTTGGCCGCACTCAATTGTCCTTTGCCTCCGTCGATCAGCATGAGGTTCGGCAGCGGCCATTCGGCATGTGCAAGGCGGCGCGCGATCGCTTCTTGGATCATCAGTGTATCATTGGGCATGTCTTTGGATGATCTGATGTTAAAGATCCGGTATTGCGATCTTTCCGGCTTTCCGTGTTCAAAGACGACCATAGATGCGGTTGCATTTGTTCCAGAAATATTTGAGATGTCATATCCTTCAATGCGGCTGATCTCCGTGCGGGAGCCGAAGAGGCGGGCAAGTGCGTGCTGTGATCTTTCATAGGTCTCTTCGGAAACGTCAGAAAGATAATTTTTGTGTGAAAGGACGGAATCAAGGTGGGCGATGCGGTTCCGGAACTCCGCCGCTTTTTCGTAGGCATGTTTTTTTGCCGCCTGCTTCATTTTGAACACCAGATCCTTTTTTATACCACTGATGGTTTTGTCGCCGCGGAAGATGGCAAGGATGTGCTTTACGGTTTTCTCATATTCCGCTGGAGTGATCTTTTGTGTGCAGGGGGCCGGGCAGCGGTTGATAAAATAATAAAAGCATTCTTTTTTGGGAAGCGTTCTGCAACTTCTGAACGGGAATGACGCGCGCAGGAATGATAGGAGTTTTTTTACTGCGCGTGCGTCGGTGAAGGGGCCGACGACGCGGGCATTTTCATAGCCGTGTGGCTGGTGTGTCGTCACGATCCGCGGATACGGCTCTTTGGTCGCCACGACAAAAATGAAGTTCTTGTCGTCCTTGAGAAGCGCGTTGTATTTCGGGCGCAGTTTTTTGATCATGCGGGATTCGAGGATCAGTGCTTCAACGTCCGACGCGCACAATGTGTAATCAATGGATCGGGTTTCCGACAATGCGTTCTGGGAGTAGGAAGAGTGAAGATGCGACAGGATGCGGCGTTTGATGTTCACCGCTTTGCCGACATAGATGGCTTTTCCTTTGGTGTTTCTAAAATAATAGATGCCGGTCTTTTGAGGCAGGGACGCAATAGAAAGCTTGGTTTTTTGCATGTTCCGATAGTATCAGAAAATGTTCTTTTTTTGAAGTATATTTATTTTTGCCGGAACATCGACCCCGTGGAATGCTGCCCGGGACAGCAACCGTAACAGAGGTTAAAATTATTCCAAAGGGCATTGACATCAGTTATTAAAGTTGTTAATACGATGATAGACGCTTTAGGCGCCAGTACGTTGACAGAGCAAAAAATCAGGCACAGAGGAGGGAAACACATGAGTTTTATCATTGGCGTTCGCAAGGAAACGAAGCCTCAGGAACGGCGTGTTGTTCTGCGTCCGAACGATCTGTTCGATCTCGCGCAGAATGCCGCAAAAAACACCATGTTCTTGGTGGAAGAGGGCGCCGGGGTGGGGAGCGGTTTCGATGATTCCCTGTATACGACCATGGGCGGCAAGGTGGTCCCGTTCCGCAAGGACGGGCAGTCGGAGCTGTTCACGCGTTCCAACATGGTGGTCGGAGTAAAAGAGCCCCTGCCCGCCGAGTGGCCGTATCTTCCCGAGAATCAGATCCATTTCGCGTTCTTCCATTATCCCAGCGGCAAGGAACTGTACGAGTTCATGAAGTCGCGGCGGCTCACGGCAATCGCTTTTGAGTCCGTCGAGGAAGCGGATGGCAGCCGTCCTCTCCTTGCCGGGATGTCGGTGGTCGCCGCCGAGTATTCCATCCGTATGGCCAACAAGTATTTCTTCGAGGCGAAGGGCAGGCCGTGGTCTCACAGCATGGTGATCGTGTTCGGCGCAAAGGGCGTCTACGGCAGGAACGCCATGAAGAGGGCCATGGACCGCGGAGCGCTTACGATCGGGTTCGACATGAACGCGAATGAAGAGGAGACCGAAGGCATTACGGGGTGCATGGGCGGATGCAAGAGGATCTGTCCGGGTCTGCTCGGCCAGCTCAATGGGCGTATTCTGCGTCCTACTCCGACGCTCATGGCAAAGCTGCTCCCGTATGCGGACGTATACATGATGGGAGCGGCGGCGCGCAACAAGCCCGCCCCCAAGATCCTCACCCAGGAGTGGTTTGAGTTCGTGAAGCCCGGCGCTTTCATTGCCGATGCATCGGTGGATGAGGGCGGGTGCACCGTTCTGCGCGTCGATGCGCAGAACAGATCCAAGCCCACGAGCCATGTGGATCCGGTCGCCACGGAAACCGTCGGCGGGAAGCAGGTTCTCTACTGCGGTGTTCCCAATATGCCGGGCGGCATTCCCGAGATGGCCACCGAGCTGATCTCCCGCGAGGTTGCACGGTACATTCCGCGCATCCTGGCCCACGTCAATCCCGACAACACCTTCAATAGGTCGCTCATGACCGATGAAGCGCTGGTCAAGGGGTTTGCGTTGTACCGGGGGATCCCCGTGGACAAGTACATCGCCGGACTGTTCGGCGATACCTGTGTTCCTCTTGAGACGTTACTGAAATAATTTTTATATCAACACACCCCGCCTAAGGCGGGGTTTTCTTTACCCCGTTACACTTTTTATAATATTTTCACTGTTGCTAAAAAAGATATACGAAGCCTGCCCGCCAGTGCCTGGATAGGGTGACCGGATATAAGACAGAACGACCGATAGACCATAAATTATATGCTATTTACAAGAGATATTTTTGGCGTAGGCAGGCGGGTGGCCTCGCTTGATATGAATGGATAAAGAAAACCATTGCTGAGAGTGTAATGGGGTTTTTATAAATAAAAAAACGGCCCCCGAGGGGGCCGTGCAATGCTTCCGTTGCGGAAGCATTTAGTCGTTGAAGTATTCGCGCAGGAACTTGCCGACTCGCTTGATCAGGCCGGGCTTGGCGGGCGAGGGCGGCTTGGGCTCGAGTGCCTTTTCACGGGGGAGACCGCATCCGTTGCAGAATCTCTTGAACGGAGGGAGACACTCGCCACAGTTGGAGCAGCACGGAATCGGCTCAAACCTGCTGCCGCACTTCTCGCAGAAATTTTGGTGCTCGAACCCGACATTACCGTCTTTCGGGCAGATCTTCATGATCGCTACCCTCCTATCGGGGTTGGGACTGGTGAAAGAATGATGGCTGCGACGATGATCACAGCAATAGATCCGCTGACAACACCCCACAGAATGGCACGCAGAGCATGGCCCGGGAGCATCCGGTAGACTTTTCCGGTGTCCAGGTAGTTCAGCATGCCGACATCAAGAAAGAACGTGGCAAAAAACACTGCCGCAAGTTCCAGTATAATATTCACCGCTTTTTTCCTCCGTGGTGATTTTATTAAAGTTCCCGGAAAAGATCTCTTTCCTCAAGTTCGCTGACAGTTGCCAGTATAGAAGAGAGAGGCCTTTTCGGGGAACTTTACCGTGCTGCTATTGTATCATAAATCTTATATATTGTCAATAAAGTGTCACGGTCCAACAGTTTGGCAATGTTTCCGAACGAAGCATGATTTTAATCCCGCTCATATTGTGCTTGCATAGTTGACACTCCATATATTTCATTCTATTTTCAGACTAGACATATTCTTTAAAAATTCTCTTCTGGAGGAAGTCATGTTAAAGTCCTGTGTGCTGAGGAACGGCATGAAGGTCTTGTTCGTGCCTAACGAGCGATCGATCGCATTTGCGATGTCGGTGTTTGTTGTCGCGGGTGCGCGTCGCGATCCGAAGGGCAAGGAAGGCCTTGCTCATTGTGTGGAACATATGGCGCTGAAGCGCACGCGGAAATTCTGCGGCGATAATGCGCTGAGCGTTGCGCTCGGCACCATTGGGGCACAATACAACGCCTATACCACGCATGAGGTCACCGCTTTCAGTATTCGGTCCGGTATTTTAAAGACCGAAGAATGCATCAAGATCCTTGGAGAAGTGGTTCGTCGTCCGCTGTTCACAGAGGAAGATTTTCAGAAGGAGCGTTCCGTTATTTTGGATGAAGTTGTCCAGTACGAGAACGACACCGAGTCGGTTGTGGTGGAAGCACTGGACCGGTTTTTCTTTGCCGGGCATGAGCTTGCCAATCCTACGGTCGGCACCAAGGCATCGCTTTCGAACATCACGCTTGCGGATGTTTCCGCATGGCACGGAATGTATTACGTTCCCTCGAATATTTCGATCGCGGTTTCCTGTTCTGTGGAAAAGAGGATGGAAGTGTGTTCGTGGATAGAGAAATATTTTATCCATGAAGAGGACGGTGTTACGGCATTGTCCGCGCCGGCGTTCTCGCCCGCGGTATTCGAGTGGTCCGAAAAAAAGGATAATCACATTGTTATTCCGGATAAGGATGATGAGGGCATTTTGCGCATCGCATTTCCCGGTATCCCTTATAAGCATGACCGGGGAGTTGTTATGTGGGTGCTCGCGAATGTCTTTGGCGGGAGCGAATGCTCCGTATTGGTGCGCAGACTGCAGCATCAGCTCGGGCTGACCTATTCGGTGTTGTGCTTTCCTTATTCGTATCACGACTGCGGGATGTTTATTATCCATACGCAGGCGTCTCACGATAAGATATATGATGTCTATGCGGAAACATTTTCGTTGATCCGCGGTTTTGAGCGGGCGTGTACCGCAGAAGACATCGAGATCGCAAAGCAGATCACGCTTTCCAACCTCTATCTCATGATGGACAGCAACTCCATGAAAATCACCAACTTCTACGGTTTGAATGCCCTTTACGGCGTTGAGTTGCCGCTGCACAGTTTTATTTGTGCGATCTCGTCTGTCACGGCGGAAGAAGTGTATGCGCTTGCGCGCGACATATTTTCCCGCCAGCCGGCGGTTGCGGTGATGGGGCCGTTCGAACCTGTCAAAACGAAAAGACGTTTGCATTCGATAAATAAAAAGGCCACAGGAGGCGCGTCATGAAGCACGGCAGGATGATCGTTGCATCTCGTGTGGCGCGGCGGCTGTGTGCCGTAGCGCCCAGACGGGATGGATCAAAAACACGGAACGATGAGGACGAATGCGATTGCATGGACGAGAAGAGGTCGTCCGTGCTGTACCGCGAGAAAGAGCGCCATATCTATATCGAGGGCAGTTTGGAGACCGAAATGGTCTTTAAGATAAAGACTCTCATGATCGATCTTGCCAATGGCGAGAACGGCAGAAAGCCCGTGCATGTATTTATCTGTTCGCACGGCGGCGTTCTTGACGTGGCGTTGGCGGTGCATGATCTTCTGGCGGGCGCTTCGTTCCCCGTTTACACCTACTGTGCCGGCGGATGCTGTTCCGGCGCGGTGATCGTTTTTCTCGCGGGCGTCAAGCGTTTCATGTACCCGAACTCGTACCTGATGTTCCACGAGACGACCTACTCGAATTACGGGCAGGATATTTTCCAGGAGCGCGACGCGCGGATGATCTATGAGCAGATGCGGCGCTATAACGAGCGGATAGTCGATCTCATCACGAGCCGCTCCGTTCTGGAAAAGGACAATGTGGCACGGATGTTCCACCGCGAATATTTGATGTTCCCGGAAGAGGCGGTTGCGGCCGGTCTTGCAACCAAAATTTTCCAAAAGAAATCGAGAAAAAAGAGTTCATAATATAAAGTCCCCCTCCACGGAGGGGGCTTTTCTATATAAAAAATAAAGGCGGCCCCGAGAGGCCGCATGGTGTTACGCGCGTTCTTCGAGAGGGAGCTGTTTCATGCCGCATTTGGTGCAAAAGTTCTTGCTTGGAAGAACATCGTTGCCGCACCAGGGGCAGACGGTTTCGTGACGAAGCACATAGGCCGCTCCGCAGTCTCCGCAGAAAGGTGGGCAATGCTCTTCGGGAACGCACTTTTTGCAGTTGGGGCAGTATCCCCACACTTTTTTCACTTTTCCTTCTACACCCGGGCATAGAGCCATTCTTCCTCTCCTCCTTCTATTTATTGCTCATTGGTGAGCTTTACAACTTATAACATATTATAATGTATCCGTCAAGTAATTTTTGAGTAAGCAGGACGCGGGGCTTGCACATCCGTTATTTCTCGTCTATAATAGGGCATTTCAATAAACTATGAACCACAAAGAAACTATCAAGATAACAGGTGCACGCGTGCATAATCTCAAGAATATCCATCTTGAGATCCCGCGCAATAAACTGGTGGTGATGTGCGGCATTTCGGGTTCCGGAAAATCCTCTCTTGCTTTTGACACGATCTATGCTGAAGGACAACGCCGATATGTGGAGAGTCTTTCGAGTTATGCCCGGCAATTTCTCGGTATGATGGCAAAGCCGGATGTCGATAAGATAGAAGGCCTTTCTCCCGCGATCGCGATCGACCAAAAAAATATCTCGCAGAATCCGCGTTCAACAGTGGGCACCATCACGGAGATCTATGATTATTTGCGTTTATTATTTGCACGTATCGGTGTGCCGCATTGTCCTGTGTGCGGGCGTCCGGTATCGCGGCAATCGGTGACGCAGATCACCGACAAGGTCATTGATATGGCGAAGAAGGATAAGACGATCGAACAGATCAACATTCTTGCGCCCATGATGCGCGATCGCAAAGGGGAGCATCGCGATACGTTGGAAGCGATACAAAAAGCCGGATATCTGCGGGCGCGTATCGATGGCGATGTGTATAAGACGGAAGATATCTGGAATGTGCGCCTCGACAAGAATAAAACACACTCAATAGAGGTTGTGGTGGACCGCTTGATCGAGGATGCGATGAGCGACAGAACGCGCATCGCCGACTCCGTCGAAACGGCATTCAAATTGACGGAGGGATTCATCATTATCCAGCCGCTCGGGAAAAAACGCACTGTTTCTTCTTCAATGGCAAAAAAAGATAAGTTTCAGTACGACATTCTTTTCTCTGACCGGTTTGCATGCCCCGATTGTTCGACGAATATTCCTGAGCTCGAGCCCCGTCTTTTTTCATTCAATAGTCCGCACGGGGCATGTCCGGAATGCACGGGGCTTGGGAAAAAATTGGAGGTTGATCCCGAACTGGTAATTCCCAACAAGCGCCTGTCGATCGCGGAGGGCGCGGTAAAACCGTGGGCATTTGCGTCGCACAAAATGGGCAGGCAGGGATACTTTTTTTCAAAATTGGAACACCTTGCCGAATCATATGGTTTTTCCGTCAATGAACCGATAAAAAATCTTTCAAAATCCGCTCTAGACATATTATTGTACGGCGATGCCGAAGGATCGTTTGAGGGCGTTGCCCCCTATTTGGAGCGCCGATGGAAAGAAACGGAATCAGACTGGTCGCGCCAGGAGATCGAGCAGTATATGCGCGTGAAGGTGTGTCCGCTGTGTCTCGGGAAGCGGTTGAAAAAAGAGGCCCTTGCGGTGCGAGTATTGGGGCTTTCTATTGACGATGTTGTTTCTTTGGACATTGTTTCTTTGAGGGGATTATTTGAGAAAGTGGCGGAAAACAAATATACGCAGACGCTTTCAATACATGATCAGCGGATCGCAAGTCCCGTGGTGCGGGAGATAGTGGAGCGCCTGAACTTTCTTGTTTCCGTGGGGCTGGATTATCTTACGCTTAAACGTGAAGCTCCGACGCTCGCGGGAGGAGAGGCACAACGCATACGTCTTGCTACACAGATCGGTTCGCGCCTCGTGGGAGTAACCTATATTTTGGATGAGCCGTCCATCGGCCTTCATCCGCGCGATCAAGGGCGTCTCATCGGCATTCTCAAACAACTCAGGGATCTGGGGAATTCTGTTCTGGTGGTGGAGCACGATCGCGATACCATTGAGAGCGCTGATTGGGTCGTTGATGTCGGCCCCGGGGCGGGGAAAGACGGCGGGGAGATCACTTTTTCAGGAACACCTGCAGCGCTCATGAAGTCGTCGGCGCTCACCGGAGAATATCTTTCGGGCAGGATCACCATTGATGGCGTTGACATCAGAGAACAGATAAACCGGACAACAGTAGTGCCGGAGCGGAAAGAAAAGAAAGAAAAACAAGAGCACCTGATCATTAAGGGTGCAGCGGAACACAATCTAAAGAATGTCGATGTGAAGATCCCGCTTTCCAAATTGGTATGTGTTACCGGAGTGTCCGGATCGGGGAAATCAACCCTTATCAATACGATCCTTTCAAGGGCATTACTAAAAAAATTCTATCATGCAAAAGACGATCCCGGTGTGCACAAGGCGATTACCGGCACCGAACACATCAATAAAGTGGTATGTATCGATCAGTCTCCCATCGGCCGAACCCCCCGCTCGAACCCTGCAACGTATACGGGCGCGTTCTCATTCATACGGGATATTTTTACCGCAACGAAAGAAGCGCGCATGCGCGGGTATAAGCCCGGAAGGTTCAGCTTTAATATGAAGGGCGGGCGGTGCGAATCGTGTGAGGGACAGGGACTAAAGAGGATCGAGATGCATTTTCTGCCTGATGTGTATGTCGAATGCCAGGAGTGTCATGGTACCCGATATAATAAGGAGGTGTTAGAGATCGAATACAAAGGGAAAAATATCGCACAGGTCCTTGATATGAGCATTGCGGAGGCCGCTCCGTTCTTTGAGAATGTGGCGGGGCTTTCCGACAAACTGCGCACATTAAAAGAGGTGGGGCTTTCGTATATGAAGCTCGGACAGCCCGCCACCACGCTTTCGGGCGGAGAGGCGCAACGTGTAAAACTGGCCACGGAACTGTCCCGCAAAGCAACCGGCAAAACTCTTTATATACTTGATGAACCAACGACCGGGCTCCATTTTGACGATATCAAAAAACTGCTTTTTGTGTTGTTAAAACTCGTGCACCTGGGTAATTCGGTGGTCGTCATTGAGCATAATCTCGATGTCATCAAGTGTGCTGATTGGATCATTGATCTTGGTCCCGGAGGGGGGTCAAAGGGAGGTTTTGTGGTCGCGGAGGGAAGTCCCAGAGATGTTGCAAAAAACAAAGACTCATTTACGGGAAATTTTCTGAAAAAATACCAGAAGTAATACATAAAAAATACAGCCCCGATCGGGGCTGTATTTTTTATATTCTATATGTGTTAGGAAACGGGCTTTTTTAGATTCTTCGGTAATAGGTTGCGGTTCACGATATATCCAAGAAGTTCAAAGACAAGAATGGCGATCGATATCCAAAGAAATATTGTTCCGATGTGGTAGGAAAAATCAACAAGCTGCCATAGGGTTAAAAATATAAGCCCCAGAACAACCGCCAGTTTTCCGATATTTTGATAACCAACCCTTTCGGTCAAAAAGAATAACCCGAAGCCGCCCGCAAGAAGCGGAAGGCTTATTTTCCCGAGTATATCGGTGAGATATGTATTATCGACGGTCGCCGAAAGCATCAGAAATACTATTGATATCACAAGTGTCAGAAAGTGCAGCCTGCCGATGAAGCTCACCGATACTTGTTCATACACGGCTTCTTCAAGAAGTTCCGCCGCGGGGGCATCCTTGTTTGCTTTTCTGAGCGAAAGATATTCCCGGAGCACCAGAATGCCGGCGCTTATCATGATCACTATTTGGGCTCCGATGATGAACCATCCCAAGTTGGCGTCCAATACCCGTTCTTTTATCAGCATCCAGAAGATCCAAAATACCAGACAGTTGTCGGCCAGAGGATCGATAAAAGTGCCTGTTGCGGTGATCTGGTTGCGGGTGCGCGCCATTGAGCCATCCACAAGATCACTCCATGCGGCAACAATGATAATGAGCCATTGAAGATAGGTGATGTGCGGGCTTTGAAAATAGAGCACCATGGAAAGCCCCACCAGCAGAAACCGGAACACCGTTACAACGTTCGGGCGCAATCTCTCGGGGATGATGAGTAATTGCATTTTTGTGATCCAGAGGTTATCGCGCGTTTTCTTTTCCTCTTCGGTGATGAGGTCCATGACTGTCTGTTTGAGTTTTTTCTGGCGCGGTGTTTTTTCTTGTGTCATAGTGGTGATACTATGGATATAGAATAAGATGTAATGAATACGATGTCAAAAAAACCTTCACTTTCATACGAGCGGAAAGAATTCAAAAAAGGCAGGCGATATGTCGCAGGGGTGGACGAGGTGGGGCGCGGCGCGCTCGCGGGTCCCGTGTGCGTGTGCGCGGTGTTGTTGAATAAAAACACTGCGATGGTCCAAAAAGATCTTTGGGGTTTGCGCGACTCAAAGCAGTTGTCTCCGGAGAAAAGGGAGGTCTTTGCACGCGTCGCCGCAATAAACAAGGGTGTTGAAGATGTGCGGGTTGCGTGCGTTTCAAATACCGTCATAGACAAGCGGGGGATCGTAAAAGCAATCGCAATTGCAACGGAGCGGGCCCTTGACCGACTATCGCATGCGCCGGATCACGTTTTTTTTGACGGCGGGCTTTCTACGCGGCGGCGCATCTCTCAGCGCACGATCATAAAAGGGGATGAAAAGATATTCTCGGTGGCGCTTGCGTCCGTGTGTGCAAAAGTATTTCGTGACAATAAGATGAAAATGTACCATAAGCGGCATTGCCGATATCGCTTCGATAAGCATAAAGGCTACGGCACGGCTGAGCACTGTGCTGCGATCAGAAAAAATGGCCATTCACGTCTTCATAGAAGATCTTTTCTTGGTAATCTTGACATATAGACAAGAATAAGGAACAATATATCGAGCGTACGTTGTCAAAACAAAGGCGCTGGATACAGCAACCGAAAAAGGAGAGTGAGCAATGCGGAAGCCGAAAAGGCGTACTGGCGTAAAACTGAATCTGCTTCGCGGATACGTCGAAGTGCGTACCCATGGCCGTCAGGTCGGCGGTATCGAACTGCAGCTGAGAAGGTCTTTGCGTGATCTCGGCGAGGATGCGAAGATCACCCGTGTGCGTCTCGAGTATGCACGCGACGAATTCATGGGAACGCTCAAAAGGGGGATCCTCGAGCTGCGTCCCGAGGCAACGCTTGCCGGAACGATGAAGAAGTTCCGCAATAGGGCGATAAGCCTCATGTACATGAACCTTTTTGTCAGACGGGTCAGAGTGGAGTACAATTTCAATAAAAAGAATGCGTGCGGATCATGCAAGTGCGTAAAGTGCACGTGCGATAAGGAATAATATAAGGGCCACAACGGCCCTTTTTGTTTTCTTGCCCCGTTACACTCTTATATTACCCTCACTGTCACCAAAAAAAGAGATACGGAGTCGCGCCTGACTCGCCTTGTCGAGGTATCTGGAGTAGCGCAGGCGCGACGAAGTGGCCTCGCTTATTATGAACGAACCAAGAAAATCATCGCTGAGAGCGTAATGGGGTTGCCTCCTTTTTCCTATTTTTTAACTATTTTGCCACCCCATTTGTACGCACAAAAGGAGTGGCGCCCCAAAAGCGCCTCGCCCTGTTAGAATCTCAGCAATGATATGTGGTAATAAAAATAACGTAAGGCGAAGCCGCTTTGCTTGCGATGCAGGTATAATAGTAAACAGCGTGAAGATTT
>Ga0172379_10004044_pt1 | contig 22303 bp, 16 predicted proteins | sample GrowelOW334metaG_FD_119756 | JGI IMG/M metagenome (GOLD analysis project Ga0172379, IMG submission 119756) | Groundwater microbial communities from an aquifer near a municipal landfill in Southern Ontario, Canada - Groundwater well OW334 metaG | ecosystem: Environmental > Aquatic > Deep... | reverse complement strand
TTCTCATCTACCAGATGTTTTTTATGAAGCCACCGGTGAAGCAGCCCCCGGCGACTACGAAAGAAAGTTCACAGACAGCGAAGAAAGCGGAAACGGCGTCCCCTTCACCAGCGCCGTCCACACTGCCGCAGACCGTAATCAAGGCAGCGAAATCAGCCAAAATTACCCCGCCAGTGGCAGAGCGTTTCATCTCTGTGGAGACCCCCCTTTACACTGCCCAATTCACCACCAAGGGAGGGGCCATTCAGTCCTTCAAGCTCAAGGGTTATCGACAAAAACTGGGCGACAAATCAGAATTGATTGAACTGGTTGATGTAAGTATGGGCATGCCTCGGCCCCTGGCCTTCTCCTTTCCCGGGTCCACCGTTGATCTCCCCGCAGAGGGGATGTATGACAGCGATTCAAAAAGTCTCGATCTGACCAAGGGCAAAGAAAGCCAACGTTTGATTCTTCAGCAGACCATCGCCGGGGTCATAAAGGTCGAGAAAACATTTACTTTTCATCCCGACCGCTATGCCATCGACCTCGAAGTCCGCGTATACAACCTCACGGCAACCCCTCTGAACCAGAATGCCAGTCTCAACTGGAACCAGTATGTCGATCCTAAAGAGGAAACGGACAGTTGGAGTCATAAAGGTCCCGTGGCTTTCGTCGCCAAGGATATCGAGCGTATCGAGGTCAAGAAAATCGAGGGGGAAAAGGTACTGGGACCGAATGTCACCTGGGGCGGTTTTGAAACCAAATACTTTATCGCCGCCGTGATCCCCCAAAACCCCTCCCTGACAAGTTTTGCCACGTCCAAAGACAACAGCGACATGGTCACGGTCAGCCTGCGGGGGCCTAAGAACCTCATCCCGGGGGGACAGGACGGCTCGTTCATGTACACCCTCTTTTTTGGTCCGAAGGACTATTCCATCCTCAAGGCTCAGAAAGTCCAGCTTGAAGACGCCATTGATTTCGGTTCATGGCTGAAATGGCTGGCCATGCCCATGCTGATCACACTTAAATGGCTTTACCAGTACGTTCATAACTACGGTCTCGCCATAATTATTCTGACCATTCTCATCAAGCTTATCTTCTGGCCCCTGGGCAACAAGAGCTACGAATCGATGAAACAGATGCAGAAATTGCAGCCCAAGATGAAGGAGCTTCAGGAAAAGTACAAGGGTGACCGCCAGAAACTCAGCCAGGAGACGATGGCCCTCTACAAGACCCACAAGGTCAATCCCATGAGCGGCTGTTTGCCCATGATCATCCAGATTCCCGTTTTCTTTGGTCTTTACAAAACCCTGCTGTATGCCATTGAACTCCGGCACTCACCTTTTTTCTGGTGGATTCAGGACCTTTCCGATAAGGACCCATATTATATAACCCCGATCATCATGGGCGGTACAATGTGGATTCAGCAGAAAATGACGCCCATGAGCGGCGATCCGATGCAACAAAAGGTAATGCTGTTTATGCCGATTATCTTTACTTTCCTTTTTCTGAACTTCCCTGCCGGACTTGTTATTTACTGGTTGCTCAATAACGTGATCAGTATCGGGCAGCAATACTATATCAACAAGCGACATGCTTAATCGAGGGGATGGACGAACATGACCGAAATTGAAGGCAAAACCATTGATGAAGCCATAGAAAAGGCCTGTAGTGAGTTTGGGGTTCCCCGGGAAAAGCTCAATATAGAAATCGTCTCCGAAGGGTCGCCGGGGTTTTTCGGGCTCGGAGCCAAGCGGGCAAAGATCCGGGCCCGCTTAATGTCTATTCACATGGCGGAGGAAACCTTTGAAAAACCTGTGATAAAAGCAGCCCCTGTCCAGCCGGTGGCCGATGCCGTTATCCCTCCCGTCAGAAAAGAAGGGAAACCGGTAAAAAAGGAAACCGCCAGAGAACATGTGAGGGAAAACATTAAGGAGCCGGTAAGGGAAACCGCCAGAAAACCTCTCAGGGAAACTATCAGGGGGCCTGTCACCGAAATCAATATGGAAACGGGGGGGGAAACCCCTAAGAAACCTGTCAGAGAGCATAATCAGGAAACAGATGATGAGCTGGCCATGAAGGCCAAAACGCTCCTCTCCGGGATCCTGGAGCGCATGAATATCGAAGCGCCCGTGACCGCCGATGCGCGGGAAGACGCCATTGTTCTCAATATTCAGGGGGACGGCGGCGGTCTGTTGATCGGTAAGCGGGGTCAGAATCTCGACGCCCTTCAGTATATTGTCAACAAGGCCACCAACCGGTCCGGGGAAGACAGAAAAATGATCGTCATCGATACGGAGGCCTACCGGAAACGGAGGGAAGACGCCTTGGTATCACTGGCGGAAAGGCTGGGACAGAAGGTCAAAAAGACCAGAAAAGCTGTCACCGTCAGCCATATGAACGCCCACGACCGCCGGATCATCCACTTGACCCTGCAGACGGACTCCTCGCTCACAACAAAGAGTCGCGGCGAGGGGGAGTACCGCAAGATCATCATCATGCCGGCCAGAGGTGAACGGGAGCGGGCGGTTATCAAGCCCACGGCTAACTAAGAAATGGACGATACCATTGCCGCCATTGCCACCGCCCCGGGGGCGGGTGGGATTGCCGTTATCCGGATCAGCGGCCCACAGGCAGAAGCCATTGCCCTTCACCTCTTCCGGATGAAGAATGGCCGGCCGCCGGTTCTGGAAACCCACCATCTTTACTACGGTCACGTTCTTTCCCCTGAAGGGGGAGCTATCATCGATGAGGTCATGATTGCCCTCATGCGGGCCCCCCGTTCCTACACCGGCGAAGATGTCCTGGAAATCCATGGTCACGGTGGTTATCTTCTCCCCCAAAGGATATTGGAGGAGGTCATCAAGGCGGGGGCGCGTCTCGCCGAACCCGGCGAATTCACAAAAAGGGCCTTCCTCAACAATAGGATGGACCTTTCCCAGGCCGAGGCGGTGGCGGATATGATCGCCGCCCGGACCGATCGGGGACTGGAGCTTGCACAGGCGCAATACCAGGGCCGACTCTCCGGGAGTATCGAAAAGTTACATGCAGAACTTGCCGATATTCTGGCCCTTCTGGAAGCCGCCATCGATTTTATCGAGGATATCGATGATCTTCCCGATGACAAATCTATCCCGAAGCGTCTCCAGAATATTGTTGAAGATCTCAACAGACTGGCGGCGTCTTACGGAGAGGGAAAGATTTTCAAGGACGGCGTCAGCGTCGTCATCGCCGGTCGGACCAACGTCGGCAAGTCAAGTCTTCTGAACCACTTCCTGGGAGAGCAAAGGGCTATTGTTACGCCGATCCCGGGCACAACGAGGGATTTCATTGAGGAACCGGTCAGAATCCATGATATCATTGTCAGATTGACGGATACGGCGGGGATCCGAAAAACAGGGGAGGCCATTGAGCAAGCGGGCATTGACCTGGTGTGGCAGCGTGTGGCAGCGGCCGACGCGGTATTGATCCTCCTGGATGGCTCGGAAGAGATGACGGCGGAAGATAGAGAAATCATTGAAAAGCTCCGAGGCAAACCGCTCATTCCCGTCGTCAACAAGGCAGATCTACCCCAGAATCTCTCTGAAGAAGAAATCTCCCGGATCCTGCCGGGGAAAGTCGCGATGCGTGTCTCCGCAAAATACGGCAACGGCCTGGAGGAACTGGAGGAGGAAATTTACCGGCATTTCTGTCAAGACCGGAGCGATGATTCCTCGGCTGATATCATCACCCACCTGCGCCACAGGCTTGCCATTGAAAAAGCAGTCTTCCATCTCTGCGAGGCTACGGCAGGTTCAGTAAGAGGCGTATCGCCGGAACTGACGGCTGCCGATCTCCGGGACGCCCTCGACGCTCTCGAAGAAATAATCGGAAAAACGGCAGATGACATGATCCTGGCAAGGATTTTTGCCTCCTTCTGCATCGGAAAATAAAACACCCTTTCCATCTATACTTCTTTTACTCACATTTATTCTTTTACTCTTTACAAAGACCCTCCTTTTCAGTATGTGTCCCGAACAACATCGGGCAAATTGAGGATGAGACCGACAACCCCACCCTAGCCCTCTCCGCGAGGGAGAGGGAATTTTGGAACTTTTAGGGAGGCATGTAATCATGCGTAAGGCACTGATTTTAAATTTCTGTATCCTGTTAACCATCCTTGCCTTTGCGCCGGCTTACGGCCAGGTGAAGTGTGTTGACGCCGAAGGGGAAGCGGCAATTGTCAACAATAATCGTCCCTCAGCGAGGCTGGAAGCCATTGCCCGGGCCAAATGGCAGGCCATTGAGCAGACCGTGGGGGTTGACGTCAAGGCCGGGAGCTTTGTCTCCAACTTTGCCCTCGTCGAGGATGTCATGAAAACCCAGGTGGGGGGAGTGGTGAAGAAATTTACCGTCTTGAGCCAGGATGAAAAGAAAGACGTCCTCACCGTTAGAATCAACGCCTGCGTGGAGCCGAAAAAGGCTCAGGAGGCCATTGCTTCTGAACTGGCCCTAAATAACGGCATCGCCGTCTTTATCCCCGCCAGAAAGCCGCAGGCGGAACAGGGAGGGTCAGTTTACGAAGAGACCAACATCCTGTCTGAGAACCTGATCGGGAAGCTGACGGATCAGAATTACAAGGTCGTCGACGTCGCCCCGACCCAAGCCGTGGACGCCGCCGAGATCGAGAGGGCCGTCAAAAGCGGCAGCACCCTCGCGGTGCGGAGCATGTTCTATAAGTTCCTCTCCAATATCATCATTATCGGCAAGACCGATTATACGATCTCTACCAAAAAAGGCGAAGACATAGGTTATGGCCTCTCCATGCCCTTCAATAACGTAACGGTCCGCCTGACCTACCGGATGGTGGCCCGTAACAACAAGTCCGGGCAAATGGAAATCCTCACCGCCGGGACGGAACAGGGCAAAGGTATCAAGAATAACGTTGAAGACGCGGCGGCGGAAGCCCTCAAAGACGTGGCAGAAAAGATCACCCCCAAGCTTCTGGATAAGGTAGCCCATTATGTCCAAGGGAATGCCAAGAAGATCCGACTTAAGATCAGCGGTGTCGGCGATATTGACACGAATATGGAAATCAAGGGCATCCTGCAGAATATCGTCTGGGTCTCGGAGGTGGAAGAGAAGGAAATGGGCGAGTTCATTGTCAGTTATCCGGAAAATTCCGTCTACCTTGCTAACAGCATAAAACAGAAAGGTTATTTTACTATAACCAATTTTACGCCTTACTCGCTTACCATTAATTACCAGAGATAGAGGGGGCAAATAACGATGAACAAACGTTTGATATTATCTGTCTTTGTGGTTCTTTTTATCAGCGGTTGCGCTTCAGCGCCAAAGATTGATCTGACGGCATTCGTACCGGACCGAGAACCTAAAATTAGAATTCCGCTGGCATGTAAATCAAAATATGATGCACCGCTGCCCTTTGTGGCGGTAACTAATTTTACCAATAACACCTCCTTCGATTATGCCAACATCGTCCAGAGCCAGGTTCAGGGTTCAGGACAGCGGACGGCTGTAGGCGGCGCGGCCGTGGGCGTGGCGCCCGGGGCGGCCGGTGTTGTATGGGGAACTAGGGAACACTCCTCCTTCCAGGCCAATTCCCAAAGCGTTTCCCGTCAAATCAACGCCAAACTCAGCGAAAGCATCGAAGACGGCGTCCTGGATGAAATTGTCAATATGGGGGGGGCCAAGGTCTATACCCGCAAGGAGATGGACAAAATCTTTTCAGAGCAGAAATTCCAGCAGTCCGGCATGGTGGACGACGCCACCATGGTTCAGTTGGGAAAACTCAAAGGCGTCAAATACATCATCACCGGATCGGTCAATAATGTGGATCTGAAGTGGGTCTCCTACCAATCGGCAAAAAAAGATTTAGGCAAAGGAGGAAGCGGCAACCAGTGGGTGGATCTCGCGATGGTCGTCGGCGCTGCCGCCCTGGAGGCCCAGGAAGGATGGAATATCGGCACCGAGGTCACCCTGAGGGTTCTAGACGTGGAAAGCGGCGAGGTGGTTTTATCGAAGAAGATGATGGGGAAACATATCATCGGCAAGATCCCCTACCCCAATTACGACGCCTTAATCGGCGGTATCAAGAAGTCTACAAGCAAAAGCCTGCAGAGCGCCCGTCCGGAATTGTCGAAGTATTTCCCCCTCAAGGGTTACGTCACCATGATCAAGAACAGTCCCGACGGCAAAGAGAAGGCCGTCCGGATCAGCGTCGGGGAAAAAGTTGGAATTAAACCGGGGAATGAACTCTTTGTCTATACCTTTGAAGAGATAGAAGATCCCATGTCGGGTAAAAAAGAATGCGACGTCCAGAGACTTCCGGTCAGTCTGATCGTATCGTCCGACCAGTTGCAACCGAACGTCGCCTGGGCGCTGGCAGATGCGAGTAAACCTGAACAGATGAAAATGATCAGGGTCGGGCAGCTTGTCGAGAGAAAACCTCTTAAATAACAGGAGAGACCAAGTAAAAGATAATAAAATAAGCCCCGCATGACATGACCGCGAAGGTCAAATCATGCGGGGCTTTCATTTCTGTCATTCCCGTATCCGATCGGTTCGTGACTCCACCTTGTCTCTATTCTTTTTGGATGTGGCCTTCTGCCCTTATTCCATGCCCTCGATCAGGCCCATCACATTCTGTCCCAGGACCCCGTGGTTGTATCCTCCTTCGAGGATGGCAAAATATCCGCCTTTATTGCTATGAGCGGCATCCTTGACCATCTTGCCCATCTCCTTGTAATCCGCCGTAGTCAAAAGCCCTCCCCAGTCCTCAACGTGGTTGTCGAATCCGGCAGAGATGCCGATAATATCCGCAGGATTCGACTCCAGAAAGGACTGGACCCCCTTGAGATAGTCGGTGCGACTGGAGGACGAGGGATTGTAGATATTGACATAGCCCTTGACTCCCAGGATGTTCACCGTTCCATCGCCGAAATGGAGATCAAAGTCGAGAACAAGGGCCTTGTTGATAAGGCCCTTTCTTTTTAGCTTCTCCAGGGCAATGGCCATGTTGTTGAAATAACAGAATCCCCAGGAACTCGCTGCCGAGGCGTGATGTCCGGGCGGCCGGATCAGGGCAAAGCAGGGTTCCTTGAGTCCGATCTGGGCGGCCTGGACAGAGGCACCGGCAGCCAGGGCGGCAATATCGTATATCCCCTCCCGCTGTACCATCTCGATGTGACTCGGGGTATGGACGGCGTCTATATCTTCTGCTGCTGCGGGCACGGCGTTTACAAATGTTACCCGATCCTTGATGACTCCGTACACCGCCTCGATCCGACCGAAGGCCGCCGCCGGATCGGAACAGTAAGAAATATTGAAATCCTTGTGATAGACTACCTTCATGGCGTCACCTAAAAGATATTGTGGGGACGGGACCAGACGGCCTTCATCTCCTCGTCGGTCATGTAACCCTGGTATTCATCTTTCGTGATGACGCCGTCTTTATTCCTGTCCAGAGTTTTGAACTGTTCCGGCGTCATTCCTTTTATCACCATGGTCATCTCTTTGTAATCGACCTTGCCATCCTTGTTAACGTCGATCTCTTCAAAGGAGATCACCACCGGTTTTGCCACTTCGGATAAATGGGCCTGGACAAACTGCCATTTTTTCCCATTTTTCTTCAATACCGCCGTGAAGCGGCCCGTGAAATCCACCGACCTGCTTCCCTGGGCCATGATCAAACCGGCCTTTAGCTGGGCATATACCCAAGCCACATCCCCGGATACGGATATTTTAAGATTGCTGTAACCAATGTTTTTCAACTCGGTAATCGCCGCAAAATCCTCCTTGTAGGCGGCGCGGATCCGCTCGTAACCGATGGCCTCTTCCCCCTCCTCGGAACCGATTGAGACTACATCCGGTCCTTTCGCATATAGGGACATGACCCCTTTGAGATCCTTCGCCTTATAAAACTCACCGTGTTTTTTCAGGACGCCCTTGATCTCATCCTCCACCTTCGGACTTGCCTTCGCTGCCGCAACCGCAGGCATAAACAGCGCCCCCACGAACATCGCCATCACCAGAAAACCCGTCACCCTCTTCATAACAGCCCCCTTCTCACCCTTATTGAGTCCGACCCCATAAGACGGTTCCGCCGATCCATCATAAATTAAAATGCCCTTGGATTTCAAGAAGAAATAAACCCTCTTTCCCTGAGAATTTTCAAGGTGTTCCCGGATACGGACATGGACCTCAAGTCCTCCGGGGAGACCCAGCGGGCATCGAGGGCGTCATCGGCGGCCTGTACCTCTCCCGCCACATACTCGGCCTCCATATCGACAATGACGAAATGATACTGAAGTTTATTTTTTGTATCATATTCAAGAAAATCAAACGTATATACGGGGGCACCCGCTCTGATCCGGATACCGGTTTCTTCAAGTATTTCCCGTTCCGCCCCCCTCTGAAGGGTTTCTCCCAACTCCAATGATCCGCCGGGAATCGCCCATAATCCCCTGCTCGGAGCAGCGGCACGCTTTACGAGGAGCACCTTTCCTTCCTTTATGACAATGGCCCCGACACCTACAATCGGCTTTTGGGGATACTCACGTCTCGACATGGTTTCCTTCCATGGGAAATGCAAAGCGGGAGGTCATCCACGCGCCGGCACTCCCGTTAAATTGCCGATCTTCAAAGTGGACACGGCCAAGACGATCGATCATCAGGACGGTGGAAGATCTTGTTCCGTAAACAGGGCTGGCGATGAAAACCGACGACAGGATGCGTTCCCACTCCAGACCGATGCCTGTGTCGGGCAAGTCGCGATCTTCCGGCCGTGAAGGATCGGCCAAGAGCTCGAATAAGTCCTCGCTCCGGGGCCTGCCCTTCCCTTCCACAACCTTTAGGAGGTTCTCCCTGGCCTTCACGACCTTGGGCCAGGGAGTGTCGAGGAGATGGTTGCTGAGGCCGTGGATGCCGGGGGAAAGCTGAGTAACACCCCCGCCCCCGCGATTGGAAAGATAATACAGCCCCGAGTCATCTCCAAGAATCAGACTGAAACCGTTATATTGGGGGGCCTCCTTTTGCAGCCGATCCAGGTATTCTCCCGGTCGGTCATTACCGGCGAGAAAGTCCCGGACCAGCCAGCCTCGTGAAGGGGCGCTCACCTTTACGGAGAGGGGGTCACGATAATTGGTCAGGGCGGCCAAACGGCCCTTCTTTGTAATTCCCATCCAGGTTCCCCCTTCCTTGAGGTCCCGGCCGCCCAAGATATCGGGACGGTCCGGCCAGAAATCGGCAGGCAGAGAAGGCCGGTCGTAGAACTCATCACGGTTGGCCGCCAGAATCAGGGGGAAATCGGTGCGCGTCTGCCAGCAAAGGATAATCAGGCACATGAGGCGTCCATTTTTTGCAGAACCGCTACAATGCCGTTCATCACCTCACCCGCGCCGCTGTGGATCACTACATCGGCATTGGCGTCACAGGGGGTTTCCATCTTGTTGATAATCACCAGCTTCGCCCCCCCTCCCTTGGCGTATAAGGGGATGTAGGCCGCCGGATAGACGACCAGGGAAGAACCGATGACGATAAGTAGGTCACAGTTGCTTGCCGCATAAGATGCGTCCTTCAGCGTTTGCTCCGGCAGGGACTCCCCGAAGAAGATCACGTCCGGCTTCAGGATCCCCTGACAACGAACGCAGGCGGGGACCTCCTCGGTCCCACGGAATCTCCCCAGCAGGTCCTCAAGTGGATATCGCTCAAAACAATCCAGGCACTTGAGCCATTTCATATTGCCGTGGAGCTCGTAAACCTTTTCGGAGCTGTTCCCCGCCTTCTGGTGCAGGTCATCCACATTCTGGGTGATCACACAGTCCAGCTTTCCGATTGTTTCCAGCCAGGCGATTGCATTGTGGGCGGCATTGGGCCGGGCCTGGGCAAAGATCCCCCCCTCGAGAAGAAATTTCCATTGTTTTTTTCGTGTTTCCGGGCTGTACAGGAAACGTTCAATGGTGAAGTCGTCGGGATCAAACTTGGACCAAAGCCCCCCGGGACTGCGGAAATCAGGAATTCCGGACTCCGTACTGACCCCAGCCCCCGTAAAAACGACGACCTTGCCTGCTTTAGAGATCAACTCCGCCGTCTTGTGAATCTGGTCATGTAACTGGTCATTGTTCATAGGCATAAGACCGTCTGGCTTAATCCCTTACTTCTTGATCGCATATTCGACTGCGGCTTCGACCCGGCGGTTCTTTTGCCGGCCCGCCGCCGTCTTGTTGCTGGCTATAGGTTTGGACATGCCATATCCTTTCGCAGCGAGATTGGTTTTCTTGACGCCAAACTGCTCGATAATGTACGTTCGCACCGCTTCGGCGCGCCTGGCCGAGAGCTTCATGTTGTAACCTTTGCCGCCGACATTGTCGGTGTGACCTTCGATCACTATTTTCAGCTCCGGATTGGCCGCCATGACATCACCGATTTTCTTCAACTCCTGATGATATTTAGGCTTCACCTCGGACTTGTTATAATCGAATTCGATCTCTATCCGCACCCGGCCCTTATCCAGAATTTCCTTCGAAAAGGAAGCCGCTGCTGCCGTATCCGCTTTCTGTTCTGCAAACTTCTTTTCCGAGCCTTCAGCGCATGCCTGATTGCTCTTTTCCGATTCCCTGCCTACCGTGTCCACAGCCGTGACCTGATAACAATAGCGGCCCGCCTCTCTCAGGTCCTTATCGGGGACAGATGTCGCAGCAGTGGAGGTCATCAGGTAGAGACCGTCGCGATACACTTTATATCCCAAGGCGCCGTTCACAGGATTCCAACTCAGATTGATCTGAGTTTTCGTCACTGCCGTCGCCGTCAGCACGAGTGGTCCCAGCGCCGCCTTGGGATTTTCCAGTGTCGTTGCACAGGCCTGCCTACTCTGTCCCGACTCCTCGCCCGTAGCGCCTACTGATGTTACATGGTAGCAATGGCGGGTTGCTCCATTCAACCCGGGGTCCGAAAGATGGGTGTCAGGATTGGTGGCAAGGTATTTTCCGTCCCGGTAAATCCTGTAGTTGGCAGCTCCCGATACGGCGCTCCAGGACACTTTGATCATGGAATCAGAAACGGCAGCAGCAGAAACCTCTATCGGCGCCATTGTGAGCGGCGCGGACGGCGCCGGTTTTTCCTGATCGGAAAGTCCGCCAAAATCGAATTTCCACGCCACATTCATATTTGAATCGATTGTTCTTTCCCCAAGAGGCATTTTAGCAGATACCCCCGAACAGAGAACCATAAGCAGGAAAAGAGCGCCCATGATAGGGTGGAATGTTTTTCTCATACAACATACCTCTTTCTTCACAAGTATGACAGCTGCGTAAAAAGAACCGTATGCAGCGTTACGCTGCATCCTTCGTCACCGCGGCGTACGCCAGGTGCTCCGCATTCTTCAGGATATGCGCCTTGCCTGTGGTGCTTTTACGCGGCCACCGATTATGGCCATTTTTCGACTCTTTACAGGGTCATCAGCCTTCAGTAATAGATAAACCCCTTGATCTATAATCTTTAGTTGTCCTTGAGTCAATGGAAATGCTTCTCGTGTAATGCCTGCTGCTTGTCAAGCTCTCTTCTTGACTTTCATGACGACTTGTCCATATATGCAGGCAATATCATCAATCAGGGATCAGGATGCAACCGATATTATCTATCTTCAACAATCTCAGAATTCAGGACATTCTCGACATAATCATCGTTTCCCTGATGATCTATGCCCTCCTCATCTGGTTTAAAGACCGGGCCTCCCGGTTCGTCCTGGTTGGCATCAGCGTGGTCGGCGCCATCTACGTCTCGGCGCGTTTCTTTCAGCTCTATCTGACCACGGTTGTTCTCCAGGGTTTCTTCGCTATCCTGATTTTCGTCCTGGTTGTCATCTTTCAGGAAGACCTGCGGAGGTTCTTCGAACGCTTGGCCATTATCGGCCGGTTCGGCAAACATTTGCGATCCGCCGGTCCTCAACATGAAGAAACGGAAGTGCTTGCGACAACGGCGGCGAACCTCGCCAGAAATCGTATTGGCGCCCTGATCGTTCTGGGGGGAGAGGATCCGCTGGACAGGCACATCAGCGGCGGCACAAAACTGGATGGCCTGGTCAGTCAGTCCCTCCTCGAAAGTATCTTCGACCCCCACTCCCCGGGGCACGACGGCGCCGTCATCATTTACGGCAACCGCATCACCCGTTTTGGCTGCCATCTCCCCCTGTCAACGAATATGGAGAGGATCGGCGCTACGGGCCTGCGCCATACCGCCGCCCTGGGCCTTGCCGAGCGTTCCGACGCCCTCTGTATCGTCGTATCTGAAGAACGGGGTACAATCTCCATCGCCAGAAACGAGAAAATTCAGGCCTTGAGCGGCGCGGCAGCCCTGCAAAACGAATTGGAGACCTTCTATCGGGAAATGTCTCCCGAGAAGGGTAAGACCTCGCGCCTATCTCAAGAAATCAAGAAGAACACCCGGGAAAAGGTCGTCGCCCTGGTGCTGGCATGCATCCTGTGGGTTATTTTCGGCTATCAGAAAGAATCGATCCGCCGGGACTTCCTGATTCCCATTGAATATCTCAGCGTCTCCCGTCAGTACATCCTGGAAGAGCCCAAACTTACGGAAGCAAAAGTGATTCTCTCCGGTCCTGCCCAGGCATTTCAGCTCCTCAACCCGGAAACACTTAAAATATCGGTGAAATTAGGGGATATCCGCGAGGGGAAACAGGCAATCATCCTCACCCGTGAGATGGTGAAGTCCCCATCCAACCTCACCGTCGTAGCAGTCATCCCCCCGGAGATTACAATTACCGCCTCCCGTTTCGTGTCTGTTTCCATCCCTGTTGACGTGCCAACCACGGGGAAACCCCCCCGGGGAATAGCCGTCCAGGAAATATCCGCTTCCCCATCGTCAGTGCGGGTCCTCGTCCCCGGCGCCGCCGCTTCCCAGGGAAAGATCAAGATTCAGACCGAACCGATCGATCTCTCAAAATTAGCCGATCAGACCAGCTTCGAAGTCTCACTCCGCTATCCGCCGAATGTCAGGTTCGAGGGCGGTAAGCCGCCCATTGTTGAAGTAAAGATCCAAATGAAAAAAAAGAACTAATCAAGATGAATCCGCAAAAAAGTCGAAAAGCTTATATCGACGGCTTCGTAAAAAGCTCCGCAGGTAAGGCGCGCAAATACTGAGGAGAGTGATTCCAATTCTGAATCAAAGATGAAATCAAGGCGGCAAGGAAGAGGCGACGTAGGCGTATATGGAAATACGTCGAGGAGCCGATGACGAAGCCAACGAAGATAGCGCTTTGATTTAGAATTGGAATGAGGCGTACTTGGCGTACGCCGCTGTGACGAGGGATGCAGCGCAACGCAGCATCCGGAGCTTTTGCGAAGCCGTCAGTCGAACTCGATCTTGAAAAAGAGATCAAGGCTGCTCTGCTTTCCCGCCTTCGTTTCCACTTCCCATTTCTTTGTGAAGGAATATCTCATTACGTAGAGGATATCGTCACTGAACAGGGCCCGTCCCAGACCGACGTAAAGTTGCGGCGATAAATACTGGCCTACGGTGGAGAGAGAAGTGGTCATATCGGTCCTCCCCTGCCTGGAGCGGCTAGGGGAAGTCAACCCCCCGATCTCCAATCCGGCGCTTTTTCTCAGACTGTCTTCGAGACCCACCGACTGTCCCTGGGCAAGGAATAATCCCGCTGATTTCAGCAATGTCGTGGCCTGGATTTTGTCGCCGGTGTAACTCGTTCCAAAGACGATATGGGCGAGGACGTCCTGGTCCGACATGGAAGGAACGGAATACAGGGTCACTACGGGGGAGCGAATGGTGCCGGTCACAAGAAATCCCGCCCGGACACCACCGACGGTCTTTACCGCCAGGATATCGAGGGAAGCGAGAGCAAAGGGTTTGTCCTTGAAATAGATATGGCCCCTTTCAATGGGAAGCTTGGTCTCTGCAGCATATAGAACCCCCTGGGAGATGTGGATCTCGCCGCGGGTGCGAAGATTGTCCAGGCCCCTGCCGACAGCGTTCATTTTGCCGGTAAACTTGCCCTCCAGATCCCGGGTTTTCATGAACACTTTTTCCCCCAGGGTGATGGAGAGATCCATATCCATAACAACAGGTGAGGATTTTGGTTTTCTCCCTCCCCTGTCCATGATCCGGACATCCTGGCTCGTGTGGATCATACCCGGTTCCTTGGACTCGGTGTACCGTCCTTCCGGGATATCGATGGCCCCGCGCAGGATCAGACGCTCCGGGGTCCCATCGAAAGTAAGACGGGGATTTGCCAGTATTTGGAGCTCCGGAAGATAGGCGGCCTGAAACCTCTCTCCTTCCAGGGAACCCTTGATACGCTTAATTTTCCCGGCGCCATACCAAAGCGTCGCCGTTCCTTTGATACTGCCTGCCCCGGAGCGGGCGGATATTTGCTCCACCTCGATCCGGTCCTGGTAGAACCTGGCCACGGCATCCACATCCTCCAGGCGGATTCCCGTGGCCGGGACGTAAGCGCCGGCCCGGGCAAGGCGGAGGGTTCCCTGGTAGATCGGGGCTGACCATGGGCCGGTCATGGCCAGATCTACGGCAAACTGTCCGTGGGTTTCCCGAACAGTTCCGGGAAAGAGGGCGCTAAGCAATCCTTTCTCCCGAAGATCTCCCTTAACAACAATGGAAATAGGGCCTTCTTTGTTCATTTTCAGCGGGATTTGCGCCTTGATCGGCAGACTGAATGAGGAGCGGATCTGGCCGTAGTTTGTAAACTTGCTCTCCAGCGTCCCCTGCAGGGCATCATCCTGCCAACTCCAGGCAAGGACAAGGTTCTCCTGGGAAAACTGCACCTTCCCTTTCGGGTAGACAACGGACCAGACACCCCCCGAAACCGCTGCTTGCCCCTTCATGGTAAACCGCTGCTGCGGCAAAAGCCGGCCTTCCCCCTGTCCGGAGAGACGGCCTTGCGTTTCCAGCGACGTTGGCAGCAAGGGCTTGATAAGTTGAAAATCCACATCCGTAAGGCGCACCTGAAAAGTTCCTTCCCCGGGAATCGCCCCGGCCGGTGGCGCCGAAGATGACAATACCGCCGCGACCTTTCCCTTTTCCCCAAAATCGAGGGACTGCCTCATGTCCAGGCCCTTATCATCCCACCGGATGCGGGTCTGGCCCTCCCGAATAGGCAACTTCCACGTCCCGTGCGAGATGCCTCCCTTGACCATCGCCGTCCCTGACAGCCGAAATGGCCCCTTTCCCGGCCACTCCATACGCATCTGCCCGTTGGTCTTACCCTCCATCTCCGTATCTGCGGCAAAGAGATTCAGCCGGCCAAGTTGGAGATCCTGCCACACGGCCGTAAGGAACTTCTGTTTTTTTTGACCATCCGTACGGGCAGCCAATTCCAATTGTTCCCCTTGTCGTCCCATCAAAAGAAGTGGGGCGAGAGACAGGGAATGTCTTGTGGCAACAATGTTCGCAGGCTTGACAATGGTCAGGGGGCCAAATCGTTGGCTGTCCCAAAAGACATCCTGAATTATTCCGGTCCATACCGCCTGCTGATACGAACCGGCAGCCTGAATGCGCAACCCATTCTCCGGACTCGTGGCCAACAGATCTGCACGATGCCTGCCCCTCGTTCCCCCTACTTTCAGCTCGGCCTGACGCCAGGTCGCCCCCCATATGGACATATTTTTCGCCGTCACTTGGGCCTTAAGATCCTTGTTCCCATCATCGGCAAGGGAAAGATCGGCCGTCAAAGATTCGATCGCTATATGATCAAAAGCGAGGTCTTTCCCCGCGGCGACGAGATTCCCGGAGAGGAGGCGGTTATGTAACCGGAACCATCCCTGTCCCTGAAATTGCCCTTCCGCCTTCGGCAGGAGGTGAGAAAGCTTTGTAACTCGAGCATCATAGAGGATGCGGTCCCGCGCATCACCCCGGGCGCGAATGTGGAACCCGTCCCCCTGCAAGCTCAGGTCGTCAAGATTGAGGCCTTCGTCTTTCCAGTGGGCGTTGATGGTCCCGGTCAGTTGCTTGCCCATCAACTGGCTGCTGAGGAGTCGACCTTTGACGGCAGCCTCCACTGAAGCTCCCGGGGACCGCCGCAATAAGCCCTCCAAGTCCGCATTTATGTTACCCTTCAATTCCGGCGCCGCCCGGGAAGGGTCGATATTCCTTGCCTGGAGCGTTGCGGTCGCGGCAAGATCCTTTTCCCAGGCGATATTCATACGGCCTTTGATGGTCCCTTTGCCAAGGTTCATAAGCAGATCTTCGATGTTTGCCTGTCCGCGATCCCCGGAAAAAATTCCCGTGGCCTCTCCCGGCTCCCAGGTAGTAAAATACGGCCGCAGGCGGAAAGTACCTTTGTAGGAAGAAAGATTACCCGCGATGTCGGCAGTCCCGGTAAGACGGCAGTCCATGCCTGCCTCCCGGGAAAGGTCGAGGTCCTCGGCCCTCACGACCCCCTGAATAACCGTCTCAACTCGGGAGAAATCGACCTTCCCCTCGCCCTTGACGGCCCCCTTACGTTCTTTTTCCCTCAGAGAGAGACCCGTAAAAGCGAGGGCATGGCGATCGACGGAAACGCCGCCGTTGAGGGTAAACCGCTCCTGAAGGCCACCGAAGATTTTTGCCGTAAATGGTCCGTTGACATACATTGATCCGGAAGGGGCCCGGAGCCGGGCCTGGAGCACTGTCATGGGCCATGAAGACCCTTTCGGTTCGATCTTAACATCAGCGGCAAGAAAGGGGCTCATAAGATGGGTCTGTATGGTTCCCGTCATTTTCCCTGCCATACTTTCCATAAACAGGTCGTGGATGCGGGCAAAACCGTAGGAATAGTCAACACGACAATCAGCCTTCTGGATAAGGATCTCCCGGCTCCCGCTCCGGTAGACAAGCCTCCGGATCTCGATCTGATCGATACGCCCCTGAAACCATGACATCACTCCCGGTAATCGGGGCCAGGTCAAGCCAATAGGTTCATCGGGCCGACCATCCTGAAGGGAAACCTCCAGCAAAACCAGCTTAGCCAGCACGACCTTTCCCAGGAGGAGTTCCCAGGGCCGCCATTGCACGCTCGCCTTTCCAATCGTAAGCCGATGTCCTTCACTAATACTAATAATTCGCAGGTCACGAACGGCAAGCTCTGAGGCCAGGGTGCCCGAAATTCCGGCTGTCTCTATCCGGGCGGGAACGAAGCGAATGAGACGGGTGACAAGATATTGCGCGCCCGTCTCGGTATAGAAGAGCCAGGCCACAACTCCGGTAAACACGAGGATTGTGGCAAGAAGGGCAAGGGGTACTATCGCTTTTTTATTCATATTCACATCGTAAATCCGAAACCCAGGTGGAGGCGAAACACCGGTTCTGGTGTTCCGATCTGCCTGGCAATGTCCAGTTTAATGGGACCGACGGGGGTATAATAACGGCAGCCGATTCCCGCCCCTTGGGCAAGGTCCATTTCCCTGAAACTGTTAAAGGCGTTGCCGACATCATAAAAAGCGGCGGCCCCCCAATCTTTCCAGATCCTGCGTTCCACTTCGACGCTTCCGACAAGGGTGTTTTTACCACCCACGACGTTGCCCTTGTCATCCTTTGCCCCGAGAGACTGATAGGCATATCCCCGAACGCTGTTGTCACCTCCGGCAAAATACCTGATGGCAATGGGCAGGTCTTTAGATCCCTCATTTTGTAGCGTGGCCCCCGCATTAAGCCTTGTCAGGAACGAAAAGCCCCCTCCCAAGGGATAAAGACCGCTTCCGGCGAGGGTGCCCTGGATAAAACCCGTGTAGGAGCCAAGGTCCTGATGGGTCCCTCTGATTTCCGCCAGATAGGAAAAACCCTTAGTCGGCTTAACCGGATGGTCGAACTGGCGGTCGAACACGCGGAATCCCGGCATCAGGGAAAAGGTGTTGGTCTTTTGATCGCCGGCGTCGGAGTCTTCCCGCAACAACTGGAGAAATATGGCCCCCGACCTGTCGAGGAAATAGGGCCGTACATGCTGCAGCTCCATGGACAACTCCCTCGTTGTGTAGGTGTCGGTGTTTTCCCGTTTGAGATTGACTTTAAGTCCCGAGTAAGTCCGTATATCTGCTCCCGGCACCGTATATCCCATGGCGACGCCCTGAAGGACAGGACTTACATTCAGCCCCGTATCCCACTGGTGACCGGCGCCGAAGACATTCTTGTCCCGGTAATTGACAGAAAACCGCGGGCCCGTATCGGTGCCGTAGCCACCACCGATTTTCACCTGTTTTTCCGGCGAAGGTTTCAGATTTATCTCCACAGGAACCCGATTCTCCTGAGCCTTCCCCTTGTCCGTTTCCATCAGGACATCGGAGTAACGATCGGCAATGGTGAGATTACGCTGGGTCTCCCAGATCTTTTCGTAAGAGAAGACGTCCCCCTCCTTGAATGCCACATAGCGGTTAAGAAACCTTTGGGGATATCCGGGGGCGCCGGAAAAATTTGTCTGTCCGAAGAAATATTGGGGACCCGTCTCATAGACGAGATCGATGTCCGCACAGGACTGACTGACCAGCACCTGAATATCGTGGACGGAAAAGCGGCCGTTCAGGTAGCCCATACCGATGCCGAGATCGTTAATGCCCCTTTTTGCGTCTTCATAGACATCATGACGCAGGATGTCGCCTTGTTTAAGGGGAAACTTTTCGATGGCGTTCCGAAAAGCCGCATTACTTTCACCGGGACCTTCAATGCGGACAGCTACCCTTCTCACCAGCACCGGTTCCCCCGCCGCGACCGTTACGATCACACGGAATATCCCTTCCGGTGTCATTTCTCGCGACACCGCTGTTACGGAGTTATAGTAACCAAGGGATTCGAGGGCTTCCTGTACCTTACGGGGTATTTGCTCCTGATAATGATCGAGCCATAAGACATCAACCTTCCCATCCTTGACCAGCCCGACAGGAACGGCGAGGGCGGCCTGGACGTTTTCCAGCACGTCGCCTTCGACACCCAAAACTTTCAGCTCAACAGACTCCCCGGCAAAGGCGAAAGACGCCGCCAGACAGATGACCATAATCATTATCAGAGGTTTCAGTATACTCAAAGATTCTTCCCTATTCCTGTTCAGCCTTCTGTAAATCCTTTCTCGTATCCCGACTCAGGTCCGCAGTAAGATAATCGAGGGTCACCGGCAGGGCTACTTCCAGGAGCGGAATATGCTGCATGCCAATCCGGGCAGACTTTACGGCGCAGGAGAGAAGATGACCTCCCTGGCGGTGGTCGTCGCTGATAAAATGGAGATGATACCCCGGGGCGTTGAGAGAAGGCATGAACGGGGGCGTGTAAAAACCGGACAAGGTCCCGTCGATGTCATAGAAATCAAAAACCACCTGATCCTTAGTCGCCTCGACGAAGGGACGGTAATTATCCTGTTTCGGCACGGAGCGGGTCCGGACATGGGAGAAGCAACCGTCGATCCTGATCGCATAGAGCATATTCGGCGAAGGGAGAAGTCTTTCCAGCAGTGAATTGAAGGCTTCATAGGGAAGAGGGGAAACCTGTCCCCTTGAGATCATGGCTGCCTCATTGATCTCTTCGAATGTTTCGGGCTGATAAAAGGTCACACAGGCAAAAGGCGTCAGAATGTCATCGGCAACGACGCCCACTGTTCCATTCGCGGCCACTTGATAAACGACGCCATCCAGGACAACCATTTCGCCGTCCAGATCGTTAAAGGTTCCCAGACCGAAGTCGCCATGGGTCCGGACCTCGCCGATCGTGATGTTCTGCTCGTAATAACCCTCCACCAGGACATTGATGGGGGTGGAGATATAGACACTGTTGGTACGCAGATTTTTTTCTGACATTAGGTCATCCTTTTCTATCTGATCCGGTCGTGCTCTTTTTACCGCCGCCAATGATAACTTTGCCGACAATCAGATCTCGGCATGGCGGCTCGCCTGATTGTGAATTGAGACACGAAGCTTGCTCCTTGTCAATATAAAGATCGGTAAATAGCTTTTTCCCATTGACTTCCCCGGCAATGATGACTAGATCCTAGCTAACACACATGCCCGAAGCGGGCACAACGAAACATGAAAATCCCCCCTTACCCCCCTTTGGTAAAGTGGGGATGGCGGGATTTCAATATAAATTGATCAAAAAGGTTAGGCCATGCGGAAAAATTACCGGACACGAATAGCGAAAACCGGGCTCCCCCCGGGGTCTCTGGTCCATGTCGGGGAAAGGCATACCGAGGAGCCGCTGCTCTCCCTGATGGTATACAATGAGCAAGGGGTTGAGGAAAAGACGCTGACAGGCATCGAGGACTGTCGCGGCCTGAAGGAGCGTACGGAAGCGGTCACCTGGCTCCACATCGAGGGGCTTCATGATATCGGCCTCATGGAACAGTTGGGAACCCTTTATCATCTCCATCCCCTGACCCTGGAAGACATCCTCTATACCGACCAGCGCCCTAAAATGGAGGACTTCGGCAAATATATCTATGTTGTCATGAAGGACTTTCCCTTGCCACAGGAAGCGGGAGGACAGCTTCTTCCCGAACAGATCAGCGTTGTCTTCGGTCCCCATTTCCTCATCTCCTTCCAGGAAAAGCGAAGCCCCCTCATGGAACCGATCCGGGAAAGAATCCGCGCCACCAGGGGCAGGATCAGAAAAGCCGGGGCCGATTACCTGGCCTACAGTATTATCGACACCATTATTGATCAGTATTTCATCCTTCTCGAAAAGTTGGGAGAAAATATCGAATCTCTGGAAGAACAACTTGTAACCCACCCCGGGCCGGACACCCTACATGCCATCCAGATCATCAAACGGGAAATGCTTTATCTGAGAAAGTCCGTCTGGCCGCTGCGAGAAACCATCAGTTCCCTCCAGCGGACCGATTCGCCCCTCATGGACGCCGCAACCGGTCTGTACTTGAAAGACGTCTATGATCATACCATCCAGATTATCGATACCGTGGAAACCTACCGTGACATGCTTTCCGGCATGCTGGATATCTATCTGTCTTCGGTGAGCAACCGGCTCAATGAGGTGATGAAGGTGCTGACCATTATTGCCACGATCTTCATGCCCCTGACTTTTCTGGCCGGGGTTTACGGCATGAACTTCAAATACATGCCCGAGCTGGAATGGCATTGGGGATATTTCATGGTCTTGGGAGTCATGATTACCGTCGCCCTCTCCATGGTCCACTTTTTTAAAAGAAAAAAGTGGTTGTGAAAGGAGCGGTTTTCCTTTATATATTAACCGCGAAGCTGCTAGATAGATGATTTCAACTTTAGCTTAATGATATTTTAATTTCATAAATTTATTCTCAAGGAGGTTTAAGATGAGCGCTTTCAAAGGCAGTGACATTGTGGAAATTGCCGTGCGTATCGAGGAGAACGGAGAGCATTTTTACCGGTATGCAATGCAGTTGGCCAAAGACGAAGATGCGAAGAAGATATTCAACAGTCTGGCGGACGCAGAGCTTCAGCACAAAAAGACATTCTCCAAGATCTTTGCCGCCATGGACAAGGACAACCCCCCGGAAACATACGATGGGGAATATGCCGCCTATCTGCACGATTACGTGGACAACAAGATCATCTTCAAGAAGGGGATGCTGGAAGCGGAGCTGGCCAAGATAAAGGATACCCTGGCGGCAATTGATTTCGCTATGCAGCGGGAGCTTGATTCCATCCTCTATTACCATGAAATCAAACGCTTTGTTTCCGCAAATGAACATGCCGTCATCGACGACGTGATCGAAGAGGAAAGAAAGCATTTCAAGGGGTTGTCCAACTTGAGAACCCGTTACGCAAAATAGGAAACATGAAGAGAGAACCGAATCAGGATCACGTCTTTTACCGGAATCTGAACCGTTTCTATCCCTCCGTCCAGCGCGGTGCAGGGGTCTATCTCTATGACACGGAGGGGAAGGCCTATCTGGACGGTTCGGGCGGGGCGGTAGTCGCCGCTCTCGGGCATGGTCTCCGGGAGATTGAAGAGGCCATGCTTGTGCAGCTGGGGAAGGTGGCCTTTTCCCATGGCTCCCAGTTCACCTCCCCGGCCGCCGTCGAACTTGCCGGGAAGCTCGTCAACATGGCCCCGACGGGCATGAATCGGGTTTATTTCCTCTCCGGGGGATCGGAGGCGGTGGAAACGGCCGTCAAGATGGCCCGCCAATATCAGGTGGACCGTGGCAAGCAAACAAAATTCAAGGTTATATCCCGCTGGACGAGCTATCACGGCAATACCCTGGGGGCCCTGGCCTTGAGCGGCCATACGGGGCGACGGCGCTATTACCAGCCCCTGATCCAGCATACGCCACATATCGTTCCGGCTTACTGCTACCGATGTCCATTTGGCCGGAAGCAGGAAAGCT
>Ga0172379_10004042_pt1 | contig 22313 bp, 20 predicted proteins | sample GrowelOW334metaG_FD_119756 | JGI IMG/M metagenome (GOLD analysis project Ga0172379, IMG submission 119756) | Groundwater microbial communities from an aquifer near a municipal landfill in Southern Ontario, Canada - Groundwater well OW334 metaG | ecosystem: Environmental > Aquatic > Deep... | reverse complement strand
GTAGGCGCCGATGTATTTCTTGATCCTATAGCTCTCCATCTGCTGGGCGAGGATGGCGATGGGATCGCCCTTTTCGGCCGCGAGCTCGATGTCGCGGCGGTCGGCCCACTTGCCGGTGATGCCGAGGACGCCGGATTCCTTGTTGAGCTTCTTCTCGACATCAGCGGCGCTCATCCCCGTCCTGCGCATCATGTGAAAGATGATGCCGGGATCGATGTCGCCCGATCTCGTGCCCATGATAAGGCCTTCGAGAGGGGTAAGGCCCATCGAGGTGTCATAGGAGCAGCCATTCTTGACCGCGTTGATGGAGGCGCCGTTGCCGATGTGCGCGATGACGAGGTTGGTCTCGAAGGGATCTTTTCCGAGGAGGACGGCGGCGCGCTTGGCGTTGTAAAGAAAACTGGTTCCGTGGAAGCCGTAACGGCGGACCATGTGCTTTTCGTACCATTCCTGGGGAAGGGCGTACATATAGCTTGAGGCGGGCATGGTCTGGTGCCAGGCGGTGTCCATGATGGCGCAGTGGGGAACGTTGGGAAGGACGTCGCGCGCGGCTTCCACGCCCATGAGGTTGGCCGGGTTGTGCAGGGGAGCGAGGTCGGTGAGTTCGCGGAAGGTGGAGAGGAACTCGTCGGTGATGATGGATGAACGGGCGAATCTGGATCCGCCATGCACCATGCGATGGCCCACCGCCTTGATCATGCTCATATCGCTGATGACGCCATATTCCGCGTCCACGAGGGTGTTGAGGATGAGCCCTATGGCGATCGTGTGGGTCGGACACTCATGTTCGACGACGTAGTCGGGCTTGTTGCGCGCTTTATGCGTGATGGAGGAGCCGCCGATGGTGACGCGTTCGACGATGCCCGTTGCGAGGATGTCCTTGTTGTCCCAATCGTAGACTTGATATTTGACGGAAGAGGATCCGCAGTTCAACGTTAAAATGACCATAGTCGCTCCTGGAGGGTTTTGCCCATAGTAGCATCCGGTATGATTTGTCGCAAGCCGACTATAGTGCCACGAAGCTTGTGGGGCGAGGAGTTCGCTAGAGCAGCTGGACGGGATCGATGTCCACTTCCAGGTGGATCGATGAGGCGGCCTTAAAGTCGAAAAGAAGCTTCCCCATCGCCCCATGCAGAGCGGCGAGCGTGGGCGCGCGAAGGAGAATTTGCCATCGATAGGAGCTCGCGATCATGCCGAGAGCGCATTCCGCCGGCCCGAGAAGCTCAATGTCCGCGGAGAGGAAAGCCTGGCCTTTCCTGGCCAGTTCCCTCGCGGTCGCTATGCAGCGGTCACGATCCTTAGAGCGAATGACGAGTCGGGCTATCCGCGCGAAGGGAGGGAATCCCTGGGCTTGCCGAAGCAGCAATTCGCCCGAATAGAAAGCCTCCATATCGAGGGCCGAGGCCAGCTTGATGACGGGATTATCCGGCCTGAAGGTTTGGATGAACACTCGCCCATCGGCGTCGTATCGCCCCGCCCTGCCGGCGACTTGGACGATGAGGGAGAAAACGCGCTCGGCGGCGCGGAAATCGGGCAGGTTGAGGCCGGCGTCGGCGAGCACGACGCCGACGGTCTTCACGCCGGGGAAGTTGAGGCCTTTGGCTACCATCTGCGTGCCGAGAAGAATATCAATTTTCCCCTTCCGGAATTCCTCGAGCGTGGATTCAAGCGACCCTTTCTTCGATACGGTGTCGGCGTCAAGACGGCTGATCGTCCATTCGGGGAACATTTCCCGAAGTTCCTCCTCGATGCGCTCGGTACCGAAGCCGCGCCATCCTATATCGAGGGAATTGCATTCGGGGCATGCTTTTGGAGGGGCGATCCTGTAGCCGCAGTAATGGCAGATGAGTTGATTCTGCTCCTTGTGATAGGTGAGGGAAACCGAGCAGTGCTTGCAGGTGAGTTCCGCGCCACAGGTATTGCAGACGAAGAAGTGGGAAAATCCGCGACGGTTCAGGAAGAGGATGGACTGGCGTCCTTCGGCCTTGGTTTCGCGAAGGGCTTGGACAAGGGCTGTGGAAATCGTGCCAGCTTCCGCGCGCATGTCCACTACGTCGATGTGGGGGAAGGTTCCGCCACCCGGACGCTGGCTCAGGGTTTGCCGTTTCATGGCCCCTGTTTCGCAGGAATGCCAGGCTTCGACCGAGGGTGTGGCGCTTCCAAGAATGAGAAGGGCTTTTTCCTTGCCCGCGCGGTACATGGCGACCTGCCGGGCATGGTAACGCGGGGTGTTCCCCGCCTTGTAGCTCCCTTCGTGTTCCTCATCGATGACGATGAGGCCGAGGTTTTCGGCAGGGGCGAAGATCGCGCTGCGAGCGCCGATCACCATGCGCGCTTCCCCATTGAGGATCCGGCGCCATTCCGATAGTTTCTGGGATGGCGTAAGCCTGGAATGGATGACGGCGCAACTGTCTCCAAACCGCTGCCGTGCCGAACGGATGACTTGTCCCGTAAGCGCGATTTCGGGCACGAGATAGATGACGGAGCGGCCAGCGGCGAGGGTTCGTTCGGCGGCCTGCAGGAAGACTTCCGTCTTGCCCGTTCCCGTCGGGCCGTAGAGGTAGGTCGTCCCGGCTTGGCTTTTGAGGATTCCCTCGAGCGCGATGGCCTGTTCTGCCGTCAGAGGGAGCGCCTTGTCGCCAATCTGGAAGTCTTCGATTTCGGCTGAAATCTGGGCGATTTCCTTCCGTCCTGTCGGCAGCATAGCCCCCAGGGCCTCGCCCACCGAGCAGAAATACATCGAGGCGACCCATTCGGCGAGGCTGACCGTCGCCGCCGAGAAAACGGCCTCGGTATCGATGGCACGCCGTATCACCTTGACGAGGGCAGGATCGATCGGGCAGGCTTCCGCGGTTTCGACGACAAAGCCGACCAGGCTTCGGTTTCCGAAGGGAGCTTCCGCTCTGCCCCCTGTTCGCGCGGGCTTCTCGCTGTTGTTGCGATACCAGTAGGTGTCTCCGAGAGGCAGGGGGAACGCCATGCGCGCATAAGCGAGCGCCGGATCCGCGATCCGAGGTGGCGAGACCGCTGAGGCCGCGTCGGCGGAAGCGTCTATCGTCGACGGCGCCAGAGTCTTCTTCTTATTCATTGGAAGAGTGACCGGGGTTTATGAGGTCACGGAGGCGTTTCAGATCCTCCCAGGCGGGTCGCTTGAGGCTTTCATCCCTTAAAAGGGCTGAAGGATGGTAGGTGGCGATGAGGGGAATGCCACCAAGGTTGTGCTGCTTCGTCCTCAGCCGATTGATGCCTTCCGTCGTCTCGAGGAGGGCCTGGGCGGCGGTTCTGCCAGCGCAGAGGATGGCTTGCGGCTTGAGGATGCGAATTTGCTCGCGCAGGAATGGCATGCAGGCCGCGCGCTCATCGGGCGCCGGTTCCCTGTTATTGGGCGGCCTGCATTTCACGATATTGGCGATGTAGCAGTTTTCACTTCGGGATAGTCCTATCGAGGCGAGCATCTTGTCGAGGAGCTTCCCTGAGGCGCCGACGAAGGGCAGGCCTTGGTTGTCTTCCTCGGCGCCCGGGCCTTCACCGACCACGAGGACTTTCGGCGCCGCAACCCCTTGACCGAAAACCACGCTCTTCCTTGTGACGGAAAGCACGCAGGCGGCGCAGATCCCCGCTTTCGCCTGAAGCGCGCTAAGGGCGCTTGCCGGATCGCCGAACGCGGCGGGCGGGGGTGAGTCCGCCGACGCGAGAGTCGCCGCCGACGCGGGAGCCACCGACGGCGCGTCAGGCGCCGTCGCGGAGCGCAGGCGTTCCAGCAATCCCTCGGGGACGCGCGTCAGCCGCATGCCTGAAGAGAGGCCGCTTCCAATGGTGTCGAGGGCTTCGAACAGGTCGGCCATGTCGGGGGTCATATCGGGAGTCATTCCGTCAGCCTCATCTTCGCTCATGCGCAATTTCCACCTTGACGGCAATCGATTGGGCGCCGAAGCGCCCGCAGGTAACCTTTACCCCAATCTCCCCTACCGTGCCAAGGGACGCGACCCAAAAAGCCGTCGCGCCTCCTATGAGGCTGATCTCGGAGGGGCCAATTAGCCTGCCGTGGCCGGAGACTTCGATCCGCAGGGGTTCGAAGGCAAAATGGCAGACATTGCCATGCTGATCGAGGAGGCGCGTAGTCACGCGCACGGCGTCCCACTCATCACCCGGAACGATGGCGAGGGCTGGATTGTCGGCCGCGAGTTCGAGCCGCGCGGCGCCCGCGCCGGCGCTGAATGTTTTTCTCGCCACTTCCTTGCCGCCAAGAATTCCGACGATTTCGAAGGTGTCGCCGGGGCGTCCCCAGGCGAGGCCATACTTCATGACAAGGGCTTCGGCGTCCTTGAAGCTCATGTGCCTGCGCAGCGAGAGCGAGAGGAAACGAAGCTTATCGGAAAAGCTAAGTTTGGCTCCACCCTGCGCCATGGCCATCGCCGCGAGCGACAGGAAAATCTCCTTGTCGCCTTGGGTGAAGCCTTCCTTGTCGATCCTGTCGCCTATGAGGTCATCGATGACCACCGGGGGGTGTTCGAGATGGGGATAGGTTTCCTTGTCCGGCAGAAAACGCCCCACCTTTTCGCCGGCGCGATAAAGGTCGATCGCGTCGCAATTCGTGTGGACTTCGATAGGCAGAGTCCCGGCCGCGTCCCGCTCACCCTTCGCGAAGACGCTGGCCGGCTCGAGGACAATCCTTGTCCGCGGGTCCATTTGGCTCGCGTAGAGCGCCGCGGCGTATTTCGGAATCCTGAACATGTCGGAGACGCCATGGTAGCAGATTCCATCGCCCGAGCCAAAATCCTTGTGCGTCGCGTAATCGAAGGCGCACCAGCCTATTGCGCCCGCGATCATGGAGTCGCCCATCGCGGCGTCGAGGACTCGCGCATGGCGTCGCGCCTGTTCGGCGAGTCGCTGTTCCTGATCGTGGCGTTTGGTGGGGAACATGTGACCATTGTGCTCGGTGATGAGATAGGGCGCTTCCTTCGCCTTGCCCTTCACGGGGCCGGGCGGCGCGATGGCGGCCTTTCCGCCATCATGGGTAAAATCGTTGAAGGTGTATACATCCTCGAGGAGCTTGCTCCGCTTGAAATTGCGCACCCCTCCCCTCTGTCTGTCCGAATCGAGCTTGGCCGCCAAGGCGTTTGTCCGAACATAGAAATCATCGTCGTCGGGCGATTCGTTGATGCGGACGCCCCATAGGACGATGGAAGGATGGTGTCGGTCGCGAAGGATGAGATCCCCGAGATCGGCAAGAGCTCTGTCCTTCCACGCGGCGTCGCCGATATGCTGCCAGCCCGGCAGCTCGGTAAAGACAAGGAGGCCCAGCTCGTCGCAGGCGTCGAGAAAATGCCTCGACTGTGGGTAATGACTCGTGCGAACGATCACGACCCCGAGCTCCCTCTTGAGGATTTCGGCGTCGCGCCGCTGAGCCCCGGGCCCCATGGCGTAGCCGACGTAGGGCCAGGACTGATGCCGGTTGAGCCCGCGGAGGAAGATCCTTCTCCCATTGAGGAAAAAACCCTCGGGCCTGAAGCGGGCATCCCTGAAGCCTAGCCGCTCGCTGACCCGGTCCGCTTCGCGACCGCCTTCCTCGAGAACGACCTCGAGATCGTACAATTCGGGCGAATCGACGTCCCAGAGGAGGATCCCGTCGAGCGCCGGGAATTCGAGCTTGAGGCACTTTTCGCTTTTCTTGCCCAATTCGGACGCAGGCATCCGAACCTCGGCAATCGTCCTCCCGTTTTTCGAGAGTCGGGCGACGATATCCTTTCCCTCCCAGTCCGTCCCTCCCGGGGTTACCTCCACCAACAGGCGCGCCTTTCCACTGCTTTCGCCGGTCTGGGGGCGGGCGTGTATTCGTTCGATGTAGGTGCCTTCCTGGAAACGCAAATAAACCGCCCGATAAATGCCTCCATAGACGAGATAGTCGACCACGCCGCCGAAAGGCGGGATGGCGGGATCTTCGCGGGCATCAACCTCGACAAAAAGGCGATTGCGGCCATCCTCCACATAGGCTTCCGTCACGTCCACCGAAAACGGGGTATATGGCCCGAAATGGGCGCCAACTTTATGTCCATTGAGCCAGATCAGGCATGATACCGCCACGCCCTCGAAGTCGAGAAAAACCTTGCCCCCTTCGGGAAGCCGACTCCCCTCGAATTCGCGGCAATAGCTGCCTTTCTTCTGATAGGCGGTTTCGTCGAAATGGTTGAACGGCAAGTTCAGCAAGGAATGAGGCAGATCGACGGGCTCCCAGCCCTCCATTGAGAATGAGTCGGCGAACGTGGAATCATCCATGGGTGAGTCCGAGAAATACCACCCTGCGGAAAGGGGGAATATAGCACGCATTGCGCCGCTCCTTCGGGTCAGCCTCCCCGAACCATGACCTGGACGATTTGCATAAGGGGCAGAACGATGCACACGACGATGAATACGATTTCCAGTGTCATCATCCGCCGTTCCGCCGTATCGTTCTTGAGCAGTTCGTAGACATTCTGCAGGGCATCGAGGCGACGCTCGACGGAAATCTTCCAACTTTCGGTGTTGAATATCGAGCATAGCCGTTCGTAAATAAGACCGAGGAAATAATCCCCGATGATCTTGGAGGAATTGTCGAGGTTCTCCAGGGTGAAAAGGGCGTCGAAGCGGAGGGACTGGAGTCTTCCCAGCTTGAGTTTCACCGCGCGCTGTCCGAATCGGGTTTTGCCACCGCTCAAATAGATTTTGCGTATATCACGCTCCGCTTCGTCTAGCCACGTGTCGAGGAGGCTGTCCAGGGCGCGAAGCTCGATGAGGCGGTAGTTGGCGTGTTCGGCTATCACAAGGACGTCTTCGTAATCTCTGGAGGGGTCGATGATGATGCAACGGTCGAAGTCGAAGACCGCCAGGTCGTTCTTTCGGTAGCTGAACGCTTTCTCGAGAATTTGCTTGATCTGGCCCTCGTGGAGCACGCCCGGTTCTTCGCCGGCGAGGAGAGCCGCGGCGACCTCTTTATGCTGGTTCAGGAAATTCTCCGGGCTGCCGCCGGGGCAATCCAGGATGCAGAAAGCGGTATAGGTCTCCCTGTCGAAGACCCAGTCTTCCTTGAGCCCCGTCACGGAATCCTTTATGGCGTTCACCACCATCTGAAAACTCGAGTTGGCGAACTGCTCCACCGATTCCGATCCGCCGACATCCCGCACGGGGAGATTCGATTTCGAGGCCAGCGCCTCAAAGGTGGATTGAGTCCGGTACCTCACCACAAGGGTGAGCGCCCCATCGTCATAGATTTTCGCCTGGGCCGTGAACTTGTCGAAGCAGCCGGCATCGCACTCTTCCGTGCTCAGGGTGAGCACGAGCGGCTTGGGGAGGGTAAGCGACGATGGCGTGTCCCTGCGCTTGCCGAAGCCGATATCCGGATAGGCGGGGATCAGGGAGGCGGCTTTCTTGAGATCGACGGCGCGTCCGATATCGTAGACATAGAGGTGTACGATTTCGATCGGCAGCTCCCCTAGCTCGTTCATCAAGGTTTCACCTCAGTCCGCGCCATTTCGCGGTCCAGGACGGAAAGCACGAAGGTGCTCCCTGCGGGTAGCGAGAAGGGAACGCTGAAATTACCGCCCGGATGCTTGAGCGAAGCGATAAGGACCCGCTGTCCCGCCGGCTTGATCGCTTCAAGCTTGACAGGGACAGGGTACGGGTACTGGGGAAGATTGTAGACATAGATGCCATTCGCAAGTCCGGCCGTGGGAGGAGGCGAAGACAGCGCAACCTTGATCCTGTCTGCTACCTTAGCTTCAACGCCCGCCTTGGGCTGCTGGTCAACGACCATGCCTTGCGGCTCGCCCGCCTTGGCCGCGCGCATGGAGAAATCCACCGTGAAAGGCGAATTTTCCGCTGTGGCGATCGCGTCGGAAATGGATTTGCCCGAAAAATCGGGTACTTTGTCCTTCAGGCTTTCAGGTCCCTTGCTTACAACGAGTTCGAGAACGGTCGGGCCGGAAATCTGCTCGCCGGGGAGAGGTTTCTGCTCGAGAATCGTGCCTGCAGCCGAATCGTCAAAGCGGTAGAGGGGAGGATCGCGCACGGTCACAAGGGGTTTTGACGCGGAAAAGAGCGTCTGGAGTTGGAGTTTTATGGCTTCCAGATCCTTGCCTACATAATTTTCGATCTTGTCGAGCACGGCTCCCTTGCTGACGGTAAGTTTGACCCTTCTACCCGCCTTGACGATGCTGCCAGGCTCGGGCGACTGCTCAAGGATCGTGTTCTTGTCCTGTGGATTGTCGGTGAAACGAAGCGTGACGCGCGGATATAGTTCCCTCTCCTGAAGTTTGACGAGGGCGTCGGCGAGTTCCATGTTCCTCACATCAGGCACCATGACTTTTTCAGGTCCGCGGAGCACGACCGAGAAGGCGATCAAGGCAATGGCAGCCAGCGCGACACAGAGCAGGGCGGCGAAAAGCCCAAAGGTTTTTTTCTGCTCCCTGGTCCATGAGGAGAAATCGAAGCGAACGCGCTCCGCTTTTTGTCTCGGCCGTTTTTCTTTCTTTTCCATATAGTAAATTGTTCCTTCTTTATGGCGCGGATTCGAGTCGCAGCCCCGCCAGGCTTCTCAATCCATTGGCGAATTCCTTGTAGGAAAGGGCTTTGCGTGTCGAAAACTGCAGCCTTCCAAGGGCTATAAGACCTTCGCCAGTCAGCACGACGATCCCCCTGGCTTTGTCCATTCCGATTATAGTGCCGGCCACCGCATTGGGCAATGCTTCGGCGAACGACGGAAAATCGCCCGCTGGCAGCGCCATGGCTTCAAGAATATTGAGTCTCTGTCCATTAAGGTACGTATAGGCGCCAGGCCAGGGGTAGAAGGCACGTACTCTGGCATCGATATCGACGCTGGGCAGCTTCCAATCGAGGAGCCCATCATCCTTGGAGATTTTTCTGCAATATGTCGGCGTTCCTTCCTGGGCTGAAGCGATGGCAGTGCCGCGCTCCATCGCGTCGAGCACTTCGGCGGCCAGGCGGGCGCCAATAGCCGCGCACCGCTCAGTGAGCGTCTCCGTCGTTTCCACGCCTGCCAGGGCGAATTTTTCAACGGCAAAAAGATCGCCCGAATCCATTTCGAGGGCTATGCGCTGGATGGAAACGCCGGTTTCCCCGTCCCTGTCGAGGATGGCTTGCTGTAGTGGCGAGCTCCCCCTATGGCGCGGCAGGAGGCTGGGATGGATGTTGATACCCCCCTGGGGAAAGAGCGAGAGGAATTTCGGGCCAAAGATTTTCCCGTAGGCGAAAGCGACCAGGATATCGGCATCGAGGGCGAGGACCGCTTCTCGCGCACTGGCATCCAGTCGATCGGGGGCGAGGATGGGCAGTGCGCCGCCGAGCCTTTCGCGAGCCGCGACGGCCACGGCGGTGGGAAGGATTCCCTTCCCCCTGCCCTGTGCCGATTCGGGGTTGGTGAGAATGCCGACAACCGAATGTCGCTCCGCGATGCTCAAGAGAGATGGCACGGCTATGGCGGGACTTCCCGCGAACAATACTTTCATGATTCCCCCGATCATCGCCCCGCCGGGGCGGGGATCGCCGCCTTACATTTTGATCATTCGCCGGTAGTGCAGAAGGGCTCTTTCCTTCTTGAGGGGCGTGATCCTATCGATGAAAAGCTTTCCGTCGAGATGGTCGTATTCATGGAGAATGACACGCGCGAGAAGACCGTCAGCTTCTATCGTAAATGGTCTGCCTTTTTCATTGAATGCCTGGATTCGCAGCGAGCCGGCTCGCTTGACGACGAAATACAAGCCGGGAAAAGAAAGGCAGCCTTCCTCGTATTCGACGAGATCCGTGCTTGTCATGACAATTTCCGGGTTTACAAAGGCCCTTTTCTTGTCGTCATCGACATCCGTGACGAAAATGCGCTTGGAGATCCCAACCTGGGGAGCGGCGAGGCCGATCCCATGATCCCGTTTCATCGCATCGAACATTTCTTCACACAAAACGGCGAGTCCTTCATCGAACTCCGCGACAGGCTCGGCTTTCTTCTCTAGGATAGGGTCGCCGTAGGTGATAATCTCAAGCATCGCTTTTACTCCATCGCGTCAGAACGTATATGAATAAGATATGAGCCTCGGACCGAACAGTCAAAGGCGCTTTCCGTGCGCTTACTCATTTGAGGGTCGGAATTTCGAACCGGTCGCCCGGCTTCAGGCCAACCTTCGCAAACCAGCCCTGAGGCACCTCGAGGGCGTACCTGACACTCCGATCGGCGGGCCGCGGTTCTTCAGAAAATGGCACAAGGTCCAGGATTTGATATATCGTGCCGTCCGAACCTATGTACGCCACGGAAAGCGGCAGAGAAGTATTCTTCATCCAGAAGGCCACCTTCTGGTCGGAGTCGAACACGAAAAGCATCCCCTTCCCATCGGCCAGGCTCTTCCTGAACATCAGCCCTCTCGTCCTCTCCAGTTCCGTCGCCGCTACCTCGGCCGCCAGCTGCGCATTGCCAGCCTTCAGCGTGACTGTCTTTAATTGGGCATTGGGCTTATCAGTATCCTGGCTGTTTGCCGATTGAGCCGAACATGATGATATGAAGGTTGCGATCATGGCGATCGCGGCTAACGTTGCGAAAAGCTTTCGCCTTCTCATGGATTCATTGCGGATCATAGGTTCTCTCCTTTCGGGCGAGGCAGATGATACCCTAAACAAACGCGAAAAAAAAGGCTGTCGAAGTGACAGCCTTTTGCTTTTTACGGATTCAATACGGGGAAATCAGTATCCGCCCTTGGAGTCGTGGGTTTTCCTGGTTTTCTTCAGGAGCTTGCGCGCCAGGGCTTTTTGTTTGCGGTTTTTGATAGTGGAGGGTTTTTCAAAATACTCCCGCTTCTTCCATTCGCGAATGATGCCCTCTTTCTCGACCATGCGCTTGAAGCGCTTTATCGCTTTCTCGAGGGGCTCGCCTTCTTCAACAGTTATTTGCCGGATAGTAATCACCTCCCTTCTGCCGGAAGCTTGATTTTACCGGAATTGGCATCTTTGTCAAGTAGAGAATGGGAAAGCCAATAGTAGGGATTCACCGATACTTCGCCGATGCGCAGCTCCCAATGAAGATGAGGGCCCGTTGAAAGGCCGGTCGAGCCGACGCGGCCGATTGGCTGCCCCTCATCCACGATGTCGCCTTCGTGAACGCCTATCGCCGAGAGGTGCATATATATGGAAAAAAGCCCGGGCAAGTGTTCCAGCACGATCGTATTGCCCGTCACGATCCGCGGCCCGGCGAAGGCGACCCTGCCACCAGCGCATGCCACGACTTCGCTTCCCTCCTTGGCTCCCAGATCTATGCCTCCATGGAGTGTTGAATCGCTGCTGCCATCATAATAGATATATCGGCGCTCATCGGCGAAACCCGCCGTCTCGCGCCAGGTGACCGAGAGCGGCTTTTCCATTGGGCCGGCGGCGTATAAAGTTGTCAGATCCCTCGTCTCGAATATCTTCGCGAAGGCTATCGATTCTGCTGTCTTGGCGGGATCTGGCTTTGTCCTGAGCAGCGAGTTCGATTTGTCGAGGGGGATATCTTCCCTGAAGAATTTTTTCGCGACAATGTTGAATGGCCTATGCAACTCCGCAATGCTTTGCCCTCCGCCATTCTCCTCGAAGACAACGGAAACCAGCAGCTCTCCGGCGCCCGGCGATGTTTTGACGGGAATGGGAAAAAGGAAGCCATACAGAAATTCATTCTCGACCGAAGGCATGAAGAAGGGTTTGGCGGAAGCCAGCTTTTTCCCGGCCGAATCCTGGAGATATGCGGAGGCTGAAAGGATTGGACGCGCGCTTGTCATCCAGCAGAGAAAGGGATCTCCGGGAGAGATGTCGCGGGGGGCGATGATGGTCTGCGCGGCCACCGATCGCAGAGCGGTGAATATGATGAGAAAGAAGAGAATCTCACGTCGTACATACCCTTTCACATCGACACTATATACTTTATACTGCAACCGATTGTAGTCACCAACCAGGAGATTCTGATGCTTTTTTCGATCGGCAATCTGATCACCCTTGTCATCGTGCTGATTTTCTTTGTCATTTACCACCGTCTCACCGCCAACAATCGATCCCTCGAAAAGGTGAAGCGGCTGGCCGAAAAACTTCAGAACGAGCTCAACGACTATGTGGCGAACAGAGCCGAGGAACTGAAACACTACGGCATCGATCTCGATGTACAGCAGAAAGCCGCCAAGATCGCTCTCGAGAAGCTCCAGATCGCCCAAGCGGCCGTCACGGAAAAATCCGAAGCGATCGGGGCGATAGCCGACAGATTCAAGGAATACGACGAGGTCCTTGCCAAGCTCATGGATATGACCGCCCGGGTCGATGAAAACCTCGCCCGCATCCACGAGGATGAAACATTCGCCGAGGGAGTGAACAGGAAGCTGGATCTGGCCAAGAAGAGCCTTGCGGCCATCGAGCGCGAACTTCCCCTCCTCCGCGAAACATTCGCCCAGGATGCTCAGAGCACTATAGAAACCTTCCGTGACTCCATTCTTTCCGAGTTGCAGGATGGACTTGCCTCCACCGCCACCGAGCTCAACGCGGCGCGCGACGAAGCGCTGGCGGCATTCGCCCAGGCGCAATCAGCCCGCGCCCTTGTGGACGAGGAACTCGAAAAAGCCCTCGAAACAGCGCGAGAGAGAGCCTCGTCGATCGAAGATGCCGCCTTCTCCACCCTTACCGAATCCATCGACAGGAAAATCGGCGAGGTAAGTGAATCCACGGACAAGCAGCTCGCTCAGCTTGGGCAGGATACAAGCCGGCATGTCGGCGAACTTCGCTCGGCTATCGAAGAATTCAAGGAAAACTGGCGCAAGGAAGCGCAGGATATGCTTTCGGACATGGCATCGAAGCTCGGGGAAGCTGAAGAGATTTTCGCGAGGAAAGCCACTGAGGTCGCCGTGGTTCTGGAAAAGTCTTCGAAAGCCGCCGAGGAATCCAATGCGGAATTCTCGGCAAGCGCCGCGAAGTCGAAGCAAGAGGTCGCGGACGCGCTCGCTAAAATCGAATCGTTGGAAGACTCCCTCAAGGCATCCATGGAAACCACCAGAGGTCGCGTCGAGGAAGAGTTCGCCGCGTTCGGCCAAGCCTTCGAGGATCATCGCACTCGTTTCGAGGCAAACTTCATGGCCGAGACCCAAGCCCTTGGGGGAACCCTTGCCAAGCTTGGCAAGGAAATCGAAACACTCAAAGCTTTGGCATACGAAAATGTCGAGGGCAAACTCGAAGACTTCGAGGATCAGCTTATGGGCGATCTCTCCGAGAAAAAAAGCATGGCGTTCAAGCAGCTTGACAGCTGGCTCTCCGATATGGAGAAGACCATTTCGGGAATTGTATCGGAAGCGGGAGCCAGAAGAAGCGCGGAAGAAATAAAATATAAGGATGAATTCCATACCCACATGGTCAAACTACGGGATGATCTCCATGGGCAGCTCGACAAGCTGAGCAAAAATATCGAAGCGGTGCGAGACAACGTCCTCAACCAGCACGCCGCCGCCCTGAAAGAGCTGGAGGAAATGCGCCCTGCCTTGAAGGATGAGGCTCGCGTAATCTTCGAGGAATCGCTGGCACAGGCACACGCTGAAGCAGAGAAATCGAACCAGCGACAAGAAAATCCCGAAACCTGAAAAGCCGCGGTCTAGCGGATGATCCCATTCAGGGCGATCTCAACCATCGTCCTGAAGGAAGTCTGCCTTTCCTCGGAACTCGTCGCCTCGCCAGTAACAAGGTGATCGGACACCGTAAGAATAGCGAGAGCTTGGGCATTGTACTTTGCCGCGAGGGTATAGAGTTCCGCAGTCTCCATTTCCACGCCCATGATGCCGAATTTTGCCCAAAGCTTCCACTGATCGGGATCCTCCGTATAGAATGAATCCGAAGAAAGAACCGACCCGACAAAGGGAGAAAAGCCAAATGCTTGGGCAGCCTCGTAGGCTTTCATAAGAAGGGGAAATGACGCTGTGGGGGCATAATCCATGTTATTAAAGCGCACCTTGTTCACGGCCGAATCGGTGGAAGCGCTCATCGCGAGGATGACATTCCTTATTTTCACTTCCGCTCTCAGCGCGCCGCAGGTCCCTACCCTGATCAACTTTTGAACGCCATAATCCCTGATGAGTTCGTTGACATAGATCGAAAGGCTGGGCATGCCCATGCCGGTGCCCATCACCGATACCTTGACGCCTTTAAAGCTGCCTGTATATCCAAACATATTCCGGACTTCGTTGAATCGCTCCGCTCCTTCGAGAAGATTCTCGGCTATGAATTTCGCTCTCAGCGGGTCTCCGGGGAGAAGTATACGTTCGGCAATCTGCCCTGGTTTCGCTGCTATATGAATGCTCATGCCATCCTTCCTTATTCGACACGATTTATGCTATGATAGTACCTATAATATAGAAGAATTTGCAAGCATGAGGCCCCAAGGAGAAAATCTTGAACCCTTACGAAATACTGTACGAAGATGATGATATTCTGGTAGCCAATAAACTGGCCCCTTTGCCCGTTCTCAAAGACAAATCGGGCGATGAGGATCTCCAGACCATAATCGGGCGGGACCATCCCTCAGACTCTGCCTTCCTGGAAGCCGCGCACAGGATTGACAGGCGAACGTCGGGCATCGTCGTATTTGCCAGAAATGCGCCGGCGCTCAGGAAGCTCGAAGACGCTTTCCGCGAGAGAGAGGTCCATAAAACCTATATTGCCTGCCTGGAAAAAGAACCAGACCCGCCCGAAGGCGTGCTAAAACATAGAATACTCAAGGATCCACGACGCAATATATCCATAGCCTACCCAATCGAAGCGGTCGCCGGGAATAGAAGTCTTGGCGGCAATGATAAAAGTACGGTCTTCGCTGAACTGTCATACAAGTTGCTTCTACGAACCGAGCGCTACTTCTTTGTCGAGGCGAAACCGCTTACCGGCCGACATCACCAGATTCGAGCGCAGTTCGCCGCGATGGGCTGGCCCATTAAAGGCGATTTGAAATATGGCGCACGCCGGAGTTCCCAATCGGGCAGGATAATGCTTCACGGATGGCAAATCGAGCTGGAACATCCCCGCACCCATAAGCTCATCACTCTGACGGCACCCCTGCCAACGGATGAAACGCTTTGGGAAGTATTCGCCGAATTCCTCGGTGTGGCGAACGATGCGCCGCCCGGCGCCGGCCCTGGGCTCCAGGCCTAGAAGGTCGGCTTGATCCCGACGCCGACATCCGGCGCCCTGAAGTTGATCATGGGCCATTGGGTGAAAGCGGGAAAACCATCGCCTGTCGGTTCCACATCGAATTGAGAAATGCCGCAGTTCGAAGATGGGATCAGAGGGAGCCAGGTCTTCACGCCAAAGGTGGAGCGTATCAGCCACTGGATGAGTCCCCCGTGGGAAACGCAGACAATGGTTTTCGCGCCCTCCATCGCCAAATCCCTCATCCTCATCCATGAACAGATTGCCCTGCCGTACATGCTGCGCGAATGCTCAGCCTCGGGCACGGCGTCCCAGCTCCTATAGCGGAATTCGCTGAAAATTTCAGGGTACGTAAGGCGCGCGGTATCCATATCGATGGCGGAAAATATCCCCACGTCCACTTCGACCAAAGAAGGCAGAAGGATTGGATCGGCGCAGCCGCAAGCCTTCGAAATGGCGGAGGCGGTGACGGACGCGCGCCTCTGCGGACTGGAGACCACCGCGTCGACATTCTTCTCGGCCAACCACGCGGCCGCGGCCTGAGCCTGCTCGAGCCCTCTGGCGTCCAGGGGATAATCGAGCCGGCCCTGAAAGGTGAGCGTGGCGTTTCCCTCGCTCTGCCCGTGTCTGACGATATAGAACGTGGTATCGCGCGGGATGGATGAGAAAAACTTCCCGTCCGCGGCGATATCGGAATAGCCTGAAAGGTCGAACTCGCCGCAGCTCGATGAGCCATTATCCAGGCCGGATAGTTCGATCCTTGGATACATCAGGATGCTATGAACGTATCGCTGCCGCGGTTGAAATACTTGTTCACGATGAACATCGATACGCCCGTCACCACGAGGAGGATCGTCGACATCGCGCTCGCCGTTCCGAAATACCCATCCGCGACGGACAGATAAATCTTAATCGGCATCGTCATCGTCTTTCCCACGTAAAGAAGAATGGACGCTGACAGCTCGTTCATCGAGGTAACCCAACTCATTATGGCGCCGGAAATAATTCCCGATTTCATCAAGGGGAGCGTAATGGTTCTGAAGGTGCGACTTGGGGAGGAACCCAGATTGATGCCCGCCTCCTCAAGTGCCGGATCGATCTGCTTGAGAATGGATGCGGCGGAACGCACCGAATAGGGAAGACGCCTGATGAAATAGGTCAGGATGATGATCGTCGCCGTTCCCGCGAGGTAAATCGGCTTCCTGTTGAAAGCCACGATGAAACCAATACCGAGCACCGTTCCGGGCACGATGTAGGGAATCATGAGGAGAGGGTCGAGGACCTTGACGGCCATGTTCCGCTTACGCGCGATGACGAAGCCGATGAGCGTGCCCACGACGGCGATGAGGATGACGGCGATGAACGAATAGACGAAGCTGTTGATGACCGTTTTGGCCACGTCATAGAAAATCTGCTTGTAGCTGTCGAGGCCGAAGCCTGGCTTGAAGACGGGGCCTGATGTGTTCCTGAACGAGTAGAATACGATGACGGCGAGAGGGAGCATGGACAAACCCACGATAAAGTAGCAGATGAAATGGGCGAAAAACGACCTTGCGCCTTTCAGCTTTTTCACTATGGGACGATTGACGAGCATGCTGGCGTATTTGCGGCGCGAAGATGCCCAGGTTTGCAGCACTATGACGACAGCCGCGCACATCATAAGGACGATAGAGACGGTCGAAGCCATTCCCGGACTCTCGCTGATCTCGCTCGTGAACTGCTCATAGGCCACGGTGGCGAGGACGCGGTAATTGCCCCCAATGATCGCCGGCGTGCCGAAATTCGAGAGCGACATCATGAAAACGATGAGAGCCCCTCCCGTGAGCGAAGGCAGCACGAGCGGAAGCGTCACCGAGAAGAAAGTTTTAAGAGATCGGGCGCCCAGGTTTTCCGAGGCTTCCTCGAGGGATCGGTCGATAGTCATCAGGGAGCCGGCGAGCATCAGGGAGATGAAGGGATAATACTGCAAAGAGTCGGCGAGGATGATGCCGACCGGCCCGTAGATCGGAGGGAGCCTGATGCCAATCGAGGTGAAGATATTTCTCAAAAAGCCATTGTTGCCCATGATCGTGATCCATGAATACGCGCCGATGAAGGTGGGAGACAGGAGGGCGAGCACCGACAAGGTCGTCAACAGGTTCGATCCCCGAATCCTGTATCGGGTCGTGAAAAACCCGAGGGGAATGCCGAGCAAGGCCCCAAAAAAAGTAGTGAAGAGAGCGATGATCATCGAATGGGCAAATGCCTTCAGGTAATAGGCCCTGGTAAAGAATTCCTTCCAGTTGGAAAGAGAGGGCACCTTCGTTTCCTTGTCCAAAAAACTATACTTGAATACATCGAAAAGCGGAAAGATAAGGAAAACGATCACGATCGCGAATCCCGTAAGAGTGACCAGCGTCCAAATATCGGCCTTTTTCTTTCCGAGGCTCATCGCTTTCTCCCTCCGCCCAGGCGACGGCCACTTTCTTTTTCAAAAAGGAGACAAGCATCGGGAGGAACCGCGAATTCGACCACTTCCCCGATGTTGGGAATATCGACCTTCTTCGGTCTATGGCGCTCTATTACAATATGCCGACCTTGCAGGTCTATTTCCATGCTGGCCACGGTGCCGAGGAAGGAGGTGGCGACGAGAGGCCCCGCGAGGCGATTCGCGCCCGCCGCGTCGCTCGTCGTCTCGACGATATCTTCGGGGCGGAAGGCTAGAACCGCTTCGGTACAGGCTTCCGTACCGGCGGAAGGAACGGCGAAGGTCACGGAACCGGCAAGCGCCTTCCTCATCCCTCCTGGCAGGGTTTCGCCGAGCGTTACATCGAGCGCGTTGATCTTGCCCACGAAGGTGGCCACGAAAAGATTCACCGGATCCTTGTAGATGTCCCAGGGAACGCCCACCTGCTGTATCTTTCCGAAATTCACCACGGCGATGCGATCGGAAATGACGAGGGCTTCCTCCTGATCGTGCGTTACGTAGACGGCCGTTATGCCAAGAGCCTTCTGGACGGAACGGATCTCGTCCCTCATTTCGACGCGAAGCTTGGCATCGAGGTTGGACAAGGGCTCGTCGAAGAGAAGGACGCGAGGCTCTATGGCCATTGCCCGCGCGAGACCCACTCGCTGCTGCTGGCCGCCCGAAAGCTTGTCGGGCGTTCTTTCCTCATAGCCCGAAAGATGGACATTCTTGAGCGCCGCCTTCACTTTGACTTCGATTTCCTTGGCGGGAAGCTTCCTCACCTTGAGACCATAGGCCACATTCTCGAATACGGTCATGTGGGGAAATACCGCGTAGTTCTGGAAGACCATGCCGGTATTTCGCTTATACGCCGGCACGTCGTTGATGAGTTCGTCGCCAAGGTAAATGTCGCCTTTGTCCTGGCGATAGAAACCGGCGATCGTTCGCAGGAGGGTCGTCTTGCCGCAGCCGGAAGGTCCTAAAAGCGTGAAGAACTCGCCTTTTTGAATATCGAGATTGATGTCCGAAAGGGCAAGCAATTCACCAAACCGCTTTTCCACGCCTGAAATTTTGATCGAAGTCATTGAAAAACTCCGGAGGGAAGATTTGTTTCATCCACTATTATGAGAAAAGCCCGGGGCCTGCGCAAGGTAGGCACCCGGGCTTTTCATACGCATTGATCGACTTAGAGGCCGAGATCCATCGCCATGTCGGCGAACTTCTTCACGAACTCTTTGTTGTTCTTGGCCGCCCATCCGAAATCATAGGGAATGGACTTGATTTCCGACAGAGCGGGAAGACCGGCCGGGCTGGCGACATCGGTGCGCACGGGCCTGCGGGCCATTTCTTTGACGAGAACCTGCTGGGCAGTCTTGGACAGGCACCAATCGATGAAGGTTTTGGCATTGGCCAGGTTCGGGGCACCCTTGAGGATAGCCATGCCGTCGGGGGCCGCTACCGTTCCGTCCGTCGGATAGATGATGGCCACGGGGCCGCCGCCAGCGACATACCTGAAGGCGTTGTCTTCGAGGGTGATGCCGACAGCCTGCTCGCCGTCATTGACGAACTTGGGCACGGCGCCGGAGGATGTGGAGATGACCATGTTCTTCATGATCCCCTTGTAGATGTCCCAGCCCTTGTCGCCGTAAACAGAGATGACGTTGGCCAGCTGCATGTAGGAGGATCCCGACTTGTCGGCGCGGGCCGAGGAAATCAGCTTCTTGAAACGGGCTTCGGTGAGATCGGTCCATTTGTGGGGGTACTGATCCGGTTTCAGCATCTTCGTGTTGACGATGAAGACATTCATGATACCGGTGTAGGGAAGCCAGTTCGTCCCGACCTTGTACACCGAGGCGACCTTGTCCCAGTCCTTGGGGATGTATGACTGGAGAATCTGGTTTTCGGCTTCAAGCTGTTCGCCGCCGATGCTCCAGATGACGTCGGCTTGGGGGTTGCCGGCTTCAGCCTTCGCCCTTTTGATGACATCGCCCGAGGCGAGCTTCACGTAATTGACCTTGATCCCCGTCTCTTTTTCAAACATCGGGACGAGGGCATTGATGATGGATTCCTCATGGGCGGTGTAGACCACCACCTCATTGGAAGCCGCAAACGCCGAGGCCGCGGCGACGATGCAGAACATCGCGACGATCAAACGCTTCATAAAAACCTCCAGTAACGTTAGATTCCGTGGCGCCGAATTCGCGCCATGTATGCCATACAAGCCTATTTTAACATATTTCTAACAATATGGGAGAGATTATCGCTGCTTTTATCATAACAAAACGCTCCAAATCCGAGGGAAGCGGCCACATCGCAGTAGGCGCGCACATCGTCGACATAGAGACAATCGCTGGCAGCTAGCCCGGAATACTCCAATAGTCTCATCCAAATCCGCCGATCCGGTTTCATGAAGCCTATTTTATAGGAAAGGATATGGAAGTCGGGGATCGAGGCGAGCACCTCATTGTCGAAAATCATGCAGGCATGGAGCCAGGAGGTGTTCGAAAGCACAAAGGTTCTGGCGCCCAGATCCCTCGCGGCGATGAGGCCCGCCTCCCCATCCGGATTGGGCAAGATGATTTTCTTGTAATCTTCGACGAATCGCTCATAGGTATAGTCGGACGCGAAGCCGGCGAGACGGCCCACGCGCTCGAAATAGCCATGCGAATCATACATTCCCGTCTCGAAATCGCGCTCGAGGGATCCTCCCCAGATAGCGCCATCGATCTCCTCGGCCGAGAGGGTGGAATGGGGCGCGGCCGCCCTCGCGAATGCCATCCTGTCCAGGCCGCAGAGCACGTTGCCGAAATCAAAAACAACAGCTTTGTACATTGTATTCCCTTTCGCGCGGGCGGCACGGGCGGCGCGAGTTCGTTCGGCGCGGCCCATTCCACAGTCCCGCTTTTTTATCGTACTATGAGGCATGTCGGAAGAACAACCGAACAACCCCCTTCACGGGCTCACTCTGGAAGCGATCCTCACCCGCCTCGTCGACCATTACGGATGGGAAGGCCTGGCAAGGCGCATCACGATCCGCTGCTTCGAACTCGACCCAAGCATCAAATCCAGTCTGATCTTCCTTAGGCGCACGCCATGGGCCAGGAATAAAGTCGAGCGACTCTATCTCAGGACGAGATTCAGGAAGCCGTGAACCTAATCTGATTCCCCAAAAATAAATTTTCCGAAAACAGGGCGTCGAGCGAGGCGAGATACTCCGCCTTCGAAAACTTCGGAGTAAAATCATCCTGGATGACCTGCGCCTTGCCGCCACCTCCCGCGCCCAAACCGGCGGCCGTCCTCAGCAGAATTTCAGCGGGCTCGAAATACGCTCGCTCTGGAGCGATCGGGGCGAAATCGGAGGCGTGGATCGTCCCGCAGAAGCCGGAGAAACCCAGCTGACAGGTGGGAACGAGACAGGCGACATCGCCGATATCATCAGACGCGTACGACCGATCCTCAAAATCGATGCGCTCCGCGTCCACGACATCCTTTGCCGCTCTTCCAAGCACTTCGCCAAGGGCAGGCGATGGACGGAAAGCCTGATAGCCGGGCGTGTTTCTGATGCGTACCGAGGCGCCCATGGCGAGAGCGCCGGCGCAGAAGGCATGGTCCACTTTGGCCGCCACGCCGAGCACCGCCCCATGGGAAGCTCCCCTGATATAGGTTTCCAGCACTGCCCGAGCCGGCACGGAGTTGATGACCGTCCCGCCCTCGCTGAGAATGGGGTGAACCCTGATGTGGTCGGAATCGACGAAGGTTTCGCGCTGGGCGTGGATAGCCTGCAGGGCAAGAGTCGCGGCACCAAGGGCATTGATGCCATCTTCGGGATGGGCGCCGGCATGGGACGCCTTGCCGATGAACTCGGCTCTCTTGGCCATGAATCCGTTGAGGGTGCCGTTCACGGTAGCCTCGCGATCAGGGGAATCGGACATGGAATGATACTTCAAGACAACGCTCGCGTCATCGAAAACGCCAAGGCGGATGAGTTCCTGCTTGCCCGAGAGGTAGCGGATCTTGCCCTCGTCGCGCAGGGTCATCCTGGTGCCAAGGTCGACGTATTCCTCGGCGGGGGCGCCGACAAAGACGAGGCGGACCTTTTCGCGGGCGGGGAAGTCGGCGCCCACCAGGGCCTTGAAGACCGCCGCCATCACGGCCATTTGCGCGTGGTGGCCGCAGGAGTGGGCGACGCCGCCCGGCGCCCCTAAAGTGGGCAGGGCGTCCATGTCGGCCAGGAGCAGGATCGCGGGGGCGCCGGGCGGCCCCAGTTCAGCCCTGATTCCCGTGAGGGCCAGATTCCGCGTAACACGCGCGCCCATCGCCTCCAGTTCCCCGGCGAGGATATCGCCCGTCTTGGTCTCGAAAAAGCCCAGTTCGGGCGTGTTCCGAAGCCTTTCGGCTAGGTCGAAGAGCCATTCCCTGTCACCTTGCAGGCGTGCCAGCGCCATTTCGAGGGTTTCTTTCATGGCTCCATAATACCCATCGAGAAATGACTCAACAAGGATCGAGCGCCCGTCTCTCCTTTAAAATACGACAATACATTATCTGATCCCTAAGTTTTGCGCCGTTCCACGGCCTCACCGTCTTTACTGAAAAGCGTTATAGTGGTATCCAGATAGCATAAAGAATCGGCGGCGACCACGGTTCGACCGTCGAAAAAGGAGAACTCCGCATGAAAAAGATGATCTTAGTGCTC
>Ga0172379_10004041_pt1 | contig 22320 bp, 26 predicted proteins | sample GrowelOW334metaG_FD_119756 | JGI IMG/M metagenome (GOLD analysis project Ga0172379, IMG submission 119756) | Groundwater microbial communities from an aquifer near a municipal landfill in Southern Ontario, Canada - Groundwater well OW334 metaG | ecosystem: Environmental > Aquatic > Deep... | reverse complement strand
GGGTGGCATTTTACACCCATCAAGTAATCCAAAATAATTTTTTTCTGGCTGGTAATCCTGCCTGTTTTTAATAACAATTTTTCAAGCGTTTCCATTTATATATTATTAATAATTACTACTAATTAAATTTTATTACTAATAAGAAACCGGGTCAAGCCTTTGCTTTAACAAAAAACTGTGGATAAAAAAATCCCCGCATGAAGCGAAGATTTTTTATATACTATATTTTATTATTTTTTATATCTTCTCTTATTTTTTCTATGTATGTGTTAAAAAAATAAAGATTATGAAAAGTTAAAAGCTTCATGCCGGTTATCTCCCCCGCTTTTAACAAATGGCATATATAACCTTTTTTATAATTTAAACAAATGTCGCAAACGCACCCCTTGTCCAAAGGTTCGTCTGCCAGCCGGCTGATTTTTAAAAACTTTGATTGTTTTAAATCTAATTTTCCTTCAGAGGTAAAAGCAATTCCCCGCCTGGCGTAATGAGTGGGCACCGTGCAGTCAAAAGTATCTATGCCTGATTTTATTATGTCCTCTATGTTTTCTAAATATCCAACCCCAAGCATGTGCCGGGGCTTCTTTTCATTAAGTTCAGAAATAACCCAATCCAAAACTCTATTTGTTCCGCCCTTGTCCCTCCAAAGATCGCCACCAATTCCAAATCCGTCAAAATCCAACCCATTTATGAATTTCGCGCTCTCCAGCCTTAAATCCTCAAATTCCGAGCCCTGAACTATGCCGAAAATAGCCTGTTTTGATTTTTTAAATTTTAATGATTTTTTTGCCCAATCATGGGTTCTCCCCAGGGATTTTTTTACATAATCATAATCAGCCAATGGCGGAGTGCACTCGTCAAAAGCAAAAATAATATCCGCCCCCAATTTTTGCTGTATTTCCATTGATTCTTTTGGGCCGATAAATAATTCGTCGCCATTTATGGGCGAGCGGAAAAGAACTCCGTCGCGGGTAATTTTCACCGACTTAGGCTGATGGAATGCTTTGATTGTTTTCTTATTCTCCATTCCTTTGCCTAAAAATTTTGTCAGACCAAAATCCTTGCCAAAGCCCAAAGAAAAAACCTGAAACCCTGCGGAATCTGTCATCAATGGTTTTTTCCAATTCATAAATTTATGCAGCTGCCCTGCTTTCTCAACAGCCTTTTCGCCCGGCCTCAAATGCAGCCAAAAAGTATTGGAAATCAAAATTTGCGATTTTGTTCGCTCAACTTCCTTGCTGTCTAATGTTTTTATAACGCCCTGCGTTGCAACAGGAACTAAACACGGGGTTTCTACAACTCCGTGCTCTGTTTCCATAAACCCAAGTCTCGCCCTGCTGTTTTTAGACTTTTTTAATATCTTAAAATTCATCTTTTAATCTTGACATGATTTATTTATTATGATATTGTATTTATGTAGTTTAGTCCTTTCCAATCAACCCATAGGCGTAGGAGAGCATCATGTTCGAACAATTTCTTGGTTTAGCGATGCTGTTGTTCATCTTCCTGCTTGCTGCAAAGGCTATTGCCCTCGTGCTTGGTCTTGCTCTATGGCAAGTAGCTGCGACGGCCGTAATTATCGTAGCCGCCGTTGTCCTACTAGTCATCGTTGGCTCTTTGTAACCTCGTAGGCAGCTATTGCCTTAAAATAGCAGGAGAGAAAATCATGAAAAAGTTTGTTGGACATTCATTTGGCAGCGGTTGCGCTCCGCGAGAAAAAGTCTCTCTGTGCGTCGAAGCTACTGATGCGGAAAGCGCCGAAAGCGCCATGGACAACGTGATGGCAAGTCGCTACCCGTGCTGGGACAAACCCACTGACATAAGGGAGGCAACAGTCGCAGAGACCGAAACCCTACCAATCGACGTCCCATAAAATCCAGCCGACTCATCATCAACGACCCGAACAAGCCATTACCCCGCGATTGCAACCAAGTTGCAGTCCGGGGCTTTTTTTATGGTTGTAAAATGTCTTCTGTTCTGCCGTTGATTGAGATAATTACATTTTTAACAGTTGGAAATTGTTTTAAGGTTTCTGTTATCTGGGCTCGTATCGCTGAAACTTTGCAGGAGCCCCCCACTCCGGCTTGGAGTTGTTCATCAAAATCAACAAAGGCCGTGCCGTCTTCTCTTATATTTAAGCTTTGCAATTTTACTCCCTGGTTTATGCTGGTAAAAAATCCTTCCGCTTGCTCTGCCATTGTTAAACCCTTTAAAAGCTCCCAAATGGCGGCTGAACCAATTGCCTCTATTCTGGTTATTTCTCTTTCCACCGGAAAAACTTTATTGCAGGAGACTTCAGGGTCCATTTTATTATTGTTAAAATAAACCTTCACTTTTACGGTTTCTGACGGAGTTTCTGTTTGAGTTTCCGCAAAATTTATCGGCAAAATAAATTTTCTGTCTTTGTCCAGCATGCCGCTTGGATTTTCATTATAAAATATCAAGTTCCCGCTTTCTGCGCCATTAGCATTAAAAGTTAACGACGTTTTAAAATAAACTTGCGAAGTCATCCATTCTGTTGTTGCAGTTAAAATTCCTAATGCCAGCTCTTTGCCTTTGTCATCAAATAATTTTACAATTCCAACCTGGCCTTCAAAACCATTCCAGCTGTCTTTGCCGGTTGTGTATCCTGCAATTTCTAAAGGCGAAGAAATTTTCCCTGCGGCAGAATTTCCCAGAGAAGTAATAACAATGCCGGAATTACCGGCGATTGCCAGGGGGCTCTCAATCCATCTGTTTTTAAAAGCTATAAAATATGAAATTCCGGCAATTACAACGATCAACAAAACTATTGATAAAATAATTGTTTTTTTGTTCATATATTTTTTCTTTATCATACCCTTAAAACTCAAAAATTACAGTCTTGACACGACAATATAAAAGAAGTATAATGGAGGCAAGCTAATAAGTCGGGCTAAAAACGACCTATTAGAAAGGTCGTTTTACTATTAGATGCAGCTGTAAGATTTTCTTAACAAAAAATCTCAGCGCGTCTTTCAAAAAGAAATACAATGTTCAATAGAAACAATCAAGGAGGCGGATTTGCCCCAAGGCAAATGATCAAAGGAAACTGGAAATGTTCCGAATGCGGAACTGAAATCACAGAACTTCCTTTTGAGCCAGCTCCAGACAGACCAATTTATTGCAGGGAGTGCTGGTCAAAAAAGAAACCTCCGCGATTCAACCGCTAATTAATTTTAGCAATTAAACAAAAAACCGCGAAAAGCGGTTTTTTGTCTGCAAAAAAATAATTATTTTTTCTCCACAGATTTTGAATTATTTTTTTTAGTGATATAATACTATAATGCAATTAAACAAAAAATAAAAAAATGGCAAACGGAAATAATGGGAATGGTTTGATAGCTACTCCAAAAGAAACAAAAAAATTTTTGTTTGTAAGCTGGGAAAGTTTATCCGGAGACTTAGCCTTGCAAATCAAAAAGGAGGGGCACGAGGTAAAAGTGTATATAAAAGCTGAGTGCGATCAGGACGTCTATGATGGATTTTTAGAAAAAATAGACGACTGGAAAAAATATATTGATTGGGCCGATGTAATTGTTTTTGATGACGTGGGATTCGGCGAAGAAGCAGACAAATTAAGATCTGCCGGAAAACTTGTTGTAGGCGGATCCGCCTACACCGACAAACTGGAAGAAGACCGGGAGTTCGGGCAATCTGAAATGAAGAGAGTGGGCATGCTAATTCTCCCCCACTGGGATTCTACCAATTATGATGAAGCTCTAAAATTTATAGAAGAGAATCCCGGCAGATATGTCTATAAGCCTTCGGGATTTATTGCATCTGAAGCAAAAGGAATTTTGTTTCTGGGCAAAGATGAAGATGGAAAAGATATCCACGAAATTTTAAAATCCAATAAAACTGTCTTGGAAAAAAGAGTAAAGCAATTCCAACTGCAAAAATTTGCCCAAGGAGTTGAAGTCGCCGTGGGAACCTTTTTTAATGGCAACGATTTTATTTATCCTATAAACGTTAATTTTGAACATAAAAAATTATTTCCCGGAGATATTGGCCCTTTTACGGGCGAAATGGGAACTTTGATGTATTGGTCGGGAGCGAACACAATATTTAAAACCACTCTTGAAAAAATGCGGGAGGACATCAAAAAGTCCGGCTATGTGGGATATATTGATATAAATTGTATCGCAAACGGCAGAGGAATTTATCCGTTGGAATTTACCTGCAGATTTGGCTACCCGCACATTTCAATTGCTATGGAGGGTGTTGTTTCAGAATGGGGAGAATTTCTTCACTCAATTGCCAAGGGTGAAAATTATGATTTAAAAACCAAAAAAGGTTTTCAGCTGGGCATTTGTTGCGCCATTCCCCCGTTTCCTTTTTATGACAAAGCTGAAATGGAAATTTATAAAGACTTGTCGATCATATTTAAAAAACCCAACTTAGACGGCGTGCATTTGGGAGATGTAAAATTAATTGATGGAAACTGGAGAATCGCCGGAGAATCAGGATATGCTTTAGTTGTTACGGGGTCCGGTACAACAGTAGATGATGCCAGAAAACAAGCCTATGGCAGAATTGATAACATTTTACTGCAAAATATGTTTTACAGAACCGACATAGGCCTTGGCTGGTATGAAGATTCCGATCGTTTGCAAACTTGGGGATATTTATACTAATCAAAATTTCTATTTATATTTGTCATCATAGGTTGCGTAAGAAACGGTCAGCTCTTCTCCTTTTTCAATGTTTCTTACAGCTTTAAAATTCAAAGCTGAATCTTTTCCATTTTCAACAATTTTTAAATTTGGACTTTCTGAATTATTAACAAAGTAAGAAATGTCCATTCTGTTAAATCCTCCTTCAGGAATATAAACCGTATTGTCTTTTTCAATCACAAAAAAAGCATCAACCATTTCTAAAACCCCTTTATCCATTTTTTTCAGCTCCTTTAAATCGAACTTGTGCCACCTTTGATTTTTAATGCCCAAAAAAGGATTTTTTCCTTTTGGAATGTCTCTTATTGCAAAAACCCCAACGCCTTCAATTTTTGACGGCCGCAATCTGCAATAAGTATTTTTTAATAAATTTAATATCTCTTTTTTTCTATCATTCATGAAAGTCTATTTTTAAAAAATTATTTTATTATTTGTACTCATTATATCAGAAAAGCCCGCGATGCAAAATGCAAACAAAAAGAACGCGCAAATAACGCGTTCTTTTTGCAAAAATTATTTCCTTTCCAGTTTTGCAAAGACAACTGCCAAATAAACTGCCGATAATCCCACCAGCACATAAACAGCAGTCACTAGCCATGGCATTGCTCCCAAAAGCCATGTGACTAAATTGAAATTAAATGCAACCAATCCCCAGTTCAGTCCTCCAACAATCACTAAAACCAGCGCTATTATATCTACTATATTTAGTTTTTCCATTGTTAAGCCTGTTAAGCTTTTAAACTTGCCAGGCGAATAAGTTTCGATTAAATCGACCTTTATTCAGTTAAATGTGTTAATTTAACCTTCTATATATATCATAACATAAAAAAACAGGTGTCAAACACCTGTTTGTCTAAACCTGTGGATAACCTTAAAACGGCAAAACAACCCTATCGCCAATATTTAAACCAATTTCTTTAACAAGGCCTGCATTAATTTCTAAAACATATTTTGCATTTTCTGAAGGTTTTATTGAGGAACAATCAAACATTTTGCATGGCTGGGTGTTCTCGCTTATAAAAACCGCTTTGCCGTCTTTATCTATCCATATTATGTCCAAGGGTATAAAAGTGTTTTTCATCCAAAAAGAATAAATCCCCTCTTTGTCAAAAACAAATAGCATCCCGCTATCTTTATCTAATTCTTTTCTAAACATCAGCCCTATTGTTCGTTTATACGGCGTTTCTGCAATTTCAACACTGAAACACTTTTCTTTTATGCAAACTTGGTTTTTTGTTTTCGGATTATTCATATATAAAATAAAAAAAACTCCAAAAATTATAACAGCGGCAATGGCCAGCGCCATCATCCGGCGATTAATAAAAAAAATCTGTTTTAATTTATCGCTCATTTTAATTTATTATTTTTCCAGGACAACGTCAATATCTTTTTGTATTTCTTCTGCAAATTTTTTAACTCCCTCGGCATAAAAATTATATCCAGATTCCACTCCTGAAAAGTATATCATTGCCGCTTTCCACTCGCCGTCTGATTTTTTTGACGAAGCCCCGGAGTCAGCCAAATATAATCCTGCTGCCAGAAAAGCATCTCTAATATCCCACGGATTTGAAGGCTCGTCTGTAATTTTTTCAATCTTTTTTTCATAAAGCTTCCAAGTTGAAGGAATAAAATCAGCCGGACCCATTGCTCCGCCCCAGCCAAAGCTCATAGGACAGGTAATCAATGTTTTTGACGGGTCTTTGCCCAGCCTTTTTGTAATTTCCAAAAAATAAGCAATATCGCGGTCAGGCTTCATAACCTTTGCCGTGTTTTTGCCGTTAATCTCCTTTACGCCCGCCCCTGTTTTAAAATTTGTAAGATAGCACATATCTGTTTTTTCAAGGCTTAGCTCTTCTTTCATTATTGCCAGCAAAAACGCCGGCCTCACTCCCGTAAATTTTTCCACCTCTTTTGCCAAATCTAAAACCTCCCCGAATGACGGAGTTTCTGAAACCCCTAATAATTCAAACTCCTTTGACCTAATTTCTTTTGACTTTACTTCTTCTGCTGATAACTTTTCAGAAGAAATTATTGCGAACTGTTTTTTGACGGCTATAATTTTATTATACGATTCTGTAATTCTTTCCTGGTTGATTTTTCCTTTTTTAACTGCGTTAAAAATTGCATCGCGCACTTTATAAGCAACTTCTGCATCATAATTTCCATTATTATTTAAAAAAGTCACCACATCGCACCCGGCATTAATTGCCAAAACAACCGAATCTTCCAGGCCGTAGTTTTCAGATATGGCTTTCATTTGCATATCGTCTGAAATAACCAGGCCATTGAAACCTACCTCGTTTTTCAAAATATCCTGCAAAAAAACTTTTGAAAGAGACGCCGGATATTGCCCGTCAACTTTTTTGTTTGTTATGTGCCCTGCCATAACGGCTGAAACTGCTCCCTCCTTATTTAGCTCCTTATAGGGCATAATTTCACGGCTTTCGTATGTGTTGGTTACATTGGCCGATTCTAAATGGCTGTCTTTTTCTGAACTCCCCAAGCCGGGAAAGTGTTTTGCCACGGCAATAATATTATTTTTCAACTGGCCTTCAATAAATATTTTTGCGTTCTGAAAAACAGCTTTTTCATCGGATGAAAAAGAACGGCCGGCCAGCCCGATTATTGATCTTGATGAAATATTTAAATCAACAACCGGAGCAAAATTCATATTAAATCCCAAATCGCTTAATTCGTTGGATAACTTTTCAGATTCTTTTCTTGTTGTTTCCAGGCTGGCGTCCTTCCCCATTTCTTGAGCTGAAACAATTCTTATAAAACCGTCCTTTTCCTTCAGCCGCAACACATTTCCGCCTTCAGCATCCACGGCAACAAAAAGAGGAGTTTCTGAAAACTTTTGTATTGTTGAAATAAGTTTTTTTGTCTGGCCCGGATTTATAATATTTTTAACCGAACTCTTGGAAGCCAGATCAGAATCAAAAAGCGCAACTCCGCCAATTTTTACTTCTTTGATTATTTTGTAAATTTCAGAATTTTCATCGGCCTCGCTTCCATGAAATCCCACCATTATCATCTGGCCAATTTTTTCTTTAAGCTCGCTGTCAGAAAGCTCTATTTTTTGCTTTTGAACCGGCTTGATTAAAGAAGCCGGCTGTAAAAAATCTATTTTTTCTGCGTACTGCGAAAAACCGGCGCTGGCAAAAACAGCCGAAATTATAAATATCGACAAAACAATTAATAGTACTGCGGATTTTTCCATTTTATACCGGTAACAAAAATTTTATTGCCAGACAGTTTTAATGTTGACTGTTTCTGTTGATTTCACAGTCCAAGTTGTTCCAGATCTTAATAAATTCTTTTTAACAGCAGTCCACATTGTGGCAGTCTTTGTTAAATCTCCTATTAAAACAAATCTTTCGTTGTTTATTATGGCGCTTCCATAATATGCAGCTTCGCCGTCAACCACAGGCCGTTTGGCTGTGTAGGGGCTGCAAAGGCTTCCATCTTCAAGTTCTACAAACCACCCCCAGTTGTCCTGAACCGTTTGCGGAACAGTGGGCGCTGGCAAGGCAGTTGTAAGGTCTATCAAAAACATATCTGACCCCCTAGGATTCATTGGGCAAATAACTTGCGTGCCGCCGGGCAGACTGAAACATGGATCATAAGAAACCGCGCCTGCTGCGCACTTGTAGGCATCTGTTCTATAAGGCTCTGCCGTAGAGCTTGCAGAACATGACCCCTGTTTTACGGTTGCAGGCAGAACGCTCGGCACAGTGTAAAACACAACGCTGGTTGTGGGTTCTAAAGGCACAACCTCTGTTGGAGTTTCTGTTGGAGTTTCGGTTGTTTCCGTTGTTTCAACATTTTGAGAGGGCCCTGTTGCCGCCATTTCCGGAACCGGCGGAGGATTTGTTAAAAAGAAATAATATGCAAAAGCCAATCCGACAATAATTATAACCGCGACTACTGTTATAATTATTGTTGATATTGAAAAAGCTTTTTGCCCGGTTTCACCATTCATTTTTATCATAATATTAAAATTATTTATTATATATTTATTCATTTTAACTCTTAGTAAAAAAATATACAATTTCCACCCTGTGTAAAAAAAATCTCCGATTGCCATATCGGAGTTTTACTGATATTTTTTGCTAATGAACTAACTGTTTTGCCGCTCTTTGGCTGATCAGCTTCACCAAGTTAAGCAGCGTACCGGGAGGAAATGGTTTGACCAAAACCTGTATGGATAACCCGCTGTAGTCGTTCCTTAAACGCTCTATCATACCGTTGTGTTCCGGGCATGATAGAATAACAATGCGCGTATGCGGAGAACTTTTTTTGATGCGGGTTAAAACCTTTCTTGCAGAGATATTGTCTTTGCTGTCACAACTGACATTTACGACAGCTAGGCCATATGCAAAACAAAGGTCTTGCAACTCTATTTTAGGGGCCTCGGATACCTCGTATCCGTGACTCTTTAGAAGAGCGACTTCGCCCGCATTTTCGGCCAGAGAACCCAAAAATATCAGGCAATTTTTGCTCCCTCCCATATACCTACCCTTTGAAAAGAACAAGTGAGGCAACTAAATATAATTTTACCAGTTACAGCCATTATGTCAAGATACAACAAAAAATCCGGAGCAAATCTCCGGATGCCAAAATAATTGACAAAATAATCTTTATTTGTTATTATATTTATAGTTCTTGAAACCCATGGCTGGCCCTAACAGGAGAATACTTATGTGGGCATTAGCTGCTATTGGTATTGTTGTATTGATAATTGTAGCTCTTTTTATTCCCCGTTTAGTGGGATGCATAGTTATTGGTTGTCTTTTGGGCGGAGGCTGGTGGGGGCTTTTTATCCCGCTAGCAATCGGAGGGCTTGTTATTGATATCATTGAGGGATTGAAAGCAGCCTAGCGGAGGAACATAAAAAATAAGGCTATACTTAAATATGCCTTAAAACGATTATATGCCCTAGCGAAATACGTTAGGGTTTTTTGTTAGTTTTATTATTTATTATTCTACAATGCAACGCACTTCGTTGTTTGATTTTACCTCCAAAAATCCTGAACTTATTTCAAAAAATTGCTCGTTGTTGTTTGCGTCAATAACTTTTATAACCCCTGCCGACAAAACAGTAATCAAAGTTTCGTGGTTGTCTAAAATAGTGATCTCTCCGGTCACTGTTTGGCAATTCAAGAGCTTAGCCTCGCCCTGGAATAAAATATTTTTTAAGCTATAAACTGATAATTTCATAAAAGCGAGCGAGGCAACAAATTTTTTGCAGGCCTAAATCCTCTTTTGTGGATTTACTGCCGGAGAAAAATTTCGTTGCCGAGCGATTTACTTGGCTCTTACTTCGGAAATGCTTCCTTTCATATAAAAGTTTTCTTCCGGAACATCATCGTGCTTGCCTTCCAAAATTTCTTCAAAGCCTTTTACCGTGTCTTCAAGTTTTACGAATTTTCCCTTTGAACCTGTAAACATTTCTGCAACGAAGAAAGGCTGTGACATAAATCTTTGTATTTTTCTGGCTCGGTTAACTGTTTTTTTATCTTCTTCAGATAATTCTTCCATACCCAAAATTGCAATAATATCTTGCAAGTCTTTGTATTTCTGCAAACACAGCTGAACATCGCGGGCAACTTTATAATGCTTCTCCCCCACTATTTTAGGGTCTAAAGCGCTGGAGTTTGATGCCAAAGGATCCACCGCAGGATAAATTCCAATTTCTGTTAAGGCTCTGCTTAAAACAATTGTTGAGTCTAAGTGCGAGAATGTTGTGGCTGGAGCAGGGTCTGTAATGTCGTCAGCAGGAACATAAATAGCTTGCACCGAAGTGATAGCTCCGTTTTTTGTTGAGGTAATTCTTTCCTGCAATTCCGCCATTTCAGAGGCCAAAGTTGGCTGATAACCCACCGCGCTTGGCATTCTGCCAAGCAAAGTTGAAACTTCAGAGCCCGCCTGTGAAAATCTAAAAATGTTGTCAATAAAAAGCAAAACGTTTTTCTTTTCTTCGTCGCGAAAATATTCAGCCATTGTTAAGGCGCTCAAAGCAACTCGCGCGCGCGCTCCAGGCACTTCATTCATTTGCCCAAACACCAAAGCTGTTTTGTTGATAACTCCGGACTCTTTCATGTCGTGGTGCAAGTCGTTACCCTCTCTTGTCCTCTCACCAACTCCAGCGAAAACCGAAACTCCGCCAGATTCCTCGGCAACGTTTCTGATAAGCTCTTGCAAGAAAACTGTTTTTCCAACTCCAGCTCCTCCAAACAATCCCACTTTTCCTCCTTTAATAAATGGAGCAATCAAGTCAACAACTTTAATTCCTGTTTCAAAAACTTCTGTTTTTGTGGCTTGCTCTGTAAAAGCGGGCGATGGTCTATGAATTGGCCAATGCTTTTTAAAAGTGGCTTTGCCCTCCAAAAGATTACCGCAAACATCAAACAAATTTCCCAGCACTTCCGGTCCCACCGGCACCTCAATCATTTTTCCGGTATCTTCAACAACCTCCCCTCTTTTTAAGCCATCTGTTGATTGCAAAGAAATTGCCTTCACTTTTGTTAAGTCCAAATGCTTTACAACTTCCAAAACAACTTTCCCCCCGCCTGCATCGCTATGCGAAGCATTGCGGGCAGGATTTGGCCCCGTAACATTTAAAGCATTAAAAAGCCCCGGAAGACTTGCGCCTTCTGGAAACTCCACATCCACCACCGGCCCAATAATTTGTATAATTTTTCCTTTATTCATTTTATTTTATTATTTATTTACTATTGACATTATTATTTTAATATGATATTGTTATTTTAGCACTTACCTCCGTAAACCCCGTAGCAGCTATGCTTTAAATAGCAAGGAGATCTCATGGCCGAAATAACGTTCAAAGATGTTGCCTGTGGCGAAGGAAGCAACGAATCCCTGCTCCGCGTCGCATTCCAATTTCTTTACTTCCCCGGATCATCAAGATCCGAGAAAGAACTCGAGATGGGTTCAAAGGTTTTGGACAGCGAAGTCATGGAGGCCCTCAGACGGCTCGAAGAAGGAGGATTTATCACTTCTCGTCTCGAAAAAGTCGAAGAGAAGAATGCTCCAAGAAAAACGATTCGTAAATATCAAGTCGTGAAGCCGCTGGTATTTGCCATCTCCAACGGATAAGCACGCTCGGACACGCATCAAGCGCCTTGGTTGAAATTCCATTTTTGGAGTTCCGGCCGAGGCGCTCTTTTTTTACCTGCCTGCCGGCAGGCAGGTGTGCTAGTTTAATGCTTCGGCTCCCGCGCTGATTTCGGAAATTTCTGTGGTAATTCTTGATTGTCTTGATTTGTTGTATTGCAGGTTCAATGCTCCTCCCAAGTCGCTGGCGTTATCTGATGCGGTTTTCATAGCCATTCTTCTTGCTGAGTGTTCAGAGGCGTTGGCTTCCAGGATTAAGTGGTACACCTGCATAAAGAATAAATGTTCGGCCAGCTTTTCCAAAACTTTTTCTGCCTGCGGTTCTATTGTGTATTCTTTTAACTTTGTTTTATCGGGTACAAAACTTATATGATGTTCTTTTATTAAATCGGCAAACTTTCCGCGCTCGGGAATAATTTCTTTTATTGTGTCTGAAACGTGATCAAAATCAATTGGCAAAATTCTTCTCACATGAGGCTCTTGCTTTAATGCAGACCTAAAATGTGTTGAAATAACCACAACTCTGTCAAAGTCTTTATTCAAATAACCTTTTATCAAAAAATCTGACAATGGCTTTACCTGTTCAGTGGTTGTGTGGTCGCCAACGCTTGTAAACTTTTTTAAAACTTTTAAATTTTTCTTTGTTAAATAAGCATAAGACTTTTCTCCAACTGCAACATACAGGTGTTCTTCCCTCTGCCACTCTGCTTTTTCAACTTTTAAGTGCGCTTCAAATTTTTTAAATATAGAACTATTAAACGCGCCGGCCAAACCTTTGTCAGACGTTACCAGCACAAACAAAACGCGTTTTATATTTTTTCTCACCTCAAACAATTCCGGCATCCGCCAGCCGGCGGATTTGGTATCCAAGCTTGAAACAGTTGCCAAAAAATCCAGCGCAGCAAAACTGTACGGCCTAGAATCCAGCGCAATCTGTTGGGACTTTCTCATCTTTGTAGCCGAAACCAGCTCCATTGCCTTGGTAATTTGTCCTATATTATTGACTGATTTCAGTCTCTTTTTTAAATTCTGCGGTGATTCCATTTTGTATTGACAAAGCTAATAAATTACGTATAATTACTTATTCCAGTTTTCCCAGTCACCTTCCACGTTTAGGAGGTTTGCGGATGTGCGATATTCTTGCCCTGGCGATGTGGGTATCCATCGTGCTGCCCATCGTCAAGCTAGCCCTGTACCTTGATTTAAACCCCAACCCGTAAACTAACATGAAGGAGGGTTTTATGGGTATCTTGTATTTGATATTGACCTGGCTGTTTCTGGTATTCATCTTGAAGATGCCCAAGGAAATAGCCTTCGTCATATTGGGTATCTCAGTGGTCCTTGTGCTGGCGTTTGCAACCATAGTGTTCGTCTGTGGTGGCGGGGTTCGCTAAAGAAACAAGACCCGAGCAAGCCATGGCCCCGCGATTGCAACTCACAGAGTTGCGTCGCCGGGGCTTCTTTTTTTGCTTTTAATTTGACTCAATGAACTTCGTTATAACTTCTTTGATTTCTTTTTCGGTTTCGTCGGTGATGGCTTTTTCGGTCTTTATTTTTTCAACTAGGGGTTTGTGGAGGGTTTCGAAGTATTCAAGGTATTTCTTTTCAATTTCAACCATTTTTGAAGGTTCAAATTTTGAGAAGTAGTCGTTAAGGGCTGCGTACAGCACCAAGACTTGTTTTTCAAAGCTCATTGGGGCTAGGTCTGACTGTTTCAAAATTTCTGTGACAATTCTGCCTTTGTTAATTCTTTGTTTTGTAACTTCATCAACGTCAGAGGCAAACTGCACGAATGTTTGCAATTCGCGGAACTGCGCCAACTCAAGTCTCAACTTGCCGGCAACTTTTTTCATGGCTTTGGTTTGAGCTGCGCTTCCTACGCGAGAAACCGACAAACCAACGTTAACAGCAGGTCGTGTGCCTTGGTAAAATAAGTCTGACTCCAAATAAATTTGTCCGTCTGTAATAGAAATAACGTTTGTAGGAATGTATGCTGTAACGTCGCCAAGCTGGGTTTCAATAATTGGCAAAGCAGTCAAACTGCCTCCGCCTTTTGCCTTTGAAAGTTTGGCTGCTCTTTCCAGTAAGCGGGAGTGCAAATAAAACACGTCTCCAGGATACGCTTCTCTTCCTGGCGGTCTTCGCAAAAGCAAAGAAATTTGTCTGTATGCCCAAGCGTGTTTAGACAAATCGTCATAAATAACAACTGCGTCTTTTCCTTTGTCGCGAAAATATTCTCCAATGGCAGCTCCCGCAAACGGAGCCAAGTACCAAAAAGCCGCAGGGCTGGAAGCAGAAGCCGAAACAACAATTGTGTAATCAAACGCATTATTCTTTTTTAATGTTTCAACAATTTTGGCAACCTTAGATTCTTTCTGTCCCACTGCCACATAAATACAAACAGGAGGATTTTTTGGATTGTCTTGAATTTGGTTGATTACCATGTCCAAAGCAACTGCGGTTTTTCCTGTTCCTCTATCGCCAATAATCAATTCTCTCTGCCCTCTTCCAATTGGAATCATGCTGTCAATTGCTTTTATTCCTGTGTGCAAAGGAGTGTTAACAGATTCTCTATTAATAACGTTTGGAGCATCATTTTCCAAAAAGTTAAACTGTTGTTTCTCCTTTTCTGAAAACAGCGGGCCTTTGCCGTCCAAAGGATTTCCAAGAGCGTCCACAACCCTGCCCAATAATTGCTCTCCAACAGGAATGCTCAAAAGCTGTTTTGTTCTTTTAACTGTTTGTCCTGATCTTATAAAAGAAGCATCTCCTAAAACCAAAGCTCCCACAGAATCTTCTTCCAGGTTTAAAGCAAGGGCTCTTACCGGTTCTTTTTCTGTTTCAACAATCAAAACTTCCTGCGACTGCACATTTGCCAATCCGGAAATTTTTAATATTCCGTCGCCGGCTTCAACAACTTTGCCGATTTCTTCCCATTCTCCCTGGGATTTATAACCCTCTATAGATTCTTTTATTTTTTCTATTATTTCGTAGGACATTTTTTTATTTTTTAAAATATATTTTGTAATTTTCTTTGTAGTGACCCGTCAAATTGCTTGTTGCCGTTGATAATTATTTTTACTCCTGCTATTAAATTTTTATTTATTCTTTCCTCTGTTATATCTCCTGCGGTTTCCAATAATTTAAGCCCTTTTCTTTGCGATTCGTTCAGCTTTCTGGCGCTTTCCAACACTATCTTTTTTCTGCCTGTCTTTTTAAAAAATATTGTTTCTGTCAAATTGATAATTTCTTTTGCCTTTCTCATATCTCCATTTTTTTCCAAAAGTTTCAAAAAATTGCTGGCCTTCTTTTTAGATTCCAAATCTGTCGCTTTTTCTGAAAGCACATCCGACAAGGCTTTGGCGTAATCTTTTGCTTTATATTTACTCATTTCTTTCTAACTCTTTAACGGCTTTTTTGATTAATGCGTCGTCGATATCTTTCGGGCTCAATTCAACTGTCTTTATAAGAGCTTTCTTAACCAATTCCCCTGCTTCTGCCAAAACTTTGCTCTTTGCTTCTTCCTGTTGTTTCAAAAAGCTCTGTTTTAACAATTCGTTCATTTCTTTCTGTTTCTTCTCCGCTTTGTCTGAAATTTCTTTGTCCAAAACTTTTGCCCTGGTTTCTGTTTCTTTTATAATTTCAATTCCTTTTTGCTCGGCTTCTTTTATTTTTCCTTTCCCAATTTCATCAACTTCTTTCAACCTCACATCGGCCTCTTCTGCTTTATCCAGTCCTTCTTTTATTTTTTTGTTCCTCTCTTTTATAATTTTAATAAGAGGCTTGTAAACAAAAAACGTAAGCACAAGCAAAAGTATAAAAAAGTTAACTGCTTGGCTTAAAAACAATTTCCAGTTTATCCCTAATTGAAATAATAGCGCGTTTTCCATAAATTTATGTTTAAAAACTAAAGATTGCCCCGACATCGCGTCGGGACAGCTTTTAATCTTTAAGCAACGAATTTGATAATCAAAGCTATAACCAATGCGTAAATAGCAATGGCTTCAGCGAAAGCTATGGCTAAAATTGCCATTGTTTGCACTTTTGATGCTGCTTCCGGGTTTCTGCCAATTGCTTTCAAAGCGGATGAACCTATCCATCCAATTGAAACTGCTGGGAATATGGCTCCCAATACGATTGTTCCTGCTACTGCTAACGCTTTTATTGATTCTGCGTCCATGTGTTTTTTAAATTAATTATTTTAATATTTTGACCTTTGTTAAATTGTTATTATCTTTTAATGCGCTTCTGCGTGTTCATGTTCTCCGTGCGCCGTGGTGTGAAGCGATATTGAAACCAGCGTAATCATAGCAAAAATAAATGCCTGAATCATTCCCACGAAAAGCTCCAAAAATAAAAATGGCAATGGAATAAAGTATGGCGCCAAAAAGGAAATAATTGTCAGCAGAACTTCTCCTGCAAACACATTTCCAAACAATCGGAATGACAAAGAAATAATTTTTGCCAATTCTGAAACCAGTTCAAGTATTCCTATAAAAAAATTGATGGGGCTGCTGAAATTAAAATATTTTCCAAGCTGGTTGAATGTTCCTATGGCAGCCATTCCCAAAATATTTGTTACTAAAACAGATATTACTGCAAATGCCAAAGTAAAATTTAAATCGGCCGCCGGAGACCTGAATAAAGGAACTTCTGTGTGGCCGTGTTCAGCCATTAACGACCCCACTCCCGGAAAAATTCCCAGCAAGTTGGACGTCATTATAAAAATAAAAATCGTGGCCACCAAAGGAAAATATTTCTCCGCTTTTTCTCTGCTTCCCAGTGTTGATTCCATAAGCCCCAAAAGCATTTCCATGGCCATTTCAGCAAATGACTGCAATTTACCCGGAATAATTTTTATGTTTCTGCCTATAAGATATGTTAATGTTAACAAAATTATGCAGACAAAGAAAGTTAAAAACAGGCTGTTGGTCACGCCAAATCCTCCTATATTAAATATCTCCTGGGCTTTTAGTGAAATTTCCTCCATTTTAATAAAAAATTTATTTAACTAAACTCCTCGTTGATGAAACGAGGGCTTAATCAAACAAATTACAGCTTTCATTATAGGACATCTTATAAAAAATTGCAATAAAAAGCCCATGGAGTTTCCATGGGTTGTTTGTTTTTATCAACCGGCCTCGGTTTTTTTAGAGGCGTTTATCAAGGACATGAGCTGTCCCGCCAATCTTAGCAATATTGTTCCCTGGTACAAATTCAAAATATGATGCATCGGCGACTTTACCGAATGATCATCCACATGGCAGAGAAACAAAAGGCTGTCTACATTAACTCTGACGCCTTCAGACACAAGAGCTGTGTTATCAAACATTGGAACATCGATTTCTATTAAAACCGGTTTTACCTCATTGCCGGTTTTCCAAGCGCAAAGGTTTCCCTTTTTAAATCTCAGACTTTGCCGAGTTTCTTTGAAGGGCTTTTCTTTGCCGTGGCCCAGAAGATCAAGAACTTCCCGCCTTAGTTGCGATGTGTTGAGGCCAAACCGAATCTGCAATAAATGAGATATCTCTTTCCAACATTCTGCGCTGGCATTTGTGGCCGCAAGCAACAGGTGCTCTGCGCCAACATAGTTATGGCCAAGAATTTCCGCCTCAAAGGGAGCTATTCTGACTATTTCTCCCACTATTTTAGAGCGTGGCAATTCTTCCGGCAACTTTTCACTAAGTGAAACTTCAAGGACGTCTATAAGTTCTCCTAACTTTATGGCCGTAATGCCATGGCCCGTTAAAAGGCCATAGGCCAAACCTCTTTCTATTCTAACCATGCCGAAAAGCAAATGCAAAATTCCCACACACATGTTTTTTCTTGATTTTGCAGCTTCCTGGGCTATCTTTAAAATAGATTCTGTTTCCTGGTTAAAGCTGGGCATAGTTCCCTCCCTTGGGACTTGGCTGATAAAAAATTGTTAACGAACGTTCTGTTATCTTATAAGAAATTTTTATTTTGTCAACCAAAAATATTATTCACAGGCATTTGGTATTTTTTTGTTTTGCATAAAATGATAAAATAAAGAAATGGAAAATAATGAATTGAAAAAAGTTAAAAGACTTCGCAGTGTTTTTGTATTCTCTGCAATGTTTTTTGCGTTGCTGTTTTTAGCTTTTGCTTCCCTGCCGATCACACAAGCCTCAGCTTCAGAAACCGATGGAACTATTGATGCCACTTATAAATATGCCTGGGGCGAGAATGTTGGCTGGATAAACTTCGGCAACGCCGGAGGAAATATTCATATTACCGACACGGCTATTACAGGATACGCATGGATTGAAAACTATGGATGGATAAACATGGATCCCGCAAACAGCGGAGTAACAAATAACGCTGAAGGAGATTTATCGGGTTATGCCTGGGGCGAGAATGTTGGCTGGATAGATTTCAGCAATGTTTCTATAAGCTCTGCCGGAGTTTTTGGTGGCACAGCCGAAGGAGATATAACAGGAACAATTTCTTTTGCCTGCACAAATTGCTCTGTTAAAACTGACTGGCGACCGGAAAGCACTCGCGATGATGGGGACGGCGGAGGTGGCGCGGGCAACACCCACTACATATGTAATCAAAACCAGTGCCAACTTGTTAACTGGGCCGGAACAAACGAATGCCAAAACAACGATGACTGCAGCACCCACTATATATGTAACTCTTTGCAAAAATGCGTTACCACAAGTGGAGTAGGATCTAATTTATGCACAACCGACGCAAACTGCGTTGTTACCCATACTGAATGCAGCAGCAAACAGTGTCTTACGGTGAACGGTCTGGGAGTAAGCCAATGCACAACCAATGCTGATTGCGGAGAAGGAAAACATAATGAATGCAACAGTTTGATGCAATGTGTTTTAACAGACGGAGTGGGGTCGGATTTATGCCAGACAAATGCAGATTGCGCAGTCACCCACAACGAATGCAGTAGTGAGCAATGCACGGCTGTTTCCGGAGTTGGGATAAGCCAATGTCAAACAAACATTGACTGCATACCCGAAAGACACAACGAGTGCAATGCAGAAAAAAAATGCGTGGCTGTTGACGGAGTAGGATCTAATTTATGCCAGACAAACACAGATTGCGTTACAACTCATAATGAATGCGTTTTACAGCAATGTATTGCTGTTTCCGGAGACGGGGTTGACCAATGCCAAGTTAATTCAGACTGCCAAGCGGGCAAGCATAATGAATGCAACTCAAGTTCCCAATGCGTAGCCATTGACGGCTCTGGCCCGGATCTTTGCCAAAACAATTCAGACTGCGTTGTCACTCATAAGGAATGCATCAACGAGCAATGCATTGATGCTGCCGGAGTGGGTGTTGATCAATGCCAGTTTGACGTAGATTGCCGACTGGGCTCGCACAACGAATGCAATTCTCAAAGCCAGTGCGTATCTGTGCTGGGCCAAGGAAACAACACCTGCCAGACAAATGCAGACTGCGGAGAAACCGGAGATGGAGGAACCGGCGGCGGAAGAGTTACGCATAACGTGTGCGAACAACAAAAATGCATATTGGCAGAAGGAGAGGGAAATGACGAATGTCAAACCGACGAAAACTGCAAAAGCATAATTCCTGTAATAATTACGGAAACCGTAGAGGAAATAGGCGAAACAATAGCAAAACAAACAGAAATTGCGGTTGAAGCCGTAAAAGAAGAAGTTAAGGTAGCGGCAAAAGAAGTTAAAAAAGCGGTTGAAACCCCCCAAGGTTCTGCTGTAACAAAAACCGTTTCAACCACCGGAGCCATTGTGACAACAGCGGCAACGGCCACAACCATTATTCTCTCTCCTATGTCTTTGATTGAATTATTTTTATTCCCATTAAAAATGCTGGGAATACTTTTGACAGCTTTCGGCATAAAACGAAGAGCTACGTCATGGGGAGTTGTTTACGATTCTGTAACAAAACAGCCGTTAGACCCGGCTTATGTAACCTTGTTAGACCTCCAGGGAAAAGATGTTTCCTCGGCTATAACAGACCTTGACGGCCGTTACGGATTTTTGATTGAACCTAAAATTTATAAAATGACGGCCAACAAAACAAACTACGCCTTCCCCTCCCAAAAGCTTTTAGGCAGAGCAAGCGATGAACTTTATAATAATCTTTATTTTGGAGAAGAAATAGAAATAAAAAATGCGGGGGAAGTTATAACAAAAAATATTCCTATGGACCCGGTAAAATTTGACTGGAACGAATTTGCCAAAAAAAACAAGGGCTTGATGAAATTTTATTCCAATTTGGATATGATGTTAAGAAAAATTTCTGATTTCTTTTTCGTAATAGGTTTTGTTGTTGCCGTTATCGCCGTTTTCGCAGCCCCCTATCCATATAACACCATTATTATGGTAGCTTATCTGGTTCTGCTTCTTTTAAGAATTTTGGGCGTGAGACCGAAAGCCTTTGGAAACATAACAGAAAAGGCGTCGGGAAACCCTTTGTCTTTTGCCATATTAAGAATTATGTCCCCTTCAGGAGACAGAGAAATAAGCCACAAAGTTGCAGACCAATACGGAAGATATTATTGCTTGGTTCCAAAGGGCCAATACTATGTAAAAATTGAAAAGAAAAATGATGACGGATCTTATTCTTTGGCTTATACCTCTCAAGTTATAGATGCTTCAAAGAAAGGAATCATTAAAGAGAAATTCAAAATTTAATTTTAATGCCAAAACAATTAATCACAATAATAAACACTGTTCTGGCCATTTTAATGCTTTTAAGCCCGGTGATTTCCATAAACTTCGGGCCTCTTGCAGTTTATTTGTCTTCGGTTTTTGTTTTAATAGCGCTGTTTTTTGAGGCCAGATATCTTTTTGACAAAATAAAAAGCTTGGAAAAAATGAAATCTGTTTTAGATGAAGGGTTGGAAAGATCCGACGAGGACCGCATAAAAACAAAGGATGAAAAAAATAAAGAATCTGCCGTCATCAACAGCCTTGCTGACGGAGTTTTGGTTCTTGATAGAAACAACAAAGTATTTTTTATCAATATCCAGGCCAAAAAGTTGTTGGGAGTTGAAGACGAGAATTTATCCAAAAAATCTTTTTCCGAATTGGCGAAATCTTCCAATTCCGTTGCTTCATTCATAACTGAAAATTTAAAACAGAAATCGGAAACAAAAATTAAACTTAAAAACGGCCTGATTTTAGACCTTTCAACTTCCCCTTTAAAATTCAGGGATAATGATACCGGAACCCTGATTGTTTTTTCTGACATAACAAAACAAAAACTGATTGAAAAAACAAAGAATGAGCTGTTTACATTGGTGGCTCACCAATTGAAAGCTCCTTTATCCTCAACAAAGATGGCGCTCAAAATGCTTTTGAACGGAGATTTTGGCGAACTTCAAAAACAGCAAAAAAGTGTTTTAGAAAAAACATACGACAAAAACGAATCTTTGATTTTTTTGGTTAACGACCTGCTGAATTTAAGCAAAATAGAAGAAGGCGAATTTTTATCAGCCAAATCCCCCACCGATATTAATAGCGCCGTTTTGACTGTAATAAAATTTTATAAAGACGAAATTAAAAAGAAAAAAATAAAATTCATTTTTGAAAAAACAAAAGAAAAATTACCGAAAATAAACGTTGACTCTGAAAAAATAAAAATGGTAATCCAAAACCTTGTTGATAATGCCATAAAATATACCCCGGAAAACGGAGCAATCACTGCCAGGCTTTCAAGCGATGCTGAAAAAATAGTATTTCAAATTAAAGACTCCGGCATAGGCGTTCCTGAAAATCAAAAAACAAAAATGTTCAACGAATTTTTTAGAGGAACAAATGCAATCAGAACTGGAGCTGAGGGTTCGGGGTTTGGGCTTTTCATTTCAAAAAAAATTATTGAGGCGCATAACGGGAAATTATGGTTTAAATCAGAAGAAGGCAAAGGAAGCACTTTCTGTTTCAGCCTGCCTTTGCGCAGTTAGCCGGCCTGCTTGAATAATTATTTTAAATAGCGTAAAGTAATATTAAGACAAATTAAAAAATTATATGGGAAAAAATATTTTAATAATAGAGGACGATGAATTTTTAAGAGGACTAATCAGCAAAAAACTTGCCTCCGAGGGTTTTGCTGTAATCTCGGCAATAGACGGAGAAAAAGGCATAGAAAAAGCCCGAGAGCAGAACCCGGATTTAATTTTGCTTGACTTGCTTCTGCCCAATGTTGACGGCTACGAAGTTTTGCAGAAAATGAAAGAAAATCCCGCCACCAGCCACATTCCTATTATTGTGGTATCAAATTTGGGCCAGAGCGAAGATATAGACAAGGCAATGAAATTGGGGGCAACCGACTTTTTGATAAAAGCCCAATACACAGCAGAAGAAATAGTGAACAAAGTAAAAGCAGCAATAAAGTAAAACAAAACCGCCTTTAGGGCGGTTTTTTGTTGTAAAAAATTTTTTATTGCAGGCCTTTGGCTGCTTTCTTTTCTGCGTTTTCTGACAAATAAACTTTTCTTATTCTTACATTTTTTGGAGTT
>Ga0172379_10004040_pt1 | contig 22323 bp, 21 predicted proteins | sample GrowelOW334metaG_FD_119756 | JGI IMG/M metagenome (GOLD analysis project Ga0172379, IMG submission 119756) | Groundwater microbial communities from an aquifer near a municipal landfill in Southern Ontario, Canada - Groundwater well OW334 metaG | ecosystem: Environmental > Aquatic > Deep... | reverse complement strand
GATCGTACGAAACGTTTGCTTCAGCTAACAGGACATTCATATGCCCCGGCATTCTTCCGGCAACAGGATGAATAGCAAAATCGACTTTAATTCCCCGTTTTTCTAACTCATCGCTCAATTCTCGTACGGTATGCTGAGCTTGCGCCACCGCCATACCATATCCGGGAACAACCACCACACGTTCAGCCTGTTCAAGAACAAATTTCGTATCCTCAATTCCAAATCGTGTAATTGGACGATCTTCATGGAGCTTTGATGTATCCACTTGCGGGCTTCCGACAGCTCCAAAAAGAACATTCGCGAATGAACGATTCATCGCTTTGCTCATAACTATGGAGAGTATGAATCCCGATGAACCGTCTAGCGATCCGGCTATGATCAACACTTTATTATCAATAGCAAAACCCGTTGCTGCTGCTGCAAGTCCTGCATATGAATTCATCAGTGAGATCACCACAGGCATATCCGCTCCGCCGATGGGAAGAACAATAAATATTCCGATTAGGAATGAAAGAGCGATCATCGTATAGAATATGGTTGCATCATACGGTGAAAAAATAAGATAAATGAACATTCCTATAGTGAACAAAAAGAGAGTGATGTTGACAATGTTTTGCCCCTTATAAGTTATTGGAGCACCTTTAATCATCTCGTTTAATTTACCGAACGCCATCAAACTTCCGGTAACGGTCAATGCGCCGAAGAGAACCTCAAATCCCAACGCACTCATCAGACCGTTGGAAATCTCTTGATGAAAACCTTTTTCGATGTATTCGTTAATGCCCACCAATACGGCTGCAAGCGCACCAAATGCATGCGAGAGTGCAATCCGCTGCGGCATGGCAGTCATCGGCATGAAGATGGACATCGCCGCTCCGATCACCGAACCGATGGCAATTCCGACAATGATCCATTCCCAGGTAATAATTTTCCCGCTAACAAGTGTTCCCACAATGGCCATAAACATACCAACTTCTGCATAATGCATTCCGCGTCGTGCCGATTCTGGATGGCTGAGTCCCTTAAGACCCATGATAAACAGGACTGAAGAAGCGAGGTAGACAAGTTCCATATAATAATTCATGACTTTCTCTCCTTCTTCTTGAACATCTTTAACATGCGCTCCGTGATCATGAATCCGCCTACAACGTTAATCGTCGCAGCGGTTACGGCGACAAATCCAAGAATGTGGCTGATATCGGAATGCTCACCCCCCCCGGCAACACCGGCAACAACAAGCGAACCAACAAGCGAAATACCTGAGATGGCATTCGTCGCAGACATCAGCGGAGTATGAAGCGTAGGTGTTACCTTCTTAATAATCTCAAATCCGACAAACCCTGCCAGGATGAGAATGTAGATAAGTTCTATTTGCATTTTGTCTCCTTAAAATAAATCTAAATATGTTCAACGCCGTACGAACGGCACAACGCGTGATTATCGTTTTTCATTTTTTTTTGGAATAAAGTTCGGATGAACGATCTTTCCTCCATGGGTAATTAAACAGCTCTTAATGATATCATCATCGAATTTCAGCTCGAACTGCTTTGTTTCTTTGTTCCAGAATTCATCTAGCAGATTGAACAGATTGTTGGAATACATCAAACTTGCGTTCATGGCAACGCGCGCCGGCATGTTTTTCATTCCAATAATTTTTACGCCATTCTTCTCTACAATCTTACCGGCGACAGCACCTTCCACATTGCCCCCAGTTTCTACGGCGAGATCGACGATAACGCTTCCGGGGCGCATTGCCTCAACCATTTCTTTGGTTACAATCACCGGCGCTTTTCGTCCGAACACCTGCGCAGTCGTAATCACGACATCCGCCTGTGCGCAATACTGTTTCATCACTTCACGCTGCTTTTTCAGTTGTTCTTCGGTCAACGCCTTGGCATAACCTTGTGCAGTCTGCCCAGTTTCCCCCAGATCAATTTCGACAAATTTTGCGCCAAGCGAGAGAACATCGTTCTTTGCAATGGGACGCGTATCAAACGCATCCACTTTTGCGCCAAGTCGTTTCGCCGTTGCAATCGCTTGCAATCCTGCAACACCGGCGCCGATAATAAATACTTTCGATGGTTGAATTGTTCCGGCTGGCGTCATCATCATCGGAAAAATTTTTTGAATATTATCCGCCGCAACAATCACCGCCGCATAACCGGCAAGGCTCGCTTGTGAACTTAAGGCATCCATCTTTTGTGCGCGGGTGGAACGCGGAATCATTTCCATGGAAATTGCAGAAATATTCTTCTTTGCTATTTCTGCGATCAATTTCGATTCGTTAAACGGATCGAGGTAACTGATATGAATTGCCCCTTTCTTCATTGAAGCGAGTTCTTTTGCATCCGGTTTCCGAAGCCGCAAAACGATATCTCCAGATGCGATTAATTTTTTGCGATTTTTTTCTACGGTAGCACCGGCTTTTTTATATTCGTCATCGGTGATTCCAAGGGTTGCTCCGATCCCTGCTTCAACGGAGATTACTCCCCCCTTTTTTACCAGTTTTTCGACTATCACCGGCAGAACCGGAACGCGTTGTTCTACGGCCGATTGCTCTTTGGGAATGGCTATGGTCATATGGTTTTCCTATTGTGCGAATTCATTGATTGAATTGCTGATTGGTTTGGAGTGATATGGTTTCAAATCTGGTTGTGCTTGGAACAGACGGTACATCGGCATTGCACCGGCATCGTGCTGGGTCATAAATGGTACACCGAGAATTCGTTCGATGGTATTCAACATCGATGTTGTTGTGTAGTGCGTATGATCGATCACCGCTCGTTTTACGTATGGACTAATTACTAACCCAACGGTACGCTGTGCATCTTTATGATCAGCGCCACCGTTTGCGCTTGTCTCTAGAACAAAAATGGCAGATTCCTTCCAATATTTGCTGTTGGAAATTCGTTCAACAATTTTTCCAACTGCCCGGTCATTATCTGCAAGATACGATGCTCTTGAACGGTGTTTTCTACTTTCACCAGCGGTATTGTCGTTCGGAAGTCTTATAATCGACAGCTGTGGTAACGAATCCCCTTGCTCGTAATTTGAAAATTCTTTCATCCACATTGTTGCTCGAAGCGTGTCGTAATAGTAGAGATCCCACCCGCGGTAGATTGGTGAAGTAATTTTTGCCAATCCAGATGCCATTGGTATAATCTCACCTCTCGATGACGCAACTTCATCAATAAACAATCCGTAATTTCGAACCCGTAATCCCTTTTTCTGAGCTGCATCCCACACATACCCTCCGGCCGAAGTTGCCATTCCTTCACGTTCATAATCGTACTCACCGCCGCGCCTTGCATACAATGTCGGCCAGGTTTTTGAAACATAGTCATTCGAATACCCGGACATTGCGTACTGTATCCCATCCACGGTCACCTGCCCGTTGGCATAAAAATTATCGAGCAAGACAAACTCTTCCGCCAACAGATGATGATTAGGTGTGATCGACTTTCCATACATCACAAGACTATCTTCGCCATCCCCTTGTGCAACATCCCCGAAGACCTGATCGTACGAGCGAAGCTCTTTGACAATATAAAATACATATTTAATCGGCGATACCACGTGATCAGATTTTGGGATGGGATTATCGTTCGCCCAATCTGAGAAATTTCGATTGCGGGTGGAAGGATTATTCTCGAAAACTTGACTGGTGTATATATTCAATTGTTCTTCGTTGGGAAACGGAATAAACGAAACCGTTCCTTTCAACAATTCGGTGCTGCCGCGATAATCCGGATTTGCGAAGGACACTTCCCCTTTTCCGTTAGCAACGATCATCTGACTATCTGCAATAACCACTGCTGTCGGATACCAGCCAGTCGGAATAAATCCCCGGATTCTGCTTTTCCCAACAGTACGGACATCCACGATAGCAACAGCATTATTGTCTGCCAATGCGACGACCAATACCGAATCACTGTAGAACGCAAGAGCATTCGGTGTGCTTCCGATAAGCGCATTCTGTTTTAGCGACACAGTAATAGTTTCATCCACCGTGAGCGTAGATAGATTAATCACGGAAACAGTGTTCTCGCCGGAATTCGTCACACATAAATGTGTGTGCCTCGGATTCATCGTCATGGCGCTTGGATTAATACCAACCGGAATTTCGAGAAGTTTCGTAAGAGAATCGGCTTGCACTACTGTAACTTTCCCTGCTCCCCATTCACTCACATACACCAGTCGGCGTGCTTCATCCAGTATACATGTATAAAGAGGAGTAGTAAATCGAACGGTATGCTCTATCGTATTATCGTATGCATTAAGCTTGAAGAGCGTATTCGCCATTTTTGATGCGGCATAAATCGTACTTCCCTCGGAATTAATCACCAATCCTGCTGGAGAAATATTTTCTTCCGGTGCCGGTTTACCCAGTATAATAGAATTTAAAAACCACGCTGAGTCACTCGAAAATCCGTAGCGGTACACTTTGTTGTCATTACCGGCAGTGACAAAAAAATAGTCACCGTATGGACCCCAAACAGATCCCATCCATGATTTACGAATCGACAAAGATTGTACGACTTTCTTTTTTTGAACATTAATGATCGACAGTGTTTGATCCCCTAACCCGCTGTTCACCACTAAAATATTTTTTTGATCCGAAGAGAGAGACATCCCCAGCGGGAGCGATCCCACAGACACGGATACCCCGGCCGGAGTCAGAGAATGACCGTCAGGAAATAATTCTTTTTCTACAATGGATGTAGTAGATTCGATAGGAAGTTTTACTGCGGTTGTCGTACAACTCAACAGAAACAGTGAACAACAAAGGATGAACGATAATCTCATCGGGACAAGGATAAAGGAAAAAACAGATATATTTATAATATAACAATCTTCCCTACCGTGAGCAAGAAGTAGAATTGGCTACAATTTATTGATACTGTAGCAAGATTTTGGTAAGTTATACGCAATTCATTATCTATTTTCACAGAAAGTTGCTTTGTTTGCCGGATTGTAACGCTGCCGGTTGCACCAAGAAGAATTTCACCCATGCTCCCTATCTTTGCCGCGGTTTTTCAACAGGATCCACGCCACAAGGAATTTGAACAGCAAACACTGCCTCATATAGAAGTGCTGTACAACTATGCATTGCGTATGACAGGCAACCGGGAAGATGCAAATGACTTACTACAGGAAACATTTCTTAAGGCATACCGGTTTTGGGATAAGTTTGAACAAGGAACGAACTTACGGGCATGGCTGTTTAGGATAATGAAAAACACATATATCAACCTGTATCGCAAAGAAGTGAAGGAACCGGACAAGGTTGATTATGACGAAATCGAAGGATTTTACAATCTCATCCGCGACCAGAACAGCGATGACAATAATCTGCAGGAAAAGATTTTCGGTCAGTTGTTGGATGATGACGTGTCGAAAGCACTGGAATCGCTTCCCGAAGAGTTCAGAACAGTCGTAATTCTGTGCGACATTGAAGGATTGGCATACGAAGAGATTGCCGAGTTTCTGCAAATTCCTGTAGGAACGGTACGATCACGGCTTCATCGGGGAAGAAAATTATTATATGCTGCATTGTATGAATATGCCAAACGACGCGGTTTTATAAAAAAAGAAAAAAACGATTAACTATTGATACAAAGGTGGTCGCATGAACTGCAATGAATTTAGAGAATGCGTCTGCGAGATCGTTGACAAACGGCTGTCCGATGAGCGCACGAACGAACTGATGCAGCATGCTCAAGTTTGCTCGCATTGCAATTTCGAATATCGTTCCATGCAGGCAATGAAAAATATCGTGCATGAAAAATTAAAACAGCAAAGCGTTCCGGCGGAAGTCTATTATTCCATTGTGAACGCAACTCTCCATCGATCACATTCCTCCTGGGTTAAAAAATTGTTCGGGTTTCAGTTAAATCCGGTCATCGCTATTATCGCTTTTGCATTTATCACTGTGGGTGTGTATTCGTTTGTTATTCCATCAAACGGAGGAATGACGGAAGAGACGAATATCATCGTTCAATCACTCAAAAACTATCAGGCGGTGATTGGCGGTTCAATCAAACCGCAACTTGTCAGTTCTGAAGACAATGTGCGTTCATTTCTAGCCAACGAAGTATCATTTGATGTTAATGTCCCAAAAATGAAAGGATGCAGTTCGTGCGCAGGGGCGCTTTCAAGCTTTAATGGAGTACAGCTTGCACATGTAGTGTACCAGGTTGGCAATAAAGATATCATCTACATCTACCAGGCATCTATGAATGAAGCGATGGAAGGAACAATCATCGGTCTACCGGAGGAAGTAAAAACTGAATTACAAAAAACAGACTGGTATGTGCAGGATTTGGAAGAGAATGTAACGCTGATATTATGGAGATACAACAACACGCTCTGTTCTGCTGTAAGCAAAATGGACAAAGAAGAAATGATCGCTTTATTGACTGAAAAAGAATTAAAATGATAAAACTGTTGAGTCTATTGTTAGTTGCAGTAACGTTTACGGCGTGCCAAGCTAAAATTGAACCGAAAAAAAAATCCAATCAAAACCCACATTCCGAATACAAAGGAAATGTCTCTCTATTAGTAAAGAAGGGGACACCTGTCACTGATGGTATTCCGAATTTTACCTGGTATAATGAAGCCGGAAAGGAAATTTCGTTCTCAGAATTTTCAAAAGGGAAACCAGTATTGATTAATTTTTGGGCAACGTGGTGTGGTCCGTGCGTACGTGAGACTCCCGATCTTGTTGAATTATACAATGATCTGAAAACTCAAGGCGCAATATTTATCGGAATTTCCGTAGACCTTGGCGATGATGCCATGAATCTGGTCACCGAGTTCACAGACACTTATAAAGTACCGTATCAAGTAGTAATAGACTTTGAGGGTGAATTGCAACAGGCTATCGGCGATTTACGCGGATATCCGACAACATTTTATATTGATAAAAACGGAAAGATTGTGAAGAAATTACTTGGAATGCAATCGAAGAAAAAATTTGCGGAAGAATTTAAATCGATATTGTAATGGACCTAATCACGACAATCTGAAATCCCCCGAGCGAATGACTTTGAGGATTTTCATTTGTTTTCTAAATTCCAACCAATAACCTGTCACCAAGTTTCTGTGGCAATCCTGCTTCGATAATCTTCTTCCTGGTTACATCAACATCGTACTCAATGCGAAGATGCTCGATCGAATATCGGTCTGTATCAAAGACAACACAACATCCTCTCCTATCTCCATCTCTTGGTTGACCGATACTTCCGACATTCACAATAAATTTTTTACCGAGAGAAATAGTATTGGAGAAACCATCTTCGCAAAAAACCGCCGGACGGTGAGTATGTCCGATAAAACATATTGGCAAAAAAAAATGCTTAAAACTTTCTATCGCGTGTCCCGGCGACAATATATACCGGAAGTTTTGTGGGAGATCTGGAGAGCTATGCACAAAGAGTGAGTTATATGCAAAAATCTGATACTCAAGACCTTCTAAAAACGTTCGATTAACATCCGAAAGAACCGAACGAGTCCAGTGCACCGCTTCTTTCGCAATCGCACTAAAATCATCAGTAGATATCTCTTTAATTACCGCCTTATCATGGTTTCCAGCTATACAGGGAATATTCCGTTCCCGCATTATTTCTACACATTCATTCGGGTTTGCTCCATATCCCACAATGTCGCCTAAACAGTAAATGGTGGTAACACCAAGTGTATCAATCTGTGTTAGTGTGCTTTGCAGCGCTTCCAAGTTACTATGAATATCCGATATGATCGCAATTTTCATGGGCACAATGTAATAATATTTTGAAGAAGAAGAACCATCGGTTTTGGGATGAAGAAATATTTTCGTAGTTTATTGAATATTAATTCAGAGAAAAAGGTAGATGACAAAAAATATTACTGCAAAACTAAAAAAAATCAAAATCTTGGTATCCGATGTGGACGGCGTTCTCACCGACGGAGGTGCGTATTACTCTGACGAAGGGATCGAACTAAAAAAATTTAGTATCCGTGATGGAATGGGAATCGTACTGATGCAAAAAGCGGGATACCGTGTTGCGATTGTGACAACGGAAAAAACGAAAATTGTAGAACGGCGCGCGGAACGATTAAAAGTAACCGATCTGTACCAAGGTGTGGTAAATAAAGTCGCCGCCGTTGAAGAACTAATAAACAAATATTCCCTTTCCTGGCAGGAAGTAGCATTTATCGGAGACGATATTAATGATATTCCTGTGTTGAAAAAAGTAGGTTTCGCCGCTGCCCCTTTCAATGCAACAGTGCTCAATAAAAAAGTTGTCGATTATATTTGTAAAGCTGAAGGCGGACACGGCGCAGTTCGGGAAGTGTGCGATTTGCTCCTTGGATTGCAATGGAAGGGCGAAAAGATTACCGATCTGTGGCTTAACCATTAAAAAAGAATGAACAACGTCCTCTTTATTTCATATTTTTGGCCTCCTTCCGGTAAAGCATCACTGCACTGGCCGTTGTTTGTTATGAAACACCTTCCAAAAAATGGATGGCATCCCTGCGTGCTTACTGTTGATGAGGACTCCTTCTCGCATTCGGACTCAAGCCTGTTGAATGAAATCGATCCAGCCATGACCGTAGCAAAAACGGTAGCCAACGAACCGTTCGGTCACTACAGAAAATTTCTCGGTAAACGTTCCGATGCTCCTCTGATTGCATCGGAAACAATATCAATGAGTAATACGGATTGGAAACACCGTCTTGCCATCTGGATTAGAATGAATCTTTTCGTTCCGGATGCACGAATTGGTTGGTATTTATCAGCAGTGAAAGGCGGTACATCTCTTATTCAATCACAAAATCCAAAAACAATTATCTCTATTGGACCGCCCCACAGTTCTCATTTGATCGGCAAAAAACTCAGCAAAAAATATGGTATTCCCCATATTCCAGTCTTAATCGATCCGTGGGTTGATATTGTCTACTACAGAAATTTTAAGCGCAATCCTGTAACAATTGCGCTTGACACACATTTTGAACGCTCCACACTGAAGCATGCATCTCAGGTTATTTTTGTCACCAAAAGCTCACAAGAAGAATATATTAAAAAATATCCCTGGCTCGAAAAAAAATCTCACGTGTTGTATTGGGGATACAATGAAGAGAATTTTTCCGAGAAACATCCATGTGAACCCAATGCAGATCAGGAAATACTACTCCATGCCGGGAATATTTTTGATTACCAAAATCCCGTAGGCTTGTGGAACAATATTAAGAAAGAAGTAGATGGAGGCAAAAAACTGCGAATTCGTTTTGTGGGAACAGTGAGTCCTGGAATAAAGAGCGCTATAACATCTTCGGGGCTTGACGCATACACTGATTACGTCGGATTTTTGCCGTACCAAGAAGTCGTTCAGGAAATGATAAAGGCAAAATATCTTTTAGTCTGCGCAACTGAAAAGCGTCACGTGCCGGGGAAATTATTCGAATACATTCGTACCGGAAACAGGGTCATTGCATTCGGCGATGATAATAGAGAAGTGGAAGGAATCTTAAAAAAGGCCAATGCCGGTATACTATTACCATATCATTACAGAGGTCAGGATATATTTCAACAACTGTCTGCAATCACTCCTAACACAACAACTGCGAAACAATTCAGCAGGGAAGAAATTGCAAGCCAACTCGCTGCTATTCTGAACGCACTCTGATCATCAGAATTTATTCAGCACGTCAATCACCCGTTGAACATCGCTTTTGCTATGACAGTACGAAATCGGCAAACTCAATGTTGTGGCGTGAATCTCCTCTGAAATTGGAAATTTCTGCTTCAACAGCACGCCGGACATCGCTTTTTGTTTGTGCGGCGCTACGGGATAATGAATATCTGTTTTAATCTCATGCTGCAACAAATACTCTTTCAATGCATCCCGTTTCGGATGACGAATGTTATAGATGTGAAACACATCGTAATAATCGGGATGTACTTGTGGCCTAATAAATTCGTTCTTCAGACCATCATGATACAGTGTTGCCAGCGTTCGTTTGTGTTCTGTGATCTCGTGCAAGTGTTTCAGTTTGATTGATAAAAAGCCTGCTTGTATCTCATCCAGCCGGGAATTGTAACCGACAACTTCATTGTAATATTTCTTGTCCGATCCGTAATTCCTCAGCATTCTGATTTTTCCGGCAAATATTTCATCATCCGTCGTTACTGCTCCGCCATCGCCGAGACAACCGAGATTTTTCGTCGGATAAAAACTAAACGCTCCGTATCCGAATGTACCCGTCATCTTCCCTTTATGCCTTGCTCCGTGGGATTGCGCACAATCCTCAATCAACGACAGGTTGTGTTTTTTTGCAATCGCGGCAATAGTATCCATTTCACATGATTTCCCGTACAGATGAACAACCATAATTGCCCTTGTTTTCTTTGTGATCGCAGCTTCTATTTCGTTGGGATCAATATTATACGTTCGAATATCCGGTTCAACCAAAACCGGTATAAGGTCGCATTGAAGGATCGAAAGAATTGTGGCAATGTACGTATTGGAAGGAACGATCACTTCACTTCCTTTTTCAATATGTAACGCACGCAAACAAAGAATAAGAGCATCTAGGCCGTTTGCAACGCCGATGCAATATTTATTGCCATTAAATGCAGCAAATTCGGTTTCGAATTGTTTTACAGTACCTCCCAGAATAAACCAGCCGCTCTCCAATAACCTGATGAACGATTGTTGATAATCCTGAAAGAACGGTTCGTTTGCTTTGCGAAGGTTTTCGTAATCGATCATGAGTATTGTTCGTAAATATAATCGTTCGGGTCAAACAATTCTGATGCAAATACCAGGAAAACGGCATCCGGAGTAAAATGGTGCATTGTATGCCAGTCACGCGGTTCAAGAAGTAAACACTTGTTCGGATGATCCAGCACAAAATCCTGTTTTAAGATACCGTCATTATTGGATACTACGCAGCTGCCATGTACGCAGATGCACGCCTGAAAAGTTTTATGATGGCGATGTCCGCCGCGTACAGAATCATCAACTCCATAAATATAAAATGTCCGTTTCACTTCGAACGGTATTTCCTTTTCTATCACGGTCAGATTGCCGCGTTTATCGGAGTGTGTCTTTAATTGAATAAGATACGCCATGTTCGTTCGTTACTTCACAAATTTGCTTAATGGATAAATATGATAAACACCGAACATTTTTCGGTAAAGGTAAAGGATCGGTGTCTTCATCGAAAATCCACCGCTGTCTGTACCATGCGGATCGAACGTTGCGTCGATTTTCTGCACTTCCTTCTTTGCATCCTGCAACGATAGAAGATACGGTTTGTATAATAACCGTAAGACACTTTCAGTGAGTACCCTTCGTCCTAATTCAACCTGTTCGTACTTCAAATATCGAAGATAGTGAAAATGATAGAAAACTACTGGAAATTCCATTCCCGAAGTGATTTCTTTGCCGAATAATTTACCATTTTTTTCTACCACATGATATTGTTGAACATTCCACGCAGCCATTCCACCTCCTCGATGCTGAAGTTCATGCACCCCAGTAAACCGCGACATCCAATCATCCAAATATTTTTGATCGCCGAATTTCCCCTCTTCAAATCTGGCATAACACCACTCCAAACACCGGTCGCGCCACCAGCGTAGCGCAGCCAAACCTGGTTCATCATTTTTAAAAGAAACAAACTGGACGCAATATTTTCCGCTCAATGCCTCCTTGTTATATTGCGGAGAATACCGATGTTCAGTGATCAAAATTGAACGTCCGTTCATTTCATCAAATAATATTTTGGGAGAATCGAAGAAAAGCATATCGGCATCAAGATACGTACACTGATCAACAGAAAATTTTTCGAGTACGTAAAGGATCGTCGATGAAGTGGCGGTCCAGCAATACTCTGCCCGTGAACGCGTCGGTTTAACCTTCAGTAATTCCTCATCTTCAAATTTCTTCAGCGATATAATCGTTGCATATTGAAGTTGTAGCTTTTTTAATACATGCAGGCTTTTATCATCAAACGCAAAGATATACAAGTGAAAAGAATCGCACACCCGTTCGAGTGAACGATAGAGCGCTAGGCCCCTCGACAGATAATTTGAATCGAAAAGAGTGCAAAAATTATACATCCTTTACCTTTCGGGAAAGGATAACATTGTCTAGGTATAGGTCTTCATTTGAAGGAAGCAGTGCGGAAATGACGATACCGATACATGTCCAAGGAGCAATAAGGAGTGTATTCAATATCTGCCTGAAAACGGGATTGGAAACGAACGTTTTTTTATAAATATATTCGTTGATCAATTGAAAAATCACTTGTGCATTTGCCACACTCTTCTTGTGTTTAATAACTTCAAAACCATGAAGGGAAAGAATATGCACCAAACCGAACGAAGTGTACCGAGCATAATCATGTGGTTGTTCGTGTTCATCCCAGACAAATGGAACAGTTAATAGAAATTTACCATCCATTTTCAGTACCCGGTTAACCTCAGTAAGGAATTCCGATGGATTAAAAACATGTTCAAAAACTTCGTTGGCTAAAATAGAATCGAATGTAGACTCAGGAAAAGGGATATGTTTCCCATTGTAAAACACATCCGCCTTCGACGTGGTTCTGCTCCGCTCCGTATCAATTTCAACTCCAACGTATTTTTCTACCGACAAATATGGTTCGTACGGTTTTGTTCCACATCCAATATCCAACAGTACACCTGAAAGATCCTTCCCCAACACAGTCACAGCAATATAAAGTCCGTGTCTTGAAAAATAAAACGGATTTGTAAATATACCAACGATTCCCGGATTAAATTGTTCCTTTTTAATGATTGAAGTTAATAGACCCATTATTTCTTTTCCAATAAGTAAATCCCAAGCAGATGAAATAATTCGGGAAATGCGGATGCAACAGCACTACGCACAATATCAGTTGGCTGATCATACACTCGCTGAAGGATTTGCATTCCACCGACATCATGGACGAGCTGTTCAAAATCTGAAAATGATAGCTGATGAACGTGTCCTGTGGAATACCAAGAATATCCGAAGAGCATCGGTTTCGGCATTCTTCCATTAATCAATAAATCTAATCTATTCCGCCAAAATCCAAAATTCGGAAATGAAACAATCTGATATCTGGCAACACGTTTCATTTCTTTCAATAATACTTCAGGGTACATCACCATTTGAATAGTCACATTGCAGATTGCATATTCGAAGGAATCAGAATCGTACGGAAGTACTTCGTCAATTCTGCCGTTGCGGACATGCAGTCCTTTTTGCTGACAAATAAAGACTCCGCTTTCGGATAATTCCAAACCCGATTCTGTAACCTGTTTCTCTCTTTTTAATTTCTCTAATAATGCGCCGTTCCCGCAGCCAAGATCGAGCACACGTGAACCCGGCACTACCATTCCCGTGATAATCGGATATTCGTATCGATCACTGTCGTAATATTGAGAATAATTGTAATTGCGGTTATCATTGATTTTCGGGTCGTCTATGTTCATGATACCATCGACACGATTCTACGGATAATTCTTCGGATCACCGATTGATGAACAGTTTTAAAAAAATCAACAAACGTCTGACGTGCCTGCATATTTTCCTGCATTGGCAATCGTTTCAATTGAATGGGTCGGCGTGAAATATCTGTTTGAAATTCAACAAGGGATTTGGTATGTGTACCAAATTGGTCACCTCCGATATTGTTTACCAGCGAAATACCTGGATATAATGTCAATTTATTCTGCAAAAAGGCAGAAGCATGCCATCGAATTGCCCAAGAGTTCACTTCACCTGAAATTTGGCGTTTCAACATTTTCAGGTTTCCGTACTGACCATCCCAATCAAATGCGAATTCACGCCGTTGTTCTTTTAAGCGCAGTAATAACTCACGACCATCCGATTGAAAAATGTCCCAGCCACGTTTCCATGTTGCCCACCCCCAGCAATCCGCACCACAAATAAAAAAAGTTTCCGGAAGAGGCACCTGAACAGGATACACATACCCATGCAGAGAAATTACTTCGAGATCATTTTGATACAAGGTAAGCCCTTCATTCATGTACTGTAGAAAATATTTCGATGTAATCAAATCGTCCTCAACAACAATTACTTTGCCGTAGTTATTGACAATTGATGATACTCCATCGATAATCGATGCTGATAGCCCAAAATTACGATTACGCTCTATGATAGTAACCGTTCGAAACCCGGAAATAGTTTTGAGATATTCCCTCACCTTTTGTACACATTGTTCTGCATCAGAATCTTTGGCCGCATCGGAAAATATAACCAAATTACTCTCTGTTGCCAGTTGGTTTTCTTTCAGAGATTCGACGGTGAATCGGGTGTGGTCCGGCCGATCATAAACAAACAACACTATAGGGGCAAGGGAGTTCAATGTACCATCTGTTTCTTAAAATAGTCGAATTCGCGTATTTGAGTTTCAATCAGGTGGGCGAGTATTTTCACTGAAGTTGAGATCGGAAAAAATCTATACCGAAACGATCCGATTCTTGGATCGTTTTCCTGAAAGACTATATCTTGAGCAAAATTTCCCCACCGTTCTTTCGGCATCAGATCAATCGTCATACCGGCATGAGCAGACGGAAGAAGCATATTAGATCCATGAACACCGATGACCAGCCTGCTCTCGGCATAGACTTCGCATAAACGGCGCTCAATCTCTTCAGTTACTGTCGTAACTCGCTGATCGTCAATCCATCCGGGAAATACTGTTTCTTTCCCAATTCCTGCAATTGTGAAATGAGCCTGCGGAAGTTTTTGACGAAGTTTGGTAAAAAGCGTGATGATTTTTCGATTTTGAAGGCTCAACAAAGCATTCGGAGCACCTATTTTTTTTGCTGCAAGAATAACAAACGAATTTGTAATCCAAGGTCTGTCATCGCGCCAAATAAATGTCACTCTGAATTTTTCAATATTATCATCATGCCGTTGTGTATTAGTAAACAGCGTGATATTATTCACCGTAGGATGTGAAAATGCTTTGCTGACATACACCGTAGAAAATCGTCTACATTCTTCTTGCATCTTCTGATCGAAAGATGGGTAATATTTCATTGCTTTCGATAGCGGAAGTTGAACACTCCATATTTCAGTAACTCCTTCCGGAACCATCCAACGAAGAAAATCCTGAACGATGACAATTACTCCTAAATTACGATTGTTTCGAAGATGTCGTTCAATGTTGAATAATTTTAACACTGCATGACCGTACAAATGATCGATGCAATTCAATATCACAACATTTTGTGATTCAAAATATTTTTCGATGATTACTGAAATCTCTTCTTTCGACGGACTTGTTAACGATTCCAGCAATGGTTTCCCCAACCATCCCAGCACTTCAGCGGGGCAAAATATCTCCTGTGAAGCAATATTAACCTTACAAGAATTTAGTAGCGCATGCCCAATCGGTAAATCCGCTACGACCATTTTCCCCGTTCGATTACATACCGTATTAACGCAAACATGCAATCCCTGCCAGATTATTTTCAACGGCACGAGACTACCGTCAGTGTACGGCGAAGGTTCAGAGAATTGGATGCTTGGTTGAATTTGTATCATTGATGGGAGGGAATCAATGATTTGGATAAAGCCACATAATTCGCATATTGATAATTTTCAATCATTGATGAATATTTCCGTATTTCAATTCCGGTCTTCATTATTTTAGCGATGACAAATCCTGCATTTTCCAAAAGATTATAAATTTCTCGCAAAGTAGTTTTAGAATCTATATTTGCACCACCATACTCAAATTGTATGGCGGCGATCGTCTCACTGTTTAGATATGATCCCAAACCTCGAAATGCCGCCAGCTCATGGCCTTCTATATCAATCTTTAGTAAATCAATCTTCTCAATCTTCCGTTCCTCAATATATGTATCCAGTCGGGTTAGAGTAATGGTCTCCTTTTGATTCATTGTAACATTCATAGAAGATAGATCTCGTTGATATAATGATGCAAATCCACTTTGTTCTGTATCATAATAAATATCGGCCTTAGTAGCGGAATCCGAAGCACCTACATTATTCAAATGAATTTCGTTATCATTTGAAAATTTCTGCAGTAGTATACCAAAACATGACTGAGTTGGCTCAAATACATGAATTGAATATTCCAATTTTCGTTTTTTGCACTGCTCGACCAAAATTTCTGAATATCCACCAATATTCCCTCCCACATCGAACAATGTCACCGGTCCACGCAACGATGAGAAATAATCATTCACAAATCTTTCTTCGCCATTAGTAATGAAATCCGCGTTATTGTTATTTTCAAGACGACTAAAAAGCGTAAAAAGAATTGAACTGAACTTTTTTCGTAAATATGTTTCTTTATAAAGTCTCATTTGCGAATTATTTTCATATTAAACTATTACAAACAAAATTTACTAAATGAATATTTTTACTTTCCATCAAGTTATATGAATATAAATATCTCCCCACAGTGTCTTATCATTTATGTTCGTAATCGATGAAATCAATTGTTCTTTAGATGTCCATAGAGGCAACGTTAAATCCATATTTTCTCCGACATTGTAATTAAACGTTGCGTTTCCGATTGAAATTGCCCTATCGATACATTGAATAGCGTCATTAAGGAATTCATTAAGAAATTCAAATGATATAAACGGAATTGATGAAGATAACCCGGCCATTACTTGAAATTCAAATCCTTCAACATCAATTTTGCAAAACTTAGGGGTTCCATATTGTTTTATTAATGCATCTAATGTAGTAATAGATATTTGCTCATTTCTTTCCCACGAATTATCCTTAGAAAATCGGCTTTCCGTTGCCCATTTGTCAGACATTGTCGAAAGAACCGGGCGCTTCTCATTAATATGGATTTCTCCTTGGCCTTCTTTTGCACCTAGTGCCTTCGGGATAATAATAACATTAGGGTCATCTTGAAACAACTTAACTAAATACTGTGAACAATAATTTGTAGGTTCAATCGCAATCACTTTAGCGCCTAATGTTCGAAACACTTTCGTTCGTTCCCCGAGGTTTGCACCTACATCGAATACAAGATCGCCCTTTTTAATAAACTCTTCATAGTGAGATATCATCCTTTTGCGATGTTTACGTTTCCTCGGGAAAAGATGTTCAGCTGTATATGCTAATTTCGGTGGTAAATACTTTCGTAAAAATGCCATTTTATATTAAATCTTTCTAAACATGAATAATCCAATACCATTGTTGCTTTTTATATCATAACTATCAACTAACGACGACCCACAAATAAATTTTTGTTCGACTAAATCACATTGATTAAAATTTAATATTAAGAAATCATTGGTGAAGCTTCGGTATCCATTAAAATAAGTTTTGTTCTGACTCTCAACCGGAACAGTGAAATATATATGTCCACCCGGTTTTGTCACTCGCACCAGTTCAGATATCGCTTTCTCGCTTCCAAATTGATCGAGCGGATCTCCGTACCTCCCCAGTCCGATATGTTCCACAACACATAAAGATGATATGGATTCAATTGAATTATCTTCGAATGGTAATGCTGTAATCGAACCTTTAGTAAAATACAGATTATCCAGCTTCAATTCCACGGGACGAATATCGACCATAGTGGTAGGGACAAATTGCGAAATAATACCTATGGTCTTTGCCGAACTGCCAACGTCATAATGGTGGTTGGGTTTCATTTCAAAAATTTTTTTAGCAGCCCAAGTGTCCTGATAAAAATATACCGGATCGAGCGGGGTTGATTCGGTTTTATCTGTTAAACATGGATACCAATCAAAAAAGGAAATCACAAAATGATCGTTTCTTTTCAATCTTTTATATTGAATAAATTCGAAAATAAATCCAACCATTCGAAACATGATTGCTATAATGTTAAAACCATACTGCGGCTTTAAAAGAATGTAAAAACGGTAAATTAGTTTTAGTACGTTCATGCGTTATTTCGAAGATGATAATTTAAATTGATAGAAAGTAAAAACTCCCTTCATCATAGCATGGAAATTCTTTTTGGTTTGCGATGATATTCCGTCAATTGCAAATATCGTTACCAAAAAACCAAGATGAGTTGCAATTATTGATCCGAATACCCCGAAGCGTTGAATAAAAAAATAATTCGCCGCAATACTAACGGTAACTCCGGAAACAGAGCAAACAAGCGCATGACTGAACAAATTTTCTGTCGAGATAAATATGCTTCTCGCAACTCCGTAAAAAGCATAAAACCTCGTCCAGATCAACAAAGACAGCAGTGTCGCAGAAAACGCAAATTGCTCACCATACAACACTTGAACGATCGACTTGCTCAATAAAGCAATCGGCAGACACACACAAATTGAACCGATAAACATCAATCTGTAAAGATTGGTAAGCCGTCGATAATATTCCTCCTCACTCCATTCTTTTGTTTTTACAATCACAGGATACACCGAACTCATTATTACCATGGGTATAAAACTGATCGGTTCGGATATCTTTTGTGCAGCAGCATAAAATCCGACATCGGTATTTGTTAAATATTCACCGATCATTACTTGATCAATCCGTGCCTGCATAAATACCGCCAAGTCAGAGATAATAATCGGCCAACTGTTAATCAGTAACTTGCGGGCAACATCAAATCGAAAATTCCACAGTACGACCTTTTGCCCCTTTTTTTGGTACATCAATACCAGCGCTACTGCAGCCACAACTAGTTCTATCGAAGATAGTGTCACAAAAACAATAAGATCGGCAGAGGAAAGTATGGCTATGATCTTTGCTATGCTAATTAAAACAAAGGAAGCATTCTTCGCATAAACCGTATATTTTGAATGAACCTGAGACTGGAACCAGTAGTCAATAACATCAAATGATTGAAAGACCATCCCCACTGCAGAAATAATCACTAGAACCTGAGTCGTCATATCATCAGGTCGTATCAGTGAAATTGCTAACGCAGCAAAGACCAACGCGGAACAAGCACCAATTAACCGTAAACCGAATGCTGATCCTAAAATTTCTTGTTTCCTTTCGGGATCCCGCACGATATCCCGAATTACGATTGCATCCATTCCAAGTACTGCAAGTGGCGTAAACATTCCAACGAACGCAAGGGCAAAATTCAGGACTCCATTCTGTTCAGGACCTAGGTATCTAGTAAGCCATGCATTTACGATTACAGCTCCAAATAAACGAACAATTCTGTCAAACGATAACCACGTCAGATTTGTAATTGTTCGTTGCAACGTGGGAGAAATTTTCAAAAGATTCATTCAGACGATTTTTGTTTTCGTTTGCGAAATATGGTTATTCCGATGAAGACAAATCCTCCAATAACGACCAGATTAATCCCTAAGCTCAAATTCTTTCCAAGGTAAAACCCTGTCGGCTCAAAAGCCATCGTTAAAATATGGTCACCCGGTGGAATAACAACTCCTCTGAACATGTAGTTGATCCTTTGAATATCTGTTGCTTTCCCATCAATAAATGCTTTCCATCCTTTTGGATACCATGCTTCACTCAAAAACAGTAGATTATAACCTGTTGCCGTCACACGAAGTTCAAGATCCTGAATACCAAAATGTATATACTCTGCTGTTGCTCCCACCAGAGGTCGATCAATTTTCAATTTCGGGTCTTGCATAACATAGGCAACCTCGCGAGGGTTGAAGTTCATATCTTTAATCTTATTCAGGATCTCCAATCCGGTCGCTACTTCATATCGATCAACAAAAAAAGCTCGTGGTAAATCAGTCCGATGATAATGGACAAATTTCCCTTGTGCGCCATACACAGGTATCATAACATTATTGGAATCCTGTCGATCAGAAATGATATATTTTACATTCATCAATCCCCACAGGAGAGGATTTCCCAAACCGGCAACATCGTACATATCCTGAACTTGCCGCATTTTTGTGCCAGAGTAACCGAAGGCACTTTGAATTCTCCAATATGCAAGTGTATTGTTATACGGTGGTTGACCATTTTCAAATTCTAAAACTCGATAAAGCGTCGTATCCTGTTTGATGTAAGAGACAAATTCTGGTTTTGTAAAATAGTCCGACGATTCAATCCCAGGTTTTGCATCCATCGGTTTACTATTCACTCTCCAAAGGTCACTTAAAACAGCTATAACTAAAATAACCGTCAACAAGGAGACAGTAATTTTATTAGTTTGGAATAAATACAGTGCTACAAGTGCAACTAAAATGAAGAGAGAAGCAAAAGTAACATCGCTGGCAACTAATGTGCCGATGGTTTTAAATAGCTCGTTCAATACTGCTTGATTGTTTCCGTATGACCTTGAAAGAATTTGAGTTGCTTCCTGTTGTGAAATAAATAATTCATAGATCGTAACAATGAAATCTTTTGCAATGATAGAAATAATTAATAATGTCGCAACAGCCAACAACGAATATTCAAGATATTTTTTCCTTCGTATATTTTGTTCTTCGGCATCTTTCATCAAGGATACTATTCCATAACTCGCAAGGACAGGAAGCATGATTTGCACAAGAATAAGTGCCATAGATGGTATTCGAAATTTATTAAACATCGGGAAATAATTAAACATCAGATCGTAGATCACTGAGAACTCTTTCCCGAAAGAGACCAACAGTGATAATACAATAAGTACAATAATATATTGAACAAACGGATCTTTCCTGTTCCTCCATGCACCGATTCCAGCGAACATGATAATAATGATCCCCATATATTGGGGTGCATCGGTAAAAGGCATATTTCCAATATACGTGTTTAATCGCATATCCTGCCCTTGCGACAAAACACCCCGATATGAATGCCAACCAAATCCATGCGAAGAAGGTATGAAAAAAGAAATTATTTCTCCTGGAGAAAATGACCAATTCGTTGCATAATCATAATCCAATCCTCCATTTGTAGTGCCCTTCGCCTGTTGTTGAGTCGAAGGAACAATCGGATCTGAACCCCGCATTGAGTATTCAGAATATTCCAATGTCGAGAGGTATTGATCACCTGTCATAGCGAATGCAAGAACAGTTGCAACAGCAAAGACTATTCCGGATTGAAGCAAGCCTTTCCAGTTTTCTTTTTTAAAAATTGTTCGCAGCAGAAAAAACAAATAGTATAAACCGAAAGCGAGATAACAATAAAAAATCATTTGAATATGTCCCGGCAAAAGCATAAAGTGCACGAGCAAAATCAGAGATAAAAAAGATACTACCGTAAACTTTTCTCTTAATCGTTCCAAAATCATGAAGATAAATGGGAAAAAAGCAATCACGGGAACTTTCGTCATATGCCCCACCATTACAAGAATAATAATGAATGTTGAGTGCATCACCGCAAGACCGGATATCAAAGCTGCAATTTTGTTTTTCAATTTGTCATAAACAAACCAATACATCCCAATTCCTAAGATGAGATAATAGAACAATCCCCAACCGACATCCGGACTGTTAATGATCGCTCCGAATAGAATTGAAGTACGGTTTATTACTAAAGCCGACATGTCAAAATATCGTTCTCCGTGAATCATCAAACTTGCATATCCAGGCATGCCGCAAAATATGTAGGGGTTCCAAAGAGGAAAAACATCTTGCTGGTCAGCATCGGCGACTAAAGTCTGAAAACTTTTTGATGCAATATTATCTGCTGCAATAAAGACTTTGCCATCAAATACCAATTCATGAAAGAAAATAATCAAGGACAAAAAAATAACCGCGATCGCAGCTGGATGTTGATATGTTAAGGGAATAATCATTGAGCCGTGCGTTTTTTTTGTTTGTTTCACATTTTTGATGACGGCCATAATCTTATAGGATTGTGATAGAAAAAATGGTGTTTAGTAAAAATAGGATAAAAAGTGGAGAGTTACAAAAACAAACTTATTGCAATTTTAAGAAACTCTTTTCGTGCTTTTGTTATTTTACTTGGTAGCAACTGATCCTTGTCGCGTTATGTAAGTAAATACATCCAGTCGATATTCTCTGATAATCGCGTGGAATTATTTAGATATAGAGGAGGATTGCAATGATCCTCCGTCCCATCATCAAACCGAACGGACGGATTTCCCGTATTCGGCTTTCCCGTGAGATTAACTCCTCTTAAGGGCTTTAGTGGATCAGTGATAAGGTTAAGGAGAGAAACAAGTTCGTTTGCACGTAAGATATAAATAGAAGTTGCAAAACGACATGTGATTTAATCAATCATAATCATAGCTGTCCGAAATAAAACTCTTATTGGCAAATAATTTATCGAAACAAGTGGATTTATGGAAGATATCTTATGTTGAGAAAAGTAAGCCCTCCCCTACATTTCTTACAGTGTTGGATGAGATGTAGGAGGGAGCGAAATTTAGGAG
>Ga0172379_10004039_pt1 | contig 22325 bp, 28 predicted proteins | sample GrowelOW334metaG_FD_119756 | JGI IMG/M metagenome (GOLD analysis project Ga0172379, IMG submission 119756) | Groundwater microbial communities from an aquifer near a municipal landfill in Southern Ontario, Canada - Groundwater well OW334 metaG | ecosystem: Environmental > Aquatic > Deep... | reverse complement strand
ATCGGGAGAGTATGTCGATGCAAACGTCCATTCTTGAGGCTTCTGCCTTCACTGGTTTGATTGATCTTGCCACTGAAAAGCTTGGCGGAAAGGCACTCAGTTGTAGCGATGAGTTTTTTGCTGAAAAAGAAAACTTACTCATGCCTGGTCGCGGAATTTTTATCGAAGATAAATACACTAAGAACGGCAAGTGGATGGACGGTTGGGAATCGCGCAGAAAGCGTGGCCCTGGCCACGACTGGTGCATAATCAAACTGGGCTTGCCTGGCGTCATTCGCGGTGTAGATATTGACACCAATCACTTCTTGGGCAACCACCCTCCTTATGCTTCTCTTGAAGCCTGCATCGCCGACCCAAACGAGCATGCAGATAAGCTGGCTGCTTCTGATAAGTGGGTGGAAATTGTTCCACGCTCATCACTCAAGCCTGGCTCACAGAACCTCTTTGCCGTATCTAGTGGCGAACGCTTCACCCATGTGCGTCTCAATATTTTCCCGGATGGTGGTGTGGCCAGATTGAAAATCTTTGGTGATGTCATTCCTGATTTTTCTAAAATCAAGCCTGATGCCCTCGTTGATTTGGCCGCTGTCGAATTTGGCGGGCATGTGGTGGCATGCAACGATATGTTCTTCGGCAATATGGACAATTTGATAATGCCGGGTCGCGGCAGAAATATGGGCGACGCCTGGGAAACAAGACGCAAGCGCGGCCCTGGTCACGACTGGGTTATCGTCAAATTGGGTCAACCGGGCTTGGTGAAAAAGCTAGAAGTTGATACAGCGTTTCATATCGGTAATTATCCAGATACTTGTTCTGTCGACGGCTGTTATTCGCCAAATTTAGAGATGGATAATCTCACTTGGCCCCAAGCTGAATGGAAGCAGCTACTGCCCCAGCTCAAGCTTTCAGCTGATAAACAGCACTACTTCGAAAAAGAGATTATCGACATCGGCAATATCACTCACGTGCGTTTAAACATCTATCCTGATGGTGGCGTCGCTCGTTTGCGCGTTCATTGTCGCCGGGGTTAGGCCATATATCGAAACTGTGGGAACTGATTAGAGTGAATCTCGACCAGCTAAATCAATCATCAAGCGAGCTTTTGCAACCACAATTGCAGCGCTGTTGCGGCAGCTCACGGTGGGTTGAAGCGCTGATTGAAGGCCGGCCCTATGCTAGTGAAGCTGATCTGTTTAATGCCTCCGACCGCATCTGGCAGAGCCTAAACTCTGACGATTGGTTGGAGGCATTTAGTCATCATCCGAAAATTGGTGACCTTGACAGTCTCAAAACCAAGTTTGCCAGCACCAGCGATTGGGCCTCAGGAGAGCAAGGTGGTGTGGCCTTGGCCAGTGAACGCGTAATAGAAGAATTGGCTAGTGGAAATAAAATCTACGAAGACAAATTCGGCTACATTTTCATAGTTTGCGCCACCGGTAAAACTGCAAGTGAGATGTTATCTCTCTTGCAAGAGCGGCTGCATAACAGTGCTGCCGACGAAATTCAACGAGCCATGGCTGAGCAGAATAAGATCACGCGACTGAGATTGGCAAAACTTCTAGAATCACAGACCTAGAATTGCAGACCTAAATAATAGACTTAGTTAATTGGAGAGACCTGCATGAGCAAAATCACTACCCATGTTTTAGATACCTCGTTAGGCCGCCCTGCCGCTGGTGTTGACGTGGTGCTCGAATACAAAGGCCTTGATGATTGGGAAGAAATTGGTCGCGGCACAACCGACAGCGATGGTCGCTTTGGTGAGCTGGTGCCTGCTGACTGGGCTAACAGAGCTGGCACTTATCAGATTACTTTTAATACAGGCGGCTACTTCGAATCGACTCGCCGCCCATGCTTTTATCCAACTGTGCCAATTATTTTTGAAATCGTCAATCAAGATGAACACCACCATGTTCCGCTGTTATTGAGCCCTTTTGGCTATTCGACTTATAGAGGAAGCTAGTCTAATTTTTGTGTTTTTGCGTCAGTAAATTAGGAGTGCAAGATGAAAGTCAGTTTGGCCGAGGCCGCCACCAAAGATGTTTTCGCTAAGTTAGCCCAGGCTAACGGCGCATTCAATCAGTTTTATCCTGGTGAATCTTCAGCCAGGCAACCGGTGCACACTGTCTATGGTGGCGCTCAATTGTTCAAGGCAGACTCGGCTAAGAAGCTTGGCACTATGGCCGTTGCTAACTTTGAAGAGTATGCTGCTGATTCTGAGATCTTGGCTAGAGCCCTCGATCTTCCCGGTAAGAATACCGGTTTGGCCAGCAAGATTTATGACCGTGTCAAAGAGAAATTGAAACGCGAAGCTGTTGAAGATTTTCGCATTGACTTTGAAGATGGCTACGGCAATCGCCCAGACGCAGAAGAAGACGGTCACGCTGAAGCTGCGGCAAAAGAAGTTGCCCGCGGTATGAAAGAGCAGCTCCTGCCGCCTTTTATCGGCATTCGCATCAAGCCTTTTAATGAAGAACTTAAGCATCGCAGCGCTCGCACACTCGATATATTCATCACTACATTGGTAGAAGAAACTGGCGGCCTCTTGCCAGATAACTTCGTTGTTACCCTGCCTAAAGTGACTATTCCTGAACAAGTTACTGCCATGGTTGAGCTACTCGCTTTGCTTGAGACTAAAACAGAGCTTCGCCCAGGCAGTTTGAAAATGGAAATCATGATCGAACAGACTCAAGCACTCTTTAATCGCAAAGGTGAGAGCAATATGCCTCTCCTAGCAGAGGCAGCTCAAGGCCGCTGTGTGGCTGCTCATTTCGGCACCTATGACTACACGGCTTCGTGCAACATCACGGCTTCTGAGCAGCGCATGGACCATCCATCGTGTGATTTTGCTAGACATATGATGAAAGTGACCTTCGCCGGAACTGGTATTTGGCTCTCTGACGGCGCCACCAACGTCATGCCTGTTGGCCCCCATCGGGCCGAAGCTGGTAGACAGCTGACTGCTGCCCAAAAGACTGAGAACGCCGAAGTAGTTCACCGCGCCTGGAAACTCGCTTATGACCACACTCGCCACTCTTTAGTTCATGCCTATTATCAAGGTTGGGACCTGCACCCTGCTCAGCTTCCTGTGCGCTATGCTGCTTGCTATGCCTTCTTCCTTGAAGGTCTAGAGGCGGCCTCTCTCAGGCTTAAATCGTTTATGGAAAAGGCTGCTCAAGCTACTTTGGTTGGCGATGTCTTTGATGATGCTGCCACTGGTCAAGGCTTGCTTAACTATTTCTTGCGTGCCATCAACTGTGGTGCCATCACTTTAGAAGAGATAAAAGCAACAGGTCTCACTCTTGAAGAAATTCAAACCAGATCGTTCTTGAAAATTCTCGATGGCCGCACAAAGAGAATTGCGGCGAAGTAAGGCGTATGCGAAATAGGCATAGGCGAAATAGGCATCTTAAAGAAGAACTTGCGATTTAATGAAAGGGGCGGTAACAAGGGGCAACTTTTGCTTGCCACCCTGCAAGGCTTCTGTTAAGGTTGGGAAGTAGACCAAACGAATTTGACCCGTCGCAAGACAATTGTCGGATGAAAATGACAGCTAGAAACGCCTACAGCTATTACTACTATACCTACTCCCTCGGGGTCGGCTAGTTGGCGTTGTCATAAAAGTCTAGAACTTATGAACAAAAAGCCTTCTCGTCGATCGAGAGGGCTTTTTCTTTGCTTTAATTTCCCAAAAACCAAGTATCTACAAAAATCAAATAATCAAAAAGGATCAGTCATGTTGCAAGAACTAGAAACCATCAAAGTATTAGAGAGACCAGCCACTCTGGCGTTAGTGCCAGCCGTTGAATCGCAGGAGACTTCTTGTGTCGCCTCCGCCTCTTCCTCCGCCTCTCACTCCGCCGTGGGCCCGGACAGTGCCTTAGCAGCGTTCAAGGTGCGGGTAGATGAGCTCATAGGCAGCCACCCAATCGTAAACTCCAATCAGTTTACTTCTTGGTTTAGCCAAGGCGACGCAAGCCCAGAACAGTTGCGACAGTTCACCGTGCAATTCTCTGTCTTCAGTCATTTGTTCATTGAAGCGCAATTGCGCAAGTGCATCAATGCCGTTGATTTGGCGAGCTACAGAGCAAGCAAAGAAATTTTGATGAATGAGCTAGGTGTGATGTTCACGGCCGACGGCTCAATTGATAATGGCCGTTTTCGCTTTACAGCTGCCCATTTTGAATGGTTAGCTGAGTTTGCCAGCCATCTTGGCCTTGAGTTTAATCAAATTGGTAAACGTAAACACGGCTCTGCATCTACCTTAGCGTTCTGCGACGCGCTCATGACTTGGTACAGCTCGGAAGACGAGTCAACCGCTGCCGGTGCCTCACATGCTATTGAACATTGGGCCGCAGCTGGCTTCTGGAAAGAACTTATTGCTGGTTTGAAAATCATCAAAGAGAGCCAAATTGCAGATCTACCGCTGGGATTCTGGGTCTTTCATGACCAAATAGAAGATCAGCACGCTGCTCACACTGATGACGAGCTAGCGGCAGCTTTTGCTAAACCTGATTTCTGTGAAGAAGCATTCTTAGCTGGTGGCAAAGCTATGCTTGATGCTGTTGCGATCTTCTGGAATGGTTTGGAGGAGCAGCGGAAGGCTTGACTGTATTAAGGGCTGGGTATATTTTGCTCATCGATTGATTGCAGGTATATCGTGGTTAAGACCCCATTATTGCTGGTGTTTGCAAGCGCATCTTGCTTAGTCGGAAGTTTTTTCGCTGCGACTGAAACTATGACTTTGGCCGCCGATATCTATTACAAACAAAATCCTTATATGAAGACCGTAGTTGAGTCTGATAGCCGGGCCCAAAATATTCTTGACGCGCAAAAGAAACCTCAAGCGGTATGTGGTAACAATGCTTATTCAAGTACCCTTCCTGAAATTGGACGGATATTTAACACTAAGTTAGACTATCTAGCCGTTAGAGCTATACTCTATTCGCTAATCGTTTTTACCTCCCTATGGGCTGTTAGTGCTGTTTGCCTGTACCTCTATCAAGAATTGCGCACTCGCTTTTTTGCTATGAAGAGGCGTGTCTAGGAATTATTCACAATAATGTTATTTCGATTTTCAATTCAACCAGTGCAGGTAGAGTCGACCAAAGCCTTGCTGCTCGATCAGATTCATTGTCTCTTTGCGTCAGCTGACTGTAGCCGAAAACGGCGTTCGCATAGATAGCAAAAGTCAGCTCAAGTTTGTCTTAGTGGCTAACGTGTCTGATTGGCGAGTGACTATTTATCGAACCGATGACAAAACGGCCTTAGAAGGCAAAGCGATTACCCATGTCTATGTCACCAGTTGGATGAAAAAGAACAGCCAAGAAGAGAACTGCGCAGTTAACGGCAGGATTTAAAAAGAATTTGTTCGATGCTTTGGTTGACCACCCTCTAGTCTATGTCGCCCTTGTTATTGGCTGAAAGAATTACTTCAGTTCGTTCTCAGAGTCTGGAAAGTACCCAGTGGTCACGCCATTTAGAGTGGAGCAAGCGCGCATAAGACTTTGAATTTTTAGGACGACTAAGAGATATCGGTTAGCAATTTACACAATTCCGATTTTTCAATTCCCACCGGAACTCTCAAGACTCTTGTAATGCTTGTTTCTGCCTGCTTTTGTAGGTCTAGAACAGCAGATTGTTTAAATGGGAAATGAGACTGAAAGGCTCTAATTTGCGGAATTATTTCGTTTGTATCCGTCAGAAATCAGAAACATCTTGTCATATTTAGTGAATAAAATCCGAGGCAAAGCAGTTACTGATTGTAGAGGGCATACGTTTATCTATTTAGGCCGGTCGGTTGATAAAACTTTTTCACAATCGCAGAAAGCATTTTGAGAGACTCAGCTTAGCTTTGGCACCGGAGCTATTTCGATTAGCTTACTGGCGGATGTCTAACACCCAGGATGCTGAGGACGTAGTGCAGGAAACCTATCTAAGGGGATATCGCTCATTCCACACGTTTTTACCAGAGACAAATTTTAAGGCTTGGATGACAAAAATATTACTGAATGTCATCAATGACAGTCTGCGAAAACGTTCAAGGTATAACGAGGTTATTGACCGCGAGTATGGTCATGAGATGCTTGATACCGTAGCCGACCAGTCAGGTGCGGCACTGAATCCTGAATTGAAATTCACTGCGTCTGAAATACGGCCAGACTTAATGTCTGCTCTGCAGTGCCTTCCGAGTACCTTACTCCATCCATTGTTGCTGCGTGAGCTAGAGGATTTTTCCTATGATCAAATCGCAGCGTTGCTTGATATTCCAGTTGGCACCGTTATGTCACGTCTATTTCGCGCAAGACGCACTGTCAGAGATAAGCTTAGTGATACCTATATTGGTAACAAGAAAAGTGTGGGTAGGGTGTAAAAGAATGAATTGTAATGAAAGCCAACCATTGCTTGACTTCCTTTGTGATGGTGCTCTCGAGCATAAAGACTCTGCTCTTGTGCTTGACCATATTAAGGCTTGCAGTGACTGTGAGAGACAGTGGCGGGCACAGGAAAATCTGCATGTCATGTTTCGAAATGAGCGAAAAAAAATTACTATTCCAGTCAATCTTACTGAACGAGTTTCTTATAGTCTCAGGCAGGAAGAACGTGGCGAGAGAGCACTTCTATTCGGGCGTTATCGAGGTTTGATGACCTTCGGCGGTGTGACCGTGGCAGCAGCGGCACTGCTGTTAGTTATTACTCCCTATCAACACAATAGTGAGTCTCTCAAGGCCAAGCAGGCGTATTCCGCGCAATCACTGATTGGTGATTTGACTGCTGATGTCGGCGTTACGTTGGTCGATAACAAGCAAGAATTGGTCCGAGAACTGGGCTATGAGTTGAAATATTTGCGTCTTCCTCAGTGGAAGCTGAGCAAGATTGCCGTGTATCGAACGAACCAGACAGCCACAGCGCTTGCACGATTTGATTTTGTAAAAGTTGGTGCTAGTGGCTCGCAGAGCCTAACTTGCTATCAAGGCCCCAGAGGGGTCATAAAGTCTAAAAATGCTCGCAGTGAAGATTTCGCTGGCCGGAGAGTCACGTTTGGCCAGTCTGGACTCTATCAGTTTGCCTTGTGGTCTGTAAGTAACCGTGATTATTTGTTCATAGGTAATATGTCTAGCGTTGAACTAAGAGAACTTGTCAGAAGATCTTGAGCCTCCTGACGCGAATTTAGCTTAGCGCTAGAGAGAGTCTTTAGTAAGTTGCTAAAGATTTGTGTTTGTCCATACATCAGAGGAATTTTTCAATGTCACAAGTTCAATATAGAAATCAAGAAATACAAGGTCTAAACATCTTCTATCGTGAAGCTGGCCTGCCGGGTAACCCAACTCTGCTGCTTCTGCATGGCTGGCCATCGTCCTCGCATATGTTTCGTGATCTGATTCCTAAGCTAGCTGATCGTTTTCACGTGATAGCGCCTGACTATCCAGGCTTCGGATACAGCGATGCCCCTTCGCCTGCGGAGTTCAAATATACGTTCGATAATCTCTCGCTGATTATTGAGAAGCTACTAGACAAACTATCGATCGAAAAGGTCTCGCTATATATGCAAGATTATGGCGGTCCTGTTGGGTTTAGGCTGGCCGTAAGAAAACCCCAACTAATCCGAGCGATGATAGTTCAGAATGCTGTGGCTCATCAAGAAGGTTTAGCTGAATCGCTGCAACCTCTCAGAGACTATTGGAAAGATCGCAGCGCTAAGAATGAAGAAGTCGTTCGCGGCTTCTTGTCAAAGGACACAACAGTTTTTCAATATACTCATGGCGCTGGCTATCCAGAAAGAATAAGTCCTGATTCTTATCACTTTGATCAGGCGCGTCTGGATCGGCCGGGTAATGATCAAATTCAACTTGAATTGTTCTATGACTATAAGTCTAACCCCGAGCAATACGATCAGTGGCAAAGTTATCTACAAACACATAGACCGCCGATGCTTATTGCCTGGGGCAAGAACGATCCATTCTTCACTGTGGCTGGTGCAGAGGCCCTACAAAGGGATAATCCTAACGCCACCCTCAAGCTACTCAACGCTGGTCACTTCGCCCTAGAAGAAGCCAGTGACGAAATTGCTGCTTGCATTCACGCTCTGGCTGACCGCGTGCAAGCGCAGAGCCATTCTTTTAGCCAGAGCGTTTAATCAGTGTGCTTGATTGTATCTCCGAATTATAGTAGACCGGTCGACTATCGGGTCTGAAAAGAAAAATCCTTAAGTCGGAGTGGCAAGCAAATAATAGAGTAATAGCAGAAAAAGCAGTGGAAACGCCCGGGAAGAGGACGGTTCCGCTGCTTTTTGAGTTTAGTATTTTGGAATATTATTGGCGATAAGATTGTGTGCTACACCAATGTCTACCGCCATCGAGACCAAGCGTTCCGGCAGCTCTGGCAGTAAGAGCAAGCGAGGACAGTTATGTACGACTAGTCGACGCAATGTTGTCGGTAGCTTCGGCAAGCTGGTCAGAGCGTGGCAATCTCCTATGTGCAAATAGGTAAGTTGGTTTGGCAGACTAGGTAATGTCAATAGTTCTGGAGACATGTACAAGAGCAGATGCGCTAAATTTCGATTGGCCTGAAAGATTTGACTCAAGGCTTCTTCAGAGGTACAAAAGACTCTAATTGAGCGGATGATTGGATTCATTGTTGTTCGCCTGTCTAAATGCTTGGAGCTGAAAGCACAAATTAGCTAAACTGCAAGTTGAGAACACCCAATTTCAGTTTGCCGTTAGGCGTAAGTCCAGGGCAGTTGTTTACCCGCAGTTCGGTCAACGTGCTCGGAAGCGTGGGCAGGTCATGAAGTCTAGGGCAATTATCAAATCCGAGTTTGGTCAACGTGTCTGGTAGCTGGGGTGAGCTGGTAATGCCAGGGCAGTTGTCGACCCACAGTTCGCATAACCTGCTAGGTAACGAGGGCATGCTCTTAACGCTAGGGCAGTTGAAGACCTCCAGATATGTCAGCATACTCGGTAGAGCGGGCAAGCTCGTAAGCCTAGGGCAGTTGTCCAGCACTAGTTTTTTCAACTCTGTTGGTAACGTGGGCAGACTGGCAAGGCCGGGGCAGTTGTCGACCTGCAGGTAGATCAACCTAGTCGGCAGAGCTGGAAGCCTGGTAAGGCCAAGGCCGTTGAAGACTTGCAGATAGCTCAACGTAGTCGGCAGTGTTGGCAGCCTGGTAAACCTAGGGCAGTAGCTGAGATCAAGCGTAAGCCTCTGCAGTCCTGGGTTATCTTTAAGATATTGACTAAGTTCCTTTTTCGATTTGACTTGCATTGCATTTCTCCTAATTCGAAGTGGTGAATCAATAACACAACCAGTGTTTGTACTTTTCCGCGATGCGATCAACGTAGCTGATCAGATCTGCTCGATTAATGGCGTAAATAGTATTGGTCGAAGTGATCGATTGGCCTGAAAGATTTGGCTTAAGGCGTCTTCAGAGGTGGAGAAGACTCTAATTGAGCGGATGATTGGATTCATTGTTGTTCGCCTGTATAAATGCTTGGAGCTGAAAGCACAAATTAGCTAAACTGTAAGTTGAGAACACCCAATTTCAGTTTGCCGTTAGGCGTAAGTCCAGGGCAGTTGTCGACCCACAGTTCGCATAACCTGCTAGGTAACGAGGGCATGCTCTTAACGCTAGGGCAGTTGAAGACCCCCAAATATGTCAGTGTGCTCGGTAGAGCTGGTAAGCTCGTAAGCCTAGGGCAGTTGTCTTGTCCAGCACTAGTGTTTTCAACTCTGTTGGTAACGTGGGCAGACTGGCAAGGCCGGGGCAGTTGTCTACCCGTAGGTAGATCAAGGTAGTCGGCAGAGCTGGTAGCCTGGTAAGGCCGAGGCCGTTGAAGACTTGCAGATAGCTCAATGTAGTCGGCAGAGTTGGCAGTCTGGTAAGCCTAGGGCAGTCGCCGAGATCAAGCGTAAGCCTCTGCAGCCCTGGGTTATCTTTGAGATATTGACGAAGTTCCTTTTTCGATTTGACGTGCATTGCATTTCTCCTACTTCGTCGTGGTGAATCAATAACACACCCAGTGTTCGTACTTTTCCGCTATGCGATCAACGTAGCTGATCAGATCTGCTCGATTAATGGCGTAAATAGTATTGGTCGAAGTGATTGGTGAAAAGTAGCCGCCACCATTCGTGATATTAATCCAGACATTGGTTGTTGATGATGTTGACCCGATCGCATGACCAATTTCAGGAAGTTGATTGCGCATAGATTGAAGAAGCAGTTGTTCATCGATCGCGAAGCTGTGCGTAGCTTTGCGCATATCGTCTTCTGTGATTTCGCCATCGCGATTTATGTCGATTGTGTCAAAAAACAGAATTGCAAATGCTTGTATCTGCGGGGCTGATTTTCGCAGATGAGAAGCGTAATTGTATCCATCTTTCAGCTGCCAAAATGGCACGAGCAGTGAACTGATGCCTGCCAATACGCCAACTATGCAGGCTCCGGTTAACGGCGAACCCAGATGGCCCATTTGCCAAACCAGTACTCCTGCTATTGCGCCAAAAGACGAGGTAATTGCAGCTGTTTGCAATGCATAGACGACTACGGCACGAGGGCCGCGTGACACCACTGAGGTTGAGATTGAGCCAGCGGCTACGCACAGCGCAATGCCAACTCCAGCGAACACAGTTGGAATAATCCAATTAATCACAAAGCTAAACATACAATTTCTCCGGCCACAAAAGGCGTCAATTGCAACAAAAGCGGAGTACTAGGTTCTAGGTCTGGCCCGACATTTTTAGCCGAGGTCGCGCTCGTAGTTATGGCGTTCTATCGCAATCCAGTTCAGGGCGAAGATGATGCAAGCGATAGTTTTGAAGGTGATCTGTTGAACAGGGCTCAAGTTCAAATTGAAATGCGGTGTCTGCCACAAAATCGCGCAGCCGGCCCAGAGACAAATCACCCCTAGGCACGTGAGGTTGCGTCGTTTGTCGAATTTCTGATAGGTTGCGTCGACGCTACGATTTTTTGCAACGGCACTTCCCATCAGATGGCTGAGGCGACGAATACTTGCACTGAAGTGAAGTTGCAATAGTAAACAAATTGCGGAGCCAATGAGAGTCGCAAGGCTGAGTGAGATGAAAAAAACGCTGATTGAATAAGCGGAATAAATGATTGATTGTGAGGTGTGCATGATTGGCTCCCTGTTAAGTAGCGCCTCTGCTTCTTGGCATGAGGCTCATTTGAGTTTATTTGGAATTTTTGGACTGGTACTCTCGGCGTTAACCGAGGTATTTGGTAGTTGTGACGCTTAAGTTAATCCACGTCACTGCTTTGATTGTGCAGCTGAAGCCATTCTTCTTGTCTTTCCAATTGTCTGTTTAGTTCTCGACTTTCTTCTCTGCGTCCTTCCAACCAGAAGAAAGCAAAAGGGACAACAATAGATATGAACAAATAGGTAGCGACCAAGGCCAGCGTCATTAGTAAGTTTGAATCGGGCGAAGTGTGCATAGGTAATCCATGATTGTGAAAATGGTGGCAATAAAATGGCAATTGGCACAACACATTGCCGAGCTATTTAGCGGTACAAAGCCGCAGACATTTGTCTGCGGCTTTGTGTCTAGTAATTGAGTTGGTATCTGTTTCTTTGAGACCTCTTTTCAAAATTCGTGGCGCTTCAGCTCATCGACGGAAAGCGGCGCTTCATGTCGATTTCTGATAGGCGGCCGTTGTGAAAGACAGAAGTGATGCCGACCGTCAGCAGCGCGGCGGTGAGCACGAGTATGATCACCATCGGCGCAGACGAGGGATCAGCAGACTTGAGAATGCTTTGCAGGAGAATCAATGCCACCATGCCGACGGCATAGGTGCAAATCCCGGTCAGCCCCGTGCGCAAGCGCACTTTGTCGAGGGCCCAGTGAGTCGTGTTCCAGTCCTTGCAAGCGACCTCATCGGTCTTGAAGTCCGGCCGCGGCGAAGCGCTGTGACGCTCCAAGGCCCGACAGGTGAAGGGATAGCGAACGGCGGCGATGGCGCCGACGACGGCGGCCAAAGCAGCAACAGTGTACAAAAAGGCAGCGACCAAGGCCAGCGTCATTAGTAAGTTTGAATCGGGCGAAGTGTGCATAGGTAATCCAGGATTGTGAAAATGGTGGCAATAAAATGGCAATTCGCACAGCAGATTGCCGACCTCTATTTAGCGGGGCAAAGCCGCAGACAAATGTCTGCGGCTTTGTGTCTAGTAATTGAATTGGTATCTGTTTCTTTTGTGTGTGCGCTGCTTGTTTGCTGGGAGATGAATGTATGTCAAAAATGTACTTGCAAACGCAGAGCTATAGCCACAAAGCAATATGGGCAACAGATAGGCAATACTGGTAGCAGATGACAGAGCTCTTGTCATCAGTTGCGATTGGAGCAAATTGGCGTAATTTAGGCAGATACTAGAGGCCATGTTTTGCCTGCCCGATTAGGGGGGACTAGAAAGCAAGCTCGAGTGAGATGCACAAAGACGGTCGTAGAGTCTGTACCTTATAAAACGCTTGTTCTTGTTCTGAGAGTAGTCTTTCAGAGCTTGTACGTAGGCCATCTGAAGTTTGTCTTGCAGGCCAGCTTCTTTAATGATCTTGGAATATAGCTCGATATTCAGCCACAGGTGCTCTTGCTCCTTAGTCAGCTTGTCGCAATTGGCACCGAGCGCAAAATCAGCATGCTGCTCGCCGTAGAGTTGAAAGTAGTTAGTTGGTTCGTGAATCATGATTGCCTACAAAGCTTGCCAACAGCCATAGGAGCTATAACCAATCAGAGCGCCAGCGGCTGCGATTGAAACGACACAAGCCATTCCCAGGCTGGCACACAGCGCCGGAGGAGCGCCTATGGCAAAGCCCATGAGGGCAAATCCGAGAACCATACCTCCAATAAGCGCCGCACGAGTGCTTCCGCTTGGTTCGAGGATTTGCTTGCGACTGACAAAATCGCCCAGGGTATGGGCGCCATAAAGCAGCGCAAAAAGCAGGAGGAATGCTATTGCCACAACAAACAGAGGAATCATGCCAATCTCCCTTTCCAACGTGTTCATGCCACCAACCCAATGTGAGTCAGCAGCCAGGTTTTGGACAGCCGCCAACATAGGCGGCTCCAGGAAATGGGCACTGCCAGCAACGCTGCCGGCAGTGCCCAAGAGTTGAACAGCAGAAACAGCAAACAATGCCGGCAGTGCCCGAGAATGTGGGGTGTGAGTAGCGTCGATTGGTTTGCACTTGACGAGCAGCTTTGCTGAGTCTACTTTTAATACCGGTTTTGTGTTTTGCTTGCTCGATTAGCGGAACCGGAAGTCAATGGGCGCCACGTTTCAGCTTGCTCGGCAAATCTTGCAGGTCTGTAAAGTTAGGGTAGTCAAATTGTTCGACGGTGAGTTTCGGCAGACCCGAGTTTTTGCAGCAGTATATGGTGAGTTCTTTTGTCGATTTGGAGTGCATTGTGTTCCTCGTAATTTGTGGCAATGAGCTGATAACTTGCTAGGGCAACTAGGCCGAAGAGAATAAAGCCCACTTCGTTAGTCATTACCGGTGGTAAAACGGTATAAGGTAGTCAGCTGCACCAAAGCATGCGATAAATAGAATGAGTTCACCTGGGCTGGAAGTTAGTCTTAATAGCGTGAAGGCAGCGGCGAAGGTGGCTGAAAAAATTGCAGCGTTAGCTAGTGTGCGGACGGTTGTGTTGATACTGCGGGTGGTGGGAATGACCGAAGCTAGGCAGCGACTGGCGACGACGGTATCTACTGCTGCCACTGCAACAGTGATAATTTCATGGCTGTAAATAGTTGAATGTGGATTTGTCTTTTTTGCCAGACATCTTTTTAGAGTGATTGAAAATGAGGCGAATTGTGAACCTCATGGGATGTCTCCAGTATGTTCAGGGTAGGGGCAAAGTTTTGGCAGTATGCTGATCAGCGCAATAATTCGCCGACCTCTATTTAGCGGTACAAAGCCGCAGACATTTGTCTGCGGCTTTGTGTCTAGTCATTGAATTAGTATCTGTTTCTTTTGATGTGCCTTGCTTGTTTGATGAGTGATGAATGTATGTCAAAAACGTACTTGCAAACGCCGTGCTATAGCCACAAAGCAATATGGGCAACAGATAGGCAAAGTCGGTAGCAGATGACAGAGTTCTCGTCATCTCTTTCTTGAGTCTTACGCTGATTTAGACCGGCGAATGCGCATATTGCCGAGTGCGGCAGGCAGCGCCGGAATCTTGGTGATCAGTGGGCAATCGTAGATCAATAGATTCACCAATGAGTCTGGTAGTTGTCGCAGGTTTAACAACGTCGGGCAGCCTTTGAGCGAGAGATATCTGAGAAATTTTGGAGTATCGAAACTGCGAATATTGGCACAACGATGTATCTGTAATACCTTGAGATGAAGCTGGGTTGATGTCGGCATCGGTACGGCGACAAGGTTTGGGCTGTCTTCAATTAGTAGCTCCGCTAGCTTCGGATTGTTCTTCAGGTAGGAGTCGAGTTGATGGGCGTTTTCGAATTGCATGTGATTTCCATGAATGGTGTTGGTGGTAGTGAGCGTGCGCTAGCTAATCTAGCGGTGCTAACCATTTGGCCTTGCATTGGCCCCAATAGCGAGTCTTAACACAGTGATCCAACGCTGCAGACAGCTGTCTGAAGTAGGAATCGTTTTAGTTGAATCTGTGTTTGTGCCTTGTTTTCTGCGGCTCGTTAATAGTGGGGCAAAGGTTGTACCGAAAGCCTAGCTGTCTAAGTAGCGCTATAGCCACAAAGTAAGAGTGGCAAGAAATTGGCATGTAGTAACGCTGCGCGAGTCTTGCTATTTTAGTTCGACTCGAGTTTGGCCTGCAGCAGTTATTGCCATTGTCTGTTTGTTTTGAATGATTGCAACAACTTTTAAGGCACCGGGCTTGCTCAATGAAACTGTAAGCGATAGTGTTGCTTGAGGCAGTGTGTCTAACACTTTGACGGCTCGAGCGACATTAGTGTGCTTTAGGGTTCGACCACCATTTTCACCTGAGCGAACGTGAACAGATAACTCATCTTCGGTAACAAAGAAAATTAGCTGCTCATTGTGCTCGAGATCGATGCCTGTAGAATTTAGCCTGATGGCAACCTTTTGATGATCGGTATCAATCGAGGCCTTGAGATGAAGAAGTTTTTTTGGCTCTGTCGATAGGGTGTTTATGGCAGCCAGCGCGGCTCTAGAGTCAGAACCAACCAAGCCTTGTTTGCCGTTTACAATCATCTCGGGCGTGTACATTCCCGCTTGATTCAAGGCACGCGCATATTGACGCTGCCTTTCCGTATACAAGCCTGATGAGAATGGATCAGCCCAGCCCAGATAATTCCAATAGTCTACGTGTTCACTGATTGTTATGATTTCACTAGCGTTGGTCTGCACTTCCGGCAATGCGGCTAGGACGCTGTCTGCAGGAGGGCAACTGCTGCAACCTTCTGACGTGAATAGTTCGACTATAACTGGGTGCTTGCTGTCACTATACTCAGTGGCGGCCTGTGCCGATGTGCCACTTGCTAGCCATACGGTGCAGGCAATGGGAATCGGAATAAGTAGTAATACTTTTAAGTTGCTTTTCACGGCTCTATTTTCGCTTCTTCAGTGAACACTAGTATAAGCAACGAAAGACAGGCTGCTTTTATTCCCGTCTGCTTGTGAGTGTTATTCAGTTTCGTTGAACTTTCCTTGAATGCGGTAAAGACCTGTGAGCGATTTAAAAGTGTCAACTAACAGCGGGTGAGTTTGGCCTAAATTCTCTACTAAAATTGCTATTGCAAATTCATATAGCACTTCCGCTTGCTCGTAGTTGTGTTGTTTGACATACAAGGTAGCAATATTCTGCAGTGTTACCTCAATACTTTTATGCCGCGGGCCAAATAGCTTCTCATTCATTTCTAATGCATGCCTGTAAAGACTTAGTGCTCGTTCAAGTTGCCCCAATTTGAAGTAACCCACACCTAGGCCGTTTAAGCAGTTGGCAATTAGTGGATGCTCAGGTCCTAGAACCTTTTCGCTTAGCTTGAGAGCATATTGGTAAACCAAAATCACTTCTTTGTAGTTGCCTCGCGCAAGATGCAGAGTGCCTAAGTTGGCTAGAATCTCAGCGGTCCTATAGTGATCTAGTCGAGTAGTTTTCAATCGAATGATCAAAGCCTTCTTGTACCATTTCTCCGCTTGGTCATTTTTGCCTTGGCTTTGAAAGACCATAGCCAGTCCCTGTTGGAAAGTCGCTATGGTGGGATCCTCGGCGTTCAATGTTTTTCTTCCAATCACCAGGGCTTTCCTAAACAGACACTCCGCCTTAGAGTATTTGGCTCTGCTGCAATACAAATGTGCGAGATTTGCCAGGCAAATTGCGGTTGTTGGATGAAAGGGGGTATTCGTGTTCTTAATTACAAGAGCTCGCCTGTAGTAATGTTCGGCTTCATCGTATTGACACAACTCGGCTTTAAGCGCTGCTAGATTGTTCAAACTTGTTGCAACGTAGGAAAAATTTGGGCAAGCCTTCTCCCGCCTCGTCCAAAGCTAATCTAAAAAAGTGATCTGCTGCTTCGAAGTTACCTAAGTCAAATTCTCTTTGTCCTTCTCGTGTGGCGCGTGTAAATGAATTATTCTCATGTGACGACATTATGGGCTAGTTTCATTTCGTGAATGCTGAATAAGGTAGTTGGAGGCGAGCACAGGTCACTCTGTTTATTGAGAGATTTCTCAATCTGACTCTGTTGCAAATATTGCTCGGAGAAATCGAGAAAAGTTATGTGACGTGTTTCTCCATGCTGGTTCAGTTGCAGAGCATAATAGCCCTGCAACTAAACCCAAGTACTTTGGGGGTAGAAACCGCAGTAGAAGTAGGGAGAGAACAGATAGTTTTAAACGCCGAAACTTCATAATTCTTTCGCTATTTCCGCTCGGCCTCCTTCATTATGGCCTTAGCCTTAGCCGCGCTGGCCCGCGTTTAGCATTGTCGAGAATTGCTTCGACTTTGTCGTCGGTACTTGCGCCAACCGGGAATTTGCTGTGACTTAGATCGGTGTGAGCGGTGTGAAGTATGGCATTCACTTTGCTGTCGGTGTCTCCTCCCAAGGGAAACTGGACGTGGCCTGGGCCGAGATCAGAGGCATCCAGTATCGCTTGTGCTTTACCCTGCGTATCAGCACCGATAGGAAAGCGTACGTGGCTTAGCTCTAGTTCGGACGCATCGACGATTGCTTTTGCCTTGGCCTCTCCACCACTGCCGGCGGGAAAGCTCACGTGCTTGAGATCGCTTGAGCCATCGCCAAGAACATTCCGCTCAGACTCCTTCATTATGGCCTTGGCCTTAGCTGCATCATCGGCACCAGGAGGAAACTCCACATGACCTGGCCCGAGGTTAGCATTGTCGAGAATTGCTTTGACTTTGTCGTCAGTGGTGGCGTCTAGGGGGAATTTGCTGTGACTTAGATCGGTGTGAGCGGTGTCAAGTATTGCTTTCACTTTGCTCTCGGTGTCTCCTCCCAAGGGAAACTGGACGTGGCCTGGGCCGAGATCGGAAGCATTCAGTATCGCTTCTGCTTTACTCTGCGTATTGGCACCAACGGGGAAGCGCACGTGGCTTAGGTCTAGTCCGGAGGCATCGACGATAGCATTTGCCTTGGACTCTGCACTGCTGCCGGCGGGAAAGCCCACGTGCTTGAGCTCCTTCGATAGGCTTGAGCCATCGCCAAGAACCCTGGCAGTGAGTGGTTTGGCTTCAGCGAAGAAGGGCTTAGACGCAGCTGCGGCTTCAGTGGCCAGAGACTTAACTGCTGGTCCAAGCTCGGAGACTTGCCCACGGCGTGCTAGAGCAATCGCCGCAAGACCGGTAGCGACAGTGGCCGTCAACTCTACCGGATGGCTCACCACTTCATTCGCTGCGCTAGTCGCGGCCTTAGAAACAGTCTTATAAGCATCCTCAAAGAGATTAGATGATTCTTCTCGGGTACTTTCAGGCTTCTTGTTGTCAAAGTCTTCTGTTTTCATAAGTCAGCTCTCGGCGATGGGGAACACTGCGAGGTTAACTCACCATCGGCCTCTTAACAACAAAGTGAAAATGGCAAGAAAGTGGCAACGATTTGCAAAGCAACCGACTTTAGTTCGAGAATAAAAATGAAAGCCGAGCAGTTATTACTGAGGGGGTATCTGTCCCAACACAGACTCTCTTTTCAGAAGTCACTCTAGCCGACTAGACCACACAGGCATCTACAAAGGTTCATTTAAATGCCATCCCTGACAATTCCACAAAGAGCTTTTTTGATTGTAAGTCTTCCGCTGGCGTTTCAAATTGCCTTTGCCTGCACTCTATTTAGTATGCTCAATCAAGTGGAGGCTGAGCGGCAGCAAGAGGCCTCTGTGCGCGAATATGGACAACATCTCAATTCTATTCTTAAACTTTTGCTTGAGCGGGGCACTTCTACTGTAATCGCCCACGTTAGTAGAAGCGACGTATTCTGGCAGCGCACTCGTACGCTGCAGCAACGACTTTATGTGGAAGAGCGCGAAATCACGGCGCTGTCGCAGAATTCACCTGCGCGAATGCAATTCTTGTCGCAGTTTCTCACACTTTTAGCAAAGTGCCAGACTCAGCTCGACATATCGAAGCGCTATGCCGCTAATCAAGAGTCGGTAAAAGCGGCAATAGCGCTTGTGCAAATGGGTACTGCCATTGATCGCTTATCTAGTTTGGTTGAGACGGTCTCCAGTCAGCAGACTGTTCTTGAAATTGAAAAGAAAGAATCGCAAGCACGCCTGCGAAAGCAGACTGCCCAGATTATTTATCTTGGTGTCTTTGGTAATTTCGCCCTGGCGGCTTTTCTGGTTTGGTACTTCAATCAAACGATAACGAGGCAGTTTAGAAAAGTGACAGACAATGCTCTTCGTTTCGCAGCAGGTAAGACTCTCACTCCTCGAATGAGGGGGCATGACGAGCTTGCTGTGCTCGATCGCACAATTATATCGATGGCTCAATCTATTGATGAACTTAGGGCAAATGAGCGACGACTTCTAGATAAAACGCTAGACGTTATCTGTTCTATTACTGAAAAAGGTGTATTTGTCAATATCAATCCTGCTTGCCAAACGCAGTGGGGCGCCACTCAAGATGCCTTGATTGGTGCCAGAATTGACCGTGTGCTCCATCCTGATGATTTAGTGCTCTTTCGCGAAGCAATGGCTCAAGCCCGTGAGATTGAGCGCGAAGTGATAGTGAAGTGTAGGGTCTTGACCGTTTTAGATGGACCGAGATTTGTCTCTTGGTCATTGCAATGGTCTGAAGAAGATAAGCTGATGTTTTGTATTGTCAATGATATAAGCGAAAAAGTTGCCCTAGAACAACTCAAAGACGATTTTACTGCCATGGTTGGTCATGACTTGAAAGTTCCTATAAATTCGCTTGGTTTGATGCACGATATGTTGCTCAAGGGCGTCTATGGCGAGTTGACTGAGAAAGCAAGGCAAAGACTTGCTGAAGCAAAGCAGACGACTAAGAAACTGTTGCATTTGATTGATGAATTACTTGATTTGCACAAACTAGAGACAGCCGAACTCATTTTAGAGAGAGAACCAGTAGAGATTTATAGCCTATTTGCTGATACCGATGCCCAAGTGCGTGAATTGGCTAGAGAAAAGCAGATTCAAGTTCTTTACCAGCTTAGCGAGAGTCAGCCTGCAATAAATGTAGACGGTATGCGAGTTTTGCAAGTGTTAGTCAATCTGGTATCAAATGCCATAAAATTTGCGCCAGAGCTTAGTAGCGTACAAGTTGAGTTTAAGAAGCTTGAAAATGCGGTTTGCTTCTCTGTTCGTGATAGAGGGCCCGGAGTTCCAGTTTCTCTTAGACCAGTTATCTTTGACAAATTCAGTACCTTCAGTACTGCCGCTAACAGAAATAGAGAAGGCCGAGGATTAGGGCTAGCCATTTGCAAGCTAATTGTTGAAAAACACAATGGCGCACTTGAATTGCATTGCCCCGCGGAAGGTGGCAGTGTCTTTAGTTTTATTATCCCCCACTAGTTAGACAAGCGAGATGCAATTTGGCCAAGATTCTTTTAGTAGAAGATCATCAGAATACAGCTCATCTGATTAGTGACTGGCTGACGATGGAAGGGCATGTGGTAGATGTGCGATACGATGGTCTTGTGGCCCTTGAGTTGAGCATGCAGTCTGACTTTGATCTCTTCATTTTTGATCTTGATCTTCCTGGTTTAAGTGGTCTTGAGATAGTAAAGAACTATAGGACTAGAGGGGGCAGCGCTCCAATTCTGATTCTTACAGCCTATAGAGATATTCAAACCAAGGCGCACGGCTTCGCTGAAGGTGCAGACGATTTTCTTACCAAGCCGTTTCAGATTGAAGAATTGTCTATGAGAGTTAGCGCTCTTCTGCGGCGTCCACCGATGCTCTATGTCAAGATTTTGAAGAGTGGCAATTTAGAGTTGGATATTTCACGGCGCGTTTTGAAAATTGATAATAGAAGAGCAGACTTAGACCCTCTTGAGTTTGCTTTGCTAGAATTTTTCATGCGCAACCCTAATCATGTATTCTCCGCAGATGAGATTTTGGATAAGGTTTGGCCCGTTGATTCAGGTGCTAGACAATCGGCTTTTACAACGTGTTTGAAGCGGTTGCGCAAGAAAATCGATGTTGCGCAAGATAAATCGAGAATTAGAAGTGTCTATGGCTCTGGTTATTGTTTCGACCTAGAAAATTGAGTCTACTCGGTAGTAAATTTGATCCTGTTTGTATTCGGGAATAAGGTCGCTTCGTCATTCGTTAAAGAGAAGGTGGAATCTAGTGGAGGATATTTTCGATGAATCTTAGATGTATTACTACGACCTTAGCTGTTGCTTTATCGTTGAGCTGCGCCGGAGCGTCTCCTGCTTTTGCCCAGGGTGTAATGGTGAAGGCTACTTCTGATGAATCTTTTACTCGAGATGTACTTAAGTCTGGTAAGCCTGTACTGGTTGATTTTTATGCCGATTGGTGCAGGCCTTGCAAAAAGCTGTCACCAGTCATCGAGTCGTTAGCAAAAAAGTATGATGGCAAAGTCGTCTTCTTCAAGCTAAACGTTGACCACAGCCCTAGAACATCAGAACTTTATTCCGTACAGGCTATTCCGGCCCTCAAAATCTTTAGGAACGGCAAAGTTGTGACTGAAACCCTTGGAGAGGTGCCTGAAGCTGAGATTGATGCCAAGCTTGCAGGGGTGCTTAAGTAACACTAGGAACTTCTGCGGTCCGGACCTCGACCTGTCCTACCGTAGTGCCAGAAATCAAGTCATGAGGCCAGCGGCAGTCATCGCCGCTGGCTATCTTGTCGACTGCATTAAGCACCGCTATTGGTACCTTTAAACCTAAGCGTTCGATTAGATTTAGTGGCCACGTTATCGCAATGGCTGCTAAGACTGCTGGAGCTGCGATGACTTTTGCAAGATGCCGAAGCGTTAGGGCGATGTGCGCTGGCTTGCCTTCTCTGGTATTAACGGTCATACCGCACAATAGTTTGCCAGGGGTGGCTCTTAGTGCGGAGCCTTCAAAAATCAGATGGTAAAGAAAATTAGTAGAAATAGCAGCCGCAAATGCATATTCGAAATTGCCGACTAATGGTGAGATTTCACGCATTTCGAATGCAATAAATAGAGCAAGCATACAAGGAAATACTGCCAAGGCATCAGTCAGGCAGTAGCCTAGCCAGATCGCACATATAGATATTGCGTTGACCGAGATGACAACCATGTCTGGCATAGCGGTTAAGGAATATTGTCTAGCACCTTGCTCTACAAGTATTTGATAGCAGAGCAATGAGAAAATTGCCGCATTGGTTAGAGCGACTATCGACGCATCAATCATCGCCGCATAGAGCCGTTTCTGCATATGTCTTTGAACATCTTTGTGCATTGCGCTTAGCTAGCCTTACTAAAAGGTCGTATTTACCGTTGATAAGCAAGTTGAATGGCTTGCTGATAGATGCTTTTCGGTGCTTCTCGAAGGCTGTTGGTTCGCGCCAATTGGTCTTCATATGCAATGAGGGTTATTTTCCACTGAAGTTTTTCTTCCAGAAATTGTTTGTCTTTCTGCATCTGCTGATTGATATCTGAACATGCAGTGTTAGTTAGCATCACTAGGCTCTTGTTTTTTAGGGCACTAAGAGCCAACTGATTTTTCTCCACGTATGTTCTAAACTCTGCTGGCACCACTCCATCTGATACTATTAGTTTTGATGCAAGCATTGGCTCACGCATGGTTAGGAAGTATGCTGCTCTGCCGCCAGCGCGGTAGCCAAATAGACAGAGGTTTGTTCCGTCGTTGGCGTATTGCCTTTGAAATTCATTTAGATCTGCT
>Ga0172379_10004038_pt1 | contig 22330 bp, 15 predicted proteins | sample GrowelOW334metaG_FD_119756 | JGI IMG/M metagenome (GOLD analysis project Ga0172379, IMG submission 119756) | Groundwater microbial communities from an aquifer near a municipal landfill in Southern Ontario, Canada - Groundwater well OW334 metaG | ecosystem: Environmental > Aquatic > Deep... | reverse complement strand
TCCTTTTTGCGCGACATCCTCGAAAGCGTTTTGCCCGACGAGTTTTTCAATGTCTTTCATCCCGCTGTCTTGTCCCACGGGAACCGCACTGGCGCGATTTATTTTGAGCCCATTGTATTGCTGCGGATTGTGCGAAGCGGTGAGCGAAATTGCGCCATCGACTTTGAGCGTGCCCGAAGCATAGTAGACCATCGGTGTACTGATGACTCCGAGATCGATCACGTTGCATCCCTGATCCATAACCCCTTTGGTGAAACTTTCAAAAAGCGCCGGACTCGAAACTCGAGCATCCCGCCCAACCGCGATTGTCTTCGCCTTAAGAAAAACAACAGTCGCCCGCCCGATCTTATATACCATTTCTTCGTTTATTTCGGTTGGGTAGACCCCACGGATATCGTATGCTTTGAATATTGATGACATAGTTTTATGTGTTAGTAATGTAGTAATATGTTTTAATTCTAACATATTAAACATAACTAAAAAGCGAAAGGTTGTTTTTTAACAGGTTACCAGCGCTTTTCAAGACGAGTTTAAAAATTTTCAATGATCAATTATCAATTTACAATGAATTTTCAAAAACCAATTTTCAAAGCGGACGTTCGTGTTTGAAAATTGATTATTGTGACATTGTAAATTTATTGAAAATTGAGATTTGTAAATTGAAAATTATAATGTGGTATTATTGAAATATGGAAGAGATCATCCCCGACAAAATTATATTTTCTAAACGGAAAACTTTAACACTTCAGGTTACGCGGGAGGCGGAACTTGTAATCCGCGCGCCTAAATATATGCCGAAATTCTTGGTGGAGAGGGCGGTTTGGAAGAATCGGGATTGGATCGTTAGGAAGAAGAGCGAAGTGTTGAAAAGGAATATTTTAAAACCAGCGCGGCGGTTTTTGGATGGGGAATTGATTTCTTTTTTGGGTGAAAACTATATTTTGCAGCGGGAGGGGAGACGGAAAACTCCGCTTTTGGAGAATGGGGAATGTTTCTTGTCGGCGACGGTAAAAAATCCTCGGAAGGTTTTTGAGAATTGGTATAAGAAACAAGCAAAAGAAATTATCACGGCGCGGGTTACGGAACTCGCTCGGCAATATGGATTCACATTCAATCGCGTGCAGATCTCAAGTGCCAAAACTCGATTTGGTTCTTGCAGTTCTCGAAAGAATTTGAGTTTTCCGTGGCGGCTTATTATGTTGCCGATGGGGATCGTTGATTATGTTATTTTGCACGAGCTTTCTCATTTGCGACACATGAATCATTCGCAAAGATTTTGGGCTCAGGTGGAAGTATTGTGTCCCGATTACAAAGAACGACGAGGGTGGTTGAAGAAGTTTGGGGGAGAGAAGTCCACGCTGTAATTTTCAATGATCAATGATCAATTTACAATGAATTTTCAAAAACCAATTTTCAAAGCCGACGTTCGTGTTTGAAAATTGATCATTGTGGCATTGTAAATTTATTGAAAATTGAGATTTGTAAATTGAAAATTAAAATACACATTCTCTTTCTCTTCACTTGTTGATATAATATTGCTATGTCTTTTAATGAACCGTTAGAAATGTCTCGTCGCGCGGAAACGCCGGCGGAAGAAGTCGATCTGTTGCATAAACGTTTGGCGGAAAGACAAGAAAGAATGGGGATCAATGTTGCTGAAAGATCGGAGCGGGAGCGCGTGGCTGCACAAGAATTGAAAGCGTATAAAGGAGAATCTTCGGAAGATGTTCTTCATCCCGATCTTATTATGAACGAACAGGAAGTCGATCGTACGGCAAATGAATTTTTGCATGACGGAGAAAAACAGCTCGACGATCTGGTCTCAACGCTTGTTAAAAAAGGAATAAAGAACACGCTTGCTGTTGCTGATAAAATGGGTAATCCGCACTTGTCGGATGACTTGCATCGTTTTTTGATCCAGTATCTTTCCGAGGGCATGACTGTACCGGGACTCAAAGAGGGCAGTCCTCTTTTTCGTGCACTTCACATGACGCTTTTTGAAATTACGTTGCCGGATATTGCTGTGGCAAATAAAGAACAGGAATTCTCGAAGCTTGTTGTCGCTATGGAACAATTTTATAGCGGAATGCTTTCCATCAAAGGGTCGTCGTCAATGCAAAATTATTTCACGATCGAGATCGCACTCGAAAGTCATGATGACAAGATCGTTTTTTATGTTTCGGTTCCCAATAGCAAAGTGACTCTTTTTGAAAAACATATGATGGCGACATTTCCATCGGCGCAGATGTTGGTTTCAAAAAGAGACTATAATCCGTTCAATGAATCCGGCGTATCTGTCGGATCTGTTGCAAAATTGAACAAACAACCGATCCTTCCAATAAAAACCTATGAGGATTTTTCACAAGATCCACTGAATGTCATTCTCGGTGTTTTTACAAAATTGAAGAAATTTGGAGAAGGCTCTGCGATCCAATTTGTTATTACTCCGGTTGGTGATGAGATAAATAAAAAATATCAGGACGCGTTGAAGGAGGTGAAAAAAGGAGTTACGATCGATCGCGCACTTGAACATACCGCCATCAAAGTGGTGAGAGATATTGTGGGGACGATCTTTGGCGACGAAAAGAAAAAGGAAAAACAAGAAGAGGAGGCACTTAAAAAAGTCGATGCGGGGGAAGTTGAAATGATAATGGAAAAAATATCATCGCCGATCGTGAATGTTGTTATTCGAATTGTCGGTTCCGCCGAAACGGAAGAACGCGCCATTGAGATCGTGAACGATGTCGAGTCGGCTTTCAATCAGTTCTCGAATGAACCTGCGAACAATATCGGTTTTCTCAAGGTTTCAAAAGGAAACATGCGGCAGCTTTTGAATGATTTCTCGTTCCGTTTGTTCACTGAAAAATATGCAATACCGCTCAATCTGAAAGAACTGACCACAATATTCCATTTCCCGGTCATGAAGACGGAATCGACAGAGTTGAAACAATCAAAAATGGTTACTGCTCCCGCGCCTCAAAACATGCGACCTTCCGGAGTTTTCCTTGGGGTGAACTCGCACCGTGGCGGCGAACAAAATGTCTATTTGACACCGGATGATCGTTTACGTCATTTTTATGTGATCGGTCAAACAGGAACAGGTAAGACCACGCTTATTAAAGATATGGTGATCCAGGATATTATGAGCGGAGAAGGAGTTTGTTATATCGATCCGCACGGTACCGACATCGAGGATATTTTGAACGCTGTTCCGGCGCATCGCGTGAAGGATGTTATTTACTTTGATCCGGGTGATGTCGAACGACCTCTTGGTTTGAACATGTTGGAATATGATCGAGCACATCCCGAGCAAAAAACATTTGTGGTGAATGAGATGCTTTCGATCTTCAATAAATTGTTTGACATGAAGACTGCCGGCGGTCCCGCTTTTGAACAGTATTTCCGTAATTCAGCTCTTTTGGTTTTGGAACATCCAGAGTCCGGTTGTACCTTGATGGAGATTGGACGGGTGATGGGGGACAAGGCTTTCAGAGATATGAAACTTTCTCATTGCAAGAATCCGATCATTACACAATTCTGGCAGAACGCTGAAAAGACGACGGGAGATCAATCGCTCGCGAACTTTGTTCCATATATCACGAATAAATTCGACGTCTTTCTTTCGAACGATATTATGCGTTCGATCGTTCTTCAAGAAACTTCGTCATTCAATTTTCGCGACGTGATGGATAATCGAAAAATTCTTTTGGTCAATTTGGCGAAAGGGCGTTTGGGTGAGATCAATTCGCATCTCATTGGGCTCATCTTGGTCGGTAAGATCTTGATGGCGGCACTTTCTCGTGTGGACAGTATGGGCAAGATGCCGGCAGATTTTTATTTGTATATCGACGAGTTCCAAAATGTGACCACCGATTCGATCGCGGCAATTTTATCCGAGGCGAGAAAATATCGTCTTGGTTTGATCGTGGCGCATCAATTTATCGCACAACTCGACGAGAATATTCGCAATGCGGTATTCGGGAACGTCGGTTCGATGGCAGTTTTCCGTGTTGGTGCCGATGATGCGGAGTTCATTGAAAATCAATTCGCTCCAACTTTTTCACAGACCGATCTTATGAATACACCGAATAGAAATGCGTATGTAAAGATGATCGTGAACGGTTCTCCTGCAAAGCCATTCAATATTGCAACGCAAGCACCGGTCAAGGGTGATCCGGAAGTCGGTATGGTGATCAAGCATGTTTCGCGTCAATTATATGGACGCAACAAAGAAATGATCGACGCGGCGATCATGGAAAAATATACGCGTAAAATTCCTGTATCGGTTCCTGTCAAACCAACACCGATCTCACCTCCGAAACCGGTTGTTCCACCCATTGTTCCGCTTCCTGTTGTTTCTTCGATCTCAACTCCGCCGACCCCGCCATCAATAAAACCGATCGTCACAAAACCGGTTGAAGAGATCGTACAAAAAGTTCCGGAACCTGTTGTTGAAAAAATACCCGAGGCACCACTGATCGTTCCGTCAATGAAAAAAGAACCGGTTGTACAAAAAACTTTTGAACCTCTTGAAACGCCGCGATATGGTTTTGATATGGGAACCGGACGTGTTCCTGTTGGTTTTGAAAAAAAAGCAGAGCCGTCAATATTGGAGATCGATGATGAAGATATTTTGGTGCCTATTAAAAAACCTCAAAAAACGATCAACGTTTCAACATCCTTTCCAAAGAATAAAGTGGAAGCTCCTGTGGCTCCAAAAACAACATCTCGCGATCCCTATCGGGAAGTGGCTGACAGTTTATAATTTAAAAAACAAACAGGGCGTTGCGGACGTCCTGTTTTTTGTTATACTACACGGTATTAAAAAGCATTAAAAACGATTAAACAAAATCACTTTTATGGATCATCCAAAACAAGAAAGAACATTTGTGTTGCTCAAACCGGACGCGGTACAACGCTCTCTTATCGGAGATATCGTTCATCGAATCGAACGAACCGGATTGAAGCTTGTTGCTCTTAAAATAATGATCGCTACGCGCGAACAGGCGATGGGACATTATTTCAAAGATGATGTGTGGTGCGAGGAAAAAGGAGCTCGGATCGTCGGTTTGATGAGAACTGCCGGAAAACGACCTCGAAAGAGTGCTATTGAATATGGTCGTGATATCGTGCGCGCACTCGCTGATTTTCTCACCTCAGGTCCTGTTGTTGTTATGATCTGGCAGGGAAATGAAGCTGTCGGCGTTGTTCGAAAATTGGCCGGAGGAACGGAACCGACAACGTCTGATGTTGGAACGATACGCGGAGATCTGACGATCGATTCATACAGAATGGCGAACGTTGATGGACGCGCTGTAAGAAATCTTATCCACTGTTCAGACAAACCAGAGGAGGCGGAACGTGAGATCAAGATCTGGTTCAAGAAAGATGAACAGTTAAGTTACCGACTTTTGAATGAGGAAATTCTTTACGATATAAATTTGGACGGAATACTGGAATAATTTTCAATGATCAATTTACAATTTACATTGAATTTCCAATGTAAAAATTTTCAGACACGATGGTTTGAAAATTTAAAAATTGTAATTTGAAAATTTATTGAACCTGCCTGCGGTAGGCAGGAATTGACACTTGAAAATTGTAAATTTATAGTTTTTTTTCACTTGATAATTTTTGTGGGAGGGACTACAATAGAGGAAGGTTATTTAATAAAATTTTCTTTGTCTATAAATTATTCAGGGAGGTTAATATGTTTACTATGCCTTGGCACAGTACTGAGACCACCCACCTATATTAAAATACAGGGAATAATTTACTTAAATAGCCTAACATCAAACCCAGCGAAAGCTGGGTTTTATGTTTTCACTTTTTCCTTGCTTGTTGTTATACTGCTAGTATGTCGTATTACTTATATACAACCGAAGGGGTCATTTTATCGAGTTCGCTCGCGGCGGAATCGAGTCGGTTTTACCATATCTATACGGAAGAACTTGGGTTGGTTGGTGTGTGGGGACAGGGGGTTCGTAAATTGGGTTCGAAATTGCGCGGTAATCTGCAGGACTTTTCACATGTTCGAATATCGCTCGTGAAAGGTAAGAATATGTGGCGACTGACGGACGTTGAGAATATCGCGACATTCTCGGATGTTCTTGCTTCGGCGGAGAAAAGAATGTTCGTCGCGCGTATTTCCGCACTTCTTAAACGACTTCTCGAAGAAGGTGCCGATCCCGCATTGTTCTCTTTTTTTGTTGATACGTTGCGATATGTCGAGGCAAATACGTTTGATAAAAAACATCTTGAATCGCTTGAAGTTATTTTTGTTTTGCGCACGCTCCATCATCTCGGGTATGTTAAAAAGGACGCGGTCAATGAGTTCTTTTTGTCGCAGGAATGGAATGACGAGATATTACAACAGGGGATCAATAAGAAATATATGCTTTTGAAGGAGGTGAATGCTTCGCTCGGGGAAACACATCTTTAATTTTCAATTTTCAAAGCTCAATTTACAATAAATTTTCAATTATCAATTTTTCAAATGTGAACGTCGTGTTTGAAAATTGTAAATTGATCATTGAAAATTATCACTTTCAACTTTCATTTTTTTACACTATACTTAATGTATATGTACGAAGGACAATCTGAACAAAAAAGTAAAATTAGAAATACTGAAGATAGTTTATATTCGCGGCAACAGGAAGAAGAACATCTTGTAAGTTCTTTGCGCAAAAAGAATTATGACGTTGCGAATACGTGGGATGAACCGCACGAAAATATAACAAAAATTGAAGATATGCGGATCAAAAAAAGAAGGGAGATGATCAAGAATATTCTTATTGTGGCGGTCTTGTTCTTTGTCGCTGCCGGAAGTTTTGCTTTTTATACTTTTTACGGGAACAAGAACGAGTTCTCTTCCAAGAACGTTAACATCTCAATAGAAGGAGATGTTTCGGTGGATGCGGGAAAACCGGTTGAAATGAAAGTGTTAGTTGAAAATAAGAACATTACGAATCTCGAAGCTGCCGAACTTATCATTGATCTTCCGGAAGGTGCGCGCGCGACATTCGAGGGAAAAGAAACGACTTTGAGGGTTACCAAGTCTCTCGGGACGATTCTTCCAAATCAAGTGATCGAACAAAAGATCTCGGTGATGTTCTTTGGGGAAGAAAAGAAAACCATTTCAGTGCGTGCTCGCGTTGAATATCATTTTACCGGTTCAAGTGCGATCTCTAAAAATGAATATGAGCACAGTATTTTGATCGTTTCGTCGCAAGTGAGTTTGTCGCTGAAGGTTCTTAATGAAGTAAGTTCCGGCCAAGAGATAGAAATTTTAGTGTTGGCAACTCCAAGTACCAGTGAAACGCTCGAAGGTCTTATGGTAAAAATGAACTATCCTTTCGGATTTACTTTTAAGAGTGCAACACCGGCTCCTACAGATCCAAAGAATACAACGTGGGTGCTTGAACCGTTGAAACCGTTCACTCCTCAGGAAATTCGTATTCGCGGAGTCATTGAAGGTGTTGATGACAGCAGTAAGGCTTTTGCGGCGAAACTCGGTTTACAGAACAAGAACAATCCCGATCAAATTGAAACACTCTATGGCAGTGTTGAAGAATCGACCATAATCAAAAAACCATTTATCGGTCTGACGGTAAACATCAACGATAAACCGGCAGCCACTCCGGTGGTCATCGAAGGGAACAAGACGGTTGTTGTTACCATTCCGTGGTCCAACAATACGACCGACACTCTTATGAATATGGTCGTTGAAGCAAAGATCGATCATCCGATAGCAAACCGACTTTCGATCAAGACGCTGGACAATAAAGGTTTCTTCCGTTCCGTGGATGACACGATCGTATGGGAGCAACGAACGGATCCTGATCTTGGCAAGGTTTTGCCGGGAGCTTCCGGAATAGTTAGTTTCAGTTTTGAATTAAATTCCATCGTTGGAAAGGACGGTCGGTTGTACAAAGATCCCGAAATTGGAATAAGTGCAACAGCGAACGCGAGACGTCTTTCAGATGTTCTTGTTCCTGAAGCATTAAAAACGCCAGCGGTCGGAAAGGCTCGTTTGCAAACTTCGATAGATCTTGTTTCAAAGATCTTTTATAGAACGGACCCTTCTTTTGTTAATACGGGACCAATACCTCCAAAAGCAAATATGGAAACGACGTATACGATAAAGTGGCAGATAAACAATGGAACGAGTAATGTTTCAAATGCCGTCGTAAGAGCGAAGTTGCCGCCATATGCTTCGTGGAAAGGTGCCATTTCACCAAAAAAGGAAAGTATCTATTATGATGTAAACAGCGGAGAGATAAAGTGGAACGCCGGCGCTGTTCCGGCAGGAGCGGGAATTCCGGCCGGCCGTGGAGTCGTCAGTGCCCCAAGAGAAGTGTCTTTTCAAATAGGGATCATTCCAAGCACGTCGCACATCAGCATGTCTCCGGAGGTCATAACTCAAACCACTTTAACCGCGATCGACAGTTTTACCAATACAAATGTTTCAAGCGTCAAACCCGCTCTCACTACGAATTCCATTTCCGAAAAAGGTTTTGATCTGGTAAAAGACGGCAAAGTGTCGTGGTAACAGTTTGAAATGATCATGAAAAAAGAAAACAATTTTGCTTTTGTCGACGGACAAAATCTTCATCTTGGGACGAAACAAAATAATTGGAAAGTTGACCTGAAAAAGTTCCGCGTCTATTTGCACGATAAATATCACGTAAGTGAAGCGTATTATTTTTTAGGATATATAAAAGAAGAAGAACAGGATCTTTATAATCACTTGCAAAAAGCCGGGTTCATTGTTCTTTTTCGCGAGCATAATCTTAATTTGAAAACCAACAAGAAGGGAAATGTGGATACCGAGATCGTGTTCGAGATCATGAAGAATATTGCCGATAGTACGGAAATGGGGAAGGTTGTACTGGTGTCGGGAGACGGCGATTATAAGAAGCTTGTTGATTATTTGGTTAAGAAAGACAAATTTAAAAAAGTGCTTTTCCCGAACAAAGAATTTGCTTCTTCTCTGTATAAAAAACTTGGCACGGAATTCTTTGATTATCTGGGGAATAAACCGGTACGTGCAAAAATAGAATTTCATGCATAAAAAAAGGGCTCCTTAGGCACAAGCACCTTTCGGATCCCTTTTCGTATTGATATGCTTGCATTATATGATTTGTTGTTGGAAAAGTCAAAGTGTGGTAAAAATAGAGAAATAAACATAAAAACATATGGGAAATGCAAATGAAAAAGAAGTACCTTTGATGGAGAAGATCGTGTCGCTGGCAAAACGCCGGGGATTCGTTTTTGCTTCGTCCGAGATCTATGGCGGTTTTGCCGGGGTGTACGATTACGGCCCAATGGGAGTTGAATTGGCGAATAATATCAAAGCGCAATGGTGGCAGAGAATGGTGCGCGAGCGCGGTGATATTTTCGGTTTGGATTCCGCTATTTTCATGAGTCCTCGAATTTGGGAAGCGTCGGGACATGTTGCGAACTTTTCCGATCCGCTCGTTGAATGCCGAACGTGTCACACGCGAAGTCGTGCTGATCATCTTCTCGAAGATGTCGGAGTGTTGGCTGATGAAAAGATGTCGGTCGAAGAGATCAACAAGATCTTCGATGAGAATAAAGCAAAGATCAAATGTCCGAAATGCGGAGGTAAGGATTTTACGGAAGTGAAACTTTTCAATCTTTTGGTGAAATCGAACCTCGGAGATTTTTCAAGTGAAGGAAATAATCCCGCATACTTGCGTGGCGAGACATGTCAGGGAATTTATGTGAATTACAAGAATGTTTTGGATACGATGCATCCGAAATTGCCGTTCGGTATCGCACAAACGGGGAAGGCTTTTCGAAATGAGATCACGGCTCGACAGTTCATTTTCAGAACGCGCGAGTTCGAGCAAATGGAAATGCAATATTTCACGACACCTGCTGAGGACATGAAAGAATATGAGAAGCTCAAGGAATATTGTTGGAGTTCATTGCTGGATCTCGGTTTGAAGGCTGAAAATTTGCGATGGCATCAACATGAGAATCTCGTGTTCTATGCAAAAGAAGCGTACGATATCGAATACAAATTCCCGTTCGGCTGGAAAGAGCTTGAAGGTGTTCATGCTCGAGGCAATTATGACCTTACACAACACAGTAAAGGTTCGGGTGTTTCGCTCGACTATTTCGATCAGGAAAAAAATGAGAAGTTCCTTCCGCACATCATTGAATCGTCAGTGGGTGTCGGTCGACTTTTCCTTGCTGTACTTTCTGACGCGTATGCCGAGGAAGAGGTTGAAGGCCCCTCCACAGCTGATGGGTCGGTCGGGGTAAAGGAAGTTCGCGCCGTTCTTCATTTGCCAAAAGCGCTCGCTCCGATAAAGATCGCGATCTTGCCGCTCTCGAAAAAGGAAGAACTTTCCGCGGTTGCCGTACCGATCTTCGACACACTTAAAAAACAATTTGCGTGCCAATATGATGAAACGCAATCGATCGGAAAACGCTATCGCCGCCAAGATGAGATCGGAACGCCGTTCTGTGTGACCGTTGATTTCGATTCACTCAATGACAAAGCCGTGACCGTTCGCGATCGCGACACTATGAAACAGGAAAGAGTCGCTATTGTTGAACTCCCCGCATATTTAAAAGAGAAGTTACAATAATCAAAAAGAGAACCGCCAAAGAGCGGTTTTCTTTTTGACAAAACGGTGCATAACCTTGTTACATTTTCATGGGTATTTGTTATAATCAAGACAACTAAATTTTTGTTTTTTTAGTAATTATAAATGTGTTTTTAATCGAATTATTATTATGGAAATAAATCAAATATCCTCAGAAAAAAGTAAACATGTCGTTTGTATCGGTATTTCAGTTGTTGTGTTTATTCTCGGCATCCTTGTTGGAGCTCTTGTTTTTAAAGGTTCGATGAAAACCTCTGAAGGTATAAAAACGGACAATACTTTTCAAGCGGGTTGGGACGCTGCAAAGAAGCGACTTTCCGAATCTGAAAGATTTGGTTCAATGGCGGTTGGTCCTACTGATGTTCGCAGTTTGAGCGGGGTCGTTCAATTGGTTGAGGGCAATAAAATTTCCATAAAAATAAGTCCTCTGGAACCGCTCGCTGACCCGAATCTTGATATTCGGATCGTTGTTGCGGCAAGTACGACCATAACGCGCAATGTTCCGAGAGATGCTGCAACCGTTCAAAAAGAAATGGATGCATTTTTAAAGAGTATGGAAAAACCGCTTCTTCCCGGAAAAGAAAAACCACAACCACCGGTTTCAACAATAAAAGAAATTGGTAAAGTAAGTGATATTAAAGTGGGGGATACTCTTGTCGTTATTGCCGGAGAGAATATAAAAGAATCAAAAGAGTTTAATGTTATTAGTATCGATATTCAATAAAAAGTATGAAGAATTTTAATAAAATATTTACAGCGATCGCGGTTCTTGGAATATTTCTTGTGGGGACGATGTACGTCTATTCGTGGACAGGTCCGGGTTCGACACCTCCAAGTGGGAATATTGGAATTTTTGATGCAAATCAGAATCTGGTGCTTATTAAAAATGGATCATTTGTATTGCCTCTTAATTCTGGTTCTTTTAATGTTGCTATTGGTAGTAGTACTCTTATTTCTAATACTACCGGTAATAGTAACACCGGTGTAGGATATCAATCTTTGAGAATGAACGCTGGAGGTTATAATAATACGGCAAGCGGGTATCAATCTCTCTATACGAATGTTGGCGGATATCAAAATACCGCAAACGGATATCAATCTTTGTATACCAATGGAACAGGTAATAACAATACGGCAAGTGGATATCAAGCGCTCTATACCAACGGAAGTGGCGGTAGTAATTCCGCTATGGGATACCTTTCCCTCCGGTTAAATACGACGGGTGGTTATAATACCGCCGGAGGAGCATATGCTCTTTATGGAAATATCGCAGGTTCTTCAAACGTTGGTATTGGATATGGGGCGGGGTATGCCGGAACGGGAGCGTATAATAGAAATACTTTTGTTGGGTACTATACAAATTATGGTGGTAGCGGTGCGATCAACGATACTACAGCTCTTGGCTATTATGCAGGTTATCGTAATACCGGAACTAAAAGCACTTTTCTCGGGGAATATTCGGGACAAAATAATACAACGGGGGGCAATAATATAACGATCGGATACAACGCCCTCGTTCCTGCAACAACAACAAGCAATCAAATGAATATCGGTAATATGATCTTTGGCTCCGGTCTCGCTACCTCAGAATCCACAACGATTATTCCAACACCAACAGGTAGTATCAGTATCGGGGCAACGACAGCTCCTGCCGGACTCACGTTGTTCGCCAATGGAAAAGTGGGAGCAACACAATACTGTGATGAGAGTGGATTGAATTGTAAAACAACGACCGCAATGGGCGGCGGTTCTCAAACTCCATGGACATCGAATATTAATGGCGGTGGATATGCTCTGTCGAATGCGGGAAATATTGACATTAATACCGGAGCTTCATATAAGTATAACGGAGTGAATATTGCCAATGGACAAACCGCACTCAATAATTACTTCTTTGGTAATTCGGGAAATCTAACGATGACCGGTACGGGGAATGTTTCCAGCGGGCATCAGGCTTTTGTTAATAATACAACCGGTCAGCATAATGTTGCCAATGGATATTTATCTCTTCTCTCAAATACCACAGGTAATTACAATACTGCCGTTGGACGTTACACATTACTAAACAACACAACGGGTTCTGAAAATACAGCTCTTGGAATGAATGCTCTTTATTCAAATATTTCCGGTTATGAAAACACCGCCGTTGGAGACAATACTCTCTTGAGCAACACGACAGGTAGCTGGAATACTGCCTCTGGAAATTATGCTCTTCAAGTAAATACCATCGGTAATGGCAATGCGGCGCATGGAAGCAACGCTCTCGCGTTTAATACTACGGGTAATTATAATACAGCAAATGGATCTTCTGCTCTTCAGAATAATTCAACAGGTTCTTATAATACTGCTACTGGACAGTTATCTCTCCAATTAAACAACGCTAGCAACAACTCTGCTTACGGAAGTTATTCTCTTCAGATGAATACTACCGGTACGGGGAATGTCGCCAATGGATATGAAGCTCTCAAATCTAACACAACAGCCTCCAATAATACCGCAACCGGATATGCAGCTCTTCGGGCAAATACCACCGGTTTTGTGAATACAGCGAATGGTTCATATTCTCTTTACTCAAATACGACCGGTACTGAAAATGTTGGTAATGGAAATTACTCCCTTTTCTCTAACACCACAGGTTGGGGAAATGTTGCTAATGGGTATCAATCGCTTTTTGCCAATACCACAGGTTATGCAAACACTGCCAATGGATACGCATCTCTTTTAGCCAATACCACAGGTATTGTTAATACTGCTACTGGAAATTACTCTCTCACCTCCAATACCACAGGTAATCAAAATACTGCAAATGGTTCTAATGCTCTCTTTTTTAATACCACAGGTTATGACAATACAGCTGTCGGAAGCACGGCTCTCCGATCAAATACCACAGGCTATTATAATACTGCCAATGGAAGTGGGGCTCTTATTTCTAACATCACAGGTTTTAATAATACCGCACTCGGATATGCTGCTGGTCGCAGCGCACTTGGCTCGGGAAATGTTTTCTTGGGATGGAAAGCGGGATATAACGAAACGGGTAGTAATAAATTGTATATAACAAACTCTGATGTGGGGAATCCGCTTATTTACGGCGATTTTAGCACAGGAGGCGTTGGAATTAATACAACAACACTTCCTGCAGGAGCAGGTCTTGTTGTTAATGGAAAGATCAATGCGACACAATATTGCGATCAGAACGGTGCGAACTGTGTTGCCGGAGGTTCTCTTGGCGGTGGTGGTGGGGGAGGTTTTGGTCCTTGGGAAAGTCGTACTTACAATACAACATATCAAGCTTCATCAGATGGTTTTGTTGTAGCTATGGCAGACGGTCCGAGCGGAAGCGGTTATATTGAAGGATATACCGACAGTTCAGCTTCTCCTTCAACAAAAGTAATGTGGTCAAGCGATCAGTGGTCAGGTCAAAAAGGAGGGGTTACGTTTCCTGTGAGGAAAAATGATTATTGGAAAGTCACCACAACTTTTTGGGCGACTGTTTATTGGGTACCTGCAGCAAGTAGTGGTGGTGGTGCCAGTGATCCAAAGAGTGGATATGCAACACCGTGTTGGGGAGATAGCGTAACAACGCAAACAATAGCACACGGACTGGGTAGAATTCCAAAGAAAATGAGTTTTCATTTTGATCCGCAAAATAATAACAGTCTTGGTGTAACAGGTTTTTCAACAGGAACGTGGACACCAACAACTCAGTCATATGCTGCGTGGTATGATCATGGAACGAACAGTTGGAGTTGGTCCGGAGGAACGGGGCAGGTTGGGTATGTTCGTGGAACGAATCGAGGGGCAAGCATTGTTGCGTCGGCTGATGCTACAAATATTACGCTTACCATTCCTCCTGTTAGCCCGTGGGGTATCTGTATCGGAACGCAGTGGGATGTTGAGTAAAAATCGTTGAAAATAAAAATATGAAAAAAGTTTCCAAAAAAATATATTTTTTAACATTTATGTTGATATGTATTTTTGGTGTTGCATATTCATTCTCTCATTTTTTCTCTCCTTTTGAGATAGCTCGTGCGGGGGTGGGTCAGAATGTTACGGGGTATGCATGGAGCGATAACGGCGGGTGGATCAGTTTTAACAATACCGACACAGGTGGTGGTGTTGATTACGGAGTTTCCGTTGAGATTGCGGCGGGTCCAACATACGGTGATTTTTCCGGTTATGCATGGAGTGATGTTTTTGGTTGGATAAGTTTTAATGCCGCGGATCTTTCTGTCTGCCCCGGTGGTGCCGTTGCGGCAAAACTCGATGATGTAACAAATAAAGTTTCGGGTTATGCAAGAGTATTGGCGGGAAGCGGAGATGGAAAAGGATGCATAAAACTTTCTGAGAGTACGGTTGCACCGGTTTACCCCGGCGTTACCTACGATACTGTTTCTAAAAAGTTTCAAGGATATGCGTGGGAGCCGGATGTTTTAGGATGGGTTAGTTTTAATTGTGTTGATAGCTCTTCCTGTGGCACATCGAATTACGCGGTAAATTTTGGAGGTTTGAATACACCTCCTGTTGCATCCATATCTACACCTATTGAAGGACCAAATTCTTTCCCGGTGGGTTTAATCGGTATTTTTGGAGATGAACTGGGTGATACTTTTGCATCATACAAATGGTATGAAGGGGCTTGTATGACAGGTGTGGAACTTTCGAGTGGTGCGGGTGGATCAAATCCAACCGTTGAATTTTTCCCTACTCCGGCATTTGCTCCTGGTTCCTCACACACCATATCGTTCCAGGTTTGCGATAATCACGGAGCGTGTTCGTGTGACACACATAACATGACGGTTACGGTGACAGAATGTTCGGATTCTAGCGATAATGATGGAGATGGAAGACAAAATGAGAACGATCCAGGTTGTTATACCGACTGGGATGTAACAAAGACGTTCCATATTGATTGGGAAGAAAGAACTCCAAAACCACAATGTGCTGATGGAATAGACGATGGTTCAAACGGTTTGTTTGATGACGGAGGTGGCGATATCTATAAAGCTGATCCGGGTTGTTATACCGGAAACAGTACTTCTACCGGTACATATGTTCCTGCAAACAGTGAATCATATTGCGGAGATAGAGTTTGCGGTAGCGGTGAAAATATCGGAAGTTGTCCCGTTGATTGTAAATTAAAATATAAAGTTATTTAATCTAAAAAAACACCCTGTTTAAAATGAAACAGGGTGTTTTTTCTTTTTGAGGTAAAACATGGTAAACTTGTTGCAATCAATTAAAATATTTGCGTATGAAATATAAAAAGACGGTTTTGAAGAACGGCATGAGGATCATCACGGTTCCGATGACAGAGAATCAAACGGCGACGGTGTTGGTGCTTGTTGAAGCCGGTTCAAAATATGAGACAAAGGAAATAAATGGCGTTTCTCATTTTTTGGAGCATCTTTGTTTTCAGGGAACGGAAAAAAGGCCAACGGCTTTTGATATCACGAAAGAACTCGACGGGCTCGGTTCTGTTCACAATGCTTTTACGGGAGGTGAGTTCACCGGATATTTTTTGAAGGCGCATAAAAAACAATTGCCAAAACTTCTCGATATCATTTCTGATATTTATCTTCATCCGGTGTTCAATAAAGATGAAATAGAAAAAGAGAAAGGCGTTATTATTGAAGAGATCGGTATGGGTGAAGATATGCCAATGCACAATGTTCAAGATATTTTTATGGAAGTGCTTTATGGGGATCAACCTGCAGGATGGGATATTGCGGGAACAAAGGAAAATGTGAAGAATATGACACGCGAAGATATTGTGGCATATCGTTCAAAACATTATGTTGCATCCGCGACAACAGTCGTGGTCGTTGGTGGGGGTTTCAATGAAAAAGAATTGATCAAAGATATCGAAAAGAAATTCGAACATATCGGTACAGGAAAGAAAGCGGGAAAGAAAAAAGTCGTGACATCCCAGAAAAAACCGGAGATGTTGATCAAATACAAAAAAACAGATCAAACGCATGTGGTTCTTGGAGTTCGGACGATCGATCTGTATCATAAAGATAATCAGACACTCAATGTTCTTACTGCGGTGCTTGGAAAGGGAGCAAGTTCGCGTCTCTTTCAGAAGGTCAGAGAAGAAATGGGTGCTTGCTATTATGTACATGCCGGAAGTTATGAATTTACCGATCATGGATATCTTTCGATACATACCGGGGTGAACGATCAACGAGTGGAAGAAGTTGTTAAGACTATCCTTGCGGAATGTAAAAAACTTACCCTTGAAGAAGTTTCAAAAGAGGAACTGAAGAAAGTGAAGGATTTCATTTCCGGCAATATCATGCTTGGATTGGAGTCATCGGACGCGATCGCCAGTTTTTATGGGGGACAGGAAATATTCAAAAAACCGATCAAAACGCCCGAACAGATCATCAAAGAGATCAACGCTGTGACCGCAAAAAATATTAAGACGCTTGCAAAGAAGATCTTCAAAGACGAGAAATTGAATATGGCGATGATCGGTCCGTTTAAAGATGGTGCGTCGTTCGAAAAAATCCTTACGTTCAAAGAATAAAACAGAACCTATTGTTCACTTGGGGGTCCAACCCCCAAGTGATATAATTATTTTCATTATGAGTAGAAAACCATTTGTAACTGGTAAATTTTATCATGTTTTCAATCGTGGAGTAGATAAAAGAAATATTTTTTCTGACGAGTATGATTCTGCACGTTTTTTAGAAAGTATGTTGGTATTTAACAACATTGAACCAATCGGGAGTATTTATGAGCGTTCGTTTAAGAAAGAAGCTTTACTTGGGGGTCCAACCCCCAAGTCGGAAAGGCTGGTGAATATTGTGGCGTATTGTTTGATTTTAAATCATTTTCATTTGATCTTAGAACAGGTCTCCGAAGGAGGAATAAGTGAATTTATGAAACGTTTAAGTGGAGGATATACTACATATTTTAATCTTAGAGAGGAACGAAGCGGACATCTTTTTCAAGGAAAGTTTAAAGCTCGTCATGTTACTACCGATGAATATCTTCTGCATCTTAGTGCCTATGTAAATTTGAATGACAGGGTTCACCAGCTTGGTAATTCACTTGGGGGTCCAACCCCCAAGTTAACAAGATCGAGTTGGGAGGAATATGTGGGGGAGGTTAAACTGCCGATGTGTGAAAAAGATGTTGTTTTGGGTAGGTTTAAAAATTCGGGGGAGTATAAAAAATATGCTGAGAGCGCTTTGGTGACAATGGTGGAAAGAAAGAAAAACGAGAAGGAAATGAGGAGTTTGATGTTGGAATAATTCACTTGGGGGTTGGACCCCCAAGTGAAAAATAGATATTAGTTTTTTCTTGCGATAGTGCGGCACTCGGTGATACAATGTGCCTATGACAGAGCATGAAAAAAATAAAGATGGTGTAACAATATCAATTACTACGGGGACAATTTTTAAGACGGCGCTTATTTTGTTGCTGTTTTATTTTTTGTTTTTCTTTCGTGATCTTATTTTGGTTATTTTAACAGCTGTCGTTATGGCGTCTGCTGTGGAGCCGGCAACAAAAAAAATCACCAACTGGGGTTTGTCGAGGTCTGTTGCGGTTAGTTTGGTATTCATCTCTATCATTCTTGCACTCGTCGGTTTCTTTTTCTTATTCGTTCGTCCGATCGTCAGCGATATCGTTCATGCCGATTCCGTTTATAATATTTCTTCTTTTGTTTCCGATAGCAAAACGTCGATCGCGCAAAAAAGCGTTGCGGTGAGCAAAGAACTTTCTACTTCGAACATTTTTGATACGTTGCGAGGTTTTGTTTCCGATTCAGGCTCATCTGAAGGAGCTTTTGCTTTTGTTCGTACGGTTTTCGGCGGTGTGTTCAGTTTTATTCTTATTTTGGTCTTTGCATTTTATCTATCGGTGCAAAAACATGGGGTTAAGAATTTTCTCCGTATCGTGACGCCCGATCAGTACGAGGAGTATGTTATCGGTTTGTGGAAAAGGACACAACATAAGATCGGACTTTGGATGTATGGGCAGTTGGTCCTCGGTCTCATTGTGGCTGTCTTGGCATATATAGGTCTTTCTTTTATGCGAGTTGATTATGCACTTTCTCTCGCTTTCCTTATTGCGATCTTTGAGATCGTTCCTGTTTTTGGCCCGATCCTTGCTTCAATACCGGCTATTCTCATTGCTTTTATGAACGGTACCGGTTTGGTTCCTGAACCGGGAATGACAGCAGCTCTTTCGGTCGCGCTGTTTTATGTGGTCATCCAACAGTTCGAAAGCCACCTTATTTATCCGCTCGTTATTCGAAATGTCATTGGTGTGTCTCCTATTTTGGTTATTATTGCCATTGTTATCGGTGTGGAATCAGCAGGTGTTTTGGGGGCTATCCTCGCCGTTCCGATCGCATCCGCTTTGGTTGAATTCACCAATGATATCCAAGAAAGGAAAGATTTGCTGAAAAGTAACAAATAATACTATATAATAATACCATGGAGAAAAAAAATTCTTTTTATATAACAACAGCAATTCATTATGCCAACGCAGGTCCGCATTTAGGTCATGCATATGAAGGATTGCTTGCCGACATTGTCGCGCGATATAAACGCGAGAAGGGAATGCCCACATTCTTTTTGACGGGTACCGACGAACACGGTGATAAAATTTTACGTTCCGCAAAAAAAGTCGACATGGGTCCGCAAGCGTTTGTTGATATGAATGCGCAGAAATTCAAGGATCTTTATGAAGCGATGTCACTTTCAAACGACGAGTTCATTCGAACATCGGATCAAAAAAAACATTGGCCGGGAGCGATCGCTTTGTGGAACACGATAAAAGAAACGGGTGATATTTATAAAGGAGTATACAAAGGTTTGTACTGTGTCGGTTGTGAAGCTTTTAAAACAGAAAAAGATCTTGTCGATGGAAAATGTCCCGATCACAAAATTGCTCCTGAAGAGATCGAAGAAGAGAATTATTTTTTCAAACTCTCAAAGTATGCCGATGAGATCATTAAACTGATAGAATCCGACACGATCCGTATTTTGCCTGAAGCGCGAAAAAATGAAATGCTTGCTTTGGTAAAAGAGGGGATCGAAGATATCAGTTTCTCTCGTCCTGAGCGTGATATTCCGTGGGGTATTCCCGTCCCTGGAGAACCGGGACAAAATATGTATGTGTGGTGCGACGCCCTGTTCAATTATATTTCAGCGCTTGGGTATGGTACGGAACACGACGAGAATTTCAAGAAGTTTTGGCCGGCCGATGTTCATATTGTTGGAAAGGATATTTTGCGTTTCCATGCGATCTTCTGGCCCGCAATGTTGCTTTCGGCTAAATTACCACTGCCGAAGAACATTTGGGTTCACGGTATGATCACGTCCGATGGTCAAAAAATGTCGAAATCGATCGGCAATGTTGTTGATCCTATGGAATACATAAGAGATTATGGTCCTGACGCTTTCAGATATTTCCTTGCGCGCGAGATCCCGCCTTTTGAAGATGGAGATTTTTCAGAGGAGAAATTCGTTACCGCGTACAATGCAAACTTGGCGAACGGTCTTGGAAATCTTGTTTCCCGTACTATTAAGATGACCCAAACATATTTTGGCGGAACGATCAAAAAAAAGGAAGAGTATGTCGATGTCCCGCTTCTTATTCGCCGCGATCTTTTTAAGGGAACCGAATATCTTCAAGGATACAGCATTCCGTATACTATCGAATGGGCGATATTGCCGGAATATCAAGAAAAAATGGAAGCTTTTGAAGTGCAGCAGGCAGCCGACGTTATTTGGAAATTCATTGGTCTTTTGGATGGATATATCACCAAACATGAACCGTTCAAACTTATCAAAGAAGATCGGGAAAAGACCGAGAATATTTTATGGAATATTTTGTATGGATTGTATTTTGTCGGTGTTATGGTTGTTCCTTTTATGCCGGATACCGCGAAGAAGATATGGACAGCTATCGGTGTGGATAATATGGATGAAAAATATGGCACGCCGTTATCTTTTCAAACACAACAGATCGATGAAGCCTTGTTCGCTCGAATTGAATTGAAAAAGATCGAAGAACCTCAACCCGTACCTCAACCGGACTCTCAACCTACTGAAGAGGGTCAAGTATAAAATTCCATGAACGGCTTACCGCTCCTTTTTGACATTCATTCGCATCTCAATGATGTGGCTTTTGATGGTGATCGCACTGACGCGATCGCGCGCATGCGAGAGAAAAAAGTTTTTACGATCACGGTCGGCACGGGTGCGGACATGTCAAAGAAAGCATGTGACATCGCAAGAGACAATGAAGGATCCTTTGCGTCGATCGCGCAACATCCGTCGGACAATACGAAAGAAATTTTTGATCGCGATCTTTATCTCAAACTTGCAAAAGAAAATCCGAAGGTTGTCGCAATAGGGGAATGTGGTTTGGATTATTTCCGTCTGCTTCCCGAGAATGAAAAGGAAGAAAAAGCGCGGCAAAAGAAATTGTTCGAGGATCATATCGAACTTGCCGTGACCTTGAACAAACCACTGATGATCCATTGTCGCGATGCTCACAAGGACATATTGGACATCCTCAAGGACAAAAAAAGGGAATATGGCGACAAACTTCGCGGAGATATACATTTTTTCGCCGACAGCGTTGAAACGGCAAAGCAATATTTTGACCTTGATTTCACGGTGTCTTTTACCGGAGTGATCACGTTCGCCAGAAATTACGACGAAGTCATCAGATACTCGCCGCTTTCCAGAATAATGTCCGAGACGGATGCTCCCTATGTCGCCCCTATTCCATACCGCGGAAAGAGATGTGAACCGATCTATGTCGAAGAAGTGGTAAAAAAGATCGCGGAAATTCGTGGTGAAGATCTTGATGTGGTCCAAAAAGCCATGGTCGATAATGCGTTTCGGGTTTTTAACATCATGTAGTAAAATAGTATTTTCATATGGATGATTCTCACAGAGAAAAGTTACCTTTTACAGAGTTTTTGAAGACCATTAAATGGTTGGTTGTTTTTAATTTCAAGCTGTCTCCGTGGGGTGTTGTTTTTCAAATTTTAACAAGAATTGCAATGGATGTCAGTCCGTTGTTCACGGCATATCTTGTTGCTAAAATATTGGACCGCGCGATCAAGATCGCGGGAGATGTTAATGGAGACATGAAAGATGTTATTCCGCTTTTGATAGTATTACTCGCTTTTAATTTGATCTTGTCGGCGTTTCAGTCTGTGTATTCGTATGTTTCTGAGATCATGTTGCTGAGGTGTTATTATGGGACGCCGATGATCCTCGCGGAACACATTGATTCTTTGGGGATCCAAACATCAGAAAATCCTGAGGTTTCGAATAAGATACAGAGAACCAAGAATTTACTCGGAGGAATAAACAATGATTTTGAACGCGCCGTAGTATTCTTTGCGCGATGTGTCGTATTGTGTGTAACATCGGTCATTGTTATAAGAACAATGCCTATCGTGGCGGGCGTTATATTCATTTCAATGATACCGGAATTCATTTCTAACCGATTTCATATGAGAAAAAGTTGGAGATTATGGAGAGCAACCACTGAAGATCTTAGAAAAGCGTTCTCAACGTCGGACTCACTGAATGAAACGGCACGTTTACAGGAGATAAAGATCATCTCGGCGTTCGGTTATTTGCAAAATATTTTTACGAGTATTACCGGTGGTTATTTTAAAAAAATAACGCGTAATTCCAGAAACTGGA
>Ga0172379_10004037_pt1 | contig 22331 bp, 23 predicted proteins | sample GrowelOW334metaG_FD_119756 | JGI IMG/M metagenome (GOLD analysis project Ga0172379, IMG submission 119756) | Groundwater microbial communities from an aquifer near a municipal landfill in Southern Ontario, Canada - Groundwater well OW334 metaG | ecosystem: Environmental > Aquatic > Deep... | reverse complement strand
TGAAATCGGTCTTCGAAGAGGAAATCTATCTCGAATATGCCCATGAATTTGAGAAACTTGGACCCATGGACAACAACCTGGAGTTTCTCGATTACTACGATCTGGAGATCAGGAAAGAGAACCTGAAACAATATCTGCAATTGATCACAGAGGCCAAGGCACAGCTCTCTATTCCTGTGATTGCCAGCATCAATTGTGTAACTTCCCAGGAGTGGGGTTTCTTCGCCAAGAAGATTGAGACCGCTGGAGCAGATGCAATTGAACTGAACCTCTTCATCTCACCGAGCGATCTTTCCCAAACAAGCCTGGACAATGAAAGCACCTATTTCGACATCATCACCCGTGTTTCGCAAAAAGTTACGATTCCTGTTTCCGTTAAGATTAGCCACTACTTCTCAAATTTGGGCGGCATGATCAGGGATATCTCATTTTCTGGTGTAAAAGGGATCGTTCTCTTCAACCGCTTTTATTCTCCCGATATCGACATTGACCGTGAGACCATTCATGGTGCAAATGTACTGAGTCATGACTCGGACTACCTGTTGCCTTTGCGGTGGGTCGCTGTCATGTCCAACAGGGTCAATTGTGACATTGCCTCATCGACTGGGGTCCATAGCTGGGAAACTGCCGTAAAGATGATCCTTGCAGGTTGCAATGCTGTACAGGTGGTCTCCGCTCTTTATGAGAAAGGATTTGGATTTATTGAGGAGATCAATCTCCAGCTGGCTGCCTGGATGACCGCGCACAATTACGAAACTATTGATAACTTTAGAGGGAAATTAAGCCAGGAGAATTCTGTCAACCCCGCTGAATTTGAGCGCGTCCAATTCATGAAAAATTTTGGCGAATACAAATCCGGTCACTAAATCGGCTCAGATGTCTGTCAACCATAGCACTACGAAAGAACGTCAGGGAAGCCCCAAACAAAGAAGCTTCCTCTTCGTTCTTTTGTTGTTTGTGGCCACCTCCCTTTCATACGGACAGGAGAACAAAAACATGGATAAGGTGGTCATTGGGGATCTCCGTTTCATCCTGCATAAAGTTGAGAGAAATCAGACGCTGTACTCAATTTCCAAAATATACGACTGCTCGCAGGAGGAGGTTTTGGCTGCCAATAAAAATATCACTGGGGTCATTAAAAAAGGAATGATCCTGAAAATTCCTGATCACACGTACCAAAAACCGCTGGCTGCCAAAATTAACGAAAGCAAGTTTGTCCGGCACCAGATCGTCAGTGGTGACAATTACTATCAGCTCAATCTGAAATATGGGGTGGATGAGCAGGAACTTCTCAAATTCAATCCGGAACTGAAAGATGGATTGAAAGCAGGCCAAATCATTCTGATCCCACGTAAGTCCATGGCAAATACGGAGCGGGAAACCACGGCAAAAGAGGCTCTTAAAATTGAACCTGCGGAAAAAGAATCTCCTGCTCCATTTAGAACAAAAAGGGCTGATCAAAGTTTTAACGTTGGACTTTATCTGCCAATTTCCGCAACAGTTGCGGATAGTTTAAAACCAACTTCCAAAACACTCAGTTTCCTCTCATTTTACCAGGGGCTATTGATGGCAGTCGATCAGTTGGCAAAGATTGGAATCAAAGTCAAATTGTATGTTTACGATACAGAAAGAAATTCAACCAATGTCGACATACTGCTTAGGAAGCCTGAATTCCTCTCTCTCGATCTTATCATTGGTCCTGTCTATCCTGAGAATCAGAAAGTCATATCTGAACTTAGTGCCAAGAACAGAATCCCCATGGTATCGCCACTCTCCACAGATGACAAATATGCTAAACTGAATCCCTGGTACTTTCAGGTCAACCCAGTCAAAAAAATGAGGATGGAAGCCACAGCAGACTATGTTCTAAAGGAGTTCCCAAAAGAGAAAATCATCTTTCTGGAGAGCGACTACAGTGGTTCTGAAACCCGTCAGCTGAGAGAATACCTCACCAAAAAAAGAGGGGCATCTGAGACAGCTAAAGGCTTAACTTCAAATTACAATATATGGTCAAGGGGCACCAGTGAGTTGGAATCCCAACTGAAATCAGACCAACCCAACATCCTGGTAATGGCAGATATCAACGAGGTACATGTCAGCATTGCCATGAACCGCCTCTCCCATTTGTCAAATAAATATCCGCTGATCCTGGTAGGCGTGCAGGAATTTTCACGGATGCAGAGCATCGAAATCGAGAACCTGCACAATGTCAACCTCCGTTTTCTTTCTACCTACTTTGTGAATTACAATCTTCCTGCTGTCTCCACATTCGTGGAAAATTTCAGGACCGAGTTTGGCACCGAACCTTCATTGTTTGCCTTCCAGGGCTACGACATGACCACCTTTTTCCTGAAATCCCTTCAGAAAAAAGAAAAATTTTCCCGTAATTCTCCGACTGGCGGAGATGCAGAGTTGCTACAGACCTCCTATCATTTCACCAAGATCTCCGATATTGGGGGATATACCAACGACAGTTTCACGGTAGTGGAGTATTCCAATACGTTTGAGGTAAAGGCGCTGGGGGTTATCAGACATGGGGAATGAAGGGGGGCAAAGCGCATAGGTTAACCATGCTGAGCATAAATAAATTTTCAGTTCTTCGTAATAACTGTTTTTCGTTAGTTATTGTCCAAATTTTATAATTTGTTCAGTAGTTCTTAATGTTCATTTTAAATGAACATGCATTTGAAATGAACATTAAGCATAAATATTTTTAGCGTGAAATACAAATAATTAAACTTTGTTCATTATATTTGACTGTTCATTTAAAATGAACTGGTAAAATTAGTGAACAAGGCGGTTATGAAAAAGGAAAAATACATTCTTGATGAGGCCATAAACAGCCTGCGCAGGTACACGCAAATACAGGCTATCGTTAAGGATGGCAGACTTAGGCGTGATGCAATACTGGAAATAGCCAAAGAAGAATTTGTCGTTGAGACTAAACCAGAGATCACAAAGGGTAATAAAGGGATTGTTCTGGCACAACTCAAGGAAGTATCCCGTGAAAATAACCTGCCTATTATTTTGTTAACAAAATATATCCCGACCGAAATAGCCAAAGAGTATGTGAACGAAGGAGTATATTACCTGGATGTTGCAGGAAATTGTAATATCAGACAAAATAATCTGGTGCTTTTGGTTGAAGGGAAAAAAATTGAGCGGGCAGCCAAGGTCAATCAACCACGCGCATTTCAGGAAGCTGGAATTAAGTTGATCTTTCTGTTTTTAGTTGATCCCGCAAAAGCTCAACTCACGTACCGTGAACTTGCGGAACTTGCGAATATCTCTTTAGGTTCTGTGGGGACAATCATGCAGGAACTTATCGATCTCAATTTCATTCTCAAAACAAAACAAACGTTGAAGCTCAAGAACACCAAGGAGCTTTTGAATCGTTGGATTACTGCTTACCACGATGTATTAAGACCCCGGTTATTAATGAAACAAATGCGTTTTGTGAGACCGGAGAGCTATAACAATTGGAAGGAAATTGATCTGAATCAACCCGATGGAGTTGCATTTTGGGGTGGTGAGCCTAAAGCCAGCTTACTTACCAACTATCTGCATCCTGGTATTTTCACCATATACACTTACCGCAATTGGCAAAGTTTCAAGGATATTGGACTTGTTCCTGACGAAACCGGAAACGTGGAGGTATTGGCAATATTCTGGGGTCCACAAACGTGTATGGGCATTCCTCCAGTTTTGATTTATGCTGATTTGATGAGCAGTGGAAGCGATCGTAATATTGAAACCGCAAATATGATCTTGAAGAATGAGCTACAATATATCAAGTGAAAATTTCAGCAATCCCTTATTGAAGGAGTTGCTTGAGAAATTAACCGGCTTTTTCGACTCAATAGAGTCAGAGTTTTATGTGATAGGCGCCACTGCCCGCGACATAATACTGAGTGGTATCCATAAGCAGGTTGCTACTCGGAAAACCAATGATCTGGACATTGCTATTGCGATCCCTGATTGGTCAAAATTTCAGAATATTTCAGAGAGCCTGTGCAAAATAGATGGTTTTGAATAATCGAAGATGCAAGCACAGCGATTTTTCTACAAAACATATTATCTACTGGATATAGTCCCTTTTGGTGAAATTGCCCAGGCAGATAGACTAATCTATTGGCCACCTGAGGAATCACAAGCAATGTCTGTCTCCGGTTTTACCGATGTGGTCAAGCATGCCCTTGAAATCTCAGTGGATGATAGCCTCGTAATTCATGTGGCTACCTTGCCCGGAATTTTCATTCTCAAATTAAATGCTTGGAGTAACCGGAATATCGAGACCAACCGGGATGCCGATGATATGGCTTTTATCATTTCAAGTTATCTCGAAATTAATGAGCAACGTGCAGTTGACGAGAACTATGACCTGTATGAGGACGACGATTTCACAACCTTTAATGCCGGGGCCGCATTGCTGGGAAGGGATATGAAAGCAATCCTACAAGCAAACGCTGAAATTTTAAATGAATTTGTTGGCATTCTCCGCACTGAAGTAGATCTGATGGAAGACAGCAAATTGATTAACCAGATGATGGAAACCCATGCCTCGTTGAAATATGAAGAAGTTTACAATGGCCTGCTTTCAATTACAACCGAACTAAATAAATAATTACACATTTTACATATGATCGATCCAACCGAAACCAACGAAGAAATTGTTCTCAACGATAATCAGATTATACGCTCCTTAACTGATGCGATAAAACCTGCAAAAAGCAAGGAACTCACGCTCCAATCGCTGATTGCCATGCTCAACGAAGAGTATGGTTTTGAAATGAGTGACATGGAGCGCAATTTTCCCTTTACCTACGTTGACTTAGAAGGCAAGAACAAACGCAAACCCCAGGGCAGGGGGAATATTGAGATCTTTGCCAAACACTTAATCCTTACTTTTCCCCTCTTTCTTCTTTTTTTCCTGCGAAATCCCCATCGTCATGGCCGTCATTCCGGCCAATCCACCTAATTGCATGGTTTCCAAAGCAGTGCTGGGGACAATCACAATTGTTGAGTTGTCTTTCAGACCTTCATACAGCATGTTCATTGCCCTTAAATGCAGCGCCGTAGGATTACTGGAATAGGATTTAGCCGCCTCTGCGAACTTCTCAGCCACCTGTCGCTCGGAATCACCCAGAATGACCCTTGCCTGACGTTCCCGCTCTGCCTGGGCCTGCATCGACATCGCATCCTCCAGCGCCGAGGGGATCAGAACATCTTTCACCTCTACAGAAATGACATTGATGCCCCATGGTTCAGTGCGTTCGTCAATGATTTTCTGGAGTTCGTTACTAATCTTCTCCCTCCCTTCCAGCATATCCGAAAGCATTGTTTTGCCTATGACATCGCGCAAGGCAGTCTGTGAGGCCCAACTGATGGCGCTTTTGTAATCGGCGACATCCAATGCAGCCTTCTTTGAATCCAAAACCTTCCAGAACAAGACTGCATCCACATCGACCGGTACCGTATCCTTTGTAAGGGTCTTCTCCGCTGTAAAAGAGGTGGCAATGACCCGGGTATCAATCCAGTATGGGATCATGTCTACAACCGGTATAATAAAGAACAATCCCGGTCCCTTCAACGAATGAAATCCTCCCAGTCGCAGTACCACAGCTTTTTCCCATTGGTCTGCAATCTTAATTGAGTTTGACACGATAAGAGCAATCAGGAAAGAAATCACATTAATAACCATTCCTTCCGTGTTCACCTGAGTTCCGTAAATGGAATAAGAAAATCCTACTCCAATTGCAAGGATGACAAAAAAGACTAACAATGCAAAATAGTTTGTTGTTTTCATAATGCTCCCTCCATCTATTACGTTTTAAAACCGGATCCATTTCTGACACCCGCTTTTCAGAATGATGAGCATCCGATTTCACTCTTAAAGATAGATAGTAATTGAGAGATTTGTACACGGACCAGGATTAATTGTATATTTGCCGATACAGAAGCACGGGGTGCTTGGTGAAAGCCATGCTGAGAGTAAACCCGAAACCTGATTTGGATAATGCCAACGTAGGGATGCAAGCTAAGATATTCCATTTTACTTCATTCTATTGGCGGCCCCAACTGAATGAAGTTTTTGTTTTAAAACAATTTGAAAATGGAAATAGAAAAATCAAAACTTGAACTTATTCCTCAAAAAGACCTGAATTGGCAAAACCGACCAGAATGGTTTTTTAATCGTGAATATACTGACACGTACGAACAATGGTATGAAGGTCGATACAAGCGTGCAGAAATTTGGCAGAAGAAAGTGATGGAACAACTTGTGTCAAAAGACAAACGAATAAAAACGTTACTTGAATTTGGCTGTGGCACTGCGCGCTTTACCCGCTGGTGGAAAGAGATTGGCATAGAAGCAACAGGGGGCGATATTTCCCCACTCATGTTGTCGCAGGCAATGCATTTGTTTGACGGCGACCTTGTAATGGCAGATTCACATCACATGCCATTTAAAGACCATTCCTTTGATTCACTGGCATTTATTACCACGTTTGAGTATTACAAAGAGCCTGTGAAAGTTATACAAGAAGCTGCACGTGTCGGGAAATATGGAATAGCTATGGGTATGATGAATAGATACTCAACCAAAGTTGTAAGAAGAAGGGTTCAGGAACTATTCGGAAAAAATCCTTTCTATTTAACAGCTACTTTTTATACACCTGCCAAACTTTCCAAAATAATTGATGAAGCGCTTAAAGGGAGAGATTATTCTATTGAATGGACATGTACCGGACTTCCCAAATGGTTTCCTGTTCAACAATGGAATTTGCCCTTGGGCGATTTTTTTGGATTGTACATTAAATTAAATGATGTAAAATAAATGAACATGAAACTTGGAAAAATCGACCACCATCTATTTGAACAATTTATCAGCACAAAATGTGGTTGTACTAGAAACGAAGTGAGCATTGGACCTCAGTTTGGTGCAGATGTTTCTATCGTTGATTTGCCCGGAGATATGGCCATGGCATTGACAAGTGACCCTCTGTCTCTTATCCCAATTCTAGGTTTGGAAGAATCGGCCTGGTTATCTGTTCAGCTGATGGCTAACGATATGGCAACAACAGGTTATGCTCCGATGTATGGCCAATTTGTTTTAAATCTTCCGGCAAGTTTTCCAAAATCCGATTTTCGAATTTACTGGGATCACATTCATCGTTTTTGTTCCAAAATTGGAATTGCCATAACAGGTGGCCATACTGGTTTTGTCGAAGGGCAAAATTCCACCATTGCAGGAGGAGGCACTTTTATAACTGTTGCTCCAAAAAATAAAATGCTCGTTTCAAAATATGCAAAGCCCGGCGATGTAATTTTGGTTACCAAAACCTGTGCAATTTCATCGGCGGCCATACTTGCCATGTGCTTTCCGTTAACTGTTAAAAACAGACTGGGCAATGATATCCATCAACAAGCTTGTGCTACTTTTTACCAAACCTCTTCGCTGGAAGATGCATTGGCAGCGGTTGGTAAAAATCATGAACATTCTGATATAACTGCGATGCACGATGTAACTGAAGGCGGTGTTATGGGTGCAATCTATGAATTGGCAACAGCTTCAAACAATGGTGCATTGATTCATAACAATAAACTACCCATTGGCCATTTACAAAAACAGGTTTGCGGCTTATTCTCTTTGGACCCAAGACATTGCATTGGTGCAGGTGCTATGATTATTACCTGCAAGAAGGAATGTACACCTGATGTAATCAACCGTTTAGCTTACAAGAATATTGCCTGTACAGAAGTAGGTGAAATAGTTGAAAAACACAAAGGCATCAAACTTATTGAGAACGAAATTGCCGGTGATGTAATATACCATGAAGAAGATCCTTACTGGGCAGCATTTATCAAGGCAATGAATTCGGGATGGAAATGAATACTTTAATAAATAGAGAAATTAGCTCAGGAATATATCTGGTAATCGATCCTTCGATGGATGAATTGCAGTTGCTCAATAAATTAACCCTTTGTTTAAAAGAAAGACTTGCGGCTGTGCAGATTTGGGATCATTTTAAAGCTGAGCAAAACATAGGTGCACTTATCAAGAAAGTTTGCAATTTGTGTCACGTTAAAAAAGTTCCGGTGTTAATAAACAACAGATGGGAATTACTAAATGACTTTCTATTGGATGGTGTCCATTTTGATGAGATACCTGAAAACTACACAGCGATGAAAAAAAGTATCAACAAGCCATTCCTATGCGGACTTACCTGCAACAATGATTTAACTGTTGTAGGCTGGGCCAGTGAAAACAAGCTGGATTATATTTCCTTCTGTTCTATATTTCCTTCCAGCACTGCCAACAGTTGCGAATTGGTAGATTTTAATACCATACACCAAGCGGCAAAGATGTATTCGCTTCCCATATTCCTGGCAGGTGGAATTAAGCCCGAAAACATACACAAATTAAAGGAACTTAACTATACGGGAATTGCCGTAATATCAGGTATTATGAGTTCAGACAAGCCCGATGAATCAATAAAAAAGTATCAAGTAAAATTAAATGACAAATTAAAATGAGACCCGAAACCATAAAAAAACTTTGTTGTCCCTTTGATAAAGGAGATCTAACCCTAACGGAAATTACAAAAGAGATAAGCGGAAATATTTTGGAAGGATTTTTTGTCTGTACCGTTTGCACACGACTGTATCCGATAGTAAAAGGCATACCAATTATGAGCCCCGACGAATTTAGGGAGTTTAAACTGGAACAACCATTACTCGAAAGATGGAAAAGGCATTTAAATGGACATTCGTTTACCAATTTTCGTCTTATAGCTCCCGAAAACAGCGCCAAAGAATTAAGCTAAAAAATATGTTCTCGAAACAGCATAAAATAAAATGGCTATAAAGCTTCAAATCCCTCGAGTCCAAAAATTAAGGTTCCCGGAAAGGGCGAATGCTAAAGGAGCCGGGGTGCAGCGATTTCTAACCATCGACTAACAAAAATGCGGTTACAAACCGCATCACCCAAATGTGCCATCGATTCCCACTTCGAGGGCAATGATATCTAAAAATTATTCCGTAAATTTATCAATCTATAACCCGCTACAAACCAGCCTCAAAATATTTTAATTTTGTTTATTTAGAAATGTTTGTAGTGTGACAAAAGGATTGGTTGTATGGAAAAGAATGCACTTATCAGAAATCCTGACACATTGCTGCTCATTTGTAAGCCCCACGACCAGCACCCAATCCAAAGGCTTGCAAAAGAGCTGCAAACGAACACATTGAGTTTATGTACACCATGATTAATTATCTCTCTTGTGAATAAATTGGCTTAGCACCGTAGCTATTTTGTTATATTTGAGCTTGTATAGAATTTTGTGTAAGAAATAGAAAAATATTAGATGGCTAAAACAGCAAAGACAGAACAGGAAGAACCATTGAAAGTTAAACTCTGGAAAGCAGCCGACAAGCTCCGTAAAAACATGGATGCTGCCGAATACAAACACGTTGCTTTAGGTTTGATATTCCTGAAATACATATCGGATGCATTTGAAGAGGAGTATCAAAAATTGGTTTCCCTTCAAAAAAGCGAAGGGGCAGATCCCGAAGACAAAAATGAATACATAGCCGAGAAAGTATTTTATGTACCGCCTTCCGCCCGCTGGAATTGGATACAAGGCAAGGCAACACAACCCACCATTGGCAAAGACATTGACGATGCAATGGATGCCATTGAAAAAGACAACCCTTCGTTACGGGGTGTTTTACCTAAGGTTTATGCTCAGGAAAAGTTAGACAAAACAAGTTTGGGCGGACTGGTAAACCTTGTTGGTTCTGCCACTTTGGGAACGAAAGAGGCACAAAGCAAAGATTTATTGGGACAAGTATTTGAATACTTCTTAGGAGAATTTGCTTTGGCTGAAGGCAAAAAAGGCGGACAATTCTATACGCCCGGAAGTGTTGTTAAATTGTTGGTTGAAATGCTGGAACCTTATGAAGGACGAGTATTCGATCCGTGTTGTGGCAGTGGTGGAATGTTTGTTCAGAGTGAGAAATTTATCAAAAAACACCAGGATCATTACCTGAAAAAAGGTTCTGCAAAAATGTCCTTACAAAATCTCACCGACCCCATTTCTATTTACGGACAAGAGAGCAACCAAACCACCTGGCGTTTGGCAAAAATGAATTTGTCGATACGTGGCATTGACAGCAGCAATGTAAAGTGGAACAACGAAGGTTCGTTTTTAAATGATTTACACAAGGACCTGAAAGCCGACTATATTATTGCCAATCCACCTTTTAACGACAGCGACTGGAGTGGTGAACTGCTGCGCGATGATGCCCGTTGGAAAGTATTGGGCGAAAAATTGACACCTCCAACAGGGAACGCCAACTATGCCTGGATACAACATTTCCTTTACCACTTAGCGCCAACCGGACAAGCAGGTTTTGTCTTGTCGAAAGGTGCATTGACAACCAATACGACCGGCGAAGGGGATATTCGGAAAGCACTGATTGAAAATGGTTTGGTGGATTGCATTGTCAACCTGCCGACTAAGCTATTTTTAAATACGCAAATACCCGCTTGTTTGTGGTTCCTTTCCCGCAACAAAACCAACGGCAATTTCAGAAAACGTGAAAATGAAATCTTGTTTATTGATGCCCGGAATATGGGCTTTTTGGTTAACCGGAAAAACCGGGAATTAAGTGAAGAGGATATTGCCCTGATAGCAGGAACCTACCGCAACTGGAGAAATCCGGATGGCAATTATGAAGATGTGGCGGGCTTTTGCAAGGTAGCGACCATCGAGGAGGTGAAGAAATTGAATTATGTGCTTACACCTGGCAGGTATGTGGGCTTGGCAGACGAAGAAGATGATTTTGTTTTTGAAGAACGGTTTAATACTTTGAAATCTGAATTGGAAAAGCAGATTGCTGAAGAAACTGAGCTGAATAAAAGAATAGCGGACAACCTAAAAAAAATATTCCTATGACAAAAGAATTATCTAACCGGACTTTAAATGTTTTTGAACAGATAAAGCAAACTGATGAAAACGGAAATGAGTTTTGGGGAGCCCGACAACTTGCCAGAGTATTGGAATATACCGACTTCAGAAATTTTCAATCAGTCATCAACAAAGCAAAAGAGGCTTGTTCAAACAGTGGTCAGCCGGTCGATCATCACCTCGTTGACTTCAACGAGGAGATAATTCATGGAAAAGGGGCGAGACAAGTTTATCCAAGTGTAAAGTTAAGCCGCTATGCTTGTTACCTGATTGTTCAAAATGCCGATCCTTCCAAAGAAGTGGTGGCTTTGGGGCAAACCTACTTTGCCGTACAAACCCGTTTGCAAGAAATACGCCAGATGGACGAATACAATCGTTTGAGTACAGAGGACGAAAAACGACTGTTCCTGCGCAACGAAATGGCAAAACACAATACCCAACTGGCGGCTGCCGCCAAAGATGCCGGAGTCATTGAGCCAATTGATTATGCCATTTTCCAAAACCACGGTTATATGGGTTTGTATGGTGGGTTGGATGCCAAAGGCATACACCAAAAGAAAAGCCTTAAAAAAAATCAGCAGATACTCGACCACATGGGCAGTACAGAACTGGCAGCCAACCTTTTCCGTGCTACCCAAACCGAAGAAAAACTACATAGAGAAAACATACAGGGAAAGCAAAAAGCCAACCAAACCCATTTTGAAGTAGGCAAAAAGATACGACAAACGATTGAGGAAATTGGCGGTACGATGCCCGAAAATCTGCCAACAGAAGAAAGAATTAAGAAACTTGAAACAAAACCCGCAAAAAATAAGCTAAACAAATGACAGCGCAAGAATTGATAATCCACTTGAAAACTCTGCCACCTGAAACCAAAGTGGTAGTAAGAGGTTACGAAGATGGCTACAACGACATTCTGAAAGTTAGAACCGTAAAAATTAAACCCAATGTAAATTCCCATTGGTATGATGGTGAATATGATGATAACGAAGATTCTGATGCGATTGATGCCATTGACCTTTTTGGTGAAAACAAGAACCCAAAAGATGACTTATGAGAACCAACACCATAAAAGAACCTGTCCCGCAAGAACTTATTGACAGGGTTGGCATAGAGTTTTATAGTAGATGGAAAGAATATAAGCTAGGTGATATTGCTGAAATCACCTCTAGTAAAAGAATTTTCTTTTCAGATTACGTAACATCAGGGATCCCATTTTATCGTTCTAAAGAAATTATAGAGAAAGCATTAGGTGATAATATTTCAACTGATTTATTTATCCCTATTGAGAAATTTAAAGAAATCAAAGAGAAGTTTGGAGCACCAGTAAATGGTGATATATTAATTTCAGCAGTGGGTGAAAGGGCTGGAATTCCATATTGTGTTAATAATGATGGCGATTTCTATTTTAAAGATGGAAATTTAATATGGTTCAGAAATTTTAATTCAGCAATTTCATCGAACTTTCTTGTTTATTATTTTAACTCTTCAATAGGTCAACAAAGGTTAGAATCTACAATGATTGGATCTGCCCAGAAAGCATTAACAATTATTGGATTAAAGAATTTGGAAGTTGCATTCCCCTCATTTACCGAACAAACCGCCATTGCCTCCATCCTCAGCAGTTTAGACGATAAAATTAACCTGCTCCACCGCCAAAACAAAACCTTAGAGCAATTGGCTGAAACACTTTTTAGAAAGTGGTTTGTGGAGGATGCGGAGGAAAGTTGGGAAGTTGGGAAATTAGATGATTTAGTCTCGGTGAAAGGAGGGACAACTCCAAGCACAACTATACCAGAATATTGGGAAGGAAGTATCTGTTGGACTACACCTAGAGATTTATCAAATCACAACTCTGTTTTTTTATTCAATACAGAAAGAAAGATTACAGAAGCCGGCCTTGCAAAAATTGGTTCTGGACTTTTGCCAATAGGTACTGTATTACTATCATCTCGAGCACCAATTGGTTATTTGGCAATTACAGAAATGCCAGTTGCTATCAATCAGGGATATATTGCTATCTTGTGTAATAAAAAAGTGTCAAATTACTACATTTACTTATGGTGTAAGGCAAACCTAGAAGAAATTCAAAATTCTGGCAATGGTTCAGTATTTCAAGAGATTTCAAAAACTACCTTTAAGGATTTGAATGTATTAATTCCCTCAAATGGGAAATTGATAGATTTCAATAAAATGATTGAGCCAACGTTTCAAAAAATCAAATCAAATGCAACCCAAATCCGCACCCTCACCCAACTGCGCGATACGCTATTGCCGAAGTTGATGAGTGGGGAGGTGAGGGTAGAAATAGATTTATTGAGATGAAAGATAGGATTTCGCCAAAATATCAAATGCAATTAATTGATGATATTGAGAAAACCATCTGGTCTCAATATGCATCATATAAGAAAGTTAAGCTTTATATCGAGAAGTGGCATATTATTCAGGATGAGTGGAATAATTATTGGGAAAACTTTAGGATTGTAAATAAAGAAAGCGGAGAATTTGATTTATTGTCTACTTTACACAGCATTGATGGAGATACACTTCTTAAGATGGCTATTGATCTAGGTGTTGAAACTCCTGACTTTATTCCGTCAATCCCGGTCTTTAGAAACGAAATTAAATCTTCATTTGAAACGGCTAGTGCCACATTTGAAAGAGCTTTTAAACAAATAGAGGAGCACCCAGACATAGCAGTTGGACTGGCGAATTCAGCATTAGAGAGCATTATTAAAGAAATACACAAAGATGAAAGATTAGGCACAAAAACCAAAGATGGAGAAACTCTTTATGGATTGGCTCAAAACCTTTTGAAAGAATTTCAGATTTACCCAAATTCAGATTTACCTGTTGAAATAAAAACAATGGGTAGTGCTTTACTCTCAGCAAGTCAAAGTATTGAAAAACTAAGAAGTGAAAAAACCAATTTCCATGGTAAAACGAATGATGATTATTTTATCAGAGACCCATTATATGCATATTTTGTGGTTAATAGTGTTGCAACAGTTGGTTTGTTTTTAAATTCATTTTACAGAAAAAAATATCCAAAACCTGAAACGACGAATACGAATGAGTCAGAAAGTGATGATTTACCTTTTTAAAGTTAAAACCAAAATCCGCACCCTCATCCTACTTCGCGATACCCTGTTGTCGAGGTTGATGAGTGGGGAAGTTAGGGTGAAAATATAAGAAATGGCAAAGCGGCAAAGAAAATTGCATTCAATAAAAGAAGAGCTTTTGACAAAGTCAAGAGAAGCAATGCTTTGTGCCGTTCAAATTTTCAATAATCCTAATATTGTTTTTAAATCGGAGAGTTTTATTGTCCTTGCAAATATTTCCTGGACATACTTTTTACATGCATATTATAAAGATAAAGGAATAGACTATCGATACTATAAGCAAGGGCCTAAAACAAAAAAATACTATAGAACTGCAAGAGGTGCATATAAATACTGGGAACTTGAACGGTGTTTGAATGACGACAATTGTCCAATTGAAAGTGTCCCAAAATCAAATCTTAAATTTCTTATTGGGTTGAGGCATGAAGTAGAGCATCAGATGACGACTAGAATTGATGATTATTTAAGTGCCAGATTTCAAGCATGTTGTTTGAATTACAATCACTATATTAAAACTCTTTTTGGAAAAGAATATACAATAGATAAATATCTATCCTTTTCACTTCAATTTTCGTCAATCTCTGAAGAACACGGTAAACAATTAAATGAATTTTCAGACTTGCCTAAAAATATTGCGTCATATATAAATGAATTTGATGAAACGATTTCAGAAGAGGATTATAATAATCCACAATATTCTTATAGAGTGTTATATGTTCCAAAAACAGCAAATACAAAGGGTCAGGCAGACAAAGTAATTGAGTTTATTCGGGCAGATTCACCCGAGGCTGCTGGGCTAAACAAAGAATATCGAATTATCAAAGACAGAGAAAAGCCGAAACATCTTCCAACCGAAATTATTAATAAAATGCATGCTAAAGGTTATAATCGATTCGGAATGTATCATCACACCCAACTTTGGAAACAAATTAATGCCAAAGATGAGGGGAAAGGATTTGGTGTATCTGTTGCTGGTTTTTGGTACTGGTATGATAACTGGATTAAGAAAGTTGAAAAATATTGCATTGACCATAGAGAAGAATTTAGCTAATGAAAGCCATCACCAAAAACCATATTGAAGACTTCACCATCGAAACCCTACGGAATATGGGATGGGGTTATATGCATGGTTTGGCTATTGCTCCCGGTGCAGAACTGGCAGAAAATGAAAATTTTGAGCATATTGTTTTAATAAAAAATTACCGGAATTATATTAAACCGCAAGGCTCGGTAATCTTCTGGGATCATCGAGCCTCGAAGCTCCTTCTTCCTATCATGGTAAGATGAGCGGTACAAATTTAAAATAGAAAAACGAGAAAAAACATGTTATAAAACATAAATGAAATTTGTCACCGAAAAAATTATGGAACAAATCCGCACCCTCACACAACAACGCGATACACTATTGCCGAAGTTGAAGCGTGGGGAGGTGAGGGTAACATTTTAAAGTAAGAAAATATAATTAAATGGGTAAATTTGTAATCAAATGGCAAAAGCAGATCAAATAGTTGCACTGATAAAGGCACATTACGAGAATGAACCTGAGCGGTTCACTACCTTGTCTTTGCAAATTGCGGCTCACGAAGCCAAAATTGGACATGTTGCATTAGCCGATCAGATCAAAAAATTGGTAGATAAAGCTAAAGAGAACAAGCTCAAAGCCAAATCCTTTGTTAGTGATTTGCAGGGTTTATTTCTTGAAAATGTACCTGCTGTTAATTTGAATGATATAATTGCCCCTGCTGATATCAAGACAAAAATCAATCGGGTAATTTCCGAGTATGTACAACGAGATAAACTTCGTAAACACGACCTGGAAAACCGAAGAAAAATCATATTATCAGGTCCTCCGGGAACCGGAAAAACATTAACCGCCTCAATAATTGCCAATGAACTGAAATTACCGCTTTATACCATTCTTATGGATAAAATGGTTACCAAATACATGGGAGAAACCAGTGCTAAATTGCGTCAGGTATTCGATTTGATTCAACAACAGCAAGGTGTTTATCTGTTCGATGAGTTTGATGCAATTGGTGGTGAGAGAAGCCGTGATAACGATGTGGGTGAAATGCGAAGGGTATTAAATTCTTTCCTCCAATTTATTGAGAGGGATAATTCGGACAGTTTAATAATCGCAATAACTAATAACAAAGCTCTTTTAGACCAAGCTCTTTTTCGCAGGTTTGATGACGTAATTCTTTATGATTTGCCCACTGAAAAAGAGAAATTAGAGCTGTTGAAAAATCGTCTAGCACGATATGGTAAGAAATTAAATTTCACAGAACTCCTTCCCAACATCAACGGTTTAAGCCATGCAGAAATTTCACTTGCTTGTTTAGACGCTATCAAGGAAACGATTTTAAACGAAAAACAGCATATGAACAACCAGTTAATTCTGAGAGCAATCAAAGACCGGAATGCAGCATATCACAAATAATTTTCCAGAATGGCAGATTTATACAAGCACATTTTCATTACAGGAAAAGTAAAATCAGAAAAATATAAGCAATCACCCGGACGTGGAGGAGCTCTTATAATTCCTCAACGTGACCGGGTAGCACACAGCACAAAACTATTATTGAAGTTTGAAGAAATTTGGAACGAAAAGGAAAGGTTGCAACAAGCACGAACAGCTGAAAAAATTTCTACCAGAGAGGGAACTTATCTTTCCTTTACCAGTTCTGCTGACCATGATTTGATTACAAGGAGCTTAGAGGATTTGCGAAAAGGTATTCGCTTATTGAATGTCAAGGAAGAAATTATAGATGAAAATCATAACCAAATTAAAGCGACTGTTTATGTGCCGAATGGAAAAGAAGGTCACTTTATAAATAAAGTAAAAAAGTACCAACAAGAGAATTATCGAAATACTGATAATCCTAAAAATGCCAATTTGGTAAATAGTATTGAAGATGTAAGTATGGCATTATTAGAGAGTTTGTGGACAGATAATTTACAATTGTTACCAGCCGATAATTCAAAATGGTGCGAAGCGTGGTTAAATGTAAATACAAATGAAAGCAAAGAACAAGAGCAAATTGCATTTTTTTTCTCTACACTCGAAAACATAGGCATAGAATATAAACCCGACAGGATTATATTTCCAGAGAGAGTCGTATTGCTGATAAATACTGACAGAAATCAATTGATTGAATTAATGATGCAAAGCGATTTATTGGCAGAGTTCAGAGCAGGGCAAGAGCCGACAGGATTTTGGGTAAATGAAAATACCGTTGAACAACAGGCTTGGGTTGACGATTTATTAAATCGCATCGAGCTAACAGATTCTATCGTAAAGGTTTGTGTGCTTGATACAGGAGTAAATAACGGACATCAACTTTTGCAACCCATATTAGATAATTCCGATACTTTAACAGTAAATAATGTATGGGGAACAAATGACCATTATCCGGAAAGAGCAGGACACGGAACTTTAATGGCAGGCATTGCAGGGTATGGGAATCTGGAAAATGTTCTAATATCAACAGACAAGGTTCCTATTACACACAAACTTTGTTCTGTAAAAATATTACCCCCACCAACACAAGAACAAACTCCAAAGGAACTTTGGGGGGATATTACTGCACAAGGAATAGCAAGAGCCGAAATTCAAAATCCGGGAATGAAACTGGTTTATTGCATGGCGGTTACTTCAAAAGAAGATGCAGAAAAGGGCAGACCCTCTTCATGGTCAGGCGCACTGGATAATCTTGCTTATGGTGATGGTGAAAATCAAAAATTAATAATTGTTTCGGCAGGTAACATACATGATGATGAATCTTGGAGCAACTATCCTGATTCCAACTTTGTGACAACAATTGAAAATCCAGCACAGTCTTGGAATGCATTAACTGTTGGAGCATTTACAGAAAAGGTTCAGGTAACCGAAGAAATTTATAAGGATTATTTACCAGTTGCTAATCAAGGAGAACTTTCTCCGTTTAGCACAACATCTCTTGTTTGGGAAAAGAAATGGCCAATGAAACCTGATGTTGTTTTTGAAGGTGGAAACTTATTGAAAGCACCTGATGGTTCAGTGACCGGGCACGAGGATTTGGACTTGCTTTCCACATCCAAATCATTCATAATAAAACCATTTGATACTATAAATGCTACCAGTGCTGCAACAGCAAAAGCATCCTGGTTTGCAGCTAAAATTGCTTATGAATATCCTGATGCCTGGCCTGAGACAATTAGAGGATTGATAATCCATTCTGCTGAATGGAATAATGCAATGTTGCGTCAAATGAATGTAAGAATTGACCGCAAAAGCGATTTCAATAACTTGTTGAAAGTATTCGGATTTGGCGTTCCTGACCTTAGCAGTGCATTATACAGTAAAGAAAGTGCTTTGACTTTCATAACACAAGAGACCATACAACCATTTAGTTTTAATGATAGTAACCAACCCGAAATAAATGAGATTCACTTTTTCAATTTCCCTTGGCCAAAAGAACTTTTATTATCACTCGAGGCAAATCCTGTAAAGTTAAAAATTACACTTTCCTATTTTATTGAACCTGGTGCAGGCGAGATTGGATGGAAAGATAAATATCGTTATCAATCTTTTGGGTTACGATTCGATTTAAATAATGGAGAAGATGAAGAAGAATTCAGAAAAAAAATTAACATAGCAGCGAGAGAAGAGGGAGAGGAAGTCGGTTCTGATTCTGGTAGCCATAGATGGACAATTGGTAAAAATAACCGAAGCAATGGATCTATACATTCGGATTTTTGGGAAGGGACGGCGGCAGAATTAGCTACTTGTAATTTAATTGCTGTTTATCCTGTAATTGGCTGGTGGAGAGAAAGAAAACACTTAAAAAAGGTGGATACCAATGCAAGATATTCACTTATTGTTTCTCTTGCAACACCTATTCAGGAGGTAGAGCTTTATACTACTGTTAAAAACTTGATTGAGATACCTATTGAGATAAAAACAAAATAGGTTTATTAAATGAAACCCATCACCGAAAACCATATTGAAGCCTTCACCATCGAAACCCTGCAGAATATGGGATGGGGTTATATACATGGTTTGGCCATTGCTCCAGGTGCAGAACAGGCAGAAAGGGAAAATTTCGAGCAGATTATTTTAATTGAGCGGTTACGCAAAGCGGTTTCAGTATTAAATCCGGGCATTCCGCAAGATGCACAAGAGCAAGCCATACAGAAGGTATTGCGGATTTATTCGCCGGATTTGTTGTATAACAATGAATTATTTCATCAGTTTTTGGTTGAAAAGGTTAAAATCCCCTATCAGCAAAATGGGTTTGAACGAAGCTACGAAGTTGCTTTGGTTGACTTTGAACATCCGTTGGATAATGAGTTTTTAGTGGTTAATCAATTCATTATCATCCCGATTCCGTCCGCAATTGGAAGTATTATTGCAAGGGATGTTGAACACTGCTACACTTTTAGATTTGGTCCGCAATTTTATCGTATTTGAGAAATCAAAAAAGGAAGATGCAAAAACCGGCATCACACAAATAGAAACAGTCAAGAAATTGGCTGCTTACCATCAATACTATGCGGTTAACAGGGCGGTGGAGTCCTCAATTGTCGCATCGGGAATTCATGGTAATAAAAAAGGGGGCGTTGTCTGGCACACACAAGGTTCAGGCAAAAGTCTAAGCATGGTTTTTTATGCGGGCAAACTGATTACGGCTCCCGAAATGCAGAATCCGACCATTCTGGTAATTACCGACCGCAACGACCTGGATGACCAGTTGTTTGACACCTTTGCAGGCTCTAAACAGTTGTTAAGGCAAGAACCCGTTCAGGCATTAAGCAAGCCCCATTTAAAAGAGTTGCTGAATGTGGCAAGTGGCGGAATTGTATTTGCGACCATTCAGAAATTTTTTCCTGAAGATCAAAAATCGATATACGACCAGCTTTCTGACAGAAGAAATATAGTTGTCATAGCAGATGAAGCCCACCGGACACAATATGGTTTTGAGGCATCGGTTAAACAGGTAATAGACAAGGAAACCAAAGAGAAGATCGGGGAACGCATTGCTTATGGTTTTGCCAAATATATGCGTGATGCTTTGCCCAATGCGACCTATATTGGCTTTACCGGAACGCCCATAGAAAGCGCGGACATCAACACCCCGCAAGTATTCGGCCAGTACATTGATGTGTATGATATTGCACAATCCGTTGCCGACGGGGCAACCGTTCGCATTTATTACGAAAGTCGTTTGGCAAAAGTGAATTTAGATGAAGAAGGCAAACGATTGATCGAGGAGTTTGATGCAGAATTAGAACAGGACGAAGAGATTACGGATCAACAAAAAGCTAAGGCTAAATGGACAAAATTAGAGGCCATTGTTGGCAATGTTGACCGGATAAAAAACTTAGCCAAAGACGTTGTAAATCATTTTGAGCAACGCCAAATGGTATTCGATGGCAAGGCAATGGTAGTGGCAATGAGCAGAAGAATTGCAGCCGATTTATACAAAGAGATTGTAGCTTTAAGACCGGAATGGCACAATGATGATTTGAGCAAGGGAATGATTAAAGTTGTAATGACCTCAACAAGCCCATGAGAGGACACAACCTTATGCAGGCAATTGCAAGGGTGAACCGTGTTTTCAGGGACAAACCAGGAGGCTTGATTGTCGACTATTTGGGAATAGCCTCCGACTTGAAAAAGGCGCTTTCTTTTTATTCAGACGCTGGCGGGCAAGGTGAACCAACTGTCAGCCTTGAAAGGGCCATCATGCTGATGAATGAGAAACTGGAAGTAGTTACTCAATTATTCAACGAAGAGAGTAAAACACAAAAAGACATTTTAGGTGAAGAACCGCAAGCTTATTATGCAAACAGCCTGCGTTTTAATTACCGCCGTTTTTTTAAGGTTAGTGCGCAAGAGAAGCTATCAATAATTCTTCAGGCAGAAGAACATATTTTAGGGTTGGAAGACGGCAAAGCTCGTTTTATTCGGGAAGTATCGCTGTTAAGTCAGACTTTTGCGTTATCCATTCCAAACGAAAGGGCTATGGAAATAAAAGATGAAGTAGCATTCTTTCAGGCAGTAAGATCAAGATTAGTGAAATTTGAGGGAACAAGTACGGGTAAATCGGACATTCAAATCGAGACTGCGATCAAACAAATAGTAGATGAAGCATTAAGTTCGGATAAGGTAATTGACATCTTCGAAGCAGCCGGAATTGACAAACCGGAAATATCCGGTCTGGAGATACTTTCAGACGAATTCCTTTTGGAAGTGAAGGGGATGAAGCATCAGAATTTAGCTTTTGAACTGCTAAAGAAGTTGTTGAACGATGAAATTAAAACACGTTCCAAAACCAATCTGGTAACGAGCAGGAAGTTATTGGAAATGCTGGAAGAAGCCATCAAACGGTATCAAAATAATTTATTGACCACGGCTGAAATTATTCAGGAGCTGATCAACATTGCGAAAGAAATCAAGGAAGCTGACAAAGAAGGTGAACGACTTGGTTTGACAAAGGAAGAGGTCGCCTTTTACAATGCATTGGAAGTAAATGATAGCGCCGTGCACATTATGGGTGACGACCAGTTAAAAGATATTGCACGGGAAATCACAGACAAAGTAAGGGCCAACGCCACAATTGACTGGACGATCAGGGAAAGCGCAAGAGCCCGACTCATGGTAATTGTAAAACGAACACTTACAAAGTGGGAGTATCCACCCGACAAACAAGCAAAAGCAATTGAAACAGTTTTAAAACAAGCCGAATTAATGGCTGACTTCTTTACAAAAGAATGAGCTAACCAAAATCCACACAACTTTCAGGTAGACATACAAAAGATGGTTCATTAATACACCAGGCAAAAAAAAAGCTCCCGATCAGGGAGCTCAATTTTTTATGCGGAAGATCAATTATTTGTGATCAACAGAATACATGTGGACGATCAGGTCAACAACTTTGTTGGAGTAGCCCCACTCGTTGTCGTACCATGAAACTACTTTGACGAAGTGGTCGTTCAAGCCGATACCTGCCTCTGCATCAAAGATGGAAGTACGTGAATCCGTTAAGAAATCGGTTGAAACAACAGCGTCTTCGGTATATCCGAGGATACCTTTCAAAGGACCTTCTGAGGCGGCTTTCATGGCAGCGCAGATGGCTGTGTAAGGTGCTGGTTTCTCCAAACTGCAGGTAAGGTCAACAACAGATACGTCAGGTGTAGGAATACGGAAAGACATACCGGTTAATTTACCGTTCAGTTCAGGAATAACTTTACCAAC
>Ga0172379_10004036_pt1 | contig 22331 bp, 24 predicted proteins | sample GrowelOW334metaG_FD_119756 | JGI IMG/M metagenome (GOLD analysis project Ga0172379, IMG submission 119756) | Groundwater microbial communities from an aquifer near a municipal landfill in Southern Ontario, Canada - Groundwater well OW334 metaG | ecosystem: Environmental > Aquatic > Deep... | reverse complement strand
GGTATTTGAGATCGAAGACCGTGTGGGGGCCGGTTCGATACAGTTTCATTGAAAATGATTTTAACACCTCTTAAAAGGTTCGCCTGAAGGCGAGGGTTTGCTCTCCCAAAACTGGATAAAAAGAAGACGCCGCAAAGCGACGTCTTAGGATTCCATAAGTCTCATCAATAACGGACCGGGTGTTGTCTGCCACGGCAACTCAATGTCTCCTGTCCCACGAAGCGGTTGAGAATACACGGCGATGCCTTTGGCGAGAAAAAATTCAACCATCCGTTTTATGCGCGGCCGCTCAATCGCTCCTTCGAAGACTTCGATGACCCTGATGAGTGCTTCTTTTCTGTCATCAGAAATCATAGTGTCCACGACGACACCGATTTTGTCCGGCCGATCTGACCCAAAGCCGCTTCCTTTGAGCCATTCGCATGCATATTTCCTGCACTCTTCCGGGCGTTGGTCGTATATCTTGCACCCGATCCCGATAGAACAGTGGGTACACCATATGCCCTGGGGTTTTTGTAGCGTTTCGATCTGATGCGTCTTGCAACATGCTGTACACTCCCCGCAGGAGCGCACGACCTTCTCTTTCTCAGTCATAACTCGCTCCTGTAAGTGCCTACTCCTGTCAGAACCCTACATCGTGAACACTCAATTTACAAGATTTTGTCATTTATCTTCTTATCTCTGACCGACCGGTTCATAATAAGAATATCAGAATCTACTTCTCTGGTAGACGGAAATGTTCGCGAATATCTCTGTCGTGTTCAATCGTATCGGCGATTGCATAGAGAACATCCTTACCGATCTTGAGCTCTGCTTTGAGAAGTGCCACGAAGTCTTCGCAATCATAGGGGTATACCCACACGCTATCCTGTAATCGTATGAACCCAATCTCGCTCATGAAAGCGCGCAAACGAATTCTGACACGGCGGCGGCGCTCCGGAATATCAAACACTACCATCCGCCAGCGCCCGTCCCATTTCTTCTTCTGATGCTGTAATGAAATCCTTGCTTGTTCGAATGCGAATGCCTGACGTCCCTTCGGAGTTATGCGTAAGAATTTCTTTCCCTCTTTTCCGATCCACACCGCGTATCCCTTGGCGACGAGCCGGCCAGCGGCAGACTTGGCGCGATAGCGCAGGTTATATTTGTTATTAGGTAAGTAATCCAAAAGTTGCAAAGCATTCCCCGCAACCGCCGCGAATGCGACGACTCCTGTAACCGCGATTGTCGCGAGCACTGCGTGCTGAATGTCCTGTTTGCGCTTTCGTTTCCTCGACGCATCTTCCAATTTCCCCATACCTATATCGTAAACCAAATATTCGAATCTACCGACGACCGTCTGTTGATAAGAATATTTTTAAAGTAAAGTACTGCTGTATACGAAAAAGAAAAAGCCGCGAGGAGCGGCTTTGATAAGCCATGCTGGAGCTTTGCACCTTAGCGGTTAGATTTAACAGGGTCCTATCCTACAATCGTCAAGACGAATAAAGCTTCGTTGTCCATATTCCCAATCCAAATACGCCCAACTGCCTAGAGCAATAGCACTTATCAGAGCCGTAATGATAACAATCTTTTTCATTCTTACAGCGCGACCATGCTGGCGATGGAGTCGCCCTCGCGCATTTTCATGATGCGGACGCCTTGGGTGGCGCGGGAAAGCAAAGAAATTTCGGCGACCGAGGTACGTATCACTTGTCCTTTTTTAGAAACAACGACGAGTTCTTCATTTTCCAGATTGCCGGAGACGATCTTTGCACCGATGACCTCGCCGGTTTTCGGCGTTACTTCCGCAGTCTTGATGCCCGAGCCGCCGCGGCCCTGCACTTTGTATTCTGAAAGTTTGGTGCGTTTGCCGTAGCCCTTGCTCATGATGACCAACAGGGATGCGTCCTTGGCGGCAGCGGAAATCACCTCCGCGGAGACCACACGGTCGCCTTTCTTCACGCTCATGCCGCGCACGCCGCCGGCAGTGCGTCCCATCTCACGTACCTCCTCCGCCTCAAAGCGGATGCTCTGGCCTTTTGCGGTCACTATGGAAACGGTGTCTCCTTCGCCGGCGAGATTCGCCGAAACGAGTCGGTCGCCCTTCTTCAAATTGATGGCGATGATGCCGGAACGACGCACGTCCGCAAATGCGCGCGCCGCTACCCTCTTCGCCGCACCTTCCTCGGTGACAAACACCACCGATGACGCGTCGAGCGCCGCGCCCTTCGGGACCGCGAGTATGGAGGTCACTTTTTCATCGCCCGCGAGTGCGAGGAAGTTCATGATGCTCTTACCCTTGGTCGCGCGCTTCCCTTCCGGTATTTCATACATTTTGAGCTGATATGCCTTGCCGAAGTCGGTGAAGAAAAGCAGGTCGCTGTGCGCATTCGTCACAAGGAAATGCGTGACCACGTCTTCTTCTTTCGTCGCAATGTCGACAACGCCCACGCCGCCGCGCTTCTGCACTTTGTATTCAGAAGGATTCGTGCGCTTCACGTACCCGCCCTGAGTGAGCACGAGCATGCTCTCCTCGTCCGGCACGAGATCTTCAACGGAAATATTCTGCACGCCGCCCTTCACAATACGCGTGCGGCGGTCGTCGCCGTATTTCTCCGCGAGCTCTTCGAGTTCCTTCTTCACTACCGCGAGTATTTTCTTCGCCGAAGAAAGAATGTCCTTCAATTTCTTTATCAACGTCTGTACTTCCGTGAGCTCGTCTTCAATTTTCTTGCGCTCCAGCCCGGCGAGCTTGGAGAGGCGCATTTCGAGGATCGCCGCCGCCTGAAGTACGGAAAAACCGAATTTCTTTTGGAGCGCAAGCGAGGCCGCCGGAATGTCCGCCGCTTTCTTGATGATAGCGATGACCTCGTCAATGTGATCAAGCGCCTTCGCGAGCCCGAGCAGAATGTGTTCGCGTGCCTCCGCTTGCCGAAGGTCGAACTCGGTACGACGCTTCACCACTTCCTGGCGATGCGCAACAAAGTGCTCCAGCATTGCGGATAGAGAAAGCATTTCCGGCACGCCGTTCACCAAGGCGAGCATGTTGTAATGGAAGGTGCTCTCGAGCTCAGTGTGCTTATACAAAGCGTTCAGCACCGCTTGCGGATGCGCGGTGCCCTTGAGCTCCACGACGATACGGATGTCGGGCCTGCCGTTCGCGTCGCCGGCCGATTCATCACGCAGGTCGCGAATACCTTCCAGTTTCTTTTCCTGAACGAGCTCCGCCATGCGGACGATGAGATCGCTCTTATTCACGCGGTACGGAATGGAAGTGATGATTATCTTTGAATCTTTCTTCCCGTCGTCCACAATTTCCGCTTCGCCGCGCACCACCACCGGTCCCTTGCCGCTGCCGTAGGCATGCTTGATATCGCTCTGTCCGAACGCAACACCGCCCATCGGAAAATCGGGACCCTTCACGAACGCCAGCAAGTCGTCGGTTGTCGCGTCGGGATTGTCGATGAGGTGCACGGTGGCGGCCACGACTTCACGCAAATTGTGCGGTGGGATATTCGTCGCCATGCCCACGGCAATGCCGAGGGTCCCGTTGAGGAGCAAGTTCGGGAGCGCCGACGGAAGTACGTTCGGTTCCTCGCGCGTCGCGTCGTAGTTCGGATTCCATTTCACGGTCTCCTTATCGAGGTCGGCGAGAAGTGCGTCAGCGATACGCGACAATTTCGCTTCGGTGTAACGCATGGCCGCCGGAGAATCGCCGTCGATGGAGCCGAAGTTGCCTTGGCCGAGCACAAGCGGATAGCGGTGCGAGAATTCCTGCGCCATCTTCGTCATGGAGTCGTACACCGCGATATCGCCGTGCGGATGGTATTTGCCGAGCACGTCGCCGACCACGAGCGCCGACTTGCGGAACTTTGCGCCTGGCAAAAGACCGAGCTCTTTCATTGCGTACAGAATGCGGCGGTGCACAGGCTTGAGGCCGTCACGCACGTCCGGCAAAGCGCGGCCCGTGATGACGGTCATCGCGTAGTCGATGTATGACTGCCGCATTTCAGCGACGATCGGCTGATCAATGACATTCGCGGCGATAGGAATCGCCGCGCCCTCCTTCATTTCATCTTTCCCGCGCGCCATGTTGAATAGTTAAAACGGTATCGTCGTTTGCTCCGCCTGCTTCTGTGCGCCCGCCGCCGGCGTGGCGTCGATTATCTCTATGCGTGCAGGCGCCTTTGCATCAGGAAGTGCTGCGGCGGCGCCAACGCCGGCAAGACCGGAAGCGTTGCTGCCGGTCGTTACTGTGCTTTCCTGTTCTGCGCTCGTCGCAAAAGAATCTCCTTTGATGGAAAAAGCCCCCGTGGTGGCGGAGCCCACAAGCCATACAAGCGCGATGAGTATAGTGCCGACCGCTGCCGACGCGAACGCGACCTGCTTGCGAATGTGGTGCGGCCGAGCTTTGACGTGATTGATGTGTTCAAAAATAGTTTTCATGGTGTTACCACAATTATACTCCCATCCTTGCCAATAAGGTCTTTCTTTTTGAGCGTAAGCTTATCAACTTTCTCGCTGCCGTTCCCCGCTTCTTTCAGGAACGCTTCAAGCGACTTCGGAGCCCCGATGCCGCTCCAGTGCATCGGGACGATGATCTTCGGCTCAAGCGAGACCGCGAGCTCGTGCGCTTTCGCGGCAGAGAGCACGCCATCACCGCCAACCGGCACGAAGAGCACGTCGATCTCGTCGATACTCTCGCGCGCCTCTTTTGAAAACTCGGTATCAGCGAGGGCGCCGAGGTGCACGAGCGTCATATCCTCGAGCTCGACACTATATATGGTGTTGATGGCGTCCTCCTCGCCTTTCGCAAGACCATATTTGCTCTTTGAGAGAAATCCCTGGATGACGATACCCTGCCGTTCGTACTCGCCGGGACCGGTAACGGCGAACGGTTCCTTTTCGCCGTAAGTCACTTCCTCGACGCCGTTCATATCCGGATGATTGCGCGAGACGAGCGCAATGTCTGCGCCGAAACGAACCGCGGGCAACGAGGCTCCTTTAGCGATAGGGTCGAAGACGAGCGTAAGGTCACCAAAGGTGACCTTGAAACACTGCCCGCCGTGGTGGGTTATGACCATATTATAAGCCCATTCTAGCATTTTTCGATGATATTTGCTATAGTCTTCCTGTTGCGTGAGGAGAACTAGAAAGGCGTTAACCCTGAAAGTCGAAAGGCTTCAGTACCCTTCTCGAAAATCCGCACTGCTTTATATATATGTCTGAAGAGACGAAGGTGAAGGCTGTGCCTCTACCGACAATCCATCTACCCGAAGGCCACCCGATGGCTGGGCTTATTGATTCCATCCCGACCCCGCCGTCCACCGGCGACCTCGTGGAAGGCACCATCATCGCGATGAACCGCGGCCGTGTGTACATCGACCTACCGCCGTTCGGCACCGGCCTCATCTACGGCCGCGAATACCTCAACGCCGCTGATGTATTGCGCAAGGCGAACCCGGGCGACTCTATCAGTGCAAAAGTTATTGATCCCGCAGGCCGCGAGGGTTATATCGAGCTCTCACTCAAGGAAGCGCGACAAGCCGCCATCTGGGGCGAAGCCGAGACCGCAATTCTTTCGCAGACGCCGTACTCGCTCATCGTCGAGGAGGCGAACAAGGGCGGACTCATCCTCTCGTGGCAGGGCATCCAGGGATTCCTTCCTGCTTCCCAACTCGGGAAAGAACATTATCCGCGCGTGCCAGAGGGGGACAAAGACAAGATCCTCGGCGAGCTTATGCAACTCGTCGGCAAACCGCTTTCGGTGCGCATCATTACTGCCGATGCGAAGGAAGGCAAACTCATCTTCTCGGAACGCACCGGCAACGAGGCCGAAGAGAAGGCGTCCTTGATTGATAAGTATCAGGTCGGCGATTCTGCCGACGGCGAAGTGACCGGCGTTGTCGACTTCGGAGTGTTCGTGAAGCTCGAGCCCGGACTTGAAGGCCTGGTACACATCAGCGAGCTCGATTGGGGCCTCGTGGAAGATCCGCACGCTCTCTTCAAAGTGGGCGATAAAGTGAAAGTGAAAGTCATTGAAATAAAGGAAGGCAAGATCTCCCTCTCCATCAAAGCACTCAAGGAAAATCCGTGGCACACCGCCGCCGCTCGTTACAAAAAGGATATGGAAGTGCCGGGCGTCATCATCAAGTACAACAAGCACGGTGCGCTCGCCTCAATTGAGGAAGGCGTTGCGGGCTTAGTACACGTGAGCGAATTCGAATCGCCGGCACAGCTGCGCGAGACGCTCGAGCTCGGCAAGACCTATCCCTTCACCATCTCTCTCTTCGAGCCGAAAGAACAGCGCATGACGCTGACCTACTCCGGCAAGAAGAAATAAGGGTTTACGAAATCCTTAATTAAAAAGGAAGCAAAAACCTCCATATATGGAGGTTTTTGCTTTTGGGAACACAGGGGATTAACGAGTATTGGCGAACATCGTCGCGGCTTCGATGCCGGAGGTGGCGAAGAGGCGCGCCGCTTCGACGGCTTTCTTGAGAACTTTTTTCACTACTGCTTCTTCGGCGGGCTTCCACTTCCCTATCACGAGCTTGATGACTTTTTCTTCGTCCTTAAGTTTCTTCGCCTGATTCTTTTTGCCGGCAGGCGCAACGCCGATGCGGATGCGTGCAAAATCTTTCGTCTTAATGGCGCGCATGACGCTCTCCACGCCCTTGTGTCCTCCGCTCCCGCGGCCGAATACCATTTTGACGGTACCGACCGGCAAATCGAGATCGTCATGAATGACCAAAAGATTTTTTGCCGCCTTTGGACTTTTCACAAATGCTGCGACCGCCTTCCCCGAGAGATTCATCATCGTTTCCGGGAGCACAAGCGTTGCATTTTCTTTTTCTATCGCGCCTTTGCTCACTAATGCATTGCTTGTTTTATTAAAAACGAAATCGTCAAAGTCATTATTCTTTGCGACAAGCTCCACCGCGTTCCTCCCCGCGTTGTGCCGCGTCTTTTCGTATTCCTTTCCCGGATTTCCGAGCCCCACGATGACGATTGCCATAGGGCGATAGTACCACAGGGCGAGTTGGGGCGTCACAAAATTCGGGCTCGCACAGTGAGCACATCGGCGAGCAGAGCGAGTCGATGTCTGTCGAGTTTGCGAGACAGACAAGCATGGTCCGGCGCGTCTTCGCGCCGGTTGTGCGAACGAGCGTGAGCGCGCCGACCCGCTGGGGCGGCGACGCGTACCGCAATTTTGAGACGCTCCGACTCGAACTTTTCGATATTTGCTTGCAAGTTGGTACGGGGCAAGTACAATGCCGTCATGTCTGACTCTTGGAAAGGTCTTTTTAAGGATCTTTTCACACTGGTGCTCCTTATCGTACTCGTGGTCATCCCGATCCGCGTGTTCGTCGTTTCGCCGTTCGTCGTTGACGGCGAATCCATGCACCCGACATTCGAAAATCTGGATTATCTCGTCATTGACGAGATTCTCTATAACTTCAAAGCGCCCACGCGCGGCGAAGTCATCGTATTCCGCTATCCGGGTAACCCTTCTATTTTCTATATCAAGCGCATCATCGGACTTCCCGGCGAAACGGTCTCCATCAATCATGGCGTTGTCACTATCATTTCAGCAACGGGAGAAAAAACGACGCTCACCGAGCCTTACATCGTGAACGAGGACGCGACTTACACGAAAGATGTTTCGCTTAATCCGGGAGAATACTTCGTTATGGGCGACAATCGCCCGAACTCCTCCGATAGTCGCGTCTGGGGACCGCTTCCGAAAAAAGATATCATCGGTCGAGTGGACCTGCGCCTCCTACCCGTGACTCTGATGGGATTCTTTCCGGGTGCGGCGACCTATTCGCTCGCCTCAACAACCGCACTCGCACCATGATGCGCGAAATTATTCCGGCGGACGAGTTGTTCAGCAAGGCGCGCGCCGTCGGCCAATATTACGGATTTACTCCGCTTACAGCGCTCACGGTGAAAAAACGCGGGCAGCAAAAAGCGAAGGCAGGATATCCGGAAGCGCTCGCGGCACTTTCGCTTGATCCGGTCGCCGAAACCATCGCAAGCTTCTTGAAGCAATGCCAGAACACTGAGTGCGCGCCGACACCGCGCCAACCGCTTTTTGTGTGGCACACCAACATCGCTCCCGGACGGCCCGCGCAGAAAAAAGCGACGATACAATTCCACGCGCTCGGAAGCGACCGCGCGATAGCGGACGCCGTCATCATCCGCGCGCTCATCGCGCTGGTGCGCGATCTGTATCACGAGGAACCGGTCGTTCGCATCAATTCCATGGGCGATAAAGAGACACGCGCGCGCTATTCGCGCGAACTCGGAAATTTTTTCAAGAAGCGTGCGACCGTACTTCCGGAAGAATGCGTTGCTTGTGCAAAGAACGACACCTTTGCGGCCGCCGAACTCGCCATCCTTCGTGAGTGTGCGGAAGACTTGCCGGCACCGACCGAGCACCTCTCCGATGCAAGCCGAAAACGCTTTGAGGATTTGCTCGAATATTTGGAAATGACGGAGACGCCGTACGAACTCGCGCGCAATCTCATCAGCCGCGGCAGCATTTGGAACGACACTTGCTTCGAAGTCCTCGCGGCTGGCCGGCGCGTGGCGTGGGGCAGCCGCTACAACGATCTCGCGCGACATTTCTTCCCTTCCGCGCCTTTCAGTGCGACCGGCGCGGTACTTCAAATCGCGAGCGAGGGCATGGCGGTAGTGAAAGCAAAACCGTCACGATTGCGTTTCTCATTCGTGCACATCGGCGACGAAGCGAAACGACTTTCCATTAAACTCGCCGAAGATTTCCGCAAAGCGCATATTTCTTTGGCACAGGATATCGGTGTGGAATCCCTCACCGAGCAGCTCCTCCTTGCCGAGCGCCGCGAGAGCCCGTATCTCCTCATCATGGGTCGCAAAGAAGCTCTTGAGGGCTCCGCCATCCTGCGCAACAGAAAAACGCAGGAAGAAACCATTCTGCCCCTCTTCGGCCTCACGGAACGCTTGAAGGCATTTGCTTGATGTGTTAGAGTCTTCCAATCATGGCAACAGCAGATACACGAGTCGAGGTACGCCGCGGAAAGAACGAGAGTTCTGCCGCGCTTATTCGCCGCTTCACCCGCCGCGCCCAGACGTTGGGCCTCGTTCGCGAGATGCGCGATCGGCGCTACTTTGAGCGTTCCAAATCCAAGAACGTCGACCACAAGCGTGCACTTATTTCAAAAGTTCGTCGCGAAAATTACAACGAACTCGTGAAGCTCGGCAAGATAGATCCGGCCGCGAAGAAGGTCCGTAAGGGCGGCAAGCGCTAATTCCAAGAATGGCTGTCGCCATTAAAAATCTCACGCGGCGCCTCACGGCGCCGCGTGCTGTGTTTACTGCCATTGCTTCCGAGGTACTTCCCCATTTCGACATTTCGCTCGTGTTCGTCGGCCCCGCAAAAGCTCATGCACTAAACAAACAATTGCGCGGCAAAGACTACATACCGAACGTGCTTTCCTATGCACTCGACGGCGAGAACGGCGAAGTCATCATTTGTCTCGCGGAAGCAAAAAAACAGGCTCCTGACTTTTTCATGAACGAGCGCGATTTTGTGCTGTATCTCTTTATCCACGGTTTGCTTCATATAAAAGGAAGGGTGCACGGTGCTACTATGGAACGAAGCGAACGAAAGCTCTTGGCAAAGTTCCTGCCTGCGCAGGCAGGTGCCCCGAGTTCCGCTCGCCCCTTACCCAATGGCACGACGCATCGCAACAGGAATCGACATCGGCACGTACCAAGTAAAAATGGTCGTCGTCGAGGAACTCTCCGATAAGAACGGCGGGCGTCAGTTGCGCATTCTCGGTACGGGACTCGCGGAATCAAAAGGCCTTCGTCACGGCTACATCGTCAACAAGGAAGAAGTTTCGGCAAGTATTCTCAAGGCGAAGAAAGAAGCGGAATCCGCCGCCCGCGTACCCATTCGCGCCGCCTTTCTTGCGGTGGGCGGCATTTCGCTCGACGAAGCGCGAGCCACCGGCTCCGCCATCATCACCCGCGCCGACCAGGAGATAACTCTGCTTGATATTGAAAAGGCCGGAAAGGCGGCGCGCGAAGCGGCGGCGCCCGGTTTTCTTAATCGCCACGTGCTTCACAGCATTCCGCTTGAATATCGCATCGACGGCACAAAAGTGCTCGGCGATCCGCTCGGTATGAAAGGCGTCCGCATCGAGGTGGACTATCTTTTCGTCACCTGTCTTGCCCAACACGAAGACGCACTCGCCAAGGCGGTGGAAGATTCCGACATCGAGGTCATTGATCAGATGGCATCCCCGCTTGCAGGTTCCTATGTATTGCTTGAGGGCGACCAGAAAATGAAAGGATGTGTGCTCGCGAACATCGGCGCAGAGACTATTTCAATAGTGGTGTATGACGAAGGCATACCGGTGTCGGTCAAGGTGTTCCCGATGGGCAGCAGCCACATCACCGACGATATCGCACTCGGTTTCCGAATCTCGCTTGAGGAAGCGGAGCGCGTGAAGCTCGGCAGATTGTCCGGACAAATGTATCCGCGCAAAAAAGTGGACGACTTAATCGTGAGCCGTTTGAATGCAATGTTTGCACTCATTGATAAACATTTGAAATCGCTCGGACGCCGCGGTCCCTTGCCCGCCGGTATCATCATCTCCGGCGGCGGTGCGGGCATCGGGAGCATCAGCGACATTGCGCGCGGCTCTTTGAAGCTTCCATCGCGCCTTGCGGAGTTCCGGCTTTCCTCCGACGCAAAAATTCGCGATGCGACGTGGGCAGTTGCCTATGGCCTCGCGCTTTGGGGACTTACCGGCGACACCAATGCGCCGAAGAAAAGCCTTGGTACCTCATTTAGGAAATTTTTGCAGCAATTTTTGCCCTAGAATAACAATCCGCGTTCCTAGTTTGTCAATATTTGCATATTAGTTTGTTCTGGTAGTATTGCGGCACCAGTATGAGCAAGCGCATTGAACCGGAGATAGAGACATTCGCACGCATTCGCGTGGTCGGCGTCGGCGGTTCCGGCAAGAACGCCATCAACCACATGATTAATTCGAAGGTGCGCGGCGTTGAATTCATCGCCGTCAACTCCGATGCGCAGGACCTCCACCGTTCCCTCTCCAAGCGCAAGATACACATCGGCAAGAATCTCACCCGCGGTCTCGGCACCGGCATGAATCCGGAGCTCGGCAAGCGCGCCGCGGAAGAGACGCGCCAGGAAGTGCAGGAGGCGCTCGCCGGGTCCGACATGGTGTTCATCACGTGCGGCATGGGCGGCGGCACCGGCACCGGCGCCGCACCCATCGTTGCGAAGATCGCGAAAGAGATCGGCGCACTCGTCATCGCAGTCGTCACCAAGCCGTTCTCATTTGAAGGCGCACAGCGCAAAGAAATAGCGGAACGCGGCCTCGCCGATCTCAAAAAAGAAGTGGATGCGTTCATCGTCATTCCGAACGACAAACTTCTTGCTATCGTCAGCAAAGACACCTCGGCAAAGAACGCGTTCGCTCTCTGCGATGAGATTTTGCGACAAGCGGTGGAGGGCGTGTCCGACATCATCACAACGCCGGGCGATATTAATACTGACTTCAACGACATCAAGGCCATCATGGAAGGTGCAGGACCGGCGCTTATGGGCATCGGTATTGCCGAAGGAGATGATCGCGCTCAGGAAGCGGCCAAAATGGCAGTCAATTCCCCACTCCTCGATGTCTCTATCAGTGGCGCAAAGGGCATTCTTTTTGTCGTGGCGGGAAGCGACGATCTCGGCATCATGGAAGTGCAGGAAGCGGCGAAGGTGATCAACGAGTCCGTGGACAAGAATGCCAAGGTCATCTTCGGCATCATGAAGGACGAGAAACTGAAGAAAGGCCAGCTCCGCATTATTGTCATTGCAACCGGTTTCCCGGAGAGCGCGGTGCATGCCGGACATGCAGGTCCCGAGCGCTCACTGTTTGCTATGCCGGTTGACCGTCGTGAAGAAGAGCGCGGCCGTATTTATCATGAGGTTTTGAAGCGCGACGAGAAGTTGCCGGAAGAAAAGGACAAAAAGGTTGCGACGGGAGAGAATCCGGCACCGATTGAAAAGGAAGAACCCATCGTCACCGCAATGCCTCATAAACGCGAAAACATCGCACCGGCACCGGAAGACGACGAGGCGTGGGGCGCGATACCGGCTTTCCTCCGAAGGCACAAAAAGTAAGAAAAAGTCCGCAAAAGCCGGACTTTTTCTTTTTATCTCGTGCGTGGCAACAAGAGCGCGGATGTTGTAATTTTGGAGACTCTCGGAGGCGGAGCAGCACGGCGAATTGCGGCGCCGGAGGGCAGCTGCGCCGCAATTTGCGACGCCGAGAGTGAGCGCGTCCCGCGGCAGGGCGGGACGACGCGTGCTCCAAAATTGCAACATCCGCGCTCTGCTATAATGAATTTATGTACGACCTCATCATTATCGGCGGCGGGCCCGCCGGCGTTGCGGCCGCCGTGTATGCGGCACGCAAGCATTTGCAAACCGTCCTCATCACGGAGGAGATCGGCGGTCAATCTACCGTTTCCGAAGGAATTGAAAATTGGATCGGCTCACCGCGCGTGCACGGACAGGAACTCGCGAAGATGTTCCGCGAACATCTTGACGCGGTGAAGAGCGACATTGTCCGGCTCGTGCTTCAAGAGCGGGTAGAATCGCTCGCAAAGACCGCCGAGGGGTTCGTTGCCACGACGAAAAATGGAAACACTTTTACCGGCAGGACGGTGCTCATTGTTTCTGGCGCCGGACGCCGCAAACTCGATGTCCCGGGCGCTGAAAAATTTGAGAACAAGGGCGTTACCTATTGCGCTTCTTGCGACGGCCCGCTCTTCTCCGATATGGACGTGGCCGTCGTCGGCGGTGGCAATGCCGGATTTGAGACGGCGCTCCAGCTTCTCGCCTATGCGAAATCCGTCACTCTACTCCACCGCCATAAAGAATTCAAAGCGGACGCCGTGACGGTCGAGAAGGCGCGGGAGTATCCGAATATGCGCATCCTCCCCAATACCGAACCGGTGGAGGTCATGGGCGAACAGTTCGTGACCGGTTTGAAATACAAAGACAAAGATTCGGGCGAAGTGAAAGGGCTTCCGGTTACCGGCATCTTCGTGGAAGCGGGCGTCCTTCCGAACACGGGATTCGTCGCGGGGCTCGTAGAACTCGACGAAGTGAAACGCATCAAAGTGAACCATCTCAACCAACGCGCATACCTCATCAAGCAAACGCCGCCAATGACTTCAGGTGCGAAGCGCGGGGAAAGCGGCGAGGAAGGCGTACCAGAAGGTACGACGCCCGAGCCGCAGGGGCTCCGCAATGAAGCAGATGAGGTTAGTGGCGGCGTTTGGGCCGCCGGCGACTGTACTGATGAGTTATATCACCAAAATAACATCGCCGCCGGCGACGGGGTGAAGGCGCTCGAAGACATTTATCTCTGGATCAAGAAGCATTAGCGTATGCACCCTTCGCCGATCATCTCCATCATCGTCCCGACCTTGCGGGAGGAACAGTTTTTGGAGCGCACGTTGAAAAACGTGGACTCGCTCCAGATCCCGCACGAGATAATCATCACTGATGGCGGAAGCCAGGACCGCACACTCGACATTGCGCGGGCGCACGGTGCAAAGATAACCGTCTGGGCGGAGTCGCGTCGACAGACTTTCGGCGAGGCGAAAAACGCCGGCGCGAAACTCGCGACCGGAAAGTTTCTCGTATTCATTGACGCCGACGTGCTCATTCCGGAGCCGCAGAAGTTTTTTGAGGAAGCGCTCGCGGCGTTCGGGAAGAACCCGAAACTGCTCGGCATCACCGTACCCTTGAAGCCATGGCCCGAAAATCACTCATTTATAGATGCGTTCTTCTGCGCGCCTTTGAACTGGTCCTACATCATTTTCAATAACGTGTTCCATTCCGGCAATTCTTCCGGCGAATTCCAAATGATGCGCACCGATGCGTTTTGGAAAGCCGGCGGATTCGGCGAGCATCTCGCCGCCGGAGAGGACAACGAGATGTTCCGCCGGCTCGCGACCTTCGGCCGTACGCTTTCCTACTACAAACTCTTCGTTCAGCATTCGCTACGGCGTCCGCACAAACTCGGCTGGTTCACCACTTATGGCATCTGGATAAAAAATGGATTGTCGGTCGCCCTACGCGGCAAAGCCGCCTACAAGGAGTGGTCCGTCGTGCGTTAAGTATTAAAAAGAGAAAGACCGTTTGGGGAAAGTCTTTCCCCAAACGGTCTTAGGTTTTGGTATCTTTTTTGTAAGGGGTTTCGATGTTCGCATACGTGATGCGAATGAGTGCAATGACAGGCAGAAGGACTTTCGCCCACGCCGACCACAGCAATCCGATCGGGTTCCAGTACATCAGTATCCGCTCACTGAAGCGAATGAGATCAGTCACTTCTTCACCGTTCGTACAGCTATAAGCGATAAGCAGCGCGGAAAAGACTGAAATGAAGGTCGCAGAGAACATTATCAGGACTACCAAGGTTCCTGACCACGATCCTATGAATGCGAAGATCGGCACAAACGTAAAGTTTAATGTCAGTACCAAACCGCCGAACGTGACCCAGAAAGCCTTTTCATATTGCTGATTCATGGTTCCACTCCTTGTATGAGCGCCCTTTATGCCTCAAAGAGCTTGTTGAATTGACCTCGGATAGTATATATCAGATTATGTCGTTTTGTCAACTATCCCACACTTGACTTTCTGCAGTTCTGGCGTTATTTTGTGGCCTGGTATATTGGTCGTTCAACCGTCGCGCAAGCGGCTCAACTGAGAGGGATACAAAATGGAAGCGGGGAGAATTATGGCAAGCTGGAGCATCATCGCGATGTTTCTGGTAATGGGAATCATGGTCATCGATGGGAAGTTCCTGCCGTCGCAGATGGGAAAACTCGCCCTTCACGGCATCGGCAATCTGTCGATACTCGGGAATCTCGTGCTGATATCGGCGGTCCTGTATGTCATCGGACCGTACCTGGACCAATGCAACAAAACGGACATTTCGACAGGGCTCATTATCGGAATGATCGTGGGTTGGTTGACCTACTTCTTCGTGTACCAACACGGGAAATATGATGATGGACTAACTCACCCACTGTCGTTTGCTGGAGTGCTGTTCATGATCTATAGCGGTGCAGTGTACGCCGCCCTCGGATTGTTCTATCTTCGCGCAAATGTGGCAGCGGATACCATGGTGATCTGGGCCGTCTGGTTCCTCCTCGCCCTGTATATCCCGATCGCCAATCATGTAGCGCTCGACTGGATCAACGGTTGGGACTATTTTGAATGGTCTCGACTGTATCCGCGGTTCTTCGCCGAGGAGAAAACTCCATTAGCCTTTGTCGTCGGGGGAGAAATTTTCGTTGCGGTGATTACCGTGATGAAACTGTTCATCCCGAGAGCCTGGCTGTAACGGGGCGGGCAAAACGAAATCGCCGGAGGGAGTGTCCCCCGGCGATTTTTTTGATACCGCGCATCGACTATGCGCGATGCGTCCACAGGAAGTGCGCAATCGGCAATCCCACTCGCTCGCGGAACAATTCTGACAATGAGAGCAACCAGCCGATCGGCGTGTAGCACATGAATACATGGCGCCCGTATGCCGCGAGCACATTCAGCTGCTCCGCGCGCTTGACCTCATTGGTATTATCGGCCAACAGAACGATGTACCAACCGATGAAAAACGCGGCGATGGTGAACGCGATAGTCCAGGTGCCCACAGCGTCGTAATCGTGCGTCCCGTGCACAAATGAACACCCGACAATCGCCGGCAACAGCATAAGATCCAGATAGATCCATGCAGTGCCGAAATACCACGCAAATGCCCTCGAACGTATGTGTTTCATTCCACTCCTCCTTGAAGAATTGGAAAAATGCTGACGGCAAAGACCAGCTAACATTCACTTATACCAGGAAAGAGAGGTTTTGTAAAAATGTTTCCGCCGAATGTTCCCACGAATATCGCTCCGCCTTTGCACGACAATCCTCGCGGGAAAGCGTGAGGCATTTGAGCGCCGCATCGCATAGGTCATCGCTCAAGTACCCGTCCTTCCCTTCCGTGACAATGTCGCGCGGACCCATCACGTTATGCGCCGCGACCGGAAGACCGCAGGCAAGCGCTTCCACGACCACAAGGCCGAACGTTTCCGTGCGCGAAGGAAAGACGAATACGTCGGCAAGCGAAAGCCAATTCACCAGTTCCTGATCATGCTTGGCACCGATAAACATATTCGTTGCGCCGTACTTCTCTTCGAGCCTCGCTCGATCAAAGCTATCTCCTATCACGAGCTTTGTGCCCGGTAGGTCGAGCTTCAAGAATTCCTCAGGACTCTTCTCCGGATCAAGACGGCTGAAATATACGAACACCGGCTTCGGCAAAGGCGGAAGTGGAGGCGAGGGATTGCGCACGAAATTATCCACGTCTACACCGAGCGGTACAACGACAACGTTCTTATAGCCGACCGATTCCAGTTCCTTCTTCAAGCTTTCGGTCGAGACCATTGTGCGAACCGCCGCTAAGTGGAAACGCCGCAGAAGCGCGAGAATGGGGCGCAGAAGCCCGCGCAAGCGAATGTCCACGTACAACTGAAAATGACTGTGATACCAGGTCGTGAACGGTATTCCCTGCCGCAGACAGACGGAACGCGCCGCCCAGCCAAGCGGTCCTTCCGTCATGAGATGCACGGCATCCGGCCGAAGTTCCTCGAGCTTCGCACTAATTCGGCGGCGCGCAAAAAGTGCGAGCCGAATGTCCGGATACCGCGGCATCGGGATGGTAAAGAATTGACTCGGTTCCATGACGAAGACTTCATATCCGCGCGCACGAAGTGCAAGGATGTGGGCATTCTGCACGCGCACGACGCCGTTCACTTGCGGCGCCCACGCATCCGTCACGAGCAATATCTTTTTCATGGCCGCGCTTCCTCATCGGGCGGCAACTTTTCGATCTCTTTATCCGCCTTGAGGAGTTTCGTGCGCATGTACCAACTAAATAAGTAATAACCAGAAATGGCGATAGCGGCGAACGCTATCACGTATTGCACGTTGTTGATGATGTTCACAATGTTTCCCCCGAGGCTCTCTCCCAAGAAATATCCGGCGAACAAGAGCACGCCGTACTGCAGTACCGCAACAATGATGCCGTACTTGAAAAAGATACGAAGCGGCATCTTGACCGTCCCGGCCACGACGATGAATGCGGATGCGATACCGTACGACAGTTTGCCGATGAACATCGTCCAGAATGGACGCTTCTCCCACAGCACGCGTACTTGTTCCAAGTGGTCGGTTGTGATGCCGATTTTGTTCAACATTCGTTTTGCGAAGTCGGTACGCCCGCCGAAATGCCCGATAGCGTAGTACACGCCGTCGAGCCCGACGTCACGGACGAAAAATAATGCCGCGAGAAAATACAGGTTAAAAAATCCGACCGACGCGAACGTGCCGGCGACGAATGCGACCACCGGTCCTTCTATGAAAGACAGCGGAACGAGTATCCAATAGCGATACTGCAAAATAAGCTCCGTGATGAAATCGACTGACATTGCGTGGGGCCATTATACCTCGGGATGATATGCTTTCCTTATGTACCGTGCATTTGTTCTTGGTATGCTTTTTATGCTGCTCTTTCCGATCTCGGCAAAGGCGGCCGCGACTTTTGAAGTCTCCGGCTGGATCCCCTATTGGCGGGCTGCTTCCGGCACCACTGATGCCGTGGCGCACCTGCAGAATTTCACCTCGCTCATGCCGTTCGGCTATATCGTACAAAACGACGGCTCCCTTCATGATGCGTTCGGTATGAGCGATACGTCATCCACTTCAACCGCCGCCGTACTCGTTGCTTCCGCTCGAGCCGCAGGAGTGAAAATAATACCGACCGTCATGTGGAGTAACGGCACCGCCATCGATCGGATACTGCGCGTCACCTCGAGTCGCATCGCACTTGAAGATAGCATCGCCGCTCTCGTAAAGGACAATGGATTTGACGGCATTGATATCGATTTTGAAAGCAAGTTAGTGCAAACTCGCCCGTATTTTTCGCTGTTCCTCAAAGGACTCTACGTGCGCATGGGAAAGAAACTGGTCTACTGCAGCATTGAGTCGCGCACGCCGCCCGCGTCGGCATACACGGTCATACCGAACCAGATCACCTATGCGAACGACTATGTCGCTATCAACAAATACTGCGATCGGGTGCAAATTATGGCATATGACCAAGGCGCAATTGATCTGAAATTGAACGCCGCCGCGAATTCAACACCCTATATCCCCGTTGCCGATTTGCGGTGGGTGAAAAAAGTTATTGAACTTGCCGCTCAACACATTTCCAAGAAAAAAATCGTCGTCGGCATACCCACGTATGGCTACGAGTATGATCTTGTCCCGCTTAGGCAAGGATATCGCTACGAGCTCCATTGGGCGGTGAATCCCGGTTACGCATTGTCCCTTGCTGACATGCTTGACGTGGTGCCGAAACGTAATGCCGCCGGAGAAATGAGTTATGTGTATTTCCCGACGACGACGCCTCAGACAGCAAGTGCCATACCCGACCCCTTGCATATCGTCTGGTGGAGCGATGCAAATGCGATCAATGAAAAAATAATGCTCGCCAAAAAACTCGGCGTCCGCGGTGTCGCACTCTTCAAGATAGACGGCGGGCAAGATCCCGCACTCTGGAATATCCTACCGAAGAAGTAAACGTATGCGGAGAGGGTGGGATTTGAACCCACGAAGAGCTTTCGCCCTTGCCGGTTTTCGAAACCGGTGCTTTCGACCACTCAGCCACCTCTCCTGTGCTCGCTATCCTAGCATTTCAGGGCGAAAATGATAAGGTTTTACTACGGCCCTACAGCCTAGCCGAGTGAGTGAACAAATAAGATTTGTTCCGAACGAGGCGACGGATGTGTGGCCTGCGAAGCAGGCCCTATCGTCTAACGGTTAGGACAGCGCCCTTTCACGGCGTAAATCGGGGTTCGATTCCCCGTGGGGTCACCACAGTAGAGATTAAACCCATTTTCGGGAAATCCGTTTTTGCCTGTGCGAGCGAAAGCCACTGATTCTGGGCGGCGCCGCGCGCTTCGCGCGCGTGGAGGGTGAGGTTCGAGCCGAAGACTTTTTGGAGGGAGGATTTTTTGGAGGGGTAGTTCTGATTTTGGGCTATTTCACCAAGCGCTTGCGCTTCGTTTATCCATTCCCGCATCGGTTCGAGCCAATGGGTGGCGTCTCGTTCAAGAAGCAGGGATTGTTCCTGCAGAGACCTCTTTTGTGACATCAATTCGCGCTTGCGCGAAAGGTACTCCCCGCGCTCAATATCCTGCTCCACAAAGAGGTCGACGAGGCGGGCAATTTTGCCGTCCAACTCGGCAATCTTTGCCCGCATCTCTTGGACGGATGCCGCCACATTTTGATTGGCCTCTTGTGCGTCTTTGTCCGCCATGCGGTTGAGTTCTGCTGCCCACTCTGGCGGGAGAACGAAGCGAGCGAGAAGTTCTGAAAGCTGAAAATCCAACGCTTCTTCGCGCACATACGGTTGTGCACAGCGCGAAGCGCCTTTTTTAGTACAACGATAATAAACATACTGATGCGTATTGCCGTTCTTCTGGCGTTTCAATTTTTCTTCAGCGGTGATGCTCATACCGCACTCTCCACAGTGTAAAAGACCACAGTATGCTTGTGGCTCGTTTGTCGCTTTGTTGTGCGTACGGCCGCGAAGCGCAAGAACCTTTTGCACAGAATCGAAAAGTCCCTTGTTCACAATGGGCGTATGCTTGCCCTCGTATATCTCGCCACTATATTTGAAATGTCCGTAGTAAAAAGGGTTGGAGAGTAGAAAAGATATTTGGTCTCGTTTGAGCGGCTTGCCGCCACCCTTTCTCCACGACCCTCTCGTTGCGCCTGTCTTGATGCCCTGTTGAAAGAGAAAATTGGCGACATCTTCGAGCCGTGACTCATTCTTTGCATACAGCTCAAATGCCTTGCGCACGAGCGGTGCTTTCTTCCGATCCACGACGATGGTCTTGGTACTGGGGTCATTGAGATAGCCGAGCGGAGCAAGGCTTGGATAGATACCCATGCGTGCCTTCTGCCGCAGACCACGCGTCACATTCACGCTCAAATCGCGAATATATTGATTCGCCATGCCGAACTCAACCGACATCATCAAAACATTGTCGGCGGAATAATAACTGCGGTCATGCGTTTTGATATCTGCGATAACACTATTCTGCAAAAGCCACTGTATCTGCCCGCCGTCTACCGGATTGCGGGACAAGCGGTCAAGCTTCCAACACACAATCCCTTGCGCTTCGCCTTTTTGTATTCGCGCTAGCATCTCGTTAAACACCGGACGGCCCGGCATCTTGGCCGATTTCTTTTCCACGAATACCTCAACGACGTTGAGTTGTTCGCGCTTAGCGAGCGCGCGCAATTCCGCAAGCTGTGATTCGATGGACAAGACCTGCTTGTCCTCAACATCGGTGCTTTTGCGTGCGTAGAGAAAATAACGCATACTTACATTATACATATGAATCAAAGCGCATATAAAGATCGCAAGTACGATGTGGTGCCATACGACCAGAATTGGCCGAATGAATTTGAATCTGCGGCTGCAAAGATTCGTTCAGTATTCAACGATGATGCGATTGATATACAGCATATTGGTAGCACAGCCGTACCCGACATGGACGGCAAGCCGTGCATCGATATCCTCGTAACCGTTAATGATATATCGGTAGCTGATAAGCATCGCGCCGAAATGGAGGCACTAGGGTACATCTATGCCGGAGATTTTGTCCGTCCGGAATCAGTTTTGTTTCGCAAGATGAATGGAACCACAGTGCTCTCCAATGTGCATATATTTCCGCAGCAACATTCGCATGTGCAGGAAATGCTTCGGTTGCGAGATTATTTACGCAGTAACCCGGGAGAGGTTAAGGATTACTCACAATTAAAACAAAATCTGTACACGAAGTACAAAAACGACTACGCCCAATACCGCAAATACAAGGACGAGTACATGGAGACATTGAAACAACGAGCCCTTGACAAATAATACCACTTCTGCTATCCTATTTATACGGTGGTCGCCTAGCGGACTATCGGATGTAAGGAGAACAGCTGGGTTCCCGTAACGCGAGTCTCGGCAATACGGGAGAGAAACAGGACCGCCTTGGAAGGTGACGCGCTGACGCGCTCTAGGCAAATTGCCAACCAAAGGTGAGCTTTCATGAAGAGCGCAAATTGCTGCCCGTGGAGCACGGGATATCTCTCTGGTCAGGTACACTCCGCTAGAAGAGAGAAAGTAAGGAGGCCGCTGGCCGCGCAAAGCCATCCCCGGGTCGCAACACACCGCGACCTGGGGTTTCTCTTTTCCATACCGAAAGTCCTCGCAGTTGATATACTTGCAACAATGCAAATCCCAGAAGAATTAGTCGCAAAATGTAAGTCGCTCAACCGTCCGGCAATTATCGCCATATCGGGATTTGGCGGCGCGGGTAAATCTACATTTGCAAACGCACTTGGTACGAAGCTCGATGCGCCAGTAATCGGCATTGATTCATTCGCTCGAGATAGACTGGAAAAAGGTTCGTTGTGGGAAGCTATGGATTTTGATCGGCTTGAGAAAGAGGTTCTTATTCCTTTCTCGACTAATACGAAATTGATTGAGTATGGCCACTATGATTGGGGAAAGAATGAGGTCATGAAAACAAAATTGGCAGAACATAATGGATTTCTCATTCTTGAAGGGGTTGGATTGCTTCGCCCGAATTTGAATAAATATTTCTCATATAAAATCTGGGTTGATTGCCCAAAGGAAGAAGCGGTGAGACGTGGGAAGAAAAGAGATCGGGAGGAATACAAGAATCCTCGTGATGAAAACTGGGATGGTATCTGGATGGAAAACGATACTCAATATTTCGAGACCTTCAAGCCGAAAGAAGCCGCGGACTTCGTCTTCAGCAATTGCGATTAACTTCAATTAGGGAGCTTCGCTGGTTTCAGACCCGCCAGCGAAGGACTCGGTGTGCGCACGGGTGGGCGGGGCAAACACACGATGCATTCGCATTGGTATTCCCCTCCAAAAAATCCTCCCTCCAAAAAGTCTTCGGCTTCTGAATTTTTGAACCTCCCCCACGCGCGCGAAGCGCGCGGCGCCGCCCAGAATCAGTGGCTTTCGCTCGCACAGGCAAAAACGGATTTCCCGAAAATGGGTTTAATCTCTACTGTGGTGACTCTATACTACCGCGCTCGAACCTATTTCGCCCAACATCCCAACAACTAACTCTCTCGCACCTCGCAGAGCCTCGGTGCTCGCCCGCTCGCAGACTCGCGG
>Ga0172379_10004035_pt1 | contig 22338 bp, 17 predicted proteins | sample GrowelOW334metaG_FD_119756 | JGI IMG/M metagenome (GOLD analysis project Ga0172379, IMG submission 119756) | Groundwater microbial communities from an aquifer near a municipal landfill in Southern Ontario, Canada - Groundwater well OW334 metaG | ecosystem: Environmental > Aquatic > Deep... | reverse complement strand
CTGTCCGCGAAAAAATAATTATCACAGACAGATATATTGATAATGAGGACTTAGCAATAGTGTATAGTAACTCGATGTGCTTCTTTTTTATGTCATTGTACGAAGGATTTGGCCTGCCTGTGTTGGAGGCGATGCAGTGCGGAGTGCCTGTGGTAACTTCAAACGTTACCTCCATTCCAGAAATCGCCGGTAAGGCGGCTATTTTGTTAAATCCAAACGATACAACAGAGCTGTGCCAAACAATGAGCGAAGTATATACCAATGAATCATTACGAGAAAGACTCTCCTTAGGAGGACTGGCACGGGCAAGTGAATTTTCATGGAAACAATGTGCTGCTGCCTATTATGAAATATTTAAACGCATTGCAGCATAGTACAGTGTACACTGCTGTTGGTGATCCGAGGAAATACAAACTTACAGTACTATGAGAATATTAGTTGCGATGACAACGTACCCGTATCCACCTCAGGTGGGGAGCGCTGTTATTGCGTATAATAATATAAAAGAGATTTCAAAAAATCATTCGATCGATATTGTTTGTCTTGATACGGTGAAAGAATATGGTGAGTTATCGAAGTATGTTCATCATATAGATATAGTTGAACCACGTAGTGTCCCTCAATGGATGTCCATCATTCGATCACTGTATTACATCCTTCGTGGCGTGCCAAAATACATTCGAGCCTGTACATCTGCCAAAATGCGGAATCGCGTGATGGAATTGATCGAAAAAGAGAACTATCATGCGATTCTTCTGTATGAAATTGCTGCGATTCAATATTTCCATCCCAAGGAGTATTGCAAAATTATTGTAAACACCGAAGACCCTCAATCTATTCGGCTTCAACGAATGTCGGAATTGCCTATATGGTCTTGGTGGGACAAAATTAAATTGTTGTTGGACATACGCATCTTGAGGAGATATGAAAAAAAATATTTACCGAGAATGGCTAAGGTGTTGCTGCTGTCCGAAAATGATGCCCACGATATGCGTACGGACGGGAAATATGACAATATCGGATGTGTTACCTATGGTGTACACAACCATGCTCAGGAAGAAATACTTCAGTTCAACGACCGCAGAGAATGGATGATACTGTTTTCTGGAAGTATGTTTCACCCGCCCAACGTGGAGGGAATATTGTACTTTATGCAAACTGTTTTTCCCATTGTGTTACAGCACTCTGCAAAGGCTGAACTATGGATTGTTGGATCGAATCCTGATCCTAGAATTCGGGAAGAAGCGGTAAAATATGGAAGTAATGTTGTTATTACCGGTCGGGTTGAAGATATGTCTGAATATTTACGCAGTGCCAAAGTAAGTATTTGCCCAGTGAGATTGAAAATAGGAGTTCAAACAAAAATTCTGGAAGCATTGTCGTGGGGGACACCAGTGGTATCGACACAGGCGGGAAACAATGGAATTGGCGGAATATCAGGTAAACAACTTTGGGTTGAAGATACTCCTGAACTGTTTGCAAATCATGTTATTGAATTGTTACATGGTGACAATTGGAATACGCTTTCGGAGGAGGGACGAAAACTCATTGGACAGGATTTTTCGTGGGAAAAAAGTGCTTTGGAATTGGATGATCATATCAAAAGCATAAAAACTAAACAACAAAATACATAGGCGGAATAATGCCTCACGTTAGTATTGTCATTCCCAATTATAATGGTGTTGAACATTTGCCTGTATGCCTGGACTCGATTGGGATTCAGACATTCACCGATTATGAGATCATTGTTGTCGACAACGGATCTGCAGATAATTCTGTTTCATTGCTTCAATCTCGGAGACAGAAGATCGTTGTATTTCCATTGACTGAAAACAAAGGATTTGCTGCCGCTGTCAATTACGGCATTCAACGATCGTCCGGTGCATTAATTGCATTGCTGAACAATGATATTGAATTAGAACCTCAATGGTTGCAATCGATGGTGGATGCTATTGAATCAGACAAGACTCTTGGTTCTGTAGCATGCAAAATGCTGAATTATTACGACAGGACATTGATCGATGCTGCGGGCGACGTTCTGACACGCGCAGGAAATATTATTGGCCGTGGGTATGGGGATAAGGATTCCGCAAATTACGATAAGACCGAATATGTCTTTGGCGCCTGTGCTGGCGCTGGATTGTATCGTAAAGAAGTATTTACCACGGTCGGTTATTTTGATGAAGATTATTTCGCCTGGTTCGAGGATGCTGACCATCATTTCCGTTCGCAATTGGCAGGATATCGGTCTCTGTATGTGCCTGCTGCCCGCTGTTACCACAAGCGGGGTGCAACAGCGAAAAAAATGTCTGCACTCGCCGTTCGACTGCACGCCCGAAATCATTTGTATTATCTGATCATCAACATTCCACCGGCTATTATCTGGACGAATTTCTTCCTGATAGTTTTCAGCCGACTTAAGAATTGGTTGACCATCGTCCGGGAAGGGGATGCTAAAGCGTTGTTCTGGGCGTGGGGCAAAGTGTTTATCGAATTGCCAAAACTGTATGCAAAAAGAGGTCGAGTGCAATCCTCCAGAAGAGTTGAAATTACATATATCCGATCGATGATGACTAATTGAAAACAGATCGCAAACATAACGCCTCCATTATCATCGTCAATTACAATGGCAAGCATTTTCTGCATGATTGTTTAACTCCAGTACTTGCTCAGCTTGCTGAAGACGATGAAGTCATTATTGTCGATAATGCCTCTTGGGACGGCAGCACGGCATATATCAGAGAAACTTTTCCTACTGTGCGATTGATCGAGAGTAAAGCGAATCTTGGATTTGCCGGAGGGAATAATCTCGGTGTGAAGCACGCTGCCGGTGATCATATTATTTTATTAAATAATGATACTATCGTCCGTCCAGGATGGTTGGAAGGATTGAAAAACGCAATAGCTGAGGAACGAGTAGCATGTGCTTCATCATTGATCAAAACAGAAGGAATACCCGATCGGTATTACGAAAAGAACGGTTCAATCAATTTTCTGGGACATAATATCATGCGGATTTTCGAAGAACCGTCCGACATTTTTTTTGCCGGCGGCGCTTCAATGATCTTTAAGAAAGATATTCTCGGCATTCCGTTCGATGAAGATTATTTTGTCTATGCGGAAGATGTGTATCTCGGTCTGCGGACAAGATTTATGGGCTACCAAATACGACATACCAATGAATCTGCATTGGATCACTTTGGCAGCGGAACTTCAAAACATCAAAAGAACACATTCTTGACCTATTATCAGGAACGAAACAGATTGATGAATACAGTTCTGTTCTTTTCTCCAAAAACTGTTTTCAAAGTATTTCCCTTTATCTTTGTTAATTGTTTCGGAAAGTGTTTTTTGTCGCTGCTGGGTCAGAAATATTCCTTAGTAGGTTTATTGCACGCATATGGCTGGTTCTTCATCAACTTTCGAACAATGATGTTGAAAAGAAAACAGTTGCGTGCGGAACGAACAGTGCATGAGAATGAAGTGATTCGGTTTATGACCGGGAAATTGACGAATGGTGAAAGTCCTGTCGGTAAATTCGTGAATGCAGTTGCATTGGCATATTGCAGGATGGTGAATCTTACTGTTATCGAGTTGTCGAAATGACCGTCAGTATCATCATAGTCAATTTCAACGGATTGCGGTATACTCGGCAGTGCCTGGAATCGTTTTTCCGGTATCATGATGTGAAATCCACAGAAGTGATCGTCGTCGATAATAATTCGACCGATGGTTCTCAGCAGGAACTGCCGCAGCTTTTTCCATTTATCCATTTCATTTCGCTCCACAATAACGTGGGATTTGGCGGTGCAAACAATGTCGGCGCTCAACGTTCAACAGGGAGGATGCTCTATTTTGTCAATAACGACACAGTGTTCTATAAGGAATCTGTTTCCGAACTGGTGAAAACACTTTCGTCGCACAATAAATACGGTATTGTCGCACCAAAACTGTTGAATGAGGATCACTCTTTTCAACTATCGTTCGGACAGTTTCCCACCATTCAAAATGAATTTGAGACAAAAAATATTGCAGAAAACTATTCGCTTCAAACGAGTTTGGATTCTTCAATATCAATCCCGATTCCAAAAGATTGGGTGTCCGGTGCTGCACTGATGATCAAACGGGAAGTGTTCGAGGAGATTGGAGGATTTGATGAGCGATATTTTATGTATTTTGAGGATGTCGATCTCTGCAGATCAGCAGCAAAAAAAGGTTTTCAAATCTTTTATGTGCCTTCAAATACGCTGATACATTTAGGCGGGAAAAGTTACGGAGCCAGAGACGAACGGATAACAGTGGAATATCGAAAAAGCCAGCTCCTGTTTTACGATAAGCACAATTCACTTCTCCAACGATTGCTGGTGAGAGTATATATCTTGATGAAGTTTACTGCAGGGTTGTTCCGGACGAAATCAAGGTCTGCTGCACTGGCAGTTATTCCGCTGGTTTTTCGCTCCTCTAATCGACAATGAACTGATGCGCATAGGAATAGACATACGGAAATATCATGACTTCGGTATCGGGACGTATATTCAGAACCTGATGAATGTCTACCAACATCGAGAGGATTTCGATTGCATCTATTTCGGCAACGATGACATTCAATCTGAGATTTCCAGATTGAAAAAAGGATCGTTCATTGCGGACAATTCCCCGAAGTATTCTCTGCAAGAACTCACATCGGTTTCAAAAAAAGCAAATAGTCAGCAACTGAACCTTTTTCATTCCCCTCACTATACATATCCGATAAATCTCAATGTGCCCGGTGTTGTCACCGTTCACGATATCATTCATTTAAGGATGAAAAAGTATTATTCATTACCAAAGCGCGCATATGCATTTTGTATGATTCGGCATGCGTGCGCTGCATCATCAGCGATTATCGTAGATTCTGCTTTTGGCAAGGAGGAATTGTTGACTGTGTTCCGAATCCCGGAGAAGAAAATTCATGTAGTTCCGTTAGGTGCCGATGAAGTGTTTTCTGACAAATTGAAGGATAATGATAAAGAAGCTATCGTTCGAAAATATGGTATCACAAAATCGTATATTTTATATACCGGTAGCCTGAAACCGCATAAGAATGTACCGACACTGTTAAAAGCATTTCGTACAATTCGGCATCGTCATGACGTTCAGCTTGTTTTCACCGGCGAACGGATATCTGAAGTTCCTCAACTGCAACGATATGTGGTTGAAAACGGTTTATCGGACTCAGTGCTCGATCTTGGAAGAATTCCGAAAGAAGAACTAAAAGCGGTGTATCAGTCTGCTCGTGCAGTCGTTCTGCCGTCGTTATACGAAGGATTCGGATTTTCTATGCTGGAGGCGATGGCCTCAGGTGTTCCTGCGGTCGGCGCCAGGGCAACATCCATCACCGAAGTCGTCGGCGATGCAGGATTGTTGTTCGATCCGATGGATGATTCAGAACTCGCGGGACATCTTGATGATATCCTGACGAACGAATCCCTCCGAATATCGTTGGTCAGCAAAGGAACAGAACGTGCTAAACAATTTACCTGGAAACAATGCGCAGACAGAACGATCGATATCTATCACGAGGTGCTCAAATGAAGATAGGAATCTTGGGCGGTACGTTCAATCCTCCGCATATTGGACATTTGATTACTGCAGAAAAAGTGCGGACCGAACTCGGTTTGGAAAAGATTATTTTTATTCCTTCCTTTATATCACCGCATAAACAGGAAGGGGAGTCCGCGCTTTCGTTGCACAGACTGGCGATGATACGGCTCGCCGTTGCAGACAATCCGTATTTTGAGTGTTCAGACATTGAAGTGACGAACAAAGAAACATCCTATACTCTGCATACACTCGAACAATTGCATAAGAATCACCCAAACGATTCTTTCTTCCTTATTATCGGGATGGACAATTACCTGACGTTCCATCTTTGGAAAGAACCGGCAAAAGTCCTGGATTTAGCAACACTTGTTGTCATGAACCGCCCGGGGTATCCAAAACAGGTTAATGAGATCGTTAGAACAAGAAATACGCAGTTTATAGAGGTCCCCAATATTGATATTTCCGCGTCAGAGATTCGAAGCATGGTTGCTGCAAAGAGATCCATCAGATATATCGTCCCCGACGGCGTTGAGGAGTATATTGCAACGCATACACTCTACCGCTAAAAATTTCTCTTGACAGATATTGGCAAGTACTGTATATTCTTACACTGATCATAATTACAGTACTCCTATGACAAATAAACCTCTTTCCAAAGCGCAACAAAAGGTCCTCAATCTGGTGAAAAACTATATCGAGGAGAACAACATTCCACCAACACTGGCTGAACTTGCAGATTCGTTGAAAGTAAATGTGAATGCCGTCCGGTCGCACTTATTGACGCTGGACAGGAAGCAGGCGCTCAAGTATATCCCGAACATTTCCCGCGGGATTGAAATGCTTCATCCAAAGCCGAAAGGGATACCGATCTACGGTTATGTCCCCGCCGGCACACCGTTTATGTCGCAGGAGAATATCGTCGATACATTCGAGATCAAGAAGTATATCTCCGGTTCGGATGAAGTGTTTGGTTTGTATGTGCGTGGAGACAGCATGAAGGATGCTCATCTGGAAACAGATGATCTGTTATTTGTTGACCCGAAAGTAGAAGCTCGGAACGGCAGGATGGTTGTTGCTCTGGTAGAAGGGGAACCGACCGTAAAATGGTACGAACGGGACGGCAATACGATCCGTCTGGTCCCGGCAAACAGCAAATATAAACCGATCGAAGTGAGCAAGCATGACGACAGGTTTCAGATCGTCGGCGTGGTTGTGGGGATGATCCGGTCGATTGATAAGAAAAGGATCGATGATTCGGTGAAATACAAGAAAGCATCGTGAAAGAATAAATGGTTTAAAATGAAAAATCCCTCGAAACGAGGGATTTTTTTTGTGGACAGGGCCGGAATTGAACCGGCGACACACGGCTTTTCAGGCCGTTGCTCTACCAACTGAGCTACCTGTCCGAAAGTTTCTGAGCTTAGCATTCAAAATTTCTATCCAAAGATGCTAAGTTCATGAAACTTTCAGGATCCCGCTTCAGCGGGATCCGAAATACCTATAAACTATCTAAAAACATTTTCTCGATGCTAAGTTCATGAAACTTTCAGGATCCCGCTTTAGCGGGATCCGAAATACCTATAAACTACTTAAAAACATTTTCTCGATGCTAAGTTCATGAAACTTTCAGGATCCCGCTCTAGCGGGATCCGAATACTACTAACGATCTAATACAACTCTACAAATATAAAAAAAAATTGCTCTCTTCCCAAGAAAAAAATTTTGTCGGAAGAAAAAAATCCCGATGCCGGATTGACATCGGGATTTCGGTTACGGTTAAATAAATAACGGCGCCATCACCAGCGTGATGGTGGAGAGCAACTTTATCAACACGTGCAGGGAAGGACCTGCTGTATCTTTGAATGGATCGCCGACTGTATCGCCGACCACCGTTGCTTTGTGCCAGTCTGTTCCTTTTTTATCTTCTACTTCAACGAATTTCTTTGCGTTATCCCATGCGCCGCCGCCGTTGTTCAGGAAGAGCGCCATAAGAATTCCGGTGATCGTGCCGACCATCAACAGACCGCCGACAACTTCAGCGCCGCTGGCGCCGTGATCCGGACTGCCGGAAACAATATACAGCTGTTTGAACAACACACCGACCACGATCGGCATGGCAACGACAAGAACACCAGGAAGAACCATCTCTCGCAATGCGGCCTTCGTGACAATATCAACACATTGACCGTAATCCGGTTTTGTTGTTCCAAGCATAATGCCGGGATTGTTCTTGAACTGTTCGCGGACATTATTGATGACCGCATATGCAGCGCGTCCTACCGCTTTAATTGCAAGCGAGGAAAAGATGAAGACAAGCATAGCGCCGAGCAACGCTCCGACAAATACAGCCGGTTTGGAAAGATCAATGTGATCAAGCGTAAAGCCGTAATTGCGGACTTCATCAAAATATGCAGAGAAGAGCAGGAACGCCGCCAGTGCAGCGGATCCGACTGCATACCCTTTTGTGAGCGCTTTCGTTGTGTTGCCGACTGCATCAAGACGATCCGTTTTTTTCCGGATATCGTCCGGTTGATGGGACATTTCGATGATACCGCCTGCATTGTCCGTGATCGGACCGAATGTATCCATTGCAAGGATATATGCTGCGGTTCCGAGCATACCCATTGTTGCAACGGCAGTGCCGAACAGGCCGGCATGTTCCAGGCCGGATGTTTCACCGAGGAAGTATGAAGAGATCAGCGCCGCGGAGATTACAAGCACCGGATATCCGGTCGATTCCATACCGACTGCAAGTCCTGTGATGATGTTCGTTGCAGCTCCTGTTTTGGATGCTTCGGCAATCGATTGAACAGGGCGGTATTTGTATTCGGTGTAATATTGTGTGATGAAAACGAATGCGAGCGCGGTCAAAACACCGATAACACCGGCAATGAAAAAGTTAAAATAATATGTTTCACCGAGCAGCCATCGCGATGCTATGAAGAATCCGATCATTGCAAGGACCGATGTAACGAAATAACCACGATTTAACGCATGCATCGGATCTTCTGTATCGTTTGTTTTGACAATCATTATGCCGACGATAGATGCAAGGATACCGAATGCACGTGCAACAAGCGGGAAGAGGAGCACGCCGAGCAGTGTCAAACCAGCGCCGTCAAATGTTGCGGCATTGGCTTTATAGAGACCTGCAGCGAGGATCATCGCTCCGATATTTTCTGCAGCGGTAGATTCGAACAGGTCAGCGCCGCGGCCAGCACAGTCACCCACGTTATCACCGACAAGATCAGCAATAACTGCTGGATTACGCGGATCGTCTTCCGGAATTCCTGCTTCAACTTTACCGACCAGATCAGCGCCGACATCAGCAGCTTTTGTGTAGATACCACCGCCGAGCTGTGCAAACAGTGCTACGAATGAAGCACCAAAACCATAGCCAACGATGAGAAGCGGAATCTTAGAAATATCAGTGACAACCCCCATCTTATCAACGATTGCAAACAATCCGCCGACGCCCAGCAAACTCATTGCAACAACGAAAAATCCTGAAACTGCTCCGCCGCGTAATGCCGTTTGCAGAGCGCCGTTCATTCCTTTTGTAGCCGCTGCCGCTGTCCTAATATTGGTGCGGATGGAAGTCCACATACCCATATACCCCGCTGCAACGGAACAAGCAGCGCCAAGCACAAATGACAACGTTGTCCAGAGCGCCAACATTTCTGCGGATGCAGGATCATGTTCATTATGCGAACGTACAAATGCATAGAGGATATAGATGATTGCTGCGAGTGCTATTGAAAGATAAGCAATCGTTCTGTTTTGTCGGCGTAAAAATGCTTCCGCGCCGGCTTTAATTGCGTTGGAAATCTCTTGCATGGCCGGCGTTCCGGTATCGCGTTTCAATACATCGCGAATCAGATACATGGCGAATATCAGTCCAATAACACTGATGCCAAGAATTAACGTTAGTTCCATAAATCCCTTTAGATTGGTTAAAAAGAGGGTTAGTTACTTAAATTTTAGATGTAAATATACAATTTTAATGCATAAGAACAATGAGAAGGATCCGTTTTTTTTCTCATTTGCAAGGAAACAGCCTCAACGGAAATATAAAAACCAAACTATCGTCAGAATTGGGAGTAGTATAGGAATGGTATAGTGCGTTATGTATCGGATAAAAGAAGGAGTGTGGATTTTGTAATGGTCTGCAATGGACTTCACCATGAAATTCGGACCGTTTCCGATATATGTGTTTGCACCGAAGAAAACCGCACCGATACTGATAGCGATAATCGCAGAGGAAAAATCCGGATGAAGAAGTAATTCGGCTACGGGTACTGTTGAGGTAGGATTGAGATTGCCTTCAGCAACGCTGTAGAAACTAAGATACGTAGGAGCATTGTCCAAAAAGCTGGATAAAATTCCTGTGTTCCAATAAAAGAAACTTGTTGAGAGTGTTTTCATCATATGTGCTTGCGCACGAAGCAATTCTAATGCAGGGATCATTGTCGCGAAAATTCCCGCAAACAGAATGGCGACTTCTTGGATCGGATGGAATGTAAAATGATTCGCCGTATGAATGGATTTTTTTGTGGTGAGATATGATGCCACTGTTGCAGCAATAATTACTACTTCACGCAGAAACATTGGTGATTTGATAAAGACCGCCAGCAAGATAATGCCGAGAAACAGGAAATTGATCGAACCTTCGATCTTCCAAACATCTGTTTTTTCAATCTCCTTTACAACTGATTTCTTCTGTTCGTGAAAATTCTTCGAGTCCATCACGTAAAACACTGCAAGCAGCAATCCCACTGCGGTGATCCACATCGGGAACAGGTGCGGCGTGATCCACCAAAAAGGAATTCCTTTAAGATATCCCAAAAATAGCGGTGGATCACCGATTGGAGTTAGTGCACCGCCGACATTCGACACAATGAAGATAAAAAATACGATGTGATACGGTTGGATCCTTGCCTTATTCATCTTTATCCAGGGACGGATCAGGAGCATTGATGCACCAGTGGTCCCTAAGATGTTTGCAAGAATTGCACCACATAATAAAACCAGCACATTCTCTTTTGGATTGGTCAGATCTTTTGTCGAGATGTGGATACCGCCGGAAACGATGAACAGTGCTCCGATGAGCACAATAAAGCTGAAATACTCACTTGCCGTATGTACGACGATTTCATGTGATTGTATCACTAGCAGATAATAGGCAAGAACGAATACTCCCAGTGATAAAGAGACTTTCGGATAATGTTTGCCCCACCAGTCGGGGAAAAACAATGGCGCAGTTGCAATAAGCAGCAGCAAAAGTACAAAAGGAGCGATCATCAGGATTGAGACATCCATAGCTTGTCGTTATGATTTTTGAGTAAAAAAATTCCAAATGAAATAGACCGGAACACCTGTAGCGACAATGCCAAGACCCGGCCACGTAAATGTCGGTTTATAAATCAACAGGATAGCACAGATTAATGTCGCTAATCCGATATACAATGCTGGAATAACTGGATACCCGATTGCTTTATATGGTCGTTCAGCATTCGGTTGTTTTTTACGAAGGATGAATATCCCTCCGACTGTGAGTATGTAAAAAATTAACACTGCAAAAATAACATAATCAAGCAAGTCACCATAACTGCCGGAGAGACAAAGCAAACTTGCCCACACCGCTTGCACGATTAATGCCCAGGAGGGAACGGCATGAGAATTTAATTCCCCGGCTTTGCTGAAGAACAGTTTATCCTTTGCCATTGCATAATAGACGCGTGCACCTGCAAGGATCAGTCCGTTATTGCAGCCAAAGGTGGAGATCATGATCAAGATCGCCATCCCAACTGCCGCAGTCTCTCCAAAGATGACGGAGACTGTTGCCGTACCTACTCTGTCTGACGTTGCAAATTGAATTCCACGACCAAGAACATCCTGTGCTGCAGGATTTCCAACTACCGGCAGTACGACAATATAAGCAATATTCGCCAGCAGGTACAGAAGAGTTACGATGCCAGTCCCGATTGCAAGACTCAACGGTATATTCTTTTTCGGATTGATCACTTCGCCTGCAGTGAATGTGATATTGTTCCACGCATCGCTGGAAAAAAGTGAACCGACCATCGCAACGCCGATGGCAGCGATCAAGTTCCATCCTGCCAATGGCGTAATAGTGATGATCGAACCGTCCTTCACTGCCGTCCAATTCGCATCCCAAAAGTGTGAAAAGTTGGCTGAGAGCGCTTCTGCATTTCTTGCAATAAATATTCCGAGAAAGATGACAGCAATTAATGCAAAGGTTTTCGCGAAGGTGAAAATATTCTGCACGACCTTTCCTTCTTTAATGCCGGTAAGGTTGATGGCAGTAAGAACTACAATACTCGCAATTGCCAAAAGCTGTGCCGCACTGATATGGAATCCGAGTAAGGTAAAGAGGATATGCTGCTCACTGAACCAGGGGAATACTACCGCCGTGAATTTTGCAAATGCCACACCGACTGCGGCAATTGTGCCGGTTTGAATCACAGTAAAAACAGTCCATCCATACAAAAATCCAATTAATGGATTATATGCTTCACGCAAATAAACATATTGTCCGCCGGCATGAGGCATCATACCGGCCAATTCTCCGTAGCTGAGAGCAGCAGTAAGCGTAATGAATCCGGTAATGATCCAGACAATCAGAAGCATTCCCGGAGAGCCGACGGTGCGGGCGATATCGGCGCTGACGATGAAGATTCCCGATCCGATCATCGATCCGATGACAATCATCGTCGAATCAAGGAGGCCGAGGCTTTGTTTGAATTCTTTTTTTGGGGTGCTCATACGTTTATGTCTAAGACCGTTACTGATAAAAAATATGCCCGCATGTCAAAAAATTCCATTGCGGGCATACGTATTTGTTTGCAGTGTGAGAGCTACTGTTTCTGCAATCGGCTGTTCTTTATGCTGTAGCTGAAATAGATGACCAATCCAATCAGGAGCCAGATGCCAAGGCGTACCCAGTTCTCAAGACCCAAGCCGTAGATCATTCCGGCGCAGACCAGAATCCCGAGGATCGGTACAAGAGGAACAAGGGGAGTCCTGAATCCGCGAACCATGTCAGGATTCTTCACTCGCATAATCCACACGCCGGCACACACCAGAACGAATGCGAACAATGTTCCGATACTTGTCATATCTCCGGCAACGCTTCCCGGAATGAACGCAGCGAATGTTCCGACGAAAAAGAAAAAGACGATGTTGGATTTGTACGGCGTACGGAATTTCTTATGGACATCTGAAAACATTTCAGGCACTAAACCGTCGCGGGACATGGAGAAAAATACTCGGGTTTGTCCAAGAAGCATTACAAGGATTACGGAAGAAAATCCCGCAAGAATTGCGACGGTAATCAATAAGGCGAGCCATTCAAACCCCGGCATATAATGCAGGATCGCATATGCTACGGATGCTTCTTTACCGGCTATTCTAAAATCAGTATAGGGAGCAACACCAGTCAATACATAGGAGAAAAGAATATAGAGGATCGTACACACTGCAAGGGAAGCCAAGATCCCGATCGGCATATCGCGGGCAGGATTCTTTGCTTCCTGCGCAGCCGTTGATACAGCGTCAAATCCAATGAATGCAAAAAAGACTACGCCAGCCCCTCCGAGGATCCCCATGATCCCGCCGAAATTGATATTCGAACCGAGATGAGATTTAATGGTGGTCGCTTCCGGGATTAACGGTGTTTGGTTCATAGGATTGATATACGCCCATCCGAATCCGATGAAGAGCAGGACGATAGTGACTTTAATGACAACGATGATGCCGTTCACGAATGCCGATTCCTGGGTTCCGCGAATCAATAACATCGTTATGAGAAAAAGGATCAAAATCGCTGGAAGGTTTATTATCCCGCCTACACCGTCTGGCGACATTTCGAAAGGAGAGTGACTCCATTGGAATGGGATCATCATGTTCCAATGACCAAGCAGTTTGTTCAAATATTCGGACCACGCAATGGCAACTGTTGCAGCGCCAAAAGCATATTCAAGAATTAAATCCCAGCCGATGATCCAAGCGACGAATTCACCGAGCGTTGCATACGAGTAGGTGTAAGCACTTCCGGCAATCGGGATCGACGATGCAAATTCAGCGTAGCATAAACCAGCGAACGCACAACCGATGGCAGCAACCATATACGATATTGTCACTGCAGGACCGGCATGTTCCGCCGCCGCAGCGGCCGTACGGACGAAGAGTCCCGCACCGATGATCGCTCCAATACCAAGAAGAGTTAGATTGACCGGTCCGAGTGTCCGTTTCAGCGCATGTCCGGATTCCTGGGAATCCGCCATCAAATCTTTCAGTGGTTTAGTAATAAACAGTTTTGACGCCATTACTTTCCTCCTCTTGGTTTTGAATTGTAAGTAGATACGGAAACCGGATAAAGAAATCAAGTTGAATTTTTATAAGAGAGTATAATTGCTACAATTACAACCGCGGCGCCCGCGATGAACGGATACGAGATGTTCATCTCGAACAACGATCCAGCGGCGATGGGAGTGATAGCCATAGAAACAGTCATCATTGATGCGATGGTGCCAAGCACTTCGCCTTTCATCAACGGGTCTGCTTTCAGGATTGCCTGATTGGAAACGACAACACGATAAATTGCCTGGCTCGTACCGATAAAGGGGAGTGCAATGAAAAAGAGAGCAAGATACTGGGTTGAAGCAAGTAACAGTCCGATGACAACAAAAGACAGCATGATCAGTTCTAATTGATGATCGGAGAATTGTTTTTTCCAAAATGTGTTGAGCAGCAGTACCTGGTTCAATGCGATCACGACGCCAACAACTGTAAAGATACTTCCCGTTTGGACAGCGGTGAAACCGAATGCTCGTTTCGCAAACAGTGCAAAGATAGTATGTACAACAACAAATGCGAGACTGAAGAGGAACCATTTAATGTAGATCTCTCGCAAGGGTGAGGGTCTGAATGCACGGAGGATAGGTGCGATGGGATTATATCGCAGTGATTGTGTATTGCGTACCGTATGGGATTCTTCCAAAAAAAAGAATGCTGAAATGCCATTCACCAGCGCCATAGCACCGGCAAAATAGAATGGAAATGCATGGGATACAGTGCTTAATATACCGCCCACCATCGGTCCCAAAATGAAACCGATGCCGAATGTTGCCCCAATAATTCCAAGGTTTTTAACACGTTCTTTTTCGTCGTTTCTTGAGATATCGACAAGATAGCTTTGTGCGGTTGTGAAATTCCCTGCGGCAAGGCCATCAATCATTCTGCCGATGAACAAAAATGGTATTGAAATAGCACTGGCAAAGACGAACCAGCCGATTGATGTTGAAAAAATCGATAGCAACAGTACCGGTCGTCTTCCAATCCTGTCCGATACAGCGCCGAGCAGCGGTGCACTGAGAAATGCGCACAAGGAAAAGGCCGAAAAAAGAACTGTAATGGTAAATGCCGACGCACCAAACTCCATAAGGTAGAAGGGGAGAATTGGTATGACAATGCCGAATCCGAGTACGTCGACGAACACGGTGGCCATGATAATGAGTTTTTGTCTGTTCATGTATGCAGAAGATAATGAAATATTGTATCTTCCCCAAAAAGAGATGAACTATCAGTCTGTCATAGAAACACTTCGCTCCTTAGGCAATGCAAAGAATGTCGAGGGAATGAAACGATATCGTATCGACGCACAACAAGCGTTCGGTGTTCCCGCTCCCGCCATTCGCACCCTGGCGAAAACCATTGGTACGAATCATACACTTGCAATGGAACTGTGGGAGAGTGGATACCATGAAGCGAGGATTCTCGCTGCTCTCATCGCAGATCCTCAGAAGGCGACCCTACGCCTGCTAGATCACTGGGCAGGTGACTTGCAGAATTGGGCACAATGCGATGCTTGTTGTGCTGAGTTTTTTGAAAAAACGGAATTTGCCTACAGGTTGCCGTTTCGCTGGGCATCCGTTGAAAAAGAATTTGTCCGCCGTGCCGGCATTGTGATGATCGCTGTAATGGCAGTTCATCACAAAAAAACGGATGATGACGAATTCGAAAAATTCTTTCCGCTGCTCCGGCAGTATGCCTCTGACGAACGAAATTTTGTTAAAAAAGCTGTGAATTGGGCGCTGCGGCAAGTCGGGAAGCGTAATCTCCGGCTGAATAAAAAATCGATTGCACTTGCAAAAGAAATTCTCAACATTCCATCGCCGTCAGCACGCTGGATTGCGAACGACGCACTTATCGAACTAAGAAATCCAAAAACCATTGCACTGATACAACGAAGGAAAGGGAAACTATGAACTTCAATGATATCGACCGCCGCACATTCCTGTCCAATATCGGAAAAGGATTGGGTCTTGCTACCATGTCATCGGCATACTTGATGTCCCTGCAGAGCCAGTTGTTCGCACATGTGAAGGAAAATACTTACATGCTTCCGGAAGAGAGTGCAAGCAATGAAGATTTCTGGTTTCCCATACAACAGTCGTTTTCCATCTCCCGCGGTGTTATCAATCTCAATAACGGCGGAGTATCACCTTCACCGAGAATTGTCACCGAAGCGCTTGTCCGGTATCAATGGCAGCAGGAAGACCTGACAGCATATACGATGTGGCAGATCTTGCAGCCGCAACTGGAAACGATCAGAACAGGATTGGCGGAATTGTTCGGATGCGACAGAGAGGAAATAGCGATTACTCGCAATGCATCCGAATCGTTGGAAATCTTGCTTATGGGATTGGATTTGCGGTCAGGCGATGAGATCCTGACAACGACACAGGATTATCCTCGCATGTTGACGACGCTGAAACAACGGGAAATGCGGGAGGGACTCTCTCTTAAAATGGTGAAGATCCCCGTTCCTGCGAAAACGGACCAGGATTTGGTAGACGCATTCGCAAAGGGAATCACTTCAAAAACCAAAGTTATACTTCTTTGCCACCAGATCAATCTTACGGGTCAGATCATACCGGTGAAAAAAATCTGTGAGATTGCCAACGCAAAAGGGATTGAGGTAATAGTTGACGGTGCACATTCATCTGCGCAATTCGATTTTAAGAGGAAAGATGTTGGATGCGATTATTACGGTGTGAGTCTTCATAAATGGTTGTATGCACCTAAAGGGACAGGGCTTTTGTTTGTCAAAAAAGAGAAGATCGAGAAGATTTGGCCGTTAATGGCAGCGGAGAAAGCTCAAGGAACGAATATTAGGAAATTTGAAGAAATAGGGACGAATTCCATCGCACCAAAGCTGGCAATAGGTGAAGCACTTGCTTATCACAATGGGATAGGAGGTAAGCGTAAAGAAATGAGGTTACGGTTCTTAAGCCGGTATTGGATGAATAATCTAAAAAACACTCCCAAAGTATACTTTAATACATCATTTGATGACCAATTTTCCTGCGCTATCGGTAATTTTGGGATAGAAGGTATCGACCCAATTGAAATTGGTGGATATTTAATGTCAAAACATAAGATTTACACCACACCTATTGTTCATGATGAATTCAAGGGAATCCGCATTACTCCTAACCTTTATACAACAACACAAGAACTGGATCGCTTTTGCGAAATTGTAAAAGATATCGCTAAAAACGGCATACCGAAATAAACATCACTCCACTGTTTTCCTCTTCTTAGGCCAGTTTTTTTCTATAATCTCTTAAGGGTCTAATTCCACACCGCTTACGGTGTCATTCCGGCGAAAGCCGGAATCCAGGGTCTGGATGCCAGTCCCAAAGGGATTCCGTTGGAACGTACGCTGGCATGACAAGATACCTCGCGGCTTGTCGTGAGGGCATTCATTCTGTAACCTATCATAGTATGTAAATTAATTATTAGAAAACTTTAATGTGCCTTAAATCAAGCTAATAATCTTATTAAAATACTCTAATTGACACAGTATTGTAAGGGTTTTTTAAATTTTCTACATTTGTAGTAGAAAATAGTTCAAACCGCTCATTCAATATAGAGGTAGTTATGGGAGAAGTTCTTTTCACCACCAATGATGTCGCGATAATTCTTCGAGTCGATAAATCCACTATAAAGCGGTGGACGGACGAAGGGAAGCTGAAGTGCTTTCGCACTCCGGGTGGGCATCGGAAATTCAGGTCGGAAGATCTCTACAATTTTATTGCGGAGCATAACTATGGAAATCTTTCCCTGCAATCCCTTCCGCAGATCATGAGCGATGAAATGATCATCCGCTCGATTGTTCACAAGAAGGAATACAACGTCCTTCACTCAGTCTGTTTTTCAGCGGCTATAAAAGGGAAGAAACAGGAAATCCTTTCACTCTTCAGTGAAACCATGAGTGCTGGTCTTTCCCTTACCGGAATCTTGGATCATATCGTTCGTCCTACCGTGAAAAAGCTTGGCTTTCTGCTGACACAGGGAAAAGTATCCGTCAGCGAATTCCACCTTGCGCAAAATGTACTGACAGCTTCCATCATCCAGTTGAATGATTCTGTCAAGAAACAGCCCCGCAATCAAAAAACGATCGTGTGCGCTTCTATCGATAACGGAAAAAACGAAACGGAACTTGCTGCAGTCATCACATTGCTGGAAGTGAATGGATATGCCGCATTGAATTTGGGGTCCGGTATTAGCGCTGAGGAGATTAATCAATTTTTAGTCCGAACAAAACCGTTCGCTGTCTGCCTCCATACTTCATTTACGGAAAATGCAGTACAGCTCGTCGCAGAGTTGAAGAAAGTTATCGCCATAGCAAAGGCGAGCGGAACACATTGCATCGTAGCCGGAAATGCATTCGACATTGAAACAGTGAAGACCATGGACGATGTAAAATTCTGCGATTCCTATGCAGAGATCGAAGCGATGCAATTTGGGAATGTGAAATCAAACGTAAAACAATAAAATCAATCATCAAAAACAAATAAAGGAAACGACAATGCATAACAAACCTCCATAGAAAAACACCAAGCGTAGAACGAAAACCATTACAACACATTTTTTATAAATAACCACATAAGGAGTAACATCATGAAGAACACAATGTTCTTTCGAGTAGCAGCAATGGCAGCAGTGGCCGTTCTGTTCGTTGCCTCAGTGCAACAATCGTTCGCTGCAGGTACACGCGCCGGCTCCAAGATCAGCGCGGTCGCATCAATAAGTTACAAAGACAAAAACAACGGCGGTAACTATTCTACGGCTGATACCGTTGCGGTCTATGTCGCTCACAAACCGTCGACAACAATTTCCATCATTGAAAGCAATCAGGAAGGTTTTGACGGAGCATATGTCGTGTACCGCTTGTTGGTGACCAACACCGGTAACGGTGGAGACCGGTTTGCCATTCTTCCGAGTATCACATCGTCTGGACTTGTTGACAGTTTGTTCCTGTATTCCGACGCAAGTTTGACTAACACGCTCATACAGAAATCGGCGCAGTATTATGTGATGGTCGATTCCATCGGACCGGATGCGACCGACACAGTCTTTGCGAAGATTAATCTTACGAGCGATGGAAATGCATTCTCTCTGACCAGCGCGTCTACACAGTCAATCGCGTTTACTTCGCGTTCAACTGCATCCAATAGCGGCACGCCGGGCGTCGATACGACATATCAAAATGATGATCTCGGATTGCGAGTTGTTGATCCGGCAAATCTGAATGCGTTTACAACATCATCATCTCGTTCGATTCTTGTGAAGCAATCTAAACTGACCGTCACGACGGTTCCGACCACCAACACATCCAGCTATCCGCGTCCCGGTGATGTGGTAAAGTACGGTGTCAAGATCGTCAACACCGGTCTGGGCGGTGCACGCAATGTTGTGGTGACGTTCGGTTATCCGAGCAACATGTCATTCCAGACATCGACAAACTGGTCAGGTTCTGGTCCGAGTACCTATTCATTATTCACATCGGTTCCGGCAGGTGATTCTGTAACAGTAGCTGCATCCGATAGTCTGAATCTGCTGCTTGCCGATCTGAACACCGTCACGGAAGGAACAGTGAAAACGCCGACCGTCTCGATCGTGTATGACGATACAACCAACAGCGCTGGTGTAACCGGAAGAACCAGGACACTTGCGAATTCACCGGCTTCCTTTACTGTACGGTTCAAAGCGTACCCTGCTACCATTACAATGATCGATTCCAGCGAAACAGCGGAAGCGGGAGACAGCGCAGTATTTGTGTACACCGTCACCAACAATTCCAACGGATCCGATGCCTACGATCTGCGGTTGAATTCTATCTCCGAAGGCACATGGTCATGGGCTGCATACAGAGACAACGGCAACAACACCTTCTCACCGTTGCCGAACCAGGATACACTGTTCACGGATGACGGAAGCGGATATCGTTCCGGCGCATACATCGCAAGTGGTTCTGCGCTGAGACTGTACGTTCGTGCATATGTGCCGAGCGGCTTGACCTCATCGCAGGTGAATTTCAGCTATTTCGTTTCTTCTGCACGCGATTCTGTCACTGCAGGTGACGATACATTATCCGGTCAGTTCTATCCCCAGGTTCCAAACATCGTTGTTACCCGCTGGGTACTGTTCAGCGATTCAATTGCCGTTGGTCCGGCATCCATCGCTCCCGGCGACACAGCGACCTATTATGTTGAATTGACGAACACTGGCACTGGCCGCGCAAAGAACCTTGTCCTGGTGGACAGCATTGCGCAATGGTCCAGCCTGACGGCAGAACCACAGTCGAATCCTGAAGTATTTGTATGGGATGGTTCAACCGAATACACAGTGAACAGTATTGCAACCGATCCGAGCACAACCGCTTCGGGTATTACTGGCACCACCGTTTCAAAATTCACTTACGGATATAAGATGAACGTAGCGGAATTATTGAATAACCAGACACGGCGTTTACGCTATAAAGTGACCGTGAACTAAATGTTGTTCCGGGACTGCCTCGAGTGATCGGGACAGTCTCGCTAAAAACAGTGAAAACAAGAACACTCACATATTATCTCATCGGGCTCCTTCTGCTGGTTGCTGCAGCTCCTGCACAGCGGTTGAAGATCCAGTCGCCGGCCGACCAAGCGATCAGTATTTTGAATCGCCAAGCGGTGATCGTGAACGGTGCGCCCGGAATGAAACTGCAATTGCTGGTAAACGGCACTGCGGTCGATTCCGGCGTCGTCCGTCCGGACGGTGTGATAGATTTCATCGGTATTCCCGTCGAGACGGGAAAGAACGTGTTTACGGTGAAAGCGCTCGGATTCTTCCGTGATGTTGACTCCGTTACGATGTTCATTGCCGGAGAGCCCCGTTCGATCGAGATCGTTGGAACCGATAGCAACTACGTGTCGGACGGCAGGAGTGTCTATCAATTCAAAGCAATCGTGCGGGATGAGTTCGGTACGCCGATTCCGAATACGTATTCGATCTCCGTACAAAGTGAGGATCTAGAGATCTCCGGAAATGACAAAGATCCGGCTCTGGATGGAATTCAGGCCCCGATCGAAAATGGCGAAATCAGTTTCCGCGTGACAGCGCCGGAATTTTCCTCGACGACTAAACTTGTTGCGAATTGGGGAAGTGTGAAAGGGGAAAAAGAGATTGAATTCAATACACCGATCGTACCGCTGATGATCGTCGGTTCTGCCGATGCAAGCGGATCGTTCCTCTCGACAAAAGGAAATCTGGACGGTTTGAAGAATAAAGGACAGATTGATTCCGGATTCCACTCCACCGGCCGGATGGCATTCTACGGCCGCGGAACAGTGCTGGATAAGTATTTATTGACCGCATCCTACGACAACGAACGCCGCCAACGTGACCGGTTGTTCCACGATCTGGATCCCGATGTGCTCTATTCTATATACGGCGACAACAGCAGGCTGGATTATACGGCACAGACAAGCAATCCGTTCTTCGTCAAGATGGAATTGAACCGTTCCTACATGATGTTTGGCGATTTCAATACTTCGTTTGGACAAAATGAACTTGCACGATATGACAGAACCTTTACGGGTGTCAGCGGTCATTATGAAACCCGGTTGGATAACGTGGATGCATTTGCTACAGTGACTGACCGGAAAGTTGTTCAGGACGAGATTCGCGGCCAGGGTATTTCAGGATTCTATTTCCTTGGATCCAGTAATGTGGTGCCCGGTTCTGAAAAGGTGCGGATTGAAACACGCGATAAGCGCCACAATGAGGTAATCCTTGGTCGCGCGGTTAAATCCCGTTTCGGTGATTATGAAATTGACTATGTTCAGGGAACGCTGTTCTTTAAGCAGCCGGTCCAAAGCATCGATGAATCCGGAAATCCAGTGTATATCGTTGTTTCGTATGAATCACAATCAGGATTCCCGACAAATTATGTGACCGGTGTGCAAGGTGAACGGGAAGTGTTGAAAGGACTCACTGTCGGAGCAACAGCAGTTACCGAAGAACGGCAGCCGACCAACTACACGCTGCTTGGCTTCAATTCCCGATATGCATATCAGCATTCGTTCCAAAGTTCAGTGGAAGTTGCCCGCGGTTCTGATGTGAATAACAGCGGTGCTGCGTGGAATGTTGAACTTGGCGGTTCGCCGGTGGACCAGCTGCAAATGCGCTCGTATTTCAGGAAAGTGGAATCAGGTTTCGTGAACCAAACTGCTGGTGCCGGCGGATCATCAGAGATTGGTTCCACAAAGTACGGCGTCGGTGGAACGTATGACGGATTGTTCGATATGAAGCTGACGTCAGACTATTATCGTCAAAATCAGACTGCAGGAAATGCACACGTCACTGTCAATTCGCTGTCAGGCGGTATGGAACGCCGGATTT
>Ga0172379_10004034_pt1 | contig 22351 bp, 16 predicted proteins | sample GrowelOW334metaG_FD_119756 | JGI IMG/M metagenome (GOLD analysis project Ga0172379, IMG submission 119756) | Groundwater microbial communities from an aquifer near a municipal landfill in Southern Ontario, Canada - Groundwater well OW334 metaG | ecosystem: Environmental > Aquatic > Deep... | reverse complement strand
TGGCGGGACGGAGGGGTTAAGTACCAAAATTGTAGCGACCTTTGAAGGGGTTTTCGAGGATTCCAACTTTCGCGATTTTGAGGCGGACGGGTCGCTCCCTTTGGGCAACTTGGTACAAAGTGGAACACGAAACGGCACTTTCCCAGTTTTCGGGACTTATGGGGACTTTCGGCTTTCGTTCGCCTTATTCTCCTGTTCGATGAGCTTGCGGATTTCCTCGTCGGAAACGTAGCCTCGTAACTCTCCAGTCACCGCCCCGAGGGTCGATACCAGCGACGTTTTAACAAGCCTCCAGTTGGTATCGAGCAGGGCTTGCTCGAGGGCATTTCGGACGGCCCTCTCGGACTCCTTGTCCGCGCGCTTGGGATCGGAGTCGAGCATTGAGACTTTGATACGAAGGCCAGTGCCCTGAACCGGATCAGATAGGGTTACGCTCGTCATGCCGACCTGCTCCAAGGCCTTCGTCGCAAGTTCCTTGAGCTCGATGGCGCGGAGTTTCCTGAGCGATGCCATCCGTTCGTTGGTGGGAGTATCCGCCTCCCTCGATTTCCATTCGTCGACCAACCTTCGGAGCCCGTCGAGGTTCCGCTTGCCCTCGCGATAGGCATCGAGCCCCTTCTCGTCGAGGCAGTACTCCGCGCGATCGCGCTCGTAGTTCTCATCGACGACATCGTCCTCCGTTGCGCCTATCGGAACGTCGAAGTCCTCGGACTCGACGTGGCCGCACGCATTGCAGGTGGAGATGACTATCAGGTGGCCGCTCGACCCGTCCGTCGACCTGATTACCGGTTTTCCGCATTTCACGCACGATGGATCCTTCGAAACGAACTCCTCGCCGTTGTCATAGAACGCTCGGCGCGGCAGGCACTTGTTTGGGCATTCGTACATGATGAGAACGCGGTCACGGTCGTCGATGCTCGTGAACAATTCCTTCATGAGAAACTCCATGCGGAAAAAGCATTTGCCACACGAAATATCTGTTCTTGGAACAGTTCGTTCGAGAAGCCGTTCCCTGCGTTCATCCCGGTTCTCCATGTCGCGGACGTAAGTGATCTTCGCCTCGGCTCGCTCGCCAGTCGTGTGCCAAATACAGACGTTGCGGAAACGCTGGATCGCGTCGATCTTTCCGTCCCGTTCCGGATCGTCCACCGGAACCTCTCGCGCCATCCCGCGAAACATCTCCTCGTAATCGCGGCACTGTCTGACGGTGGCATGGTCGAAGGAGTCGGCGTAGCTGATGGCATTCATACTAAAATTACTTGGTTTTTAATACTGATACGGTACAATAGTTTCATGGAAAAACAGGTAGTTACCCTTTCGGAACTGATAAAAAGAAAGGCCTCAGAACAACCTGAGGATTATTTGGAATACGATGTCATACCGGCAGGAACAGAGCACGTTCCTAGATTCGGAACCACCCGCGTAATTCATGAAACGAGAGTGGTTCACCAGCACGAAATAGGTAAAAAATCGGACGGAGAGTCAAAAATGACGAAGCTTTTCCTGAAAGACAACCTGCTTTTCAGGCATGGAAAGAAGGAGGAAGGTTTTAGACTGGTGCCAAATCTTAAAAACGTACTAGTCATTCTCATGAAGCGGCACCATGAATTTGTTGAAACCGCACAAATCATGCGTACCGCTGGTTACAAAAACCTGAATACCTTTCATTCAAACAAACACAGGCTGGATGTTTGGAGCCGAAAAGCTGGCATCAAGGATAGCATTCTGACGGGGCGTTCGGGAGATGGATATGCCCTCTCGCCCGATGTCAGCATTCAAGAGGCGCGATCAGTTAGGAAGTAGTGCATCGATAAAAGTGACACAATTCGTCCAAGCTTAGGCAAATATTGCTGGGGATAACTAAGAGCAGTGCATTATCGACGCACTGCTTTTTGATTTGGTTTCCTACCCATGTAGGCGGCAGTTGACCGCCGTGAAACTAAACGGAAGCGTTGGATGCGGTCAGCGTTTCCGAATCACTTTTATGCCAAACGAACCGAGTCACGCCATCACTCCGATTCAGTCCGATTTTTCTCCAGTCACGAGCCCTCAGTACCCGAGTGAATTTATTGAGTTTGCGATCTGGTTTGCTACGCCAAAGGTCGATCGAAAGCACAAGACGCAAAAGGCTTTCGCCCAAGCCATTGATGTGTGCGAAGACACGTTGACCGACTGGAAGCGCCGATCGGAGTTCTGGCCAATCGTTCAACGACTAATCGCGGAACGAATGCGCGAGCACATCCCCGATGTGATTCAAGGGCTCTTAGATAATGCTTCGAGCAACGGAAAGGCATCCGATGTCGAGGCATACCTGCGCATCGCGGGACTAATTAATCCAAACTCAAAATAGTCTTATGCCGGACCTCAAAATTCACCACGTGGCGATAGATGTGCTGAAGCCAGCCGTCTACAACCCGAGAAAGATTTCCGAAAAGCAGAAAGAGGAACTCAAGATCAGCATTCAGAAGTTCGGCTTCGTGGATCCGATCATCGTAAACGACCACAAGGATAGGAAAGGCGTGGTCATCGGCGGTCACCAGAGACTATCCGTCGCGAAGGAACTCGGATTCAAAACGGTACCCGTCGTCCTCCTAAACTTGCCGGAAGCCAAAGAGCGCGAGCTGAACCTGCGTCTGAACAAGAACGTCGGGGAGTGGGATATCGACCTCCTCCGCAACTTCGACATCGGGGATCTATTGCAGGTCGGATTCGACGATCAGGATCTGCAGGACATATGGGCGGACACCCTGTCCGTGACGGATGACGAGTTCGACGTAGAAGAAGCCGTGCGGGCGGTCACCAATCCGAAAGCCAAGCTGGGCGATATCTACCAGCTCGGAAACCACCGAATCTCGTGCAACGACGCAACCGACTTGGCGGCGGTACAGAAGCTCGTCGGCAACGAGCGGATGGATATGGTGACCTTGGATCCGATATACGGAATCGGCCTGTCATACGACAAGGGCGTTTCGACCAAGGGAAAGTACGCGGGTTCTGAAAAGGATCAGATGAAGGGAGACGAGTACCGCACATTCTTGAAAACGGTGTTTGAAAACTCGCTGGCCGTTTCAAAGGAAGACCTGCACTTCTACTGCTGGAACGACCAACGGCACATCGGCCTCGTCCAGTCGCTCGTGGAGGAAGCAAAACTTTCGAACAAGAGCGTCTGCCTGTGGGTGAAGAATAACTTCACGCCGGTTCCCGGGATCGCGTGGAACAAGAGCTACGAGGCATGTGTGTATGCGACGCGCGGCAGGCCGTACCTGAATCCCGACGTCCAAAATCTGACGGAGATCATGAACAAGGAAGTCGATTCCGGCAACCGTCAGATCGACGACATCGTAGACCTGTTTGACCTCTGGCTCGTGAAGCGGCTCCCCGCCCAGGAGTACCAGCACGCGACCCAAAAGCCGCTTCCGCTATATGAGAAGCCGTTGCGCCGATGCACCAAGGTCGGAGCGAACGTATTGGACTTATTTTCCGGAAGCGGCACCACGCTCCTTGCGTGCGAACAGATGAAGCGCGCGGCCTTCGTCATGGAGAAGGATCCTGTCTTTGTGGACGTCTGCATTCAGCGTTTCGAGGAAGCCACGGGCATCAAAGCTAAAAAACTCTAACCACCACCATATGAAGATAGAAAACGGAGATCTCGTTCAGTTGGGCGATCACCTTTTAGTCTGCGGCGACTCGACGAACAAGGAAACGGTCGGACGTCTGCTCGCGGGACGCGAGATCCAGCTAATCCTCACCGACCCGCCTTACGGGGTGAGCTACGTGGAGAGCAAGATGGGATTCACGCAGTCGCTCGCGAAGCCGAAGGTGATCCAGGACGATCAGATCGAAAGCGAGGAGGAATACGCCTCGTTCACGCGGGCATGGCTCGGGGCATGCAAACCGTTCATGGCCAAGAAAAACTCCGTGTACATCTTCAACTCCGACCGGATGCTGTTCGCCCTCCGGTCCGGGATGGAAGCCGCCGGTTTCAAGTTCGCGCAACTTCTCATCTGGGCGAAGACGCACGCCGTCGTAGGCCGCATGGACTACCTGCCGTCGCACGAGCTGATCGCCTACGGGTGGCACGGGACGCACGCGTTCCGCAAGTCAAAGGATAAGAGCGTCATCATCTGCCCGAAGCCGAGCAAGAGCAAGTGGCACCCGACGTCCAAGCCCCGGCAACTCCTGCGTCGATTAATTCTTAATAGCTCAAAGGTTGGCGACACGGTTTACGAGCCTTTTGCCGGCGGAGGGTCGTGCCTTCTCTCATGCGAAGAAACGAGGCGCAAGTGCCTGGCGGTTGAGCTGGATGCGGAATACTGCGAAACCATCGTAATGCTCTGGGAACGCATGACGGGAAAGGAGGCCGTTAAGAAATGATCGTATGCCGAAAAAACAAGAAACTTATCCCGCGAACACGAAGCGGATAGCCGTGCAGAAGAAACTACTCCTTGAGCAAATCACCAAGACCCCGATCATCGAGGCTGCGTGTCAGAAGGTCGGCATCGGGCGCACCACGTTCTACCGCTGGCAGCGCGAGGACGAGGCCTTCGCCACGGCGTGCGAATCCGCGCTCGGCATTGGCGTGGAGCTCGTGAACGACCTCGCGGTCTCGAAGCTCATGACGCTCATCCAAGACGGCAACATGCAGGCGATTCACTTCTGGCTCAAGAATCGACACAAAGCGTTCGGGGACAAGCTCCGCATCGAGACGCCACTGGACTCCAAGAAAAGCCAACTTTCCTCCGAGGAATTCACGCTCGCCGCACAAATCATCAGCGAACTCGCCGACCGCAGGAACTCACTCATTAACCAAACACCTTATGGAACCCAACCAGCAATCACAACAGAAGACACCGACGCCGAGCCAGCTCAACCAAGCCTCGATGGAGGCGGTGATGTCGCTCGTCCTGACGAACCAGTCGTTCCGGACGCAACTGACGAGGAACTCCCACGAGACCTTTGCGAGGGCATACTTTAGCCATTACTTTGGCCACCCGTTCGCCGACTTCCATGCGCGGATTTTCGCCCATACGGAAAATCCCAAGCTGAAGTTCCTCGTCGTTCTGGCGTTCCGCGGATCGGGCAAGTCCACGATGCTCTCCCTTTCGCTGCCGATCTGGTCGGTCGTCGGTGCGCCGCAGAAGAAGTGCATCCTCCTCATCGGTCAGACACAGGCTCAGGCACGGCAGTATCTCGCCAACATAAAGGCGGAGTTGACGAACAACCCGCTGCTCGTCTCGGATCTCGGACCCTTCGAGGAGCAGGACGAACAATGGAATTCAGGCGCGATCGTTATTAAACAGTACGGAGCAAAAATCATCGCCCTCTCCCGCGAACAAAGCATTCGTGGCCTTCGCCATCTGCAGAATCGTCCCGACCTCATCATCTGCGATGACGTCGAGGATATCGATTCGACGCGTACACAGGACAGCCGAGACATGAATTTCGAATGGTTTTCGAGCGAAGTCATCCCGTCCGGAAGCGAGGATACCCAGTTCGTGTATGTCGGCAACCTTGTAAACGAAGATTGTATTCTTCAGCGACTCAGGACGTCTATTGAGGAGAAACGCTTGGATGGCGTCTTCATCCGCGTGCCGATTCTTGACGACAACGGAAACCCGACCTGGCCGCAACGGTTCCATGATGCGGGTGCGGTAATGGCTTTTCACCGAACCATTCCCAGCGAATCCGCCTGGGAGCGCGAGTACATGCTACATATCGTCGATGCGCAGACTCAGCTCCTGAGGCGCACGGACTTTCAGTATTATGACGATCTCCCTAAGGACTTCGCCTGTCGCCTCCTCGTATTGGGCACCGACCTCGCCGTCTCGGACAAACTCACTGCGGACTATTCTGCGCTGGTCGCCGTTGCCGCGTATGGTTCGGGTAGGAGTCGAAAACTCTACGTCCTTCCCGGGGTCGTCAACGCGCACATGATGATCCATCAGTCGATTGAAAAAATCATCACGAAATTCGAAACGCTCAAGGACGAGATCCGTCCACCCGAGATCCTCATTGAGGACGTGAGTTTCCAGCGCACTATCGCCGAAACGCTACGTCAGGACGGGTATCGCGGGCACATGGTGCCGCTCCACGGGATGAGCAAGCGCGAACGACTCGAGCTTCCGGCCTCATTCGTCGTTCAGGGGCAGGTACTTTTCCCGCGCACGGGCGCGGAAGAACTTGTCAGTCAACTCGTGAACTTCGGGCCCGGTGAGCATGACGACCTGTGCGACGCGTTCTCACTTGCCGTAAACTACGCCATCATCAAGACGCGCATGGCTCACATCCGTATCACTACCGGCAACATGAGGTCGATTGACGATCCACCTGACTTTGACGATGAAAAATTTGAGAGAGAAATGGAAGCTGAACGCAAGATGCAGGATGATTACGAGAAGGCCGAGAAAGCGCGGATCAAGAAGCGTAGGGAGATGGGCGTACCTGAGAGTAATCTCTACGACCACTAGGCTGAACGAACGGCGTCTAAAAACTTTCGATAGATCGCCACCATCGCATACGTGTCCAGACCGCAGTACGCCAGCATGTCCTTCCGTAGCTGTTCCCTCTGTTCGGGAGGAATCGCGGCGTTCGTGAGCGTCGCCCAGCTCGCGGACGCAGTGCCGCCCTCGTGGATGGCGAGATCGTTATAGGACAACTCTGGACACATGACGGGCAAAACGCGCTTGATAGATGCACTGCCACCAAAACGTGAGTCGACGTAATAGCCCTTCTTCACGATCATCATCAAGTCGTAAATGCGGTTGTTGATGTCCGCCATGAAGTCCGCGAACTCGGGTAGGTGCTCGCCGATTTCCGCATTGCGTGAGGCTTCGAAGCGAGCATTCCAAACGATAACGCTTCCAACGTCACCAATGTGCTTCTTGAGAGACCCCGCGACAATTGGCGCGGGGTCTTTCATTTCGTCGGCGAGAAACTCATAGTGCTCTGGCTCCATTCCCGGTTCGCGTACGACGTGGACGGAATATTGGAAAACCATCTGCTGGTAGGGTCGGTAACCGTCGAACGTCGGTACGGCGGAGTGTTGCGTTTCGTAGTCCAAGAAGTAGAGCGGATACACGAGTCCGTCGAGTTCGGACTTGATTGCGTCTTCATCAATCGAAAGCGTCGGCTCAGCCTTCGCGTCCGGCAGTTTGATGTCGCCAAGCTCGGCCATCAGGTCGGCTGGAATTTGGTCGGGTTTGATGAGGCCACGTTCAAGGAACGAAACGAGCTTCTCCTTGGGAAGTGAAGCGGCAATGGAATATTTGTCGTCGCCATCGAGCGTGTTGAAATAACAGGCGAGGAACTCGCACTCGGCAGGATCGTTGCAGGACATGACGTGCATGAGGCGCGGTACCTTGTCCCAGTCGAGGACGGCGAGGGCTCGAGGGATTTCCTTCTTCGCCATTGGCATGACGTTCTCGACCTCGTGGGTAATATCAATCTTAGAAAATAATTGTTCCGGATCAATCTCGCCGTCGCGAACGTATTGGTTGTTGACGTGGACGAGGAACGTGCGCGAAATGCGGATTCCAGATTCCTCTATGCAGATACGCTGGAAAGCGACGTCGACGATGTGATCTTCCTTCACGTCCGTTGAACTCTTCACTTCGTAGATGTCCCACGAGCCGTCGGCATTCTTCGTCAGGATATCGCCACGACAAGAAAGCTTGGCTGTCATGAAGGTCGGCTGAAGCAGGACGGTCGCACCGTTCGCGATCGCCTTTTTGGTATTTTCTGCGGCTGGTTTACCGAACCCGTCGACGTTCACGCCGTTCGGGAAAAGCTTCTGCGCCCACGCGTCGATTACGTTTCCCTCGTCGAAGATGCGCTGGAGTGCCGGGTCGGTCGGCGGAACCAAATCCGGCCGCTGCTTCACGAGCCACAGCTCGCAAGAACAACGGAAAAATTGCATGAAGTTGGATTTGGAAAGCATAGTCGAATGTTAAAGCTTGGCGAGCGCGTCGCGTACGAGGTCACGGTATTCATCGCGGATGCGATAGTTGTCCTTGCGGGCACCAGGTCGGTCGTGCTCGAGGTCGTAGGTAATGATGGCACGTAGGTGGGCGTTGTTCACGTTGGTGACGAACTGAGAGATGTTGCTCAAATAACGTCCCGCCTGGCCGACGTCGTTACCAATGCCATTGTCGTACAGGTTAGCGCGAAGCTCCTCCTGGGTAAAGCTACGATCCTCGGAGAGAAGCGTCTTTAGGAAAACGACGAATCGCGGGATGAGGTCGCTCTCACGCTCGAGCGTTTCCTGCAATCGGTAGCGGATATCGTCGGCGGTCAGGATGTCGATGGTCTCGGGAGCCGCGCTCGCGTTCAGTTGCGGCGACGTCCCGTCGATATCCTCGGCGGTGACGTTCCATGTGCCGACGAGCGTCGAGATGATGATCTCCATCCGCTCGGCGATGACCTCCGGCGTCCATGAGTCGTAATCCGCGACCTCCTGCGTCATGCGGAACGATGACAGTCCGTCCTTGCTCGTTTCGCCACGATAGATTTTCACCTTGTCCGCGAACGGTTTGTTCGACGCGGACTGGTTCTTGGACTTGCGTCCCTCGTCCATGCTTCCGGCGAGGAGCGTGAGGTTCCCGAGCGTGTTCACGAGCGCGTCATGCTGCGCCTCCGTGAAGTTTGCCGTCCACGAAGGGTCGGTCATGGTCTGCGGAAGGATATGCTCGACCTGCACGGTCTTCGAGAACGGGATTTCGCGAATGACGGAGTCATCGAGGAGCGAGTATTCATACTTGGCGAGTGCGTAGCGGTTCCATCCGGCGTGGTAGACGTCGCCGCGAAGTGCTTCCGTCGCGTCGCGGAAGACGCGGTTGCGGCGCAGGAAGGCCTCGAGCCGTGCAAGCACGGCGTCGACTGGCTGTTTCACGTTCAGGTCACGCACGCTCGCGAGGAGCGGCGAAAGCACCCCGCGCGAGGTGTGTCCGGCGATGAGCGAGAGCCCGCAGAACCGCTCGATGCCGTCGATGAGTGTGCTCGCATCCTGCTTGGACAGACCGCTTCGCCAGCCGGCGATCAGTGGCGAGATCCAATAGCCGTGCCCGACGTTCCAAAGGAGAAGCAATGCTTTCTGCGACGAGCCACTCAACGATTCGCCGTGCCACGTCCGCGCCTTGAGGTCGACGTAGGCGTCGACGGACTTCTTCCAGTCGTCCATGAACGACTCCGTTGAAAGGTTCGCGTCTTTGATGTCCTCGGAAATTTCGCGGAACAAATCCTTTCGCGAACGGTCGCCGACGACGGCGATGCGGTGGAAACGCAGGAGATCATCCATCGGCGTTCCGACACGCTCGATCTCGCGCCACGTGCTCAGGAAGCGTTGCTTCTCATCGTCGAACGACTTCTGCGCCGTCGGGTATTCGACGTTGTGCCTGGTCGTTTCCTCCTCGAGGCGGCGGATGAGGAGGTTCTTCAGCAAGTCTTTCGTATCCAAATCCTTGCCTCGCGTGTTGATAGCTTCGAACATTGTGTACGCAGAGGAGAGCGAGTTGCTCGTCATGACGACGAGCACGACTTCGTCGAGCAGGAAGTGATAGAACTCCTCGAGATACATCGTGACGTCCATCTCGGCGTTCTTCGACTTCAACTCCTCCGCTTTCTCGTCGATGAATTGCTTCAACAGTCCGATTGCGGTCTTGTACGTTTCCGGAAGCCCGGATTTTTCATATCCAGACAGAACGCCAACCGATTTTAGGATGCGATCCTCGAACACTGCCCGTTCCTCCGGCTTCACATAGAGGCGGTATTTGCCGCGCTTGATGCACTCGTCCTGAATCGCGTTCGCGCGGTCAATCAAGTCTCCCTCAAAGAAAAAATCGCGGATGACCGCAAGGAGGATCATGGTCGTCGTCAGACGTTGCCGCCCGTCGACTACCTCGAAGTCCTTGTTGTCCCCGCGGTTCACGAGAATAAGCTTGTCCAAAAAATATCCGTCCTCCTTGCGCTCGAACGCCTTGGTGAGATCCGTCCAAAAGTCCTCGACGTTCTCCGCCGTCCATTCATACGGACGTTGATAGTCCGGAATGTAGTAATAATTGTCGCCCGCGACGACTTCGCGCATCAGGCAGGGCTTGGCAGTGATGTTCATAGCGAGGGTTAGGTTTCAACCCACGGGTCGCCATGAATACAAAGCGACACCCGGTGGTGACGAAACCCAACCCCCGTACGGATCGTACGAGAATTGTTTTAACCGGATGCCGCTCAATGCGTGCGATCCGGATAGGGAAAAATCCCCTGGTAAGGAGGTTGGGTTTCGTCAGAGCTAGAATAGCTTACAAACACCCAGAAGTAAAGTCCTTTTTATGAGGTTTTTGAGCCCTTCCTTACCCTTTGGGGTTAAAGAAGGCCTTGTGGAGCGTTTTAAGGGAACATCGAAGTTTTCGAGTACGCCATACCATCAAACGAACCGGGAATGTCGATCTAGACATCATTCTTAAAATCTATAAAACCTTCAATTTTTTAGCTATAAATCATTGACCCAAGCATGAGAGATTGATACCCTTTAAACATTGTGGCTATCCAAAGTTCTCACAGTACTACTAGATGCGAATGAGCTTGTTAGTAGCTATCCAATTATGGCGTTCAACGAACTAAACACAACCGAAAACTACATCTTGAACGAGCTTACCGGTGCGTCTCCGGAAGAGCTTCAAGATCAAAACTACCGAGCGCCGGACGGTGCTTTTCAAGCTGGCACTGGAAAGTGGCAGTATGTTCCGTCTGTTCAGCTAAAGCGAGACCCATCAAACGTTGTCATCGACTCACTTCTTATCGACGCGTTGGTTCGTCTTAATCCAGACATCGCCGCTGAGCCAAGCAAAGCCGAAGAGGTGGTGCATAAACTCCGCGCTATTTTCCTCTCTGTGGGGACTTCTGGTTTGGTACGAGCCAATGAAGAAATCTCTGCATGGCTTCGCGGCGAGAAGAGCATGCCGTTCGGAGAAAACCATGCGCATGTCACAGTTAATCTGATCGACTTCGAGCATCCGGAGAACAATACATACATCGCTACCAATCAGTACACCGTGCAAGGCAGGGCTGAAAAACGACCGGATATCGTTATGCTAGTGAACGGCATACCGCTTGTTGTCGGAGAATTTAAGACGCCGGTGCGCCCTGCAATCTCCTGGCTTGATGGCGCAATGGATATTCACGACGATTACGAGAACACCATTCCGCAACTTTTCGTTCCGAACGTGTTCGTGTTTGCAACGGAGGGCAAAACGTTCCGCTATGGCTCCATCCGTATGCCTCTTGAGCTATGGGGGCCTTGGCGTATTTCTGCCGGTAAAGCCGCAGGTCTCTCTGAGATAAAACAGGCTCTCGGAGTTCTTGAACCGAAAATCGTTTTGGACATGCTCCAAAACTTCACGCTTTTTGCTACCGACAAGAGGAAGCAGCGCATCAAGATCATCACTCGCTACCAGCAGATGGAGGGCGCAAATCTGATCGTCGAGCGCGTAAAGAATGGCTATCCGAAGAAGGGTCTTATCTGGCACTTTCAGGGTTCGGGCAAGTCGCTTCTCATGGTGTTTGCGGCGCAGAAGCTTCGCAGGTCGCCAGAACTCAAGAGCCCGACCGTGCTTGTTGTCGTTGACCGCGTCGATCTCGATACCCAGATCACGGGTACCTTCAACGCAACGGAAATTCCGAACGTCGTGTCTACCGATAAGCGATCGGAACTGCATGACATGCTTAATAAGGATACTCGCAAGATTATTGTCACTACCATATTCAAATTCGCAGAAGCTCCGGGTGTCTTAAATGATCGTGAGAATATCATTGCGCTTGTGGACGAGGCGCATCGCACGCAGGAGGGTGACCTCGGCCGCAAGATGCGTGACGCTTTGCCGAACGCTTTTCTTTTCGGTCTTACAGGTACACCGATAAACCGGGCGGAACGAAATACGTTCTGGGCATTCGGCGCAGAAGAGGACGAGCAAGGCTACATGACCCGGTATACCTTTCAAGACTCGATCCGCGATAAGGCAACGCTCCCATTGCATTTCGAGCCGCGACTCGTGGATGTGCACATTGAACGCGATCTTATAGACGCGGAGTTTGATCGGATGACCGACCAACTTTCCGATGACGATCGCACTAATCTTGTTAAGGAAGCCGCAAAAATGTCGGCATTCCTCAAGTCTCCAGCGCGTGTAGAGATGATAGTAAAAGACATCGTCCGACACTTCCAAGAAAAAGTTGATCCTCAGGGATTCAAGGCTCAAATCGTCACGCCTGATCGTTACGCCTGCGATATGTATAAGCAGGCACTGGATAAGATCCTGCCTCCGGATGCTAGTGCGGTCATCATTTCTACTGGCGGCAAGGGAGAAGAAGACACTCTCCTTAAAGAGAGATACGAGATGAGCAAGGCCGATCAGGAAAAAACACTCGATAATTTCAGGGATTCGGAGCATCCGCTCAAATTCTTGATCGTGACGGCAAAACTACTAACCGGCTTCGATGCTCCGATCCTGCAGTGCATGTATCTCGACAAGGCGCTCAAAGACCACAACCTCTTGCAGGCGATCTGCCGCACAAACCGTGTTTACAAAGACAAGGCATATGGTCTGATCGTCGATTACTTCGGCGTATTCGATAACGTTGCACGCGCTCTTGAATTCGATGATGCAAGTGTCCGCCACGTCATCACCAACATAAACGAACTCAAGAATCAGCTGCAGAAAGCAGTCGACGCATGTCTCTGTCATTTTCCCGGCATTGATCGCTCTCTCAGCGGATATGAAGGTCTCCTCCTTGCACAGGACTGCCTGAACACAAACGAAAAACGGGACGCCTTTGCAGAGGACTACACAATCCTTGGCAACATGTGGGAAGCACTCTCTCCCGATCCGGTTCTTAATAAGTTCCAAAAAGAGTACACCTGGCTCTCTCAGGTGTACGAATCCATGCGACCGCCATCTGGCGATACTGGCCGCCTACTTTGGCATGCGCTCGGTGCTCAAACCATGAAGCTCATTCACGAGCATATCCAGGTAAGTGGAGTAAACACCAAACTCGAAGAGATCGTGCTCGATGCAGAGGTTATCGAGGACATCATGCAGAAGGCGGAAAAAAAGAACGCGAAGCTTATCGAGGTAGAAATTACAAAGCGTTTGCTTCGGCACAAAGCTGATCCGAAATTTGTCGCCCTCGGCGAGCGACTTGAAGAGTTGAGAGACAAAGCAGAGAGAGGCCTTATAAACAGCGTTGAGTTCTTGAAAGACCTCATTCAGCTGGCTAAAGAAACCGTACAGGCCGAAAATGAGATTGATTCAAGCGCACAAAAAGCGGGAGCAAAAACGGCTCTTACTGAGCTATTTCTAGAGTTGAAAACGGATCAGACACCGACAATTGTCGAGCGCATCGTGAACGATATCGATGAGATCGTGAAAGTTGTTAGATTCCCCGGATGGCAGAGCACTGCAGCTGGCGAGCGCGAAGTAAAGCAGGCTCTTCGCAAAACTCTTTACAAATACGCCTTACACAAAGACAATGCTTTGTTTGATAAGGCATACGAATATATAAGGCAGTACTACTAAACTAGAGAGTTGATGAGCGTTTGTCTCAACGTTCGATCGCCATGTATTGCTTCGTTGGCCTGCAAGATATTCTGGTCAATCTGACTAAGCATATTTACGATTTCCGTTTGTTCTTTTTTGGGCGGCAAAACTATTTGAAGGTTGCTTAGTTTGCTTGCGTTAAATCCGCCTTGAGCGCTTCCGGAGCTGAGAGATTGAATCTGTCGCCAGTAGGCAGAACTTTGGAAGTAAGCATATATAAAGCTGGGATCGAATTGCTCACCCACCTTTACTCGGATCAGGTAAGAGGCGAAAACTGCCAAGGGAGGGCTCTTTACCAAGAAACTCTTGCCAGTGGTCGCACCTGTTCGTGCAAACACAATATCATTCTCCTCAAGCCGATACTTCTCCACGTCGTCACATCTGCAGTACGGTACGGAATTCCAATCTACTGCACTGTCCTGAATATCTGTTATTCGCAGGAGTCTTGGGCCCACTTCTTTTTCAACCGCGCTCGCAGTAAATCCATATTGGATGGAGTGACTGTAATCGCCAAGTTTTACCACCTCCCAGCTTTTGGGAATGTTTCCCAGTTTCGTCTTATAAAATTCTTTGTGTTGACCGGTTCCCTCGGTTAACAAATTGTCCGTCATGGCACTCTTGAAATTTTGAAGAGCGACTTTCAAATTCATTTTTTTTTGTTCCGTCTGGTCAGCTGCGAGCAAGAGATCTGCAATCTTCCTTTGGACATGGCGAGGTGGCAGACGAAATTCAAATTTTGCGAGATCCTTAAATTTTGTCCTCGGTGAGAGTGAACCGGCCGAAGTACTTACTGCCCAACGATAAAACCGATCGCTATGCACAAGGAAAGGCAAGATCGCGGGTTCGATTTTTTCTGAGTTTGCTTCGAGCACGAGAATATCTCCAGAGCATACGCCATCAAACTCAGCCAATGCAGCCTTGCGCTGGTATGCACGCCTCTTGCCGAAGAGTATTTGACCCGCTTTAAATTTCCTCGTGAAAGTCGTCTCATCACCAATATTTGCCCACGATCGTATGTGTAAATCGAGCGGCGACAGGTGTTCGAGTCCTACGACTCTTTCGATTCCCTCGGCGTTTAAATCACGAGTTGTTTCTTTTACCTCGTGGGCTACCTCACCGAACCGTACCAACTCCCAGTCGGAACGAGATGATTCGTTGAATATATTATTTATTTGAGTGTTCGTTGTGGTCATAGACTTTTGTCGAACATTGAAAGCAGTTTGGTCGTGCCTCGTTTCACGTCCGCGCTGGTTTCGATCCATGAGTTGACAACCTCATGGACCATTTTTTCGACGTTGCCATTCTCTGCATCTGCGACGTATAGAGAAATCGTAAGATTCGATTTATTTTCGAGGATGTATTTATTACTGACTACTTTCGCAAATCCGACGACATCCTTGAAGCTGTCATATGCTTTAAATATTTTTTGTATGTGGCTGTCCTCGAGAAAGGACGAAGCGCTTTGGCGAGCAACTTCCTCAACCGCGTTTATAAAGAGAACCTTGCCCTTTCGCTCGACGGGTTTATTCCAACGACAAACCAGGAGGCACGCCTCCATCGGAGAGTTGTAGAAAAGGTTCGGGCCTAGACCGATGACTGCTTCAACGACATCGTCTTTGATCATCTGTTCCCGAAATGTCTGTTCCGTGTCTCTGAAGAGTACGCCATGCGGCCAGAGCACGACGCTTCGTCCATGTATTTTATTAAGACTCTTTAGGATGTGCTGTTGGAAGGCATAGTCAGCGCATCCCTGGGGAGGGGTGCCGTAAATATTCCGACCGTAGGGGTCACTCATCCAAGCATCTCGATTCCAGCGTTTTACTGAGTACGGAGGGTTCGCAAGGATAATATCAAACGCTTTCAGTTTGTCGTTTTCCAAAAACTTCGGTTCAGAGAGAGTGTTACCACGCGCAATCTCGAAGTCCTCTATACCGTGTAGGAACATGTTCATTCTAGCGATCGAAGAGGTCATGAGATTGAGCTCCTGCCCAAAGAGTTTAAGCGTTCGATGTTCTTTGCCTTTATCTTTCAGGTGATTGACGCAATTCAAAAGAAGTCCGCCTGAGCCGCAGGTTGGATCGTAAACGCTTTCACCTGGCTGTGGATCCATGATCAGGGACATGAGATGTACCACTGTTCGATTGGTATAAAACTCTGCCGCAGTATGACCGCTATCATCAGCGAACTTCTTGATTAAAAACTCATAAGCATTACCCAACTCGTCGTTAGGAACGTTTGCAATGCTCAAAGTTTCCTCCGAGAAATGCTCCAGCAAATCTGTGAGCGTTTCGTCAGAGAGACGTTCTTTGTTTGTCCAGGAAGCATCACCGAATATCCCGAAGAGTTTGTCTTCGTTGGCATTCTCAATCTTCCGGAGGGCTTTTTGTAGCGCGTCGCCTACGTTTACCGTCACTTGCCGAACATCATTCCAGTGTGATCCCCTTGGAACTTGAAAGCGGTGATTTTCCTCAAACTTTGCATATTCCTTGTCGCCATCAGACTCATCCAATGCTTTCTGATATTCCTCATCGTACACATCGCAAATGCGCTTAAAGAATAGCAATGGAAAAATGTATTGCTTATAATCGCCAGCATCAATCACGCCACGCAGAAGTGTCGCGGCTCCCCAAAGGTACTTCTCCAAATCTGTTTGTTTGATACTCATGTTTTTTCGATAAGAGAGAATTCTTTCAGAAGACGTTTGAGCTCTGTCTCAGACTTGAAAACTCCCTCCAGTGCGTTTTTTAGGTCAACAGTTGCTTCAGCGATTGTAGGAAGTTGGGTGTCCACCTCTCTTTCAACATACAACGGAATGCTGAGGCTCCAATCGTTGGCGGCGATATCCTTAAGCGTCACAACCTTAGCGTGATTCTTGATAGTTTTGAAGTCTATGTACCACTTGTAGATTTTGTCGGCATGTTCCGCCTCGAGGTAATTCTGAGCTCGGCCTATTTTAACCTGATCTGATGCATCGATGAATAGGGTCTTACCTTCCTTATCGTCGGGTTTGTTTGCGCGAAACACCAGAATACATGCGGCAATGGTCGCCCCGTAGAAGATATTTGAACCTAAACCGATCACGGCTTCGAGTGTATCCATCTCTACGATCTTTTTGCGTATCTCGCCTTCCTTACCTTGTCGGAAGAGGGCTCCGTGTGGAAGTACCACGGCGATACGTCCCCGAGGATACGCCATAGACTTGATCATGTGTTGAACCCACGCGAAGTCACCGTAGCCGGTCGGCGGCACGCCGGCAAAATTTCTGCCATAAGGATCGTTTAACCACAGGTCGTCGCCCCATTTTTTAAGCGAGAAAGGAGGGTTGGCAATTACACAGTCAAAAGTCGCAAGCTTATCGCCATCATAATAAGCGGGGTTGCGGAGTGTATCGCCGCGCTGGATATGGAAATCCTGGACGTCATGCAGGAACATGTTCATTCGAGCGATCGAGGAAGTAGTGAGATTCTTTTCCTGTCCGTAAATCTTGAGTGTTCGTGCATCCTTTCCTTGTGCACGTAAAAGTTCGACACTCTGAAGTAACATGCCGCCAGTACCGCACGCGGGATCGTAGACACTTTCGCCCTCGTGCGGATCGATGATGCGCCCCATGAGATGCACTACGGATCGAGGGGTATAAAATTCGCCGGCTTTCTTATTTGTGAGATCAGCAAATTTCTTAATCAAATATTCGTATGCTTGTCCGAGCATGTCGAGATCGACAGTACCGTTCGCTAGTTTGTATTCAGAGAAGTGTTCAATTAGTTCTACAAGCAAACTATCAGGCAGCTTTTCTTTATTCGTCCATTGCGCGTCACCGAAGATTCCGAAAAGATAGTTTGGATTGGCCTTTTCGATTTCTCGAAAAGCATGTTGTAATTTTGCACCAACATTCGCTGTCGTTGCTCTAACATCTTTCCAGTGACACCCCTCCGGAATCGCAAAACGATGGAACTCGGGTAGTTCCGCGTAGCTAGTATCACCATGTGATTCCTCTAGCGCCTTCTTATATTCGTCGTCGTACACATCCGAAAGGCGCTTGAAGAAGAGAAGTGGAAAAATATACACCTTGAAGTCTGCCGCATCAACGACTCCTTTGAGTATCCAAGTTGCTTTGGATAAATGCTGTTCAAGTTGTGCGACGGTAAGTTTCATAATAGTTACTTCACTAACTCTTCGACTGTAGTTTCGAGCGCATCTGCAATTCGCACCATCGTATGCACTCTCGGATCAGGCGTCTGACCATTTTCAATCTTGGCAATGGTGTGGTAATCCAGCCCCGTTTTCGTAACGAGTTTACTTTTTGACAAGCGTTTTTTTGCACGAAGTTTTCGCAGATTTTCTGCGATTTTTGAGGATGGCTTTTTTTTCGAAACCTTCTTCATAACTGGGTACTTTTGCTTAGTATAATTATACCAAAGTATAAACCCTACATCCAATCAAAGTGGGGACAAGTACAGATTCGAATAAGTCGAAAATAAGGGGGTTTTAATACCAAATTAAAGGCGGCAAGTTTGAGTTGCATTTGCGGTGTTTAAAGGGATTCCTACTGGGAAGTTACCAACAACTAGGCGGACTAGACGCCCCGCGGGGGTTGCGGCATTGATGTGTTGTATGAATAACACACAAGGAGGCGAGGCGACCAAAACAGGGCTTACACGCACAAAACACGAACAGAATAAGCCAGCAGTTCCAGAGGCTGTTAAGTACTGCCTTTACGCTCGTAAGAGCAGTGAGTCGGCAGAACGGCAAGTTCTATCGATTGATTCGCAAACCAAGGAGATGTTGCAGATCGCGGAACGTGACGGGCTGAACGTGGTTGAAATCAAACGTGAAAGTCACTCCGCCAAGGCTACCGGAGAGCGTCCAGTATTCAACGAACTTTTGCGGGATGTCCGTGAGAAAAAGTTCAACGGTATCCTAACGTGGGCACCGGATCGATTAAGCCGTAACGCGGGTGACCTCGGAGCGGTCGTCGACCTGATCGATCAAGGATTGCTTGTAGAGATTCGGACGCATGGTCAATCGTTCAGCAACAATCCAAACGAGAAGTACCTGCTGATGATCCTTGGTTCGACGGCTAAACTGGAAAATGATCATCGTGGAGAAAACGTAAAACGCGGACTTCGCACGCGAGTCGAGATGGGGTTCTGGCCGGGCATGGCACCAATTGGATATTCGGATCAAAACCTGATGGACAAAAAAGGTCAGAAACTCCTCGATCCAGTGCGAGCACCAATCGTGAAGCAGATGTTCGAGAAAGTCGCCTACGAGAAATGGAGCGGCCGCAAACTCTATAACTGGCTCAAGCATGACCTCAACTTCAAGACGCGCGGCAATAAAACACTAACGCTCAGTGGTATCTACCGCATCTTTGAAAACCCCTTTTACCACGGGCGATTCGAATTCCCACGCAACACTGGGAACTGGTACGAAGGAAAGCACAAACCAATCATCACGAAGGAGCTATTCGATCTAGCTCATGTCCAATTGAAACGCGATCAGATCGTGCGGGAGAACAAGGAGTTCGCCTTCACCAAACTGTTCACGTGCGGACAGTGTGGATCGGGAGTATCAGCGGAGGAGAAATACAAACAACGAAAAGACGGCGGTCACACGCGATACGTCTACTACGGATGCACACGCTCACGAGATCGCAATTGCACGAACCCGTACATCCGTGAAGAAGAACTAATTGCTGAACTACTGAAGATTATCGACAAGATCGATATCAACGAACTTGGACTCAAGGTCAAACTCGAGGAAGAAATAAAACGCTTCAGCCGATTCGAGCGATTGTTCCGAGGAGGAACGTCCGTGCCAGAGGGAACGACCGAAGAGATGGACGTTCGCGCATACATGAAATACCTGCTACGTGAAGGAAGTGTGTCCGAGAAGCGAGAGCTATTGGGAAACCTTCGAAGCAGGCTGATCTGTACAAACAAGTCCGTATCGCTGCTCAGCGAATTACAAGTCGCTGATACGTAAGTCATGAAGCGCATCGCTCCAAAACTCTGCTTCTTCTGGGTCTTCAAAATATACATCAGGGTTGGAAACGATTTCTTCAATATCGACCTGTCCTAACTCTAGACTGCAAACACGGCAAACAGAATAGGTGTAACTGTGGATCACGACGCCATCTTCCGCGTCTCGCTCGGATTCAAAGTCCACGCCTCCGACATAGGCAGTATTCGCTCGTCCACAGCCGGGACAAGGAAGGCAGTCAAACATGAAAAACTCGTCCTTCGGTAACTTGGGATCCGTTTCGATCGCTTTTTGAATGTCATGACTGGTTAATTCGGCGTATTTTTCTCGAGCGGTTTTAATCTTTCTCAACAAGTCCACCCTGTATTCGTCTTGGTACACTTCAGCGATCGCTTCAAAGTCCCTCCAAAGACGCGCCTGCACGTCGATATGTTTCTTTAAAAACGGAAAGATGTATTCAGCGAGCATCTGCGCGACTTCCAATTTATGGATCGAAAAGTTGAGACCAGAATGAACCAGCCGGTTACGGATTTTAAGAAAGTTTTTGATAACCTCCGCCTCTGGAAAATCAAAAAATTGATCGTAGCGACCGAGTAGCTTGCTGATATTTTCAGCTTGAACGTCACAAGCTTCTTTATTTGGCTTGTTGCGTAGAAGTTTCACGCGTCCGGACAGCAATGCCAGATCATCTGGCTCAACTTTATTCAAAATGAGGGCGGGGTCTATTTGAACCAGTCGTTCTTTTATCGTGGCTTCAACTAAAATCCCAGCGGTGCAAATTGCATGTATGAGGCTGAAACTATCCTCGTGATTTTTATTGAACTGGACGATAAGATTCCCAAAACATTCACCGAGCGTTACTTCGTGATCTTCGTCGGGATGGAAGAAATGTACTAGTGCCCGGTTGCTAATATCTTTGAGTTTGCGAGGCATATCGAATTCTATTTTAGTGCGCCCCCTTTTGCTTAATTACCTCAATATCCAGATCTTCACCCGTGAGGCAATTAAGAAAAATAGATGGAGTCTTTTTGATCGTACTGATTAGGTAGATTCTCTTCTTCGCCCTCGTTATGGCGACAAGCATTTGATACACCTCGCTCTCGGTCGCTTCGGTTTTGGACGGAAATTTTCCCTGATCGAATCCGATGACAAAAACAACATCCGCTCCAAGGCCCTTGGAGTTCAAGATATTGCAAATCGTAATTTCAAGATTGCGTAAAGGCCTCTGCAAAAACGTATTTGCAGACTTAAGTTGCTGAATCAGCATGCCCTGCCTGATTTGCTCGTTTTGTTCATTACGATCTGTCGGCGATTCACTCAGATCACCCGACTCGGAAGCAGCGGAAGCTGAGTCCCACTTTTCAATGTCGTTCTCTAAAGCGGTGAGATCAGCCGACTTTATTTTCCTGATGGTGGACGGGGTTCCATCGATAATTGCTTTTAGCGTTTTTGCATTCTTGAGATGCCTTTTCTTTAACTCGTTATCAATAGGATTCTGTAGGATCCTCCACCCAAGAAGCGACTCGCTATCCTTTGCGAGAAACTTGTATGCATCTGTTACGTCCTGCTGTACCGGAAGAACGTTGCCGTCGTTCCTGCAGTCGACGTTTTGAAAGCCGTAACTTTTAATCTGTCGCGAGACATCTTGCAACAAGGACTTACAACTGCCACCCTCGCCGATTACCAGGACACTTTTAACTTTTTGACTATCGACAAGCTTTTGCAATTCACCTTTTATCTTGTATGCAATCATTCCGGGCGGACAATCTTTTATGTGATGAATCTTGGGATTTGCCTTTGAGTCTCCGTCCTTGTCCGGGGCATAGCATATGTATTCTTTTTGGATTCGCCCCTTCGCCGGTTCATTGAGTTTAAACTGCGCAACGAGACCATGAAAGTATTTCACAATCACCTCCGTACAACGAGAACAGAACCGGAGCGTATGGCTCTCGAAGTTCGTATTCAGAGAATCGTGCTTTTCTCTAATAAAAGCAGGAGAGGAACCCTTGAAGGCGTACAGCGCCTGATCATCGTCCCCGACGATTACGATTTCATTTTTTTCGGCCAAAACGTCGACGAGTTCCGACTCCGTTGCGTTGAAATCTTGATACTCGTCGACGAGAATCAAATCGTAAGCTGGAACTTTACTGTTATCCGACTTGCAAATTTGCAATGCGTAGTAAACTACGTCCTCATCACCGACTGCTTTGTAGTATTCAGACTTCCGCATGTAGTTTGCGTCTCCAACTTCAAAGTCCGTAACGCCTTCAGCTTTCAAGTCTTCAGAAATCAGCTTGTACATCGCGGGATAGTAGCTCCAGTCCTTTCTCTCCCTCAAAACAAATTCGCGTGCGAAGCCATGCAGGGTTGTCGTCTTTGCAAGACCGCACAAATCATCCGCGAGCGCGTCGCCAAGTTTGCCAATAAATGTTATAGCGAGAAAACTCGATTTTCCCTCCGTCATTCTCTTTTTGATGATTTCACTAAACAAAAAACTTTTCCCGGTTCCCGGGCCGGCTACGACAACTTTTCTTGGATGAACCGAATCTTTAATCTTGTTCAAGTCACTGGCCCTTTCGGCCTTGTGGTCAATGGATACCATATCTTACTTTCAATATTGGCCATGGAAGTGGATTTCGCGAGCCGTAAACCACTTCAGGATACTCCTTATTTGTCTACAACAAAACCGCCTAATTAGGCGGTTTTGTTTGGGGGACAGATCCCTATGGGTCGCCCCGCGCGGCATGAGGCCGACGGGTCGCTCCGATAAGAAGTTGTCCTGGCGG
>Ga0172379_10004033_pt1 | contig 22354 bp, 18 predicted proteins | sample GrowelOW334metaG_FD_119756 | JGI IMG/M metagenome (GOLD analysis project Ga0172379, IMG submission 119756) | Groundwater microbial communities from an aquifer near a municipal landfill in Southern Ontario, Canada - Groundwater well OW334 metaG | ecosystem: Environmental > Aquatic > Deep... | reverse complement strand
TTGCTGTGTAGTTTGCCATTATTGGTTGCATATTAAGTACCTTATTTAGTATCTTTTTTGATATCTAATTATACTACTAATGGATAAGTAATGTCAAAAAAATATTATCTCTCGCTCCCAAGCTCCGGCTTGGTAGTCTATACTGCAGTCTGCATTCCCAACGAGGACGTTGGGAACGAGAGAATTATAAAAAATAGAATTGACACTCGACAGCATCAGAGATAAACCTGTTTGTACGTTTATCTCAACTGATTAATTTTCAAAACAAACTCAACTTCTGCTTTAGATAAGCGAAGCTCTTTGGCGATAGCATCCACTTCAAGCCCTTGGTTGTAGCGTCCGATTACCTTTTCATCGTCCAATCCACTAATGGAGCTGGGGAGGGAGAGATTACGTATTCGCTCTTCCAAATAACGTAGACGATTCTCTGTTTTATCTTTATACGCACCAAACGTTCCCTCTATGTGTCCTAAAGCTTCCATGATCGGAACGGACATTCGATTGATATCATGATCCGCTTGTTCGTGCATTGCGCGCGAAACGATAGGGGCAGACTCTTGCAGTGAACCAATAATTTCTATCTCTGCGGTAAGGCGTTTGTCTATTTTATACAATTCACGGTGAAGCTCCTCAACCGCTTTAGCAATAGAGTGAAGTTTTGTATTAGTTTCATTCTCTTTCGTAATCGTATAATAGATAATTCCCAATACCAACACGGACAGGGTAATAAATATGGCTGCAATTTCGAAACTCATTCATATCCCTTTAGCTGTCGTATCATCATACGTTCACGCGCGCGCATATAAACACCCCATTCACTTTCATCCTTGGAGTGCATCTGAACGATTTTTGCTAATGTTGGGGAAAGAGCTTCAAAATAAAATAAAACTTCACGTCTAGGATGGATAGGAAGTTCCAATCGTCCATAGTAACGCTTCGAAATTTCGAATAAAGGTTGAGAAAGTTCAAAATGTTCCAATCCAATCTTCTCAACTTCTCCGTGATGATCCAGAACCATTCGTGTCGGTGCATTCCCTAATATCAAATGTTCTAATCTATCCATTTTACGGTACAACTCAACAATCATATGCAAGACAACCGGATCGCTCTCGCTTGTATCCCCTTTTGCCTTTGCTGATCGTAGCCATTGACCTATCGCATCATCATCTGTTTCACTTCGTGTTCCAAAGTCTCGTTCAAACTCACGCTCTCTGGTATTTGTATCTTCAAAATCAATGGTTAAAGGAGCCTCAACTAGCCAAATATCACTCATCTCATCACCTCATCCAAAATTACGCATCCAAAAAACACAAATCCCAAATAGCCATTGACGGTAAAAAAAGCACGGTCAATCTTCGTAAAATCACGTCGTACCAAATAGTGTTCATAACTTAACATAAGAATGGATAATAAAATACCGACCTGAGCCATCCATCCTAATGAAGCTTCAAGGACAAAAAGTTCCCATAAGAGAATTGTGAGGATATGAAACATCAAAGAGAGTCTGAGCGTTATAGCACTACCATAGCTAGAGGGGATTGAGTGAAGTCCATGATCTTTGTCGAACTCCATATCTTGCAGCGAGTACAGAAGATCAAATCCTGCAACCCAAAACATTACCCCAAGCGAAAGAAGAATCGACCAAAACGGCACCGAAGCACTCACTGCGATTGATCCTGCCAACGGAGCCAACCCCAATGATATTCCCAAAATAATATGCGCCATCGAACTAAAACGTTTAAAATAAGAGTAACTAAGCAGAACAAGCAAAACAGGAACGCTGACGTAAAAAGCCAAAGGATTCACAAAATATGCTACACCAATAAATATCAACCCATTCGTGAGAGTAAAAATAGCGATTGAGCCTCCCGTAAGTCGACCATCAACGCTCGGTCGGTTAGCAGTACGGGGATTGTGAGCATCATAGATGCGATCCACATAACGGTTAAAGCCCATAGCGGTATTGCGTGCGCTAATAGCAGCTACAGCTCCTAGACCTAAAAGTTCAAAGCCAAACCATCCCTTAGCCGCTACTACCATTGCCATAAAAATAAAAGGGAGCGAAAAAATGGAGTGTTGAAACATCACTAGCTCATTAAAATCTCGTAAACGTTTGGCTATTCTCTTCACACAGAACCTTTTTTGTATCATTATTATTTATTTTATCGTAATTTCACTTTGAGATATAATGTCACTCATGAAACAACTTGCACTCATCGGCTCCACTGCATCAGGAAAAAGTGCGCTTGCCCTATCACTCGCGCAGAAACATAACGCCCTCATTCTCTCCATCGACTCCTTGAGCATCTACAAAGAGATTGATATAGCTTCCGCAAAACCTTCTCGTGATGAGCTTGCACGCATTGAACATTTTGGTATCAATACTCTAGCACCCGACGAAACGGCAACAGTTTTCACCTTTATTGATGAATATCACCGTGCGCATGAAGCTGCAACTTTACAAAAGAAAAATCTTATCCTTGTGGGAGGAAGTAGCTTTTATCTTAAAAGTATGGTGGATGGATTATCCTACGTCCCTACAATTACTGATGAAACCAAAGCTATTGCTGCTGAAATGTTGCGTGATCAGGAGGGAGCCTACCTCTATTTATCCCAAATCGATCCTCTTACTATGGATAAAATTACCCCGAATGATTCCTACCGCATCGAAAAAATGCTCCACCTCACTCTCCAAACTTCAACACCTCCCTCACAATGGTTTGAGGCACATCCACCCAAGGGTATCATTACCCATTGCCCTATTCTCAACATCGACATAGATAGAGCACATTTGCGAGAACGTATAGCCTTACGGACACACACCATGGCACAAGAGGGATTGATTGATGAAGTGGCAGAACTTGAGCGTCTTTATGGAAGAACCCCTAACAGTATGAAAGCGATAGGGATTATCGAAACGTTGGAATTTTTGGATGGGAAAATAACGAAACAAAAGCTTTTAGAAGATATTTCAACCCACACGGCACAGCTCGCCAAGCGACAACAAACCTTTAATACTAATCAGTTTGCACTTCATGCAAAGGGGGGGGTGGAGGAGTTGTATGTGATAGCTACAACAATCCTAACGCATCCTTAGCCAAGTTTCCCCATGCCGAAGTTTTATCGGCTTTGATACTGGCGTTAAAGGCAATCTTTGCTTCACTGTTTCGCCCAAGCTTCATAAGCAATGAACCCATAAGATACTGCTGGCGTGCTCTTTTTTCATTGCTAAGGATACGGGAATTCAAACTTTTGAGGACATCAACTGCCTCTTTGTTCTTCTCTCGATTCATCAGTGACTGAGCGAGGGTAAATTCAATAAAAGGAGATTGGGTGTACGTTTTGGTTCGCTCTTGCAACGTTAGCACTTTTTGAGAATAGGATTGGATCATCACTTCATCTTTGCGTTTTACCCCTAGAACAACCATTTGCGTGTAGCGCTCAATGTCTTTAAAATCAACTCCAAAAACACCCTCACACCCTTTGATATATCGAATCATCCCCTCACCATCACCACTTCGTTGTGCTGTGTCAAACATAAGTCGATAAATATCATTGAGAGGAGGATTTTTTTGCGTCTCCAACAAGGCTATAAGCTCTTTACCTGCTTGGGTCGCCTCTTTGTATTTGCCCTGTGCGAAATACGTCTTCACCGCGCGCGATAGCCACAGTTGCAATTCTCCAATATCTTTGGATTTGAGATGTTTGGTTACCATTGTTTGGGCAACAGGAAAATTACCCATCTGCAAAGCGCAATCAAAGGTTAAACCATCCCACTGCACTGGGAGTTTGATCTTATACATCTTTTGCATTGACAGTGCTTCCGAACATTTCAAGGCTTGAAGCTTTTGTTTGGTTATTTCAACGGCACTTTGAGTAATCAACGTATTGGCATCAGGATAGGCAGTCGTATCAAGTTGATACAAATCATTTTCCATTTTCAAAATTTCGTCATACTTTTTCTCTTTAAAAAGAAGCTGCTCTTTTTTATAAAGCGCTTTATGCCCAATAGAGTCATTTCCGTATCGCTCGATTAAATCATTGTATTTTTTTATTCCACTCTCTCCCTTGGGTTCTTCTTTTTCAAAAAACAACCCATCTTTAGCACGTTGGATTTCATCGACAGAATCACCATGAGGATAAACTTTGAGATACTCATTAAACGCATCCAGAGCTTTTTGTTTCTCCCCTCCGCTTGCATATAAAAGTCCTAAATTTTTCAATAACGACTGGTGTTCATCGGATTTAAAAAGAGCCTTAGCCAATAAAATATTGGTGATTTTAGCCGCAGTCAGAAACTCTTTATGCTCTTTAAGCATACCAATCATCTCCATCGACTTATCTTTTATCTCAACAAAATAATTAGGATTTACATGCGCTATTTTTTCAAGACACTCTTTCACTTTGGGAAGATGATTCGCCCCCATCTCCAATCGTGCTAATTCAAACGCACATGCGGATGCCAAATTGACATCCTTCGTTCGAATCAATGCCTCACGATAATATTTAACTGCTTTTTTAGACTCTAACATCACTTGTAATTGTTGCGCTTTAAAATACATCCCCTGTGCTGCAAAAGGATCATCGGTATATTCACTAAAGAGACGATCATAAAAATAATCAGAATCACTATGTTGTCCCAGCTGGCTATAGGCATCAGCTACGTACGCCAATACCTCCGCGATATTAGAATCATTTGAATAGAGACGAATAAATTGTTTTGCAATAGGTAAAATATCCTCATATTGCCCAAGATAATGAAGTGCCCTCATTTGATAGAGCATAAATTCATTCTTAAAAATTGAGTTAGGATGCTTTTTGAGTGTCTCACTTGCAAGAGAGAGAACTTGTTTGTAATCTTTGGTACTGTACGCTTTTTTGAGCTCTACATACTCTGTTACATCTTGAGTTTTCTTCATACTTATCGGATGCCCTTTGAGGTCAATCCAGCCTACAGAGGGGTAACTCTCTTTGGCTATTTTAATCGGAAGATTCAATCCACTTGGAGAAGGGGTCGCTTGCTTCAGAAACGGTATTTTCTTTTCATATCCCACTATCGTCCAATGGTTAACTGAAATTTCATCCGAGACATAAACGTGCACATCCTGACGTAAATCAAATCCTATAGGGAAGAGAGCTATTTTCTTTTTTGGGGTAATCGTCAAAGTGGTTGATGTTTGTTGAAGAGTAAAATACGCACTGGTAATGGGGGGGAGTTGTTGTGAGCTTGAGATACGACATTCAATAGCAATAACTTCCTCGAAATCATTCCGAGATGAAGTACATTTAAAAGGTTTCGACTCCCGAAGATGCAAAATACTGTACCCTTGAGAATCTTCCCTTCCGCTTTGGATAGAGAGATCCAAAGCACAAAGAGGGAGCCAAATGAAGAGCAAAAAAGAGCGTATCATTCAGCCTCCACGTAAATATTTTAATAACCGCTATTATACACGAATAATGTGATTACTTTTAAAAGAGGATTCACAGCAAGAACACCAAATATTGTACCAATAGCAGCAATACCGATAATCGTTTTAAGTGAAAGAGAGGCATTTATCAAATATTTACTTCCATAGGCAGGAAGTGGCTCTTTCATAAACATGAAAACGATCAGTTTAAGATAGTAATACGCTGCAATCGCAGAGTTCAATGCCATGATAAGAGCTAGTACTGTATAACCACCAGAAATTGCTGACCCAATCATGTACATTTTACCCCAAAAAAGTGCAAAAGGCGGAACTCCCGCTAGTGAGAGCATAAACAATGCCATCACAACAGCGGCAACTGGCATTGTACGAATCAATCCAGAAAATTTCTCATACGGATGGTCAGAACTTTGTCCTGCTATAAGATCTTTTTGACGATTAACCCATAACATAGAAAAAGCACCAAGATTGGTAAAACTAAAAAGTGCCCAATACAAAAATAGTCCTGTATTGGATTGAGTTGAGCCAATCAAAATAGCTGCCATAACAAAACCTGCATGAGAGATTGAGCTGTATGCCAACATCCGCTTCACATCACTTTGTACCAACGCCCAAATATTAGATGCTGTCATTGTAACAACAACAACGACGTATAACACGACTTGAAGCCATACAACACCACTATGAACCAAGAATTCAAACAAGCGCATTGCTACAACAAAGCCTGCAATTTTGGGTACGATAGACATATAACCTGCAAGTGCAGCAGAGGAACCTTCATAAATATCAGGTGTCCATGTATGAAAGGGAACCATAGAGAGTTTAAATCCGAATGCTGCCAACAAAAAGGTAACACCCAACAGAACATACCCAATATTAACATACTCATCTTTTGCTAAAGCAAGGGCAATTTGATTTATTTCAACAGATCCCGTAATCGCGTAAAGGATCATCGCCCCGAAGGCAAAGAATCCAGCTGCTAATGCACCCATGGTGAAGTACTTGACAGCTGCTTCAAACGATTTGGATCGGTTGTGCAATGCAATAAGAGTATAAAGGGCTAATGAAGCCATTTCCAGCCCGATAAAGACCATAATCAAATTATCAGTGGAAACCATAAACTGGAATCCTGCAATCATAAATAAGAAAAGGGCAAAATATTCTGGATAATTGTATTCATGGAACCGTTTGGAGGTCAATGCCAATGGGATAAAGAGCATTGAACCCGCAACAATAATGACTTGCGCCAAAATAGCCAACCCGTCAATGAGCATTACATCAAACATTCCTAAAATAGTACCATTTCGAAGAAAAAGACCCCCGAAATCGACAACTGAACCCAAATCTAGCATCAAAAATAGCAAACTAACCATGACATAAAGAGACTTATGAAGTCCCCCTTTGAACAAATCAATCGACAAAATAACCAATGCCCCAATAATGGCAATCAACATAGGGGCGAGCGTCATAATATTAAGTGACGCTAAAGAAACAGTAACAGGCGCTAACATTAGTGTACCTCCGAAACGGAATTCATCGTGCCCGTGTTGGCAAGATTTGGGATACGTTTTTTGGCTTCTGGTGTTTGTGCTTTGTCGTGCATTAGCTGAACAATCGCTTCAACACTGTTATTAATTGGCTCTAACACTGGTTTTGGGTAAACACCCAACCAAATAGCGATAACTACAAGAGGAACCAATCCATAAAGCTCCGTTTTATTGAGATCTTTAAGATTTTTGTTTTCTTCTTTCGTAACAGGACCAAAGAAAGCTTTTTTGTACGCGCTCAACATATAAATAGCCCCTACAATAATAGCTGTTCCCGCTACAAGCGTATACGAGTGTGACTGCTTATAAAATCCAAGGAGACTTAAGAACTCACCAACGAAATTAATCGTCAATGGCATCCCGACTGAAGCCATCATCATAATACCAAAGATAGTCGCATAACGTGGCATTACAGAAGCAAGCCCACCAAACTCCGACATCAGCTTCGTATGACGGCGATCATAGATTACCCCAACCAATAAGAACAACGCCCCTGAGACAACCCCGTGAGCAATCATCAAAAAGACAGAACCACTAATCCCCTCAACGTTAAGAGCGAACGTTCCGAGAATAATAACTCCCATGTGTGAGATAGAACTGTATGCGACCACTTGTTTGATATCTTCTTGCGCGTAGGCAACCATCGCACCATAGATAATCATAATAATCGCCAATATAGCAATCGGAAACATAAACGCAACCGTTGCATCAGGGAAAAGAGGTAATGAAAAACGGACAAACGCATACGTTCCCATTTTGAGCAAAATAGCTGCCAAAATCACCGAACCAATAGTAGGCGCTTGACCGTGTGCGTAAGGAAGCCACGTGTGAAACGGGAACATCGGAACTTTGATCGCAAACCCTAGGAAGAAGGCAGCAAACAACCACATTTGGTAATTGACAGGTAAAATCAAACGGTACCACTCAAGAAGTGAGAAACTCCATTGACCCGTTGCTTGATAATAGAAATACGCCATAAAGAGCATCCCTACTAGCATCACTAACGACCCTGTAAAGGTATAGAGGAAAAATTTAACGGACGCATAAATACGAAGCGGTCCGCCCCATGCACCGATGATATAAAGCATCGGAACCAAAGAAAGTTCCCAAAAAACATAGAAAACAATCGCATCCAATGCAGAGAAAACACCAATCATCGTCATCTCTAAAAAGAGCAACGTGATGATAAGATCTTTAACACGACGTGTTTCGGTCAGGGAGAGAATCCCTATTAAGGTGAAAAATGCCGATAGGACAATAATAAAGAGAGAAATACCATCAATTCCCACCATATAATTGATACCAAAGGCAGAAACAAGCGGTGCTATCTCCATAAATTGCATCCCCGATGTCATCGGATCATAAATATGCCACAACCATAATGAAAGGAAAAACTCAATACCGGCAACGGTAATACCATACGCCTTTGCGCTATCCTTTTGCACCACAAATCCGAGCATTGCTGCCAACGCTGGGAAGAAAATCAAAATCGATAAAATATGTTCTTGCATCAACATCTCCTTACATTGCCCGTAGGTTAACTGCGTTATAACCCGCAGTAAACGCCACAGCAAGTACCAATAAAACCACTAAACCAATAACCATCCAACGCAACATGCTTGAGAGATTACCATTTTGCATCGTATGTGTTTTTTCACCCGTTTGATAAATAATATTTGCAATTCCATCCACTGTAGCATCAACGATTTTGAGATCAATCTGTTTCCATGCTAATTTAGAGAGTTGTAAATACGGTTTTGAAAATACTTCATCATAAATTTTTGGGATGTAGTATTGATTATAAAGCAATTGATAGAAAAAGCCTGATTCGACTTTTTTATCTACTTTTACTGCTTTCGCATATTTTTTATAGGCGTAAGCAATCGCTAAGATAACAAACAGTTGCGTACCAATGGTCATAATCCAAAATGTCGTGTGGTTATGAATATGATATTGAACTGCGGGTAGAAGCTCTGTGACCATTAGATAATACGGAGTTTTGAAAACCATACCTGCAATGACCGCAAGAATTGCCAACGGTGCCATAGCGTACAACATAAAGGTATACGCTTCATGAGGGTGGATACCGTGTTCTAAGTGACGCTTATCTCCATGGAATATCAATGCAACAAGACGGAAGGAATAAAAGGCTGTCATACCTGCTGTCAATAATAATACCGTATAGAGAATATAGTGTTGTTCAACAAATGCTACTTCTAAGATAAGATCTTTCGAGAAGAACCCAGCCAATGGATAAATACCTGCTAACGCAACGGATGCCAATGTCATTAAAATCCATGTCCATTTCATCGACGTTTTCAATCCACCCATTTTGAAGGGATCGAGTTCATCGTGCATGGCGTGCATAACATTACCTGCACCGAGGAATAGAAGCGCTTTGAAAAATGCGTGTGCCATAAGGTGAAACAATGCTACCCAATAGGCCCCAAGTCCTGCTGCCACAAACATATAACCAAGTTGAGACAGGGTTGAATAGGCAATAATACGTTTCATATCACGATTGACCAATGCCATTGTTGCCGCAAACATGGCGACAAATGCACCCAATGATGCAATGGCATTACCCACATCAGGGATTTCGCTATAGATTGGATTGGCACGAACAACAAGATAAACCCCTGCTGTAACCATTGTCGCAGCGTGAATCAATGCCGAAACAGGAGTAGGTCCCTCCATCGCATCGGCAAGCCATGTGTGAAGAGGAAACTGTGCCGATTTACCCATCGCACCGATAAAGAGGAAAATACCAATCCATGTAATGACAGGCATTGGGAGCGCTGAGATATTAGCAAATACCACATCGTATTGCAATGAACCGAGATTCCAATACATCATAAAGATACCGATCAACATCGCTAAATCAGCAATACGGTTCATAATAAACGCTTCGTTCGCTGCCCATGTAGCTGATTCTTTGTGATACCAAAAACCAATAAGGAGCCATGAACACAAACCAACCCCTTCCCATCCGATAAACAACCCTAAGAAGTTGTCACTCATAACGAGTACCATCATCGAGAATACGAATGCAGAGAGGTAGGAGAAAAAGCGATTAAACCCTTTGTCGTGAGACATATATCCGATTGAGTAGATATGAACCACTGTGGAGACCGTGGTAACAACCATCATCATCGTGACACTGACTTGATCGACAACAAATCCAAAAGGGATATATAAATCGCCCGTCGCTATCCATGTCATCATCTCAACATGGACAGTATGCCCCGCCATCACGTAAGTGAGTAAGATCAGACTGCTGATAAATGAAGTCAAAAGAAGCCCAGATGCGAGAACACCCGTAAAATAGGTTTTCTTTGATGCCCCAAAAAGTGCTGCGATCAATGAACCCACCAACGGAGAAAAAAGTGCCGTGTATAAATAAATTTCCATGTGGTCCTATCCTCTCATCGATGTCATTTGATCAAGATCAATTTTGCCCGTACGTTTGTACCAAACAATCAAAAGACCCAAACCGACTGCAACTTCCGATGCTGCAATGGCAATAATAAAAAATGCAAACATTTGCCCCGTATAATCGCCACGGTAATGGGAAATAGCCGCCATACCGACATTGACGGCATTCAGTAAAATTTCCGTTGCAAAAAAGAGCATTAACAAGTTTTTACGGCGCATAACTCCTATTAAACCGATTGCGAATAGAAGCGTCGAAAGTACCAAATAATGGTTCAGTGTCAATTCCATTAGTGACCCCCCTCTTCTGGTGTATGGTGAGATGACGCGTGCATCAAAGCTATCTCTTCATCTGCCATCAGCGTCAATGATTTATCCATCTTCTTACCTGCCAAAACAATCCCTGCAATCATCGCAACAAGCAACATAACCGCGGCAACCTCAAAGGGGACAAGATACTTTGTAAATAAAACCATACCTATTGCTTGTGAGTTTCCAACACTTGCGTCAATCGGATAATGAGCATTTAAATCCGTTGTCACAATCGGTGCAAGGACAATAAGAACGATCAAAACCGCTGCCAATCCTCCAAGAACAACGACAAAACGGGGATTATTACGTTTTTCTACCACGTCACGTGTTGTGTCAAAAAACATCATCCCAAAGGCGTACAATGACATAACCGCACCCGTATAAACAATAATCTGGATAGCACCCAAAAAGTCGGCACCCAAAATAAAGAAAAATGCTGAGATAAAAATCATCCCTGCCGCCATTGCGGTCAGTGCATACAGTGCCTGTTGCGTCATCACGGTGATAGTAAACATCACAATCGTGAGTGCCGCAAACAGATAAAAAGCGACTACTTCAAACATATTTTCTCCTCCTTAATACGCGAGAGGCGTTTTCGTAACGCTCTCATTTGGGGTAATGGCACCAAAACCTGGGAACTCTGCTTGTTGCCCTGATGTTAACCAATCAAGCGGTGTCAACATATCGTCTTTGATAACAAAATGAGCCCGTTGCTCCGAACCATTTTCATACCGTTGCCCGTGAACTATCGCTAGTTCTGGACACACTTCAGCACAGTATCCACAAAAAATACAACGACCAAGATTGATACTGTATTCCGTAACTTCTTTGCGGCTGTTCTCATCAATTTTTGTATCCATTCGAATACAATCGGAGATACAAATTTTTTCACACAATCCGCACCCGATACAACGCTCATAGCCTGACTCCCATAAACGCAATAGTTTATGAACGGCACGGTAACGTGGCCCGATTGGGAGTTTTTCTTTCGGGTATTGCACCGTATGAATATCAAATTTGATCATCTCACGCATGACTACCCATAAACCAACAAAAAGTTCCCCTTTAAAGGTTCTCTTCACAACTTGCTTAAACTTATCCCAACTTGTTGTTGGATAAGTCTCGATGTCAACGTAAAAATACGGACTTTGCTCACTTACATTACGATCATTCAATGGTTCACTATGCATACATCCCTCCTTAGAACATCATCACAAGACCGGTGATCACAATATTGACCACGGCTAGAGGCATCAACACTTTCCAACATAACCACATCAATTGGTCAGGTCGTACATCAGGCCAAGCGGCACGTGTCCAGAGGAAAAAGAAGAAGAAAAATGAAACTTTGAGAAGTAATTGAAATGCTCCTGCAATGGTTCCATCACCAAAACCGCCTAAGAAAATAATAGCGATTACAAACGAGATAAAGAACATATTGGCATATTCACCGATGAAGAAAAGTCCCCATCGCATACCCGAATATTCTGTACCAAATCCATCAATAATTTCGTGATCATTTGCAATTAAGTGAAAAGGGGTACGTCCTGTCTCAGCAAATGCAGCAATCCAAAATAGGATAAAGGCAACAGGCTGTGACCATACGATCCAGTTTCCAATTCCACCTGCTTGGTAGTTGTTAATGTCAATGAGAGACAACGAGCCTACCATCATCAAAGGCGCAAGTAAAGAGAGACCACTGATTACCTCATAAGAGATAAATACTGCCGCACTTCGCGCTGCCGAGATCAACGAAAATTTATTCGCCGATGCCATACCACCTAAAAGCGGTCCATAAAGACCAATTGCCATTATCCCCAACACATAGAGGATACCAACGTTAATATCAGCGACAATCGGGTGAACTTTGTATCCAAATGCTGTAAACTCAGGCCAAAACGGGATAGCTGCTGCTGCCATAAATGCCGTTGCCGCCGTAATAACAGGAGCAATTTTAAAGATAGGCTTCACAACATTTTGAGGGATAATGTCCTCTTTTGTAAAAAGTTTGATCCCATCCGCCGCTACTTGGAGCAATCCAAAAGGTCCTACGTGCATCGGTCCTAGACGACGTTGCATAAACGCCAATACTTTACGCTCAAAATAGGTACCTAACCCAGCAAGCGCTGAGAACACCAATAAGATGACAACGATTTTTGCAATCGTTTCGATGATAAATGCCATATCCATGCTTTACACCTTTTCAATAGATACATTGCTAAAGCGGTAACCGCCGAACAATGCTTGGGAATTAATTTTTGAATCAAACGTTGGAAGATACGGTATATCTCCATTAATTTTTGAGTCATGAATAAACACAACTACCATCTCACCCAAAGAAGTTCTCACCCGTACGCTATCTCCTGCACTCAACCCATTGCTATTCATAAATGAAGTCGATCCGTACAAGCCACCCGATTCCTGCAATTGATGCGATGCCGCTGTAAATGACGTAAATTGTAAAACAGGATTTGCAAGGTATACGAGAGCACCTTTTAAACCATATTTCTCATCCAACGGCTGAACACTCTCATCACCACTCACTTCACTACGCTGTGATTCAAGGACATATCCACGAACCTCTTCACCTGCATTCGTATAATAATTCGGTAATGTGTCAAATTCAACTGCCTTAAATCCTGCATTTAAAGGAAGCTGTGACGTATAATCTACGGTCAAAGCCTCTTTAACCCCAAGTGCAGAGGCAATATCGTTCAATTCATACCCACCGTACGGCAATGCTGCATTGGTCGGATTCACACGTTTATCGTTACTCGTTAATGTTCCCTCTTGCTGATTCAATGCCGGCATATCCAAATCACCGTCACCAAGTGCACTAAGGGTGAAGTTTCCTGCTGTATTATAACCTATTGTTTTAGTTCCAGCACTCTCATCCAAGTCACATATAAGAGCAACCCCCAACGTATTGGCAAGATTGGGAACCATGGTTACACTAAATGCTGTGTATTTCTCGATAAGTCCTACCAAACGTGCACAATTGTCCGCATTAGGGTGGGTATACAAATCAGGACCAACGATTAACGCAAACGTTGATTTTTTGGCTAAATACTTAGTGAGTGTTTCGGTAAACCCTGCTGGTGCATTTAAAAGCTCTAAAAGTCGGTTTTCATCAACCTCAACCTCTTTAGAAACTTTTTTCTTTACCGTTTTCGTTACTTGCTCACTCACCTCTTCTTCAATACCGCTTTCCGGATTGATTACTTTTTTGACGATAGTTTCAGTCACTTTTTCATCAACCGTCTCTTCTATTGTCACTGTTTTGGTGGAATGAAATGTTGCTAAATACGAGGTCAATTCTGATGGCATCTCAGATTTATCTCCAAAAAGATCCAACATCAAATACAAAGTTGCTTCTTCCATCAAAGGGGCATGGTTGATCTGCATAAGATTTTTTGACATAGCGGCAATAATAGGATCATTAATAGGGTGAAAATACAATCCTGCCCCTTTGTTCATTGACAGTGCATTGTTCATAGCAAAACGTGCATTTGGATTATCAGTCTTAAGCGCTGTACCAATGGAAACAACGAAATCTGCTGAATGAATCTCTTTGAAAAATCCATGATAAAGAGATTCTCCCGTAATCGTACTGTAATTGCTCAGAAAGTTTTTAAATACCCGTGCTTCCTCATTAATCAGCTTGTATCCAAACTTCTCTTTGAGACGTTGTAAAATCATTGCCTCTTCATTGGTTATCGTCGAAGTGAAGGCAATAGTATCAGCATTTTTAAACGCATCAATCGCTGCATCAAATGCAATACTATTTTTTGTAACATTGCGATTTTCAAAATCATATCCATAGCGCCCTGCACCGCACAACGAAATGTAATTCCACTCGTTTTTGACACGATAAATTTTAGCATCAGGATTCGTAATATCGGTATGTTTAATATCATAACTGATTTGACAACCGGCACTACAATGGGCACACGTGGCAGGAATTTGAGTATGTTCCCACGCATTGGACGTGTACTGATAATCACTGCTTACCAACGCGCCAACAGGACAAACAGCCGTACACTCACCGCAGTTGGTACAATCAAGCGTGTCTCCTGCATTAGGGGCAATAAGCGATTTATTGAGCTTATTCCACATGGCATAGGCATCTTTGGGCATTGACTCTTTAAATGCAGCTTCAATATTCTCACCACCGCGGGCAACGGTTGAAAGTGCTGCATCACCGATCATATCTTTACAAACGGTAATACAACGCTCACACATAATACACAAAGCAGGGTCATAATGAATAAGTCCCCAATTTTGTGTTGGCTTGTGGGTATCGGCAATTGAATAGGTTTGTTTATCAACGCCCACTTCAAGAGTATAGTTTTGTAGTTCACACTCTCCCGATTGGTCACATACGCCACATTCAAGAGGATGATTGACATCATATACCTCCATAATAGCACGTTTTTCGGTTTCAATCGTAGCAGTTGTGGTTGTGATATTCATCCCCTGCTTTGCTTTTGCATTACACGCATAAACTTGTTTACCATCCGCTTCTACGAGACAAATACGACACGCCAAAGTTGGCGAGCAACGTGTCAGATAACAGATGGCAGGAATAAATATCCCATTGGAGCGTGCCGCATTAAGGATAAATTCACCCTCTTGCGTTTGAACCTCTTTTCCGTCTATGGTTATCGTTATTACACTCATGATTTAACTCCCCACCTTTGTAAGTTTAATTTTTTCAAAACGGTACGTCTCAGGAAATCCACCAAACGAGGTATCAAATGTTGGTGATAAGGCTATCGTCCCCTTCAAACTTTCATCGAGAATGAAAGTTCGAACCGTAGCCGTTCCTTCGATTTGAATCTGTTCACCACCGCTAAGACGAGCGGCCGCTGCAAACTGTGCCGATCCACGAAGTGACGTATCGTGCTCTAACTGTGATGTGCGTTCGGTATAACCGTTAAACTGATTCACAGGATTGGAATAATAAACAACGGTACCATTGAACTCTGGCAAATCATCAATCTCTTCTAACACGCCATTTACACTACAATCCATCGTTTCCAATCGATAACCACGATGATCTTCACCCAACGGACCGTAAAAGTTTTCCAAAGCATCAAATTCTACTGCTTTAAACCCTTTATCTTTAGGTAATTGAACCGTATAATCAATCGTATTTTCCGCTTTTATCCCTAAAGAAACGGCAATATCGTTGAGACAATACCCCTCGAAGGCAATTGCAACATTGGTACTTAGAAGCTGATAGTTGAGGCTAACGAATGTTCCCTCTTGTTGGTTAAGAGCAGGAAGCGCCATATCATACGCTCCTAATGAACCGACGACGAAATCACCTTTTGCATTGTAGCCGACAACATCAGCACTATTCTCATCTTGATCTAAATCACAAATCAACGAAACTCCTACCGTATTGACATTTTGAGGAATGACTACAAGGGAATAATCACTGTATTTCTCAATCAAGCCACACAAACGGGCAATATTAGCCGCACGCTTATGATTCAATACGTCCGAACCGATAATCAAAGTTTTACGTTTGGCACGACGCAACGAGGCTGCAATGAGATCAAACTCTTCATCTCCGACATTGGATTCAGCACACAAGTAGCCATCATCCAACGAATCCAAAAATGCTTTTCTCTCATCTCCGACATCGCAATTCTTTAAAAGAGTTTGGGCAAGCATCGCTACAACCCCCTCTTCCGAACCTGCTTCATATCGCACCATTTGAGTAATAACATTTTGAAGTAAAGCATCTTCAAGTGGGTGCATATAAACGACACGGGCACCATTATGGCGTGCAGCTGTCGTCATCGCGTAACGAACTGCTGGATTATCCGTACTAACACGTCCACCCAAGACAATGATTCCATCGCTTTGAGCTATCGCGTCCAATGAACCGCTAAACGCACTTTTTCCACTTACACAGCTATACGCACTTATAAAGGATTGATAGGCACGTGCTTCTTCATTAAAAAGCTTAATCCCCATTTTCGCTTTGAGACGCTGTAAAATCATTGCCTCTTCATTGGTGATAAGAGAGCTAAAACGAATTGCTTTGGCATTTCTAAACGAATCAACTGCTTTTGCAAAAAGTTCTTTATCTTTGGAGGCTTGAATATCAAAATCAAATCCAAAACGTCCAGCACCACACAATGTAGCTACTTCAAAGTTATTCGTAACACGGTAAATTTTTGGTTTTGCCCCAAGAGAATTGGAAGTGTGTTTAACTTCATACGTCAAGGAACATCCAGCCGAACAGTGCGCACACGTAGCAGGAATTTGGGTTAACTCCCACGCATTGGCACTGTATTGAAATTCTGAGCTCACCAATGCTCCAACCGGACACACGGCAATACACTCACCACAAAAAGTACAATCAAGTTTGTCGTTATTCTTAGGTACAACCGCCGATTTGTATCCTCCAAACTGAAGGGTAATCGCATCATCACCAATAATCTCATTACAAACATGAACACATTTTTCGCATAAAATACATAGGGATGGATCGTAGTTAATCAATCCCCAATGTTCAATCTTGCGATGTTGATCTTTTGCACTGAAATGTTGTGCCGAAACACCAAATTCCAATGTTTTATTTTGGAGGTCACACGCCCCTGATTTATCACATACGCCACACTCCAACGGATGGTTAACATCATACAAACGCATAATATTAGTACGCTCTTGCTGTAAACGATCCGAATCAATCGTGACAGCTAACCCTTGCGTTGGTGGAGTTTGACAGCTAAGTATCAATCCATCGACACTATCCGCTTCAACAACACACAAACGACACGATGCACACGGTTTTGTTTTTTCAATATAACACATCGTTGGGATATAAAATCCTGCTTTACGTGCCGCTTGAAGAATCGTCTCACCCTTAAGCGCCGTAACGGGTTGGTTATTTATCGTAAATTCTATCATCCCCGCCTCCATTAGTGTGCAACCATTGCAATGTAATAGCAACGCATACAACGCTCTGCTTCAGACATTGCCTCTTCTTGGGTAAAGCCGTATTTAACTTCACGATTGTTATCGCGACGCTCTTCCACGGTGAGAACTTCACTGTGTTGACGCGGTAACCCTGGAAGCCAGCCCGTAATTTTCTCTTTTTTGTCGTAGACTTTGAGTTTACGCAAGTGATCTTCCATAATCTCATTATCGCACAAAGTAATCTCACCCGAAACAACATAACGTGCCATTACCGAAGCCGCTCGTTTGGCTTGACCGACGGCATTAACAATCGTCATCGGACCGTATTCACAATCGCCCGCCGCAAAGATCCCTTTACGAGAAGTCATATAATCTTTTCCGTTGGTTTTGATCGTCGCCCACGAAGTACGCTCAATCTCCCACTCTTGCGGAATCAGTTTCAAATCAGCACTTTGAGAAACGGCAGGGATGAGATAATCACACTCCATCTCAAAACTTGCCCCTTCGATTTTCTCTAATGTTGCCCGTCCCCCATTGGGGTCAGGAACGAGTTCATAACGATCAACCGTAAGCGATTTAAGAACATCATTTTCGTCATACATTGCGGCAACGGCAGAGTGGAAAATAAATTCAACTCCCTCTTCGACCGCTTCGTGATACTCTTCATAGGTTGTATTTTTGATAATCGTTTTTTCATCACGACGATACAACATAACCACTTTTTTGGCATTCGCACGAATCGCACATCGTACTACGTCCATGGAGGTAAATCCACCCCCAACACACACCAATGTTTTCCCCGTTAAATCAACAAAATTGGCAGGAAGCATATGCCGTACTTGATCGGCTTTTGGAACCATAATGTCGTATTTGACTTGCAAATTCACTTTATCCAAAAAGTCGATTGCTCCCCAATACCCTTGAATCTCAGGACGTTCATTGTCACAATAGACTTTTTTCGAAATACGGGTACCAGTAGCCACCAAAATGGCATCATAATCGGTCTCATATTGACGCATCATATCGGCAGTTACTTTGGTATTGGTGATAAAGTTTACCCCAAGATCACGTACTGCCTCAATGTCTTGGTTATATTTACCAATGGGCATACGGTATTCAGGAACACCCACGGCAACTTCACCCCCAAGAACAGGAAGTTCTTCGTAAACATCAACCTCGATACCATCCAGTGCCAAATAATAAGCACCCGTAAGTCCCGCTGGTCCGGAACCAATAACGGCTACTTTTTTACCAATTGAAGACTTTTTTTCACTTGGATGGAAGAATCCAAAACCATGATCGGTCTCATAATCGGCACCCAAACGCTTGAGTTCCATGATCGAAATCGGCTCATCCAAATTCGTACGACGACACTCTGTTTCACACGGGTGAGGACAAACACGTCCGCACGTATGGGCTAATGGCATTGTCTGACGCGTTGCCATTAGAGAATCATCAAAACGTAAATCTCTTACACCCTCAATATAGGCAGGAATATCAACGTGTGCAGGACACGCATCCATACACGGTGCTGTAATCTTGGCAATATAGTTGGTATCTTCCATATGGTAATGTTTAGAAGCTTTTTGATTGTTAATACAATCTAGAAATTCGGCTTCAAAATGGTTCATTAAATCAAGCAATGGAGTTGGAACGGTTTTACCAATCTCACACTTGGAAGTCTCTTGCATCGTTTTAGAAACCTCTTTGAGGTGATCCATATCCGAAAGAGCACCCTCACCACGAGCAATTTTATCAAGAAGATCGTACAAAATACGTCCGCCCCAACGCCCTGGAGCACAACGACCGCACGCCTCAGAGTAAACTTGATATTGCGCCGCGTATTCCGTAGCAAGACGTACGACATCCACATCGGGATTAAAAAGCGCCAAACCATCCCATCCGATAAACGCTTTCGAGTGAGAATGTTCATTGTACTGCTCAGGAAGATTGTATGCGGATACTTCCCATTGCTCTTCGGGTTTACCAATGTTGTTGATCTGCTCTCCGCGCCATGTGGAGAAATAGACTTTGCTCACGTTTAATCCTTACGCTTGACCACAATGGTCCAATCAACTTCATTAAATTTCAATGAGTTAATGAGTTCAAATCCATTGGCTTTTACCAAATCGGCTGAACCTTGAATAGGGGTAAAATCACCGATCTCAAATAAGAAAATCACTACCTCTTTCGGGTCGCTCTCCTCTTTTAAGATTTCAGCCATACGGTCATAAAAAGCACCTTTTAGGTGACGAAGGTCGTAACGTTTCATAAGTGCTCCTCTTAGCGGTCAACTTCACCGAAAACGATGTTGGTCGTTCCGATGATAGATACTACGTCGGGGATATAATGCCCCGGCAATAAATCGGTCAAAATACCCGTGTGCCAAAACGATGGAGCACGAAGTTTAAGACGGTACGGATAGGCTCCACCTTGGCTATTAATGTAATATCCAAGCTCCCCTTTTGGTGATTCAGTCGGAATATACACCTCACCTACCGGCGGGCGCATCCCTTGTGTCACGAGGACGAAATGTTGCATCAATGAGTAATTTTGAGTCATAATGTCAAGTTTTGGTGCTGAAATGTATTGCGGTGCATGTGCCATCAAAGCAGGCTCGGTTCCCGCATACATATCGATCACTTGATACAAGATTTTTGCCGATTCACGCATCTCCGCCATATAGAGTTTATAACGGGCATAGTTGTCCCCTTTATCAGAGACAGGAACATTGAACTCTACTTCATCGTACAGTTCATAAGGCTCTTCCTTACGAATATCCCACTCAACGCCTGAAGCACGAAGCATTACCCCTGAACATCCCCAACTCAATGCCATCTCGGTCGAAATAACACCGACATTTTCCATACGCATCAACCAAATACGATTCGTGTCGAGAAGGTCTTCATAGTCTTTGATATTTTCAGGTAATTTGTCCAAGAATTTACGCAAGTCACCAATAAAATTATCCGGTAGATCCAGTGGAACCCCACCGATACGAACCGCAGAGTGGGTCAGACGTGCACCACAATAATCTTCAATCAGATCCATCAAATATTCGCGCTCACGGAAGGCAAACAAAAATACGGTCATGGCTCCAATGTCCAACGCCGTCGTTGCCAACCAAAAAAGGTGGGACATAAGACGGTTGGTTTCAAGAAGCATCATACGAATGACTTTCGCACGACGAGGAACTTCAAGACCGATCAGACGCTCAACCGCAAGGGCAAAACCGTAGTTGTTTGAGCTTGATGCGATGTAGTCCATACGATCTGTTGTTGGCATGAATTCATTGTAAATCATATTTTCAGCCATCTTCTCCATACCACGGTGAAGATACCCAATATCGGGATGGGCTTTGGTGATTTGCTCTTGCTGCATGTGCAACATAAGACGTAATTGTCCGTGAGCCGAAGGGTGTTGAGGCCCAAAGTTGAGGATCATCTCATTATCAGCACGATCAAACGTGATATTTTCAAAAAAGGGTCTAAGACGATTGGATTGTTGCATTCATAGCTCCTTAACGGTCACGATCAGAGATCACAACCGATTTCTCTGCATCAAATTTTTCGATCATAAATACACCCTCGGTCTCTTGATAGACAAGAGGAGTATCAGGTTCGCCATGGGTAATATCCGTTCCGCGAGGTACTTCATGCCCAAGACGTGCAAAACGTTCTGTATCGTAACGATCGATTCGGGCAGGATCACGATTTTCAGGTCCGATAATCTCGCGCGCTTCTTTACCGAAAATTTTATCCACTTCGTACCACGCTGCAAACTCATCACCTTGGAGAGGATAGGTTTTACGCAATGGGAATCCTTCCCAATCATCCGGCATCAAAATACGTTTCATAAACGGATGATTGTTAACGACCACACCAAACATATCGTACATTTCACGCTCAGACCAGTCGGCACTTCGAAACAGTTTCTCAACGCTTTGAATCGACTCTTTTTCGTCAATTTTGCATTTAATACGAAGACGTTTGCGTTTCGTCATACTCAACATTTGATAGAAAATTTCAAATTTTCCCTCGTCTGCCAACCAATCAATCGCCGACATTTCGGAGAGCTGATTGTACGCACGCTCATTCTTGAGCATTTCAATGACTGCGAAATTATCGGCAGGATTGATGATTACCACCATTTGATCGACTTGAATATACGCTTCCAAAACATCAAACTGTGCTTTGATCGCTTCTAAATCTTCAGCAAAAACAGCATCACTGCTCACGTCATGTTTCGCAACTTGCGGAGCTACCCAATAACGATCCGTGTAATACGGTTTCTTTTGTACGTTGTCTTTTGGAGTATAAGCTCTCATTACATCAACCTTTTTGGTTTTTGAGCACGAGATGCACTCTCACGACGAATTTTTTGTTGAAGCATTAGAACCCCATATTGCAATGTTTCAGGACGAGGTGCACACCCTGGGAGATACAAGTCAACAGGGATAACACGGTCAACTCCTTGAACGGTAGCGTAGGTATTAAACATCCCCCCCGTATTGGCGCATGAACCCATTGAGATAACCCATTTTGGTTCTGCCATTTGGTCATACAAACGGCGAATGAACTCCGCATGTTTTTTAGTCAATGTCCCTGCAACTACCATCAATTCAGCTTGACGCGGAGAGGCACGGAAAATTGTACCAAAACGGTCAAAGTCATAACGAGATGCCCCTGAAGCCATCATTTC